>Ga0316622_100000860_pt1 | contig 18772 bp, 17 predicted proteins | sample OWC_Aug_OW2_C1_D_FD_207646 | JGI IMG/M metagenome (GOLD analysis project Ga0316622, IMG submission 207646) | Wetland soil microbial communities from Old Woman Creek delta, Ohio, United States - OWC_Aug_OW2_C1_D5_C | ecosystem: Environmental > Terrestrial > Soil > Wetlands | place: USA: Ohio... | reverse complement strand
CATCGGTGTCGACATGACGCCCGAGATGCTCGCGCGCGCGCGCGCGACCGCCTCCCGGGCCGGCGTGACCCACGTCGACTTCCGCGAGGGCCGGCTGGAGAAGCTGCCGGTGGAGGACGCTTCCGTGGACGCCGTGACGAGCAATTGCGTCATCAACCTCGTGCCGGACAAGGCCGCCGTCTTCCGCGAGGTGGCGCGCGTCCTTCGTCCCGGAGGGCGCGTGGTCGTGTCGGACATCGTCCTGGAGCGTCCGCTGCCCGAGGCGGTCGCGAAGGACGTGCTCGCCTGGGTCGGCTGCGTGGCCGGTGCCGCGCAGCGAGCCGACTACTTCCGGATGGTCGAGGCGGCCGGCCTGTCCGACGTGACGCTCCTGGCGGAGGCGGACAGTCTCGCCGACCTCGCCGAGGTCGCCCCCGAGGAGGCGACGGCCATCGTCGAGCGTTCGGGCGTGCCCCGCGAGGCGCTGCTGGGAATCGTCCGATCGGTCACCTGGCGGGCCGTGAAACGCTGAGCCCCTCGAGCGCCGCACGCCGGTCGCCGGCGCCGCGGTAGACTGCGGGCCCGGGCCGCGTCCCTGCTCTGCGGCCCGGCCCGCCAACACGATGGACGCGATCTACCGCAGCTCCCTGAACCGTGACGTGGCCCCGGCGTCGGCCGCCGAGTTCGCGCCCCTGCGCGTCGGACCCCTGCCCGTCTGGCCACCGATCGTGCTCGCCCCGATGGCGGGGGTGACGAACCCCCCCTTCCGGACGCTCTGCCGCCGGTACGGGGCTGGCCTCTACGTGAGCGAGATGATCACCGCCCGCGCGCTCGTGGAGGGCAACCGCAAGACCCTCCTCCTCGCGAGCTTCGGGGCGGAGGAGGCCACGCGCAGCCTGCAGCTGTACGGGGTCGATCCTCGCTACGTCGGCGAGGCGGTGCGGATCCTGGTCGGCGAGGGGCGCGTCGACCACCTCGACATGAACTTCGGCTGCCCGGTGCGCAAGGTCACGAGCAAGGGCGGCGGCGCGGCCATCCCGCTCAAGCCGAAGCTCCTCCGGAACATCGTGCGCGCCGCCGTGCAGGGCGCTGGCGAGGTGCCGGTCACGATCAAGTTCCGCATCGGCATCGACGAGCGCTACCAGACCCACCTCGAGGCGGGCCGCATCGGCCAGGAGGAGGGGTGTGCGGCCGTGGGCCTGCACGCCCGGACCGCCGCCCAGCTCTACGACGGCGAGGCGCGGTGGGAGGCGATCGCGGAGCTGAAGCGGGCGGTCACGCGCATCCCCGTCCTCGGCAACGGCGATGTGTGGGAGGCGGAGGACGCGCTGCGCATGATGAGGACGACCGGCTGCGACGGAGTGATCGTGGGGCGCGGGTGCCTGGGCCGACCGTGGCTCTTCCGCGACCTCGCTGCCGTCTTCGGGGGGCGCGAGGCGGAGAACCCTCCGTCCCTCGGGGGCGTCGTCGACGTGATGCTCGAGCACGCGCGGCTGCTCTCGGACTGGCTCGGCGACGAGGCCGCCGCCATGAAGGCCTTCCGCAAGCACTCGAGCTGGTACACGAAGTGCTTCCCGGGCAGCGCGCCCCTGCGCCAGCGGCTCATGCAGGTGCTGAGGCTCGACGAGCTGGCCGAGGTGCTTTCGGTAGTCGACCGTGCGCGTCCCTACCCGCCCGCGGCCATGCGCGTGCCCCGCGGCAAGACCGGCGGCACGCAGAAGGTCGCCCTGCCCGAGGGGTACCTGGACCACCTGGACGACGACACGTCTCCTGGCGCCGAGGCGGAGACCGCGGACTCGGGCGGCTGACCCCTGAGCGCGCGCCGATCCTGGCAGGCGCGCGAAGGACCTCGAAGGCCCCACGGAGAGCCTTCCCGGAAGGCCCTCGCGAAGGCCGTCTGGAAGCCCCCAGACTCAAAGCCCTCGCGCGCGGACCAGGGTCACCGCGCGCTCGGGGGCCTCAGGCGTGTCGGACCCACTTCATGAGCTCGGGGAACGTCGGCTTCTTCCCGTACATGAGGATGCCCACCCGGTAGATCCGCGCCGAGACCCACAGCACCCCGAGGATGCCCAGGACCATCAGGGCGATCGACAGCCCGATCTGCCACAGCGGGGGGGTGAGCACCACGATCCGCAGGAACATGATGAGGGGCGAGATCCCCGGGATCATCGAGAGCGTCACCGCGAGCGTCCCGTCCGGCGCCTCGAGGGCGGCCGGGAAGAAGACCATGCCCAGGATGATCGGCAGCATCACCGGGAAGGCGAGGCTCTGGGCCTCCTGCACGTTGTTCACGGACGCACCGATCGCCGCGTAGAGGGCGGCGTAGAAGAAGTAGCCCAGGAGGAAGAACAGGACGAACGAGACGAGCATCAGCGGGGTGACCTCGGGCATGGGGATGGACCCCGCGAGAGGCCCCGCCATGGCCAGCGAGACGCCGAAGAGCGAGAGCGACCAGACGAGGAACTGGGTGAGGCCCGCTCCGCCCACGCCGAGGAGCTTTCCCGCGAGGAGCGTCGTGGGGGAGACGCCCGAGCCCATCACCTCGACCACGCGGCTCGTCTTCTCCTCGATGACCGAGGTCATGACCGCCTGGCCCCAGATGAGGATGCTCACGTACAGGATCATGAGGAGGATGATCGAGAAGATCATCGCCGCCCCCCGGTCCTCTCGCTCGCCGGAAGCGCTCACCCGGATCGTCTTCAGGTCCAGCTCCTTCGTGAGGTCCTTCACCTTCGCGGGGTCGAGCCCGGCCCCGGCGAGCCGCTGGCCCACGAGGACGTCGCTCACCGCCCGCTCCATCGTCCGGAGGTCGATGCGATTGCTGACGTTGCGGCCGAAGTAGCGGGCCGTGCCCGCGCTCACCGCGTCGGCGGGAAGCTCGAGGTAGCCGTCGAGCTTGCCCTCGAGGACCGCCTTCTTGAGCGCGGCCTCGCTTGCCCCAGGCGTGGCCAGGGCGGCGGGCCCGCCCTCGGGACCGTCCCCGGGGACGGGCTGTACCTGGAAGCGCAGCTTCCCGTCGAAGCGCGCGGCGCGCAGCGCCTCCTCGACCGGCTCCCGGAGCGAGCCCGTGGCGTCGAGCACGGCCACGCTCAGGGGCTTGCTGGTCGAGCGCGCGGCGAGCATGGGGATGATCATCATCCCCCCCATGAGCAGCGGCCCCAGGATGGTCCCGATGACGAAGCCTTTCGTCCGGACCCGCTCGACGTACTCGCGCTTGACGATCGCCCACAGCTTGGCGCTCACGCGGCCTCCTTCCCGTGGCGCGTCACGGTCTCGACGAAGATGTCGTGCAGGCTCGGCTCCACGATCTCGAAGCGGCGCAGCCGGAGGCGTGCCACGGCCTCTCGCAGCAGGGGCTGCGGGTCGGCGCCGTCGTGCATCCGGACCTCGACGTACTGCCCGAAATCGGTGACCTTCGCGACGCCCGGCAGCGCGCCGAGGAACGAGCCGTCGCCGTCGTAGGCCAGCACCACGGTGTTCTTGCCGTGGCGGGCCTTCACCTCCGAGACCGCGCCGTCGAGGACCTTCTCGCCCCGGTTGATGAGGGCCACGCGGTCGCAGAGCCGCTCGACCGCCTCCATCTGGTGGCTGGAGAGCACGATCGTGGTGCCCTTGCGACGCAGGTCCAGCATCACCTCGCGCATCACGTCCATGCCCACGGGGTCGAGACCGCTCATGGGCTCGTCCATGATCAGCACGTCGGGCTCGTGCAGGACGGTGGCGATGAACTGCGCCTTCTGCTGCATGCCCTTCGAGAGCTCGTTCGTCTTCTTCCTCCGCCAGTCGGCGAGCCCCAGCCGCTCGAGCCAGGGGCCGAGCCGCGCCTCGGCCTCCTTGCGGCCCATCCCCTTGATCGCGGCCATGAAGACGAGCTGGTCCTCGAGGACCATGCGCGGGTAGAGCCCACGCTCCTCCGGCATGTAGCCGATGCGGTCGCGCGCCGCGTGGTCGGCGGGCTTGCCGAGGATCTCGATCGTCCCGGAATCGGGTCCGAGGATGTTCAGGACCATCCGGAGCGTGGTCGTCTTGCCCGCTCCGTTCGGCCCGAGCAGGCCGAACACGCTCTCCCGAGGAACCTCGAGAGACAGGTCCTTCACCGCGACGTGGCCGGAGAAGGCCTTCCCAATCCCCTTGAGGACGATGGCCTTGTCGTTCATGGACCCTCCCGGCCCCGCCGCGCCGGCCAACGGACCGTCGGCACCACTCCGAAGCGCCGGTTGCGACCTGGGGATTCTATACTCACCGCCGTGCCCCCCTCCCACCGCGACGAGACGCGCGGCCTGGCGCTCGTCGCCCTCAGCACGATCGCCTACGGCGTCCTGCCGATCCTGGGCAAGGTCGCCTACGCCACCGGCGTCCAGGCCCTGCCGCTCCTCGCCTGGCGCTACGTCATCGCGGCCGCGCTCATCGCGATCCTGCAGCGCGGCCCCCGGCCGCCCCTGCGCGAGCGCGTGCGCCTCTGGGCGATCGGCTCGGTCTTCGTCTTCAACTCGATCGCGTACTTCCGGGCCCTGGAGGAGATCCCGGCGTCGGTGACCGCGCTCGTTCTCTACACCTATCCCGTGATCGTGGCCCTTCTGGCCGCCGCGGTCGGCCTCGAGCGACTCACCTGGCGCGCGCTCCTCGCCACGCTCGGCGCCTTCGCGGGCTGCGCGCTCACCGCCGGAGGCGCCCCGGGGGGGGAGCCGCTGCGGCTCTCCGGCGTCGGCTGGGCCCTGGCGGCGGCGCTCGTCTACGCCTCCTACATCGTCCTGAGCAGCCGCTTCGGGGCCGGGGTTCCCGCCCGCGTCCTGGCGCTGCACCTCGCGCAGGCGGCCGCGGTCCTCTGCGTGGCCTTCTCGCTCGCGGACAGAGGCCTCGCCCTTCCGCTCGACCCGCGCGGCCTGCTCGCCGTCGCCGGCATCGGCGTCGTCTCGACGGTCGTGGCCATGACCACGTTCCTCGCGGGCATGGCCCTCATCGGTCCCACCCGCGCCTCGGTCCTCAGCTCGCTCGAGGTGATCGTCACCCTCGTCCTCGCCTTCGCGTTCCTCGGCGAGCGGCTCGGTCCCTGGCAGTGGGCGGGGGCGGCGCTCATCCTGGGCGCGGTGGCCTTCCAGAGCCTGGGCGCCCTGCGCCGGGCTATGATCAGCGTCTCGAGAACGACCCGATGAAGATCACGATCGCCCACAGCCCCGACAGCGACGACGCGTTCATGTTCTACGGCCTCGCGAAGGGAGGCGTCCCCACCGGCGACCTCGAGGTGGCCCACGTCCTCACCGACATCGAGACGTTGAACCGCCACGCGCACGAGGGCCGCCACGAGGTGACGGCCCTCTCGTTCCACGCGTACCCTCACGTGGCCGACAAGTACGCGCTGATGCCGTGCGGCGGCTCGATCGGGGACGGCTACGGCCCGCTCCTCGTGGCCCGGGAGGCCTTCGACCCGAAGTGGATCTCGGAGACGAAGGTCGCGGTGCCGGGCACGCTGACCTCGGCCTACCTCGCGCTGCAGCTCTACGCGCCCGGGGTCAAGACGATCGTGGTGCCCTTCGACCGCGTCCTCGACGAGGTGCGCGAAGGCCGCGCGGACGTGGGCCTCGTCATCCACGAGGGACAGCTGACCTACGGGGGACAGGGCCTCGTCAAGCTCCTCGACCTCGGCGCGTGGTGGAAGGACGACACCGGCCTGCCCCTCCCGCTCGGCGGCAACGCCGTCCGGCGCGACCTCGGGCCCGAGATGATGGCCCGGCTGACGCGCCTCGTGCGCGAGACGGTGAAGCACTCGCTGGCTCACCGCCCGCAGGCGCTCGAGTACGCGATGAGCTTCGCGCGGGGGATGGACCCGGCGGTGGCCGACCGCTTCGTCGGGATGTGGGTCAACGACATGACGGTCGAGATGGGAGAGCGCGGCCGCAAGGCGGTGCAGCTCTTCCTCGACCGCGGCGCCGAGGCGGGCGTCATCCCGCAGCGCGTCGCCGTCGACTTCGTCGAGGCCTGAGGCGCGAGCCCCGGGAGAAGCCCGGGCCCGACGAGTCGGGCATAATGCACGCAACCATCCAGGAGGGAGGGGGTCTTGCTGGTCTCCTGCCCGGGCTGCGGGAAGAAGGTTTCGGACCGGGCGCTCGGCGACGCCTTCCGCGTGCGCGAGGTGCCCGGCGAGGGCGGGTCCGCCCGCGGCCTCCTCGCGGGGGGGCAGAAGCGGTACCCTGAGGCCGTGGCCACGGTCGACCAGCCTCTCGCGCTGGCGCCGGAGAACGCGCTCGTCCGGTCTCTGAAGTCCGAGTGCCCGGGGGAGGCCCGGGCCCGCCTTCACGAGATCCGCGGAGGCGGCCGATGAGGCTCACCCCGGGGGCCGAGGCGGCCTGGATGATCGCGGCCGGCGAGGCGGCGGCAGGCGGGCACGCCCACATCGAGCCCGCCCACCTGCTGATCGGCGCGCTGAGCCTGGGCAAGCTCGGCCCCGGAGCCGTCGCCGCGGGTCTGGACGTGAGCGCCGCGCTCGTCCGGGGCGAGAACGGGCGCCTCCTCCAGGCCCTGACCCGCTCGGGCCTCGACGCGACCCGGCTGCGGCGACGCGCGCGGTCCCAGCTCGGGAGGGGCCCGGTCGAGGGACCTCCCTCCGGCCCGCTGTCCCGGTCGCTCACCTGCAAGGCCATCTTCGCCGCGGCCGAAGCGCTGGCCGGCGATGGTCGGCCCGTCGGCGTCGCGCACCTCCTCGCGGCCCTGGCGGAGGACGTCGACGTCGTGACGACGCGGATCATGCGCCAGGGAGCGGCCGACGTGGAGCAGCTCCACGCGGCCCTGCTCGAGGCGGGAGAGGGCCCCGAGGCCGAGCCCGGGAGACCCTCCGACGCCACGCCGCCCGGCCTCGCCAAGGTGCCCTCCTCGACGCCCACGCTCGACCGCTTTGGCCGCGACCTCACCGAGCTCGCCCGCAAGGGCGAGCTCGGGCCGATCGTCGGGCGCCGCCGCGAGATCCTGGCCGTGCTCCAGACCCTCGCCCGGAGCAGCAAGAACAACCCCGTCCTCGTCGGCGAGGCCGGCGTGGGCAAGACGGCGATCGTCGAGGCCATCGCGGTCCGCGCGGCGGAGGGCAAGGACCCGTCCATCCTCGGCGGAAAGCGCATCGTCGAGCTGAGCGTCGGCGCGCTGCTCGGCGGCACGGAGCACCGCGGGGCCTTCGAGGAGCGGGTGCAGGGCGTGGTCGCGGAGACCCGCGCCCACCCCGACATCATCGTCTTCATCGACGAGCTGCACGCGCTCGTCGGGGCCGGCCGCGTCGGGCAGGGCGGCCTCGACGCCGCGAACCTGCTGAAGCCCCCCCTCGCGCGGGGGGAGCTGCGCTGCATCGGCGCCACGACGGTCGAGGAGTACCGTCGCTTCGTCGAATCGGACCCCGCCCTCGAGCGCCGCTTCGAGAAGGTCCTGGTCGAGGAGCCGGACCGGGACGAGACGCTGGAGATCCTGCGCGGGCTGCGCCCCGCGCTCGAGCGCCACCACGGCGTGTCGCTCCCCGACGAGACCCTGGCGGCGGCGGTGGACCTCTCGGTGCGCTTCGAGCCCGACCGAAGGCTGCCGGACAAGGCGATCGACCTCGTGGACAAGGCCGCCGCGCGCACGCGGCTGCCGACGCTGAGCCTGCTGCGCCCCGCGGCGGCGCGCGAGGGCGAGGCCGCGCCGGAGGCCCCGCCGGTCACGCCGGTGATCGTGGCCCGGGTCCTCGCGGAGAAGCGCCGGCTGCCCATCGACATCGTCACCGAGTTGCTCGACACCGGGATCGGAAGCCGGCTGCTCGCGCTGGAGGGCTTCCTGCGCGAGCGCGTGCTCGGACAGGAGGAGGCCATCGCGCGTGTCTCGCGGCGGCTCCGCCTCGCCTTCGCCTCGCCCCAGGAGAGGCGCGGCCCCATGGCCGTGCTCCTCTTCCTCGGACCGAGCGGGGTGGGCAAGACCGAGACCGCGAGGCTGCTGGCCGAGCACCTCTTCGGCTCCGCCTCCGGCATGATCCGGATCGACATGTCGGAGCTGATGGAGGAGCAGAGCGTCTCGAAGCTGATCGGGTCACCTCCCGGCTACGTCGGGCACGAGGACGAAGGCCAGCTGACGGGCGCCATCCGCACGAAGCCGCACGCGCTGCTGCTCCTCGACGAGGTCGAGAAGGCCCACCCCCGCGTCCTCGACCTCTTCCTCCAGCTCTTCGACGAGGGGCGTCTGACCGACGCGAAGGGCCGGCTGGCCGACGGCCGGCACCTCGTCGTGGTGATGACCTCGAACCTCGGCACCGTGACGCGCCACGCGCCCGGGTTCGTGGCCCCGGGGCCGAGCGATACCCACCCGGCCGCGCCCGACCTGCGGGGGGTGTTCCGCCTCGAGCTCGTGAACCGCATCGACGAGATCGTGGCCTTCCGCGCCCTCGACGCCGACGACGTGGAGATGATCGTCGGGCGGGCGCTCGCCGAGCTGACCTCGGCGGTGGAGCGGCGCCACGGCGTTCGCGTGCGCGTGATGCCCGAGGCGGCCCGCTTCGCCGCTCAGCAGGCCGCGCTCGCGGCGCCGGGAGCACGCGGGGCCCGGCGCACGGTCGAGCGGCTCGTCAACGGCCCCCTGAGCGCCCTGGTCCTGACCGGCAAGCTGACCCGCCACACCGCCTGGGCCGCCGTCTACGACGAGGGCGGGATCTACCTGCTGCCGGAGGGCTAGAAGATCTTCCTCTTGAACAGCCGGTTGAGCTGGTCCTTCGCGGCCTCGGTGGCGGCGGCCTTCGCGATGCGCGACAGCAGGTCGGTCTGCGGGTCGAGCGTCGTCCCGTAGAGCCGGAAGTCGATCGTGGAGAACCCGTCGTCACGGTCCCTGAACGCCGGCCTCAGCTCGGGACGGGTGACCTTCGCGAAGAGCCTGGGGGCGAGCGCGAGGCTCATCTGGTAGTCGATGCCGTAGGTGCGCAGGTCCACGGCGCCCTTGCCGAAGAGCTGCACGGACGGTCCCTTGAGGCTGAGGACCGGCGTCGAGAGGCGGGTGCCGGACTGCGTGAACTCCGCCCGGCACTCGTCGAGTTCGGGGCTCGCGAGCTCGGGCACCTGCAGGATGCCGGCCAGCAGCGCGAGCGTCCGGCCGTGATCCACGCGGCAGTCCGCGATCGTGCCCTGGCCGCGTCCCTTCATCGTCGGCAGGCCGCCCGAGCCCTCGAAGGTGGCCTTCGCGGCGAGGGTGCCTGACACGCCCCCCGCCGACTTCGCCTCCGCGAGCAGGGTCTCCACGTTCGCGCCCTCGACCTCCAGGTTGGCGACGTAGCGAAAGCCTCCCTTCAGGTGGAGGATCAGGTCGCCGGTGGCCGTCCCGCCCGCCACCCGGCCCCGGACCGGGGCGAGCTTGACGACCTCCTTCGACATGGACAAAGGTGCCTTCACCCCCCGCACGAACAGGAGGTCCCCGAGGTTGAGGGTCGCGATGGTGGCCTCTCCGGACCCCTGTGCGATCCCCCCCTCGATCTCGAAGGCGCTTCGGAAGTGGGCGCCCTCCACCGCCAGGAGCCGCGCCTTCGTGTGGTCGGTCATGACCACCGAGGCGTCCTCCACCGCGAGCTGCTTCAGGACGACCCTCAGGGGCGCGACCGCGGCGGTCGCCGGAGGCGCCTCGGCTCTAGCACGAGCGGAGCCTCCGAGCCTCTCGTAGTTGAAGACGCCCCGCGCGTCCATGGCCAGCGCGAGGCGGGGCTTCTCGATCGCCAACCGCTCCACCTCCACCCGACCCGCGAGCAGGGGGCGGAGCCGGTAGCGCAGGACGAACGCGTCCGCGGTGAGGAAGTCCCCGGGAAACGGGGCGGGGTTCGCGACGGCGATCCCCTTCAGGACGACGCCGGAGAGAAGTGAGATGTCCACCTCCTTCGCACGGACGTCGGCCCCGGCGGCGGCCGCCGCCTGGTCGAGGAGCGACTTCTGGAAGGCGGGCGTGTTCAGCTTCCGGACGAGGTGGACGCCGTAGCCGGCGGCGGCCAGGACGACCACGAGGACCAGGGCCAGGCCGGCCGGCAGGGCCTTCTTCACGCGAGCCTCCTCACGGCGTGTCGATGACGACGCGCCAACGCACGCCGGAGCGGGCCAGGCGCACCTCGATGCGGCGCGGGCCCTTCGTGTCCGCCGGGGCGTAGCGGAGGCGGTACTGGCCTCCGAGCTCGGCCGCGAGCGACTCGAGGATGCGGCCGACCCCCAGTACCGCGGGGACCGACTCGAACCGCCCCCCGGTGCCCTGGGCGAGCCCGGAGAGGATCCGCTCGTGGTCGCCGGGCCCGACGATGGTGAGGTTCGCCGCGTCGCGCGGGGCGTCGAGGCCGGAGAGGGAGCCGGCGCCGGCGCTCTCGCCCTCGCGGTACATCACGCCGAGCACCCGCGCCCCCGCCCTGCGCACCCGCGACGAGACGTCGCCGGGCGAGAGGGTGGTGTGGCCGGCTCCCGCCCCGGAGACCGCGACGAGGGCGCGGCGCCGGCCCGACTCGCGGCCCAGCGCGTCGGCCGCGTCCACGAGCGTTTCGAGGAGCGTGTTGCCCCCGTCGCCGCCAAAGCCCTGTGCGATCCTCTTCTCGACCGCCGGCCGCTCGCCCTCGAGCACGCCGATCTTCCGCGGGTGGTCGCCGGTGGTCCACAGCGTGCACTTCGACCCCGGGGGCAGCCGGGAGAGGAAGGACCACACGGCGTCGAACGCCAGTCCCCGAAAGACGCGGGCCGCCCCCGTGCTGGTGTCGAGCGCGAGGACGACCGCGAGCGGGCGCTCGTCCCGCTCGAGCGCGACGAGCTCGCGCGGCTCGCCGTTCTCGAGGACACGCACCTCCTCGGCGCGGATGCCGGGGACGAACGCACCCTCGGCGTCGGTGACGACGAGGGCGACCGAGCGGGCATCCTCCGCGGTCGCTCCGAGCGGCGCGGCGGCGGCCCACAGGGCGAGGGCGATGCGGCGCATTGGGGCCTCCCTTGCCGGACCATTGTACGGTGGTGATGCGCATCACGCCCCCCGTGGCGGCCCCCTCCGTCTTCCCTTACAGTGAAAGCTCGGAGGTTCCCATGAAGCGGCTCTCCTTCGCTCTGGTTCCCGCCGTCGCCCTCGGCCTCGCGGCCTGCCAGAGACAGGCGGCGCCCGAGCGTACCGCCGACGCCGCCGCGCCGGTCGCCACCGCGGCGCCGGCCGCGCCCGCGCCGACCGCACCCGCGCAGGCCGCGGCTCCTGCCTGGGCCTCCGGGGCCCCGGCCGAGGCCGCGCCAGGCGCGCCGAAGCCCGCGCCCGTGGCCGCGTCGCACCCGGTGCCGGGGGAGCCCATGCCTGCCGCCCCGGCTCCGGCGGCAGCCGAGCCGGCCACGCCCGCCCCGACGCCCAGGCCCACGCCGACGCCGCGCCCGCGGGTCGTCGCGGCCGGCACCGCCCTGCCGATCGTGCTCAAGCAAGGCCTCACCACGAAGACCGCCCAGCCGGAGGACCGCGTCGTGGCCGAGCTGGCCGAGGACGTCGTGGTGGACGGCGACGTGCTCCTTCCCGCCGGCTCCGAGGTGAGCGGCCACGTCGTCACGGCGCTGCGCTCGGGGCGGGTGAAGGGCAAGGCGCGCCTCGTGGTCTCGTTCGACCAGGTGCGGGCCGACGGGAAGACCTTCCGCATCGACGCGACCGGCTTCGACGTGACCGCCGGGTCGAGCACGGGCAAGGATGCGAAGATCGCCGGTGGTGCCGCCGCCGCGGGGGTGCTCATCGGGGCGATCGCCGACGGCGGCGAGGGCGCGGTGAAAGGCGGCCTCATCGGTGGCGCCGCGGGAGGGGCGGCCGTGCTGGCCACGCGCGGCAAGGAGGTCGAGCTGCCGGCCGGCTCGCGCTACAAGATCGAGCTCAAGAAGAGCCTCCGGCTGAACTGAGGCGCCGGTCGAGCCGCCGCAGGCCCCAGGCGGCGTGCTCGCGCACGACGGGGTCGTCGTCGCCGGCCAGCCGCTCGAGCACGGGGCGCTCGGCGGCCCCGCCGGCGTTGCCGAGCGCCACCGCCACGTTGCGCAGCAGCCCGCGCCGCTTGGCGCGCCTGACCGGGCTGCGCCGGAAGCGCTCGCGGAAGGCCTCTTCCCCGAGGCCCGCGAGCCCGGCGAGGTCGGGCGCCTCGGCGCCGGGCCGCGGCTCGAAGGCGGAGCCGCCGTGGTGGCGCCGCTTCCGGTTCCACGGGCACACGTCCTGGCAGATGTCGCAGCCGAAGACGTGCCGGCCCACGCCCTCGCGGTGCTCCTCCGGGATCTCCCCCTTCACCTCGATCGTCAGGTAGCTGATGCACCGCGTGGCGTCGAGGACGTAGGGCGCCACGAGGGCCCGGGTCGGGCACGCGTCGAGGCAGGCGGTGCAGCTGCCGCACATGTCGGGCCGCGGGCCGTCCGCGGGCAGGTCGAGGTCCGTCACGATCTCCCCGAGGAAGAACCAGGACCCGTGCTCGGGGTGGAGGAGGCACGCGTTCTTGCCCCAGGCGCCGAGGCCAGCGGCGGCGGCCCAGGCCTTCTCGGCGATGGGGCCGGTGTCCACGTAGGCGCGTGCCTCGAAAGGGCCCGCCTCGGCCTGCAGGCGCTCCGCGACGCGGTCGAGCATCGCCTTCATGACGTCGTGGTAGTCGTCGCCCCAGGCGTAGCGCGAGATCCAGCCCCGCCTCGCGGGGGCGTCCGTGGAATAGGGGCGAGGGGTGTCGTACTGGAGCCCCACGCACAGGACCGATCGCGCCCAGGGAAAGGCCGCGCGCAGGTCGCTCCGCCTGGCGACCTGGCTCGTGAGGTAGGCCATCTCGCCGGCGTGGCCGCGACCCACCCACTGGGCGAAGAAGGCGAGATCGGGCGGCGCGTCGGCGCGGGCGATGCCGGCCAGGTCGAACCCGGCTTCGAGGGCGAGGCCCTTCGAGCGCGCCGCGAGCGCGGCCCCGTTCACGCTCCGGCCCGGATGGACAGGCGGCGGCTCCCCACGCGCAGGAAGAAGTGGCCGTTCGCCTCCTCGACGCGCTCGAGCAGGGCCTGGTGGGCGGCGCGCGAGAAGACCGCGCGCGCGCGCCCGCCGCGGACCAGGCACTCCACGCGGCCCGTGTGCGCGTCGGTGCCCAGCGAGTCGGGCCCCACGGCCTCCTCGCTCCCGTCGTCGAGGACGACGCGGGCCTCGCCGGCGGCCGGGTCGAGCCTCAGCTCCGTGACCTCGAACACCGGTCCCTCGATGGCCACGGGCAGGCGGCGATCGCCCTCCACGAGGAAGGCTCCCTCGTCCTCGAAGACCAGCCGCGTCTTCAGGAAGCGCAGCGAGGGCAGGTGGGCGATGCGAAACTCACCGACGCTCCAGTGGCCGTCCTTTCCGACGCGAACGCCCTCGGGGGAAGGCCACCAGTCGGCCATGGACTAGTATAGTCAGTCCTGCGGGCCTTCCGCTTCCTCGCCGCCCCCGGCGAGGCCGAGGCCGCACTCGCGGCACTCGGTCGCCCCCGGGGCGCACTCCTCGCCGCACGCCGGGCACTGGGTGTAGCCGCGGCCGGGCTCGAAGCGCGTCTCCACGGCATGAACCCCCGCGGCGTCCTCGTGCGGGGCCACGAGGTCGGCGAGGGCCCCGAGCGCCCCGGCGGCGTCCGCGTCCGGCACCAGCAGGGCGTAGCGCGGGGGTGCGCCCTCGGCGAGCCCCGGCTGCTCGGCGAGGCGGTACGGGACGCCCGTTTCCCGCAGCCGCTCGGCCAGCGGCACGAGGTCGGCGGCCCGCGGGGTCGTGAAGAGCACGCGATAGCCGGCGAGCTCGGCCACCACCGCCGGGTCCGCCGCCGTGGTCGGGAGCGTCTCCGGCTCCTCGCCGAGGCGCCGGTCCTCCAGCTCGCCGCCACAGTCCGCGCAGCGGACGACCTCCGGCCGGTACTCCTCGCCGCAGTCGCGGCACACACGGACGTGATCGGTCATGGGGGCTCCTTCAGGGACAGCGGCAGGGAGGGCAACCGCTGTCCAGCACGACCCGCCACTCGCCGTCCCTCTCCAGGCGCCAGGTCGAGTTGAAGGTGCCGGTACGCCGGCCCTCGGGGTCGAAGACCGGACCGGTGCTGAACGCGAGCGTGCCCGACTCGACGACCTCGACGCGATCCGGCTGCCACGAGAAGGGGGCCTTCGGCCCCTCGAAGTACGGCTTCCAGCCCTCCGCGACGGCCTGGCGGCCGCGCAGGACGGTCCGGCCCAGGAAGAGCGCCTCCTCCGCCACGAACGTGGCGAAGGCCGCGTGGTCGCGGTCGGCCATCGTCTTCGCGAAGGCAATCTCCCGCGCCCGCACCTTCGCGGCCAGCCCTTCCACGGGCTCGCCCGCCCGCGCCGGTGTCGAGAGCATGGCGGCCAGCAGCGCCCATGCGAGGCCCGTCACTCGTCTCATCCCCGTTTCTCCCCGCCGTCGTCGCGGTCGCATATCATACCGCTCATGCCGAAGCCGACACCCGACCATCACGACGCCGAGCCGATCTACGAGCGGATCAAGGCCCGGGTCGCGAAGATGGCGGCGGCGCGGGGCTGAGGAGCGCACCTCCTGCCTCCCCGGATCGCCGCGGTCGTCCTCGACTTCGACGGGCTCATCGTCGACACCGAGACGCCGATCTTCGAGGCCTGGCTGGCCGCCTACCGCCGCCGGGGCCACTCGGTCGGACTGGAGGAGTGGCAGCACGCCCTCGGGACCCACGGCGGCTTCGACCCCCTCGTGCACCTCGACTCTCTCGTCGGCGGAAGCCTGGACCGGGAGGCGGTCCTGGCCGAGGTGAAGGAAGCGACGGCTAAGGGCTGCGACGGCCAACCCCTCCTGCCGGGCGTCGAGGCGCTCCTGCGCGACGCGAAGGCCCTGGGTCTCTCTCGCGCGGTGGCGTCGAGCAGCTCGTGCGGCTGGGTGGACGGGTGGCTCCGGCGCCACGGCATCCGCGAGCTCCTCGACGTGGTCGTGGCCCGCGACGACGTGCGGAAGGTAAAGCCCGACCCCGAGCTCTTCCTGCTCGCCGCTTCGCGCCTCGGCGTCGAGCCCGGGGCCTGCGTCGTCTTCGAGGACTCGCCGAACGGCATGCGGGCGGCACATGCCGCAGGGATGCGCTGCGTGGCGGTGCCGAACGCCCTCACGCGCCCCCTGTCTCGTCCCGCGGTCGACCTCGTCCTCGAGTCGCTCGCCGGGCACCCGCTGGCCGCCATACTCGACTCGCTCGCGGGACACCCCGCGCCCGCCTGAGGCGCCTCAGGCGGGCAGCCCGTTCCGGACCACCTGCTCCATCGCCTCGGCGAAGCGGTCGATCTCGTCCGTCGTGGTGTACACGCACGGCGTGACCCGCAGGCCCTCGAACTCGTCGTGCTGGATGGGCACCACGATGATGCGCCGCGTGTCGAAGAGGTGCCTGCCCAGCTTCTGTATGTCGACGCCCTCGAGCTGCACGTTGCCGATGCCGCAGGACATCGCGGGGTCGAAGCTGGTGTGGATCCGGACCCGCGGCTGGCCCTGGAGCCGCTTCATCCAGCGGTCGCGCAGGTACCGCAGGCGCGCCGCCTTGCGCTCGATCCCGATCCCGTGGTGGAAGACCAGCGCCTCCGCGATCGCGTTGTGGTTGGCCGCCGGGTGCGTGCCGATCTCCTCGAACTTGCGGATGTCCTCGTCCTGCTTCTTCTCCGCCGCCATGAGCGGCCAGACCTTCGCGATCTTCGATCGGCGCACGTAGAGGAAGCCCGTGCCGTGCGGGGCGAAGAGCCACTTGTGGAGGCTGGTGCCGTAGTAGTCGCAGTCGAGGTCGGCATGGGTGAAGGGGAAGTGGGCGAAGGCGTGGGCCCCGTCCACGATCGTCTCGATCCCGCGCTCGCGCGCCATCCGGCAGATCCGCTTCACCGGGAAGATCTGGCCGGTCAGGTTCGTCATGTGGCAGACGAGGATGACCTTCGTCCGTGGCGTGAGCGCCGCCTCGAACCGCTCGGCGAGGGCGTCGAGGCTCGGCGGCGGGAACGGGAAGGAGATCGTCTTCAGCACGATCCCGTCCCGCCGCTCGCGCTGGCGCCAGGTCGTGAGCATGCGCGGGTAATCGTGGGTGGTGGTGAGCACCTCGTCGCCCGGCTTGAGCTCGAGGCCGAGCTGGACGGCCTCGAGCCCCTCGCTGGCGTTGCGGGTGATCGCCATCTCCTCGGGGTCGCAGCCGAACTCGCGGGCCAGGCCCCGGCGCACGGACTCGACCTGGGGCTCGAGGAGCTGCCACATCGTGTAGACGGGCGCCTCGTTCGCCAGGTCGAGGTAGCGCTTCATCGCCTCCTGGACGACGCGGGGCGAGGGGCAGACGCCGCCGTTGTTCAAGTTGACGTAGCTGCGGTTGACGGTGAACGCCTGCTGGATCTCCCGCCAGTAGCTCTCGTCCGCCGCGAGCGCCTCGGGTGGCGTGCCCTCCGCCGACCGCGACGCGGCGAGGACCCGGTCGAGCCCGTCGTCGCGGAACGCCGCGGCCGCGGCCGCGGTCGCCCCGGTCGCGAGGCCGAGGAACGTGCGCCGTGAAGCCATGACCCCTCCCCTGTCGCGTCGTGTGAGCGCGCGGGGCATCTTACGCCCGTCCGCGGGGTCCGTCCCGGCGCCGAGGAGCAGGATTCAGGACCTGACCCCATCCGTTGTAGAGTCGGCCCGCCCATGGCCGGCCTCCCGACGGTCCCGCCCGCCGGTCCCGCCCTCGCCCGCGAGATCGGCGCCTTCGGCGCCACGATGCTCGTGATGGGCGGCATCGTCGGCTCCGGGATCTTCATGAACCCGTACGTGGTGGCGCGGCAGGTGGGGACACCCGCGCTCATCCTGGCCGCATGGGCCTTCGGCGGCCTCGTCGCCCTCGCCGGGGCCTTCGTCTACGCCGAGCTCGCGTCGCTGCGCCCCAGGGTGGGAGGGCAGTACGCGTACCTGCGCGAGGCCTACAGCCCGCGGGTCGCGTTTCTCTACGGCTGGGTGCTCCTCCTCGTGACGCAGAGCGGCGGGATGGCCGCGGTGGCCGTGACTTTCGCGCGCTACCTGGGCGAGCTGGTGCCGCTGCCGCTGCCCGAGGCCTTCGTGGCCGTCCTCGCCCTGGCCACGCTGACCGCGGTCAACTGCCTCGGCGTGCGGGCCGGGAACGACGTCCAGTCGCTTCTGATGGTGCTGAAGACCGCCGCCATCCTGGGGCTGGTGACGGTCGGCCTCGCGGCCTTCGGCGGCGAGCGCGTCGCGCTGCGGCCGGTGCTGGACCGCCCGCCTTCCGCCGGCCTCCTGGCCGCCTTCGGCGCCGCCCTCGTGCCCGTCCTCTTCGCCTACGGCGGCTGGCAGACCTCCGGCTTCGTGATGGGCGAGCTGAAACGCCCGGAGCGCGACATGCCCCGCGCGCTCCTCCTGGGAGTCGCCGGCGTCGTCGTCTTGTACCTGTCCGTCAACCTGGTCTGCCTCCTGGCGCTGGGGGCCGATGGCCTCGCCGCGAGCACGGCCCCTGCCTCGGACGTCATGCGTCTCGCCCTCGGCGAGCGCGGCGCCCGTCTCATCGCGGTGGGCATCGCCCTCTCCACCCTCGGCTTCCTCGCCCAGGGCATCCTGACCGCCCCGCGCGTCTACTACGCGATGGCCTGCGACGGCGTCTTCTTCAGGCGCGTCGGGAGGCTCGACCCGCGCACGCGCGTGCCGGTGCTGGCGATCGCCCTGCAGGGCGCCGCCGCCGCGGTCATCGCGCTCTCGGGTCGCTACGAGCAGATCCTGAACTACGTGGTCTCGGTGGACTTCATTGCCATGGGGCTCACCGGGGCTGCCCTCTTCGTCTACCGTCGGCGGGGCGAGGCGGGGAGCTTCCGGGCTCCCGGCCACCCGTGGACGACCGCCTTCTTCGTGCTGTCGTGCTGGCTCGTCGTGGCCGCCACGATCCACCGATACCCGGCCGACAGCGCCATTGGCCTGGCCATCCTCGCCCTCGGCCTGCCCGTCTACGGCCTGTGGGCAAGACCGCGGAGGGGGAAGTGACAGAGCCGGTCTCCGAGTACATGGAGTGGGCCAAGACCCGCTCCGCCGCCCGCTTCAACCTCGCCTCGAGCGGGGTCGTGGCGTTCCCGCTCGCGGAACTGGGCGCCCGGATCGAGGACCTCGAGATCTGCGGGCCGAGCGCCTACGGCTACGCCCCGTTGCAGGAGCGCCTGGCGCGCAAGGCCGGGGTGGACCCCGACCGGGTCGTGCACGCGACCGGCACCTCGATGGCCAACCTGCTCGTCCTGGCGGCCGCGGCCGACCCGGGCGACGTCGTGCTGATCGAGGAGCCGACCTACTCGCTGCTCGTCGACGCGGCCCGGTGGCTGCGCCTCGATGTCCGGCGCTTCCCGCGGCGCGCGGAGGAGGGCTTCCGGCTCGACCCCCGCGAGGTGGAGCGAGCCCTCGTCCCCGGCACGCGGCTCGTCGTCCTCACCAACCTCCACAACCCCTCGAGCGCCTTCGTCCCGCCGGAGGACCTGCGCGCGGTGGGGGACGCCGCGCGGTCGATCGGGGCCCGTGTCCTGGTGGACGAGGTGTACCTCGAGGCGCTCTCGGTCCTGGGCCGGCCCTCGGGCTCGGCGGCGCACCTCGGGCCCGAGTTCATCGTGACGTCCAGCCTCACGAAAGCCTACGGGCTGTCCGGCCTGAGGTGTGGCTGGGCGGTCGCGGACCCCGACCTCGCACGTCGGATGTGGCGGCTGGACGACCTGTTCGGCGTCATCCCCGCGCACCCCGCGGAGCGCCTGAGCGTCCTCGCCCTCGATTACCTGGACCGGGTGGCCGAGCGGGCCCGGCGCATCCTCGAGCCGAACACCGACGGGGTGAACGCCTTCCT
>Ga0316622_100000859_pt1 | contig 18786 bp, 7 predicted proteins | sample OWC_Aug_OW2_C1_D_FD_207646 | JGI IMG/M metagenome (GOLD analysis project Ga0316622, IMG submission 207646) | Wetland soil microbial communities from Old Woman Creek delta, Ohio, United States - OWC_Aug_OW2_C1_D5_C | ecosystem: Environmental > Terrestrial > Soil > Wetlands | place: USA: Ohio... | reverse complement strand
CGGTCCGCGTCGTTGTATCTTCGCGACGTGTCCCGGCTGGGTGTCCTGGTTGACGACGAGGTGCGGCGCGAACGCATCCTTCGGCTTGCGCGCTCGGCTGCCGCCCGGGCTGGTCTGTCGGTGGTCGAAGATGAAGGGCTGGTTTATGAGCTGAGCTTCATGCTGGAGAACCCGCGGGTGCTCTTGGGGGAGTTCCCCGAGGAGTACCTGAAGCTCCCGCGGGAAGTCGTGACCACGGCGATGCGATCACACCAGCGTTACCTCGCGGTCGAGGACCGGCGCGGGGAACTGGTGCCGCGATTCCTGACCTTCACGGACGGAGTGATCGCGACGCCGGCCCTTGTCCGGCGGGGAAACGAGAGGGTGCTCAAAGCGCGGCTGGACGACGCCAGGTTCTACTGGAGCGAGGACATGAAACGGGGAATCGAGGGGATGTCGCGGGAGCTCGACCGGATCGTGTTCATCGAAGGGCTGGGGTCGGTCGGCGAAAAATCGGAGCGGGTCGGTCAGTTGGCCGAATTCGTGAACACGCAACTTCCGCCCGATGAGCGGCGGCCGGAGACACTGGTCCGCCGAGTCGCGCGTCTCGGCAAGGCCGACCTGGCGAGCGAGATGATCAAGGACGGCAAGGAATTCACGCTATTGCAGGGGATCATAGGCAGCCGCTACGCCCGGGAATGCGGGGAGGAGGAGGAAGTCGTGACCGCAATCGAGGAGCAGTATCTCCCCCGGACGCCGGGCGACCGACTGCCCGCTACGGCGCTGGGAGCGATCATCGGGGTGGCGGATCGGATGGACACGATCTGCGGTTGCTTCCTGGCCGGGCTGGTGCCGACAGGGTCCCAGGACCCGTACGGGCTTCGCCGCCAGGCCAACGGATTGGTCCGCATTCTCGAAGGGCGGCCGTCGGCGCGGGTGGATCTTCTCATCCGGCGGTCGGTCGATCTGTACCGCAGCGGCGGGCTCGCCGCCGAACGCGCGGAAGCCGCCATTGGAGAGGTGGAAGGATTCTTCGCGACGCGGTGCGAGGCGTTCCTCAAAGAGCGCGGGGTCCCGTACGACGTGGTGGCGGCGGTGAACCGGGTGTCATGGATGCAGCCCGCAGTGGCGCTCGCCCGGGCGAGGGAAGTGGCCGGCGCGCGGGGGGATGGTCGGTTCGAGCGCCTGGTGACGGGAGTCAAGAGGGTCGGGAACATCCTCCCGGCAGCCTTGCGTGTGTACGGAACGGAAACCGATCGACTGTTGGCGGCCTTCGGTCCCACCAGCGCTCTTACCGAAGAGATCAGGTATTCGGTGGAGCGATTCGTGGAGCCGGCTGAAGCAGAGCTGCAGCAGGCGGTCGCCGGCTCGCTTCCTGGGATCGTGGAGGCCGACCGCAATCAAGCGTTTGGCACGGTTTTTCGCGCGCTGTCTGCTCTCGCCGACCCGATCGACGCCTATTTCGAGCGTGTGTTGGTAAACGTCGACGACGCCGAAATCCGGCGGAACCGGCACCACTTCCTGGCGGCGGTGTTCGCGGTCTTTTCCAGATACGCCGATTTTTCTTTTATCGTTGAAAAGAACGACGGCTGAGGTCCGTCCCGCCGCCCCCCGACCCCACCAAGTGCGTCGAATATCGCCCCTTGACAATAGGGGAAAATCTGTGATACCATTTTCGACGGACTAGGGGCATAGGGTTATATCGAGCGGGTGTCGCCCGCGCAACCCCTTGCATGACTTCATCTCGTCGGGCACGGAGTTCCGTGCTCGAAAATTCGCCGACCACCGTTGGTGTTAACCGTTTACCCGACACCTTTTCGACCGACGGTTAAGACCATGGCCTAAATCCTGAAACGGACGAAGGAGGTGGAGTAGGCTGTCGTTTCAGCATCAGGTGAAGAGATATAACCCCTGCCTCTGACCGACGATAAATTGGGTTTCGCGTGTTCACTTCCTTCTCAGCAACGATGGGGGAATACGATGAAGAAGACTCTGGTTCTTTCCCTTTGCCTCCTCCTGGCGGCGTCGTTCGCGCTTGCCCGGACGGATAAAGGGGCAGCCCCGGTCCAGTTCCATATGGACGTCCAGGGCCCAGTGTCGGATCAGTTCATGAACCCGCAGTTCAAAGTGGGGGCACAGGCGGACACCACGTTTCTGTGCTGGTTCACTTTTGACTCGGGTCCAAACTGCGTGAACGAAGGCTGGATCACCGTCGACCGGACGGCCCAGACCCACGTGTTTTGGCACGTGGATACTTTCGTGGGACTCGGCGGCGGCCTGAGTGGTTTTCTGGCTCCGCTCGAAGGTGCGAAGTCGATGTGGTGCGGCACGCGCGGCGCGCCGGTGCCCGACCTGATCCTCTGCGGTTACGCGACGGTGCCCGGCTATGGCAACGGCTGGAATCAGTCGTTTTGCTCGCCGGCCGTCCAGACCGCTGACACCAACGACGTAACTCTCAGCTTCCAGGCCTACTGGGATTCGGAGCCGGGATACGACGCCACGACCATCGACGTGGACCTTGGCAACGACAACGCGGACTGGGTCGACTGGTACGGCGGCATTGGCGTCTACGACGTTCCGCCTGCTGCGCCGACCACGGAGTCCATAGTGATTCCGGACACGCTGCACTTGGGTGCGACGTTCAAGATCCGTTGGCAGTTCCAGTCTGACGGTGCCTGGTCCGACCAGGACGGTCTGTGGAACACCGACGGTGGTATCCTCATTGACGCAGTCAGCCTCTCCGCTGACGGCGCCTACCTGGCCGGCCCGGAGTACTTCGAGGCTGCCGATTCTGGCGCCACCGGGGCCAACGGCTGGGTGGTCTGCAATGAGGCCGGCTACGGCGACTTTGCGGCGATGTATCCGGGGCTCTACGTGGTACAGGAGGATCCGTGCTACAGCGACCTGACCTGTCTCTGGACATTCTACACGGGTTCGACCTACGACTACGGGTGCGGCGGCTGGCCGGCACAGACGGCGGTTCCGTACGAGAACGCCCGCGGCCAGTACATCTGGAACGAAATTTGGTCGCCGGCTATCCCGAAAGCGGGATCCGGAACCAAGTATGAGATTCGCTTCAACGTGTATCGCGACCAGGCGTTGAAAGCTCTTATTTTCTACATCTGGCACGTACGCAACATCAAGTCCGACCTCTGCCCGAGCAGGTGGCGGGATGACAACTTCGTGTACTACGGCAACCAGAAAGACTGGCTCCGTAGGCCGTTCCCTTGCGGAACGTACGTATCGGCGAACGACATCCTCTACCCCAACATCGGCATTGCGGTTGGCACGGAGGATATGTGCGCCGTTTGGAAGGGCACCTCAGGCGACTGCTTGTGCCATAGCCACGCACCTCTGATCGACGAGATCGAGATCTACAGGATCACTTCGGAGGGCCCGCAGTACGTTGTCCGCGACATCGATTTCTTCCAGGACAACTTCTCCGCTGATGGCACCATCACCGGGACCGCTCGTGCGGACGGGGCGCTCGACATCCTTCCGGATGACAACCCCGCGATCCTCCCGGCTGACTCTGCTGTCATCAAGGTATCGGAGTCGTTGAACGGCCTGGCGATCGAATACGGCGACCCGGCTGTCTATTGCTTTGTCGATGTGCAGGGCCCGAACGGTGCTGTTACCGATGCCGGGCTGCTCGACAATTCGCGGTACGAGTATATCGGCACTGAGAGCTGCGGCGGTCGCACATGGGCGAAGATCCAGATGGACTCGACGTGGACGGCGGCTGGCAGCCCTGTCTCCGAGACATACAACATCGACCTGAACGACAACCTGTTCGTTCCGGGCGACACGATCTTCTATTACTTCGGTGCTAAGAACACGCTCGGTGTGTGGAACTACTTCTCGCTGTCGACTCCCACGGCGAACGGCGACACGCAGGACAAGGACATGGCGTGCACGTACCCGCAGGAGTTCACGATTCTGCCTGCAGGCGGTTACAATCGCGGCGGTGACATCCTGTACGTGGATGGCATGCAGTACCGCGGTGCGCAGCCGTACTGGGACAGCGCGTTCGACTTCCTGAACATCCGGGACCTCGTGGATCGGTACGACATCAACGGCCCGTCTTCCTCGGTGGGCAACCACCCCGGCAGCCGTGTAACGGCCGTTGACGCTCAGCTCGTTGCGGTCTACAAGAAGATCCTCTGGGATTGCGGCGATCTGGCCGTAGCGTTTGGTGATGGACTGGCCACTTCCGATAAGTCTGACGACGCCGGAATGGTCGCCAGCTTCCTGGGCCAGCTCCCGACCACGGGTGGCTTCTATCTGGCCGGCGATGACGTCGCCCAGATCATGTCCGCGTGGACGAGCCCGAGTGCAATCGCACTGCTGGCGTACAACGACTACACGCTCCAGGCGGCCAGCCAGGTGTCGCTTGTCGGTATCGCCCCGTACGTTGTGGGGACGGCCGGCGGCATCTTCTCCGACATTCTGGGTCCTGACACGTTGGTGGCCTACGGCGGTTGCTTCGGCATCAACGACTTCGACGTCATCACCCCGAATGGCGCAGGCGTCATCCAGGCTGCGACATACCAGGGCGCTGGTGCGACTGCCGGCGCGATTGTGGCCGACACGACACTCAACGGTGTCGGCGGCGTTGCGAGCTTCGTGTTGAGCGGTTTTGCGTTCCACTTCATCCGCGACCCGTACCCGGCATCGATCCCGGCACGGGCGGAGCACATGTGGCGGATTCTGACCTATCTGGAAAACATCTTCGACGAACCGACGGGTGTTACGCCGGTTCTCGTGACCAGTTTGGATCAGAACTACCCCAACCCGTTCAACCCGACCACGACGATCAAGTACACGCTCGCCGATCGCGGCCAGGTGTCCTTGAGGGTCTACAACGTCGCTGGTCAGCTGGTGCGGACGTTGGTTAACGACGTTCAGACTCCGGATGCGGTGCGTCCGGTGACCTGGAACGGTCTCAACGACTCCGGCCAGCCGGTCGCGAGCGGTGTATACTTCTACAAGCTGGTGACGAATAACTTCTCGCAGACGAAGAAGATGGTTCTTCTGAAGTAAGAAGCTATCCGACACTACTTGAGGAAGGGAGTTGGGGCTGCGTCCACGCGACGCGGCCCCAATTCTTTTTCCAGCCCGTCGTCCCGCGTTCTCCGGCCCCGCCGTCGTCTGTCGACAGCCGGTCGAGGCAGCGGCCGGCCAAAGCCCCGTCGCCCACTGCCGGAGTCGGGGGGCCTCATACCAGTGGATGCCGGGCGCCGTCGCGATGGTTGGATACCCGCGGATATGGCGTTGATATCGCGGAAGATGCGGAGCTTTGCGTCGGGAAATTTTCGTTGACACTCTTTTCGGTAATCCCTTATATTATAATTGCTTCAAAAGCCAGTCCCCTGTAGACCATTACGCCCCACCAAGTCAAGAAGGAGCAGACCGGACGATGAGAATCTTGCAGGGCGTTTTTTTGTCATGCCTTTGCGTGCTGCTTTTTTTCGGCGCTTGCCGGCGGAACCAGCCCTCACTCGTGGAAACCAACCAACCGCCGAACACGGAACTCTGGTACGCTCCGCCCGACTCGACCGAGTATGAATATCTCGTTCACCTGTACTGGCGCGGTCTCGACAACGACGGCACTGCCATCAAGTACATCTGGACAGTCAGGGACACGCTTGTGATCGGCGAGACGGTCTGGGATCCGGCGAGCCGCTTGCGGGATTATCGCGAGGGCCGGATCACGACGCGGACGGACTCGGTTTTTTCGTTCAAAGCTTTCAAGAATGTGGGCGGTGTGGGCGTCAAGAAGAACCGGCAGGCGTTTCACATCGCGGCGATCGATGACAACGGCGTGATCGATCCGACACCGGCCGCGGTGGAGTTCGTCGCGACCATCGCTGAGTTCCCGAGCATTCGCTTCATCACCTACATCGACGGCAACCCGGAACTCTACGTCCACAGGAGCGTTCCCAAAGACACGGTGGGCTACCTTCACCCCTTCCAGATAAGCTACCTGGGCCAGACGAACAACGGGCTTGTGAGAGCGTACAGGTTCTTTTCCCTCACCAGCGGCGTGATACTGGAAGGCGACGATGTGTGGCACACCATACGGCCCGACACACTGCCGGACACCCTGCGAACGTTTACGAATACCGGCGACGACGCCCTCCCGCCGGGCATTTTCAAGTTCGCCGCGCAGTGCCTGGACGACGCGCAGGCCGAATCGCCCATCGACGCGGGCACATTCGCCCGCGGGGTCTGCCAGGTGGTGGTGAACTTCGATCCCGACACCCAGCTCAACGGGATGGAAAGCTCATACGCTCTGGCCGGAGTCAATTACCGAAGGAGCATAGACTTCACGGACGGAATTCCGGACACGGTTCCCTTCGACAGCTGGCTCCGCATCGATTACTCGGGTTGGGACGATGCCCGGGATGCGAAATCGGATACCTGCAATCCGCTGACAAATCCGCGTAAGTGCATCAAATTCCAGGTTCAGTACATAAGCGATTCGGAGCGGATCCAGGGCGCGGGTGAACAGAGCGGGTGGCTCCCGAGGGGATCGTACCACGATACCGATCCCAACTCGGCCACCGACTCCAACACGTTCCACATCGGTTCGCTCGAGTACAAGTTGATCGTGAGGGCGGTCGACGAGCACCTCAAAGCGGACGGCACGCCGCCGAGTGTGGAGATCGTGGGCAACTTCGATCCGACCCTCGACTCGCTGTTCGTCGAGGACCATTTCGGCAACCGCGTGAATATCTCGGACCCGGACGCGGAACTCGTGTGGAACTTCTGGAAAGGTGAGGGTTGGCCGTACGACAGCGGTTGCGATACCATCGACCGGCCGCGCGATCTCTGTCCCGGGAACCCGGACAACACAGGGACCAACGATTTTTACAAGAAATTCAGTTTCCGTATCAGAGCCTGGGGGCACGACCACCCCATGGATCCCACCGGTTCGGGGATTGGAAGTTGGCAGTACCTGGTCAGGGATAGCCAGGGGAATATCGTCAATCTGGGAAAATCCACCTCCGGATTCTTCGAAGGTCTGACGCAAAACATTCTCGACGATAAGATCCAGTGGCGGGTCTTGTACCCCAGGCCGTCCGATCCCATGGGGGATACGGTTTTTCAAAACCTGCCCTCGTGGATGAACCAGGACCTCACGTTCTTCGTGATCGGAAGAGACACGAAGAAAACAGCACCCGATTTTGTGCAGTCCGTGTTTCTGAACGGCGAAAAGACGATCATCAACGAATTCCCGTATACCCTGACCGGACGATGGACGCCGGAACGGGTGTTCACTTTTAAGATTCGGCTGATTCGCCCTTGAAGGGGGTTGGACGATGGAACGCAACATCACGATCATCAAGACGGGTCTGGTTGTTCTGCTGACCGCCGCTTTGGCGGCGCCGTTTTTCGGCTGCTCCGAGACGCAAGAAGGTACGCGGAAACCGAACCAGCCGCCCACTATATGGCTGTCCGCCGCCCCACCGGAAGGATCAGTCGAGAGGTATTCGGTCCAGCTGTATTGGGGTGGTTGGGACCCCGACGGCGAGATCGCCTTCTATGAGTACTGCATCACCGACAACGATCCTGGTCGGTCGTTTGATCCGAGTGACACGACCGGCGCGGACAAGTGGTCCCGGGTCTACGGGCCCGATTCCACGTTCCTGTTCACAGCCGATCAGCTGGCCGATACCAACACCACCAATCTGGTGAGCGAGTTCCTCCGGTCGCACACCTTCTTCGTGCGCTCGGTCGACCATGAGGGGCTTGCGTCCCCGGAGCCTGCCTACCGGTCCTTCACCGCCCGTACGCTTTCACCGGACGTCACTATCCAGATTCCGAGGCGGAACGGCTTCAACCCCGCCACTGTTCCGTCCATCACGACGTTCCGCTGGACGGCCAGGGACTACATCAACGACATGCTCACGAAGACGGACCCGGAATCCGTATCTTGGATCATGGAGCCGCTCAAGAATCACGGGAATGACTGGGCCAAGGGGATCAAGTGGATCCGTGACCTTCCAGTCAATAGCCCACTGTGGGACGACTGGCGGTACTACAAAGCGCCCCTCGACAGCGGTAAATGGTGGACCACGCCGCCGAAGGATTTCGGGAATTACCTCTTCGCTATCCGGGCCAAGGACGAGGCGGGCGCGATCACCCCGGTTTTCGACGAAGTTTACAACGTCCGCCGCGTGCTCGTCTCCAGGCTCACTCAAGGCTCCCTCCTCACGGTCTACAACAAGTACATGGGCAACGTGGTGACATCATCGGCGAACACGGCTCTGACGATCTTGGACCTCCCCGCGGGTGTTCCGGTGGACTTCACCATATACGCCACCGCGGAGCATTACGGAGGGGTCGTGTCGGGTTATCGATACGGTTGGGACATGGCCGACCTGACCCAACCCGATCAGTGGGAGATCGACTGGACGCCATTCACGATCATAGACAACGCGACCAAAGTTGCCACCGCCAGGATTCCGGCGCGCACGTATTTCTTCGGGACACATGTATTCACCGTCGAAGTGATAGATAACTCGCAGTTCATCTCGCGCGTGGAGGTCAAGGTCAACATCGTGCAGTTCACGATGCAGAAAAACCTCCTGTTGTTAGATGATTACGCCGAAGGCAGTCAGGGCGGCTGGGAGAGCCCGCAGGGCAAAGGAGTCAACCCCAGCGATATCGAGCACGATCAGTTCTGGGTCGACATGTTATCCACCGTGGATGGTTTCGACCCGGGTCTGGACGTTCTGCCTTCCAGCTTCAACACGCAACACCCGAATATCATCCCGAGCGACAAACTCCCGCTCGCGGATGTCGCCGCGTACAAATCGATCATCTGGAGCGTCCAAATGGACTACCAGCAGACCGCCAACTTCCCGCTGCTCCGCGAGATGGTGAAATTCGAAGCGGAGTCGGGAACGGGCGCCAGCGGCGGCAAGCGGCAGGTGAACCTGCCCGCGTTGTTCATGGCCGCGGGCGGCCACCTGATGATTTGCGGCAAGCACCCGGGCGCGTGCACGATAAACAAGGACTACGCGCCCGGCCTGCGCTACCCCGCAAACGTCCCCTACGATCTGGACCTGACGGCCGCGACCGGGACGGGCGGGCAGGACAAGGTTCTCGACATCGCGAATCCGCCCAGTGATCAGTCTTTCCTCTACGTCGAGTGGTGTCTCGACGCGATCGAATACGCGTTGGCCACGGACGCCTTGGTTCGCAAATCGAGCTTGAGGCTGATCTGCCCGGTGCATCCGACCTACCGGAGGGCCCCCACAAACGGACTGCGCGACCATACCTTGCGTGCGGCGGTCCCCATCGGGACGGAACCGAATTTCGAGCGCTTGGACCTTCGCCCCGAGACGGCAGCCCCGGGCAAGGCGCACGATCCGGCCGTGAAGGGGCTCAATGTGGAGGTGTACAACCCCCATTACTTCCTGGCGCTGTGCCCGTACACCCCGAAGGTTCCGCGGCCTTGCTTCGAGGCCATCTATGGGATAGAATGCTTTGACACTGCGGAACCGACGTTCATGCAACCGGTGGCGTTCTGGACCAAAGTCTTCGAGAACAAGATCGCCGATGCGCCCGGCGCCGTGGGCGCACGGAGCGTCGTGTTTGGATTTCCGCCGGTGATGTTCAATCCCGATCAGGTGCTTCCTGGGATGCAGTACATTTTGCACGACGAATGGCAGCTTCCCAGAAAGCAATGAACGCGCCCCGAACACAGTTCTCGGTGAAAGAGGAGGGACATAAATCGATGACCAATGGACAGCCGCGGGAGAGCGGCATGGTCTGCCTGTTGCTGGCGCTCGTTGCGCTTACAGCTTTGGCAAGCGAATTGCCGGCGCAATCGAGCTCTTCCGGGCTCGTGCTTCAGAAACCAGATAACGTGACCGTGTGGCGAGACTTCGATGCGGACGAAGGATCGTTCACCGTGTGGATCAAGTGGTCCGACGTCGCCGACAGTCTTGCCGGCTTCATACACCAGCCCGACACCACCGATTGGCAGGTGACCACCCCACCGGACTCGCTGAGTAACCCTCGCACCCGGGGCCGGTATACCGGAGAAATCGACCGGACCGTCGACTGCCGCGCCACTGCCGCGGGTACCGTGGGCGGCCCGGGAGCAGTGACGATCACTTACGAAATCGTCAAAGAGGGGCAGTGGAACGGCGTGCTGGACATCGGTGACGGGTACACACCCGGAACGTGGTTTCCCCTGATCTTCCGCAACCAGGAAACGGGGCAGACGCTCGACCTGGGAATCGAGCTGAATTTCCCTCCCGGGCGTGTTGATTTCCAGGGACAATTCGACATCGGGTGCGAGGATTTCGAGGGTTATCATGTGTGGCGCGGGATCGCGGCCGACGGCAGCGACCTCGAGATCTTGGGAGAAATCTCGAAGGAGGAAGCGTTCCTCGGGGATCAGCCGGGCGGTAGCGAAATGGATTCGGCGTACTTGTACCTCGTCCTGCCCGCGTTGCGCGACACGGGCATGTTCCGTTTCCCCGGCTCCTTCGAGTGCCTTGGCTCCACCATCCACCTCGACCTCGAGGACAACGAGATGTTCTGGTACGACTGCGGCGCGTTCAACGGCTTCACCTACTACTACCTCGTCACCACGTACGACCGCGGTTACTCCGTTGCGTCGGGCCGGCAGGGACTGTTCAAAGTCGACCGATGCCAGCCTGAGGGGGGGATTTCGCTCCCGGACTCCTGTCGCGGTGAACTGAAGCCGATTTACATCAGCGTCGATCCACAGGAGGAAATGAGGGAAGTCTACGCGGTGCCGAATCCGTTTCGGACCGGCGGGAGCAGGTTGACGACCGAGAACTACCATAACTTCCTTCCCGACGAGAAGGTCTGCTTTGTGAATGTTCCCGAGAGCTGCACGATAAAGATCTTCACCGTTTCCGGCGACCTGGTGTGGGAACACCAGCACAACGGTCCGACGGGCAACATCGAGTGGGACACGCGGAACCGGGGTGGCACGGAGGTGGGGTCCGGAGTGTACGTTTACAGGGTCGAAGGGACGAACGGCGGCGACGTGTACGGGAGACTCATCATCATACGGTGACAGGAGGCGCGGGTAAACCACAGGACCCCTCCAGGTCTAGAGCTCACACCACGGGTAATCATCTCTTCAGCTGAAAGAGCGAAGTTATCGTTGGGGGTCACGGTGCGTCCGCCAAGAAAGAACAGATCTGCCCTTCTTTTAGTGTCGGCGTTGTTGTTGGCGACGATCCCGGTGGGCTGCAGCGACAATCCGTACGTCGGCACTGAAAGGAACAATCTCGCCCCGGAAGTCTGGCTCTCCGCCGCTCCGCCGGAAGGATCGTCGAGCACATACCTGGTCCACCTCTGGTGGGGAGGGTGGGATCCAGACGGCGAGATCGCGTACTATGAGTACGCGATCACGGAAAACGAAACCGGCATTTTCGATCCCGCCGACACCGTCGGTGCGGACAATTGGCATCGCGTCTACGCCCACGACTCCACGTTCGTATTTACGGCCGACCAGCTGGCTGATTCCAGCACCTCGAGCCCGGTTGCGAGGTTCGAGCGCTCCCACACCTTCTTGATAAGGGCTGTGGACACCAAGGGGCTGGCCTCAGAAGTGCCCGCGCACAGGTCATTCACCGCGTGGACGCTCTCTCCTTCCGTGCGCATCCTCGTTCCTCGCCGCAAAGCCTTCAACCCGGCGCAAGTGCCGGCGATCACGACGTTCAAGTGGGAAGCCACCGACTACGTGGATACCGAGTCACTCAAGCAGGAACCGGACTCGGTCCGCTGGATCCTGAAACGGGTCAGCGGAGTGGACTATTCGGGCGCAATCCAATACGTGCGCAAGAACCCGAACGCGCCCGAGTGGTCGGATTGGCGTTACTATCGCGCGCCCGGCGATTCCGGTAAGAGCTGGACTACTCCCCCTACCGACTTCGGCAGCTACATCTTCGCCGTCCAGGCCAAGGACGAGGCCGGGGCGGTGACCCCGGTGTTCGACGAGGTCGACAACGTTCGCCGCGTCGTATTCTCCCGGAGGACGACCGGACCGTTGCTCACGGTGTCGAACGAGTACATGGGATCGGTCTTGACCCTCTCGCAGAATACGCCGACGACGATCATTGATCTTCCGGCGGGCGTGTGGATCCAGTTCAAGTGGACCGCCAACGCGGACGAATACGGCGGCTACGTATCGGGTTACCGGTACGGGTGGGACATCGCCGATCTAACCAAAGACGACCAGTGGGAAGTCGATTTCACTCCCTTTGTCGGCAGTGCGGCCACGTCGCCGCCGAGGCGGTTCTACTTCGGATCACATACGTTCAACGTGGAGGTGATGGATAATTCCAACGGCAAGTCGCGGGTGGAGGTCAAGGTCAACATCATCCAGTTCACAATGCACAAAAACCTGCTTCTGGTGGACGACTTCTACGAGAATCCGCTGGGATCCGGGTTCGAAGCCACGAAGGGTGCGCTCCCGAACGACGAGGAACACGATGCGTTCTGGCGGGACGTACTCCGGCGCGTGGATGGATTCGATAGCTCGGCGGATGTCATATCGGTACACGGCGAAACCTTCTTCCCGATTACGCGGCTTGCGGAATACAAAACGATGATCTGGGACGTGTACGGAGGCTATGGACTGACCTCGTCGGCGAAGCCGTTGCTCGCCAACCTGATCGAGTTCCGTTCGAAGGATCCCGAGAAGAGCACGTCGGGCGGGGCGAAAGTACAGCCCAACCTGCTGGCGTTGTTCATGGCGGCCGGCGGCCGCGTCCTGCTGTGCGGTGAGCAACCGCTCGTGCAGGTGATCAACCCCAGGTTTTTTGCCGACCCGGCGAAATTCCCGATTATGTTCAAATACGAGCTGGAGGGCGGCCAGACTGGGCAATACAGCGACCAGGTCGACAGCAGGCAATTCGTGGGTGATCAGTCATTCGGCTACAAGGACGCTTGTGTGAACGTGTTCGACCTGGCCTACAGCAGCTACACGCAACTCCGCCGCCAGATCGATCATGGTTGCGGCGTGACGGCTATTCGCACGGTGAGCGCGGTGAACGACGGGCTTCGGGAATGCGTCCCCATCGATCCGAGTTTCCCCAGTCTCACGCTTCGTCCGGGAGTGACCGCCGCCGGCATGTACTACGCGCCCGACCGGAGGGGACTGAAATCGGAGCTGTACAATCCCCCCTACTTTTCGTTCTGCGCGTACGCGGAGTACAACAACCCCCGTGGATGTTTTCAGCCGATATACGCGCACAGTTGCCTCGATGCCAGCTCGGTGGTTTACGGGGCGCCGGTGGCTTTCTGGTCGACCACGTACGCCAACACCATCCCCGAGACCGGTGGTACGCCGGCACGAAGCGCGTTCTTCGGCTTCGAGCCCGTGTTTTTCAATCCGGATGAGGTCGGGGCGGCGGTCGAACGTATCCTTTTCGATGAATGGCGGCTGCCGAGAAAGCAGTAGTGCTCGATTTCGCTTGGGCCGTTCTCGTCCCTGTTGTAACATGACCAAACCGCGCGGATGACGCGTTCTGGACCATACACACCGAGGCGAAGCGGAGGTTCGATATGGCGAAGTACAAGATCGCCCTCATGCCGGGCGACGGGATCGGCAACGACGTGATGGACGCGGCGCAGATAATCCTGCGCGCGGTGGATCTGGGCGCGGAGTACATTCCCGCCGAAATCGGCTGGCAGTGCTGGGAAAAGTACGGCGACGCGCTCCCGCCGGCGACGATCGAGATCTTGAGAAATTGCGATTGCGCGCTGTTCGGTGCGATCACCTCCAAGCCGCACGTCAAAGGCTACAAGAGCCCCATAGTGAGACTTCGCCAGGTGTTCGATCTCTATGTCAACCTCCGGCCGTGCAGAGCCTATCCGGGGAATCCCCTCAACTACCGCGACGACATCGACATCGTGGTGTTCCGCGAGAACACGGAAGACCTGTACTCCGGTGTGGAGTTCTACCCCGTGCCGGAAGAGCTGATGAACCTCGAGGGCATGGGACGGTTCAAGGGCCAGGACACGGCGGTGTCGCTGCGCATATTCACGCGCAAGGGGTGCCGCCGCATAATCGAGGCGGCGTTCAAGTACGCGCGCGAACACGGGCGCAAGAAGGTCACCGTCATCCACAAGGCCAACGTGGTTCGTAAAACGTGCGGCATGTTCCTCGAGGAAGCCGCAGCCGTCGCCAAGGATTATCCCGAAATCCCCTGGGACGACGCGAATGTCGATGCCATGACGATGTGGCTCATCAAGAATCCCGAGAAATACGATGTGCTCGTGACGAGCAATCTTTTCGGCGACATCATTTCCGACGAGTGCGCCCAGCTCGTGGGTGGATTGGGGTTCGCATCCGCGGGGAACATCGGCGATACGCTGGCCGTGTTCGAACCGACGCACGGTTCGGCGCCGAAGTACGCCGGCCAATACAAGGTGAATCCGTTGGCGATGCTTTTGAGCGTGCGGCTCATGTTCGAGTGGTTGGGGGAGAAACGTCACGCCAGCGCCGTCGAACGGGCCGTCGCCAAAGTGGTGCGCGACGGCGTGCACAGGACATACGACATGGGCGGGACCAGCACCACGCTCCAGGTGGCCGAAGCGGTCGCGCGAGAAATGTAACGTCCGTTGGGACGGGACGGGATGAGGCCCTTGGGATTCGGCGTAACGTGGCCCGGTTTCGTGGAGGCGGAAAAACGGTTCTCTTGAGGCCCTGTTTTTGTTATCATTAATGCGAACGGCCCCACGAAGCGACTAATATGCAATCATGAACCGGCGTAACATCCGTCGAAACCGCATCGTCCCCCTGGCGGCTGCACTGGCCGCCGCCCTGTTGGTAGGTACGCAGGGCGAGCCTCCGGCGATCTCGCTGGCGAGCACGGCGAGCACGGCGAGCACGGCGCCGTCGGATGCAACCCCCAGAAAAATATGGATTTACTTCACGGACCACGGTGAAAGCTCGGCCCGTGACCTCCAGCGCGTCGTGGCGACCGCGCCACTTTCCGAGCGCTCCTTGTCCCGGCGGCAGGCCCGGGGCGTCGCCCTTTACGACATCCACGATGCGCCCGTCAATTCCGGCTATCTCGCGCGGATACGCGATACGGGCTGCACTCTCAAGCGAACCTCCAAATATCTGAACGCCGTGAGCGTTGTCGCCACCGCATCCGAGATCGCAGAGGTCCGGCGGTTGCCGTTCGTCGCGCGGATCGAACCCGTGCGAAGCTATCGCCGTGAGCTTTCGGTCCGGTTCGAGGAGAGTCCGGATCCGTCCAGCGAGGGGAAGGAGCCCACACGGCCTTCCGGCGTGGACTACGGAGGGAGCTACGCGCAGCTCGATCAGATAAACATCATTCCCCTCCACGAGAACGACAAACACGGAGAGGGCGTGATGGTCGGTATCTTCGATACCGGCTTCAACCGCGGCCACGAGTCACTCATACATCTGGATGTCGAGGCGGAATGGGATTTCGTGTATGACGACTCCGTCACGCGCAACGAAGCGGGCGAGGACGTCTACAACCAGCACAACCACGGGACGTATTGCCTGTCCGCGCTGGCCGGCTACGCGCCCGGCCATCTCATCGGCCCGGCCTGGGCGGCGACTTTCGTTCTCGCCAAGACGGAACGCGTGTTCGAAGAAGTGCAGGGCGAGGAGGACGACTACGTGCGCGCGTTGGAATGGGCCGACAGCATCGGCGTCGACGTGGTGAGTACCTCGCTCGGCTATTTCAACTGGTATGTTTGGTCCGACATGGACGGCAATACGGCGCTTACGACGATAGCGTGTGATATCGCCGCCTCCAAGGGGATCACGATCGTGACGGCGGCCGGAAACGAGCGCACCACCTCGTGGAAACACATCATCGCCCCCTCCGACGGCGACAGCGTGATTGCCGTGGGCGCGGTGGATCTGAACGGGGCGATAGCGACGTTCAGCTCGCCCGGGCCCACGTACGACGGGCGTATCAAGCCGGACGTGGTCGCCCGGGGCGTGTCCACGTACTGCGCCTCACCTTATGATTCGTTGGGTTACAACGGCATCAGCGGGACCAGCCTGTCCACGCCCTTGGTCGGCGGCGCCTGCGCGCTCCTGCTGCAAATGCACCCGTCGTGGGGCCCCATGGACGTGCTCACCGCGCTCAGAGACAACGCCTCGAAGTGGGACAGTCCCGACACACTCTACGGATGGGGAATCATCGACGCCTATCAGTCGGCTCTGGGCGGTGCCACGGCGGTTTCCGAGTCGGTGGCGCTTGCGCTTTCCCGCGAGGGAGATATGGTGAGGGGGACGATCCAGAACAACAGCGCCATGAGCCTCGTTGTGGACGTCGCCCGGCATGGTTCCTTGCCGACGGGGGGCGGTTGGGATGCGCACGTGACGGTTGCGCGCAACATTGTCGTGCCGGGCTTGTCTTCGAGCACCTTCTCGGATCGTATCGACGACCTGTCGGTTTACGAATACCGAGCGCAGTTGAGCGAGGATGCTTCGCACTTTTCCGCTTGGTTCACGGTCCCGGTGGGGCTGACGCTCGGTCAGAATGCGCCCAATCCGTTCTACCTCGGAGGCGCGTCCGAAACCTCGATTCCGTACTCCGTCGCCGGTATTCCGGCCAGGCCGGGAGGGCAGGCGGCGCTCTCCAGCTACACCGATGTGAGACTCGAGGTGTTCGACGTCCGCGGAGCGCGGGTGCGCACGCTCATCGACACCATCCTGCCGCCGGGTGCCTACCGCGCCCCCTGGGACGCTACCGACGACCGCAGCACTCCCGTCGCTTCCGGCGTTTATTTCTACCGCCTCACGGCCGGCGGCCAGCAGGCGACCCGGAAGATGGTCCTCATCAGACGCTGACGGGGATTTCTCTCCTTCGCAAATCGACCTTGCGCGCCATCCAGGCGTGGGGTAATTTCTTGCCAAATCCGAAGTCATCGCGTCTGTTTCCGGGCGCGAACCAACGCATCATCAGGGAGAGTCTGCCGATGTCCACCAAATACGTCTATTTCTTCGGGAACGGAAAAGCCGAGGGCGGCACGCGCATGCGTGAGCTCCTGGGCGGCAAGGGCGCCGATCTGGCGGAGATGACGAATCTCGGCATCCCCGTGCCGCCCGGATTCACGATCTCCACCGAGGCGTGCACTTACTTCATGCAGCACAATGGCGCGTACCCCCCGGGTATGGAAGACGAGGTGCGCGGAAACCTCTCGAAGCTGGAAGCAGCCATGGGAGCCAAGTTCGGCGATCCCCAAAACCCCCTGCTCGTGTCGGTTCGGTCCGGCGCCAGGAAGTCGATGCCCGGGATGATGGATACGGTGTTGAACCTGGGTTTGAACGACACCACCGTGCGGGGACTGGCGGCAAGGGCGGGCAACCCCCGCTTCGCCCTGGATAGCTACCGGCGATTCATCCAGATGTACAGCGACGTGGTGCTGGACGTGCACGTCGAGAACTTCGAGAAGCTGCTCGAGCGCAAGCGCGAACAGGCCGGTGTGCGCATGGACAACGAGCTCTCCCCCGAGCACCTCGAGTCTCTCATCGCCGAATACAAGCGAGTGGTGGAGAAGCATACCGGCAAATCGTTCCCGCAATCGGGGTGGGACCAGCTCTGGGGCGCCATTGCGGCTGTCTTCCGCTCGTGGGACTCCCCGCGCGCGATCTCGTACCGCAAGATGCACGGCTACCCCGACCACTGGGGAACGGCAGTGAACGTGCAGGCGATGGTGTTCGGAAACATGGGAGAAGACTGCGCAACCGGCGTGGCGTTCACCCGCGACCCGGCGACCGGCGAAAAGCGCTTCTACGGCGAGTACCTCGTGAACGCTCAGGGCGAGGACGTGGTTGCCGGGATCAGGACGCCGCTTCCGATCAGCGCGCAGGGATCTGTCGCGAACGCCCGGGAGAGCCTGCAGTCGAGGATGCCGAAGCTGTACGGGGAACTGGAGGACGTGTACCGGCGGCTGGAGAAGCATTACCGGGACATGCAGGACATCGAGTTCACCATACAATCCGGCCGCCTGTGGATGTTGCAGACGCGGACCGGAAAGCGCACCGGCCGGGCGGCGATACGAATCGCGGTCGAGATGGTGGCCGAAGGACTAATCGATGAAAAAACGGCGGTGCGGCGCGTCGAACCCGACCAGCTCGAGCAGCTCCTGCACCCCATGATCGATCCCGGCGTGCAAGCCGTCGTCCTGGCGAAGGGGTTGCCGGCCTCACCGGGCGCGGCGTCGGGCAAGGTCGTCTTCGCGGTGGACAGGGCGGTTGCGATGGCATCACGCGGCGAGAAGGTCATCCTGGTCCGGACGGAGACATCTCCGGAGGACATCGACGGCATGAAGGTGGCGCAGGCGATTCTCACCACGCGCGGTGGAATGACTTCCCATGCGGCCGTGGTCGCCCGGGGCATGGGCAAGTGTTGCGTCGTCGGGTGCAGTGACCTCGTGGTCGACTACGGGAGCCGTGAGTTCCGTGTGGGCGGCAAGACGCTCAAGGAAGAGGACGAGATCACGTTGGACGGCACCACCGGCGCCGTCTACCCCGGCACGCTCCCGACCGTCGAGCCCAAGGTGGACGATGTGTTCCGGCGGTTCATGGGGTGGGCAGATTCGTTTCGAAGGCTCAAAGTCCGGACCAACGCGGACACGCCCCATGACGCGGAGACGGCGCGGAAGTTCGGCGCGGAGGGCATCGGGCTCGCGCGCACCGAACACATGTTCTTCGACGAGAAGCGCATCGACGTCGTTCGCCAGATGATCCTCGCGGAAACCACAGAAGAGCGCAGGGCCGCCCTGGAGAAGATCCTCCCCATGCAACGC
>Ga0316622_100000858_pt1 | contig 18789 bp, 17 predicted proteins | sample OWC_Aug_OW2_C1_D_FD_207646 | JGI IMG/M metagenome (GOLD analysis project Ga0316622, IMG submission 207646) | Wetland soil microbial communities from Old Woman Creek delta, Ohio, United States - OWC_Aug_OW2_C1_D5_C | ecosystem: Environmental > Terrestrial > Soil > Wetlands | place: USA: Ohio... | reverse complement strand
AAGCAGAGCCACCTGCCGGCCAAGGACGTCGAGCTGGCCGTGAAGCAGATCCTCGAGATCATGAGCGACGCGCTCGCCCAGGGGCAGCGCATCGAGATCCGTGGCTTCGGCAGCTTCAGCCTGCATTTCCGTCCGCCGCGGCAGGGTCGCAACCCGAAGACGGGCGAGACCGTGGCGCTGGCCGGCAAGTACGTGCCGCACTTCAAGCCCGGCAAAGACCTTCGCGAGCGCGTCAACGAGCCCCTCGACGAGCCGCGTTCCGCCGAGCAGCCGCTGCCGGCCTACTGACCGGACGCCGCCGGATGCTGCGGCGCGCCGCTTTCATTACCGCCCTGGTGCTGCTGCTCGTCGCGGCAGTGCTGTTCGTGGCGCTCAATCGCCAGAGTTTCGACGTGGACCTCGCCGTGGTGCGCTTCGGCGTGTCCTCCGGCCTCGCGCTGCTGATTGCGTTCGCGGCCGGCCTGCTTGCAGGCGCCCTGTGGAGCTCGGCCTGGATCGCCCGCCTGCTCGGGGAGCGAGGCCGACTGCGCAACGCGTTGCGCCTGGCCGAGGCGCGTCGGGCGCCACCGTCGCAGCCGCCTGATGCTGTCTGACCCGAAAGGCGTCTTCTGGCTCGTCTTCGCGGGCACGCTTGCGGTCGGCTGGGGTGCCACGGTCTGGTACGGCGAGTACCGCCGGCGGCGCCGCGCACGACGACGGGAGCGCTACCTCGAAGGCCTTCGCTTCCTGCTCGACGACAAACCCGAGCGCGCGCTCGAGGTGTTCCTCGGGCTCGCTGCGGCCGACGACGAGACCATCGACACGCACTTTGCGCTTGGCAGCCTCTATCGCCGTCGTGGCGAGGTCGACCGCGCCATTCGCGTCCACCAGCACATCGTCAACCGTGCCGGCATCGATCCGCGGCACCGCGACGCCGCACTCGGCGAACTCGCGCGTGATTACGTGCGCGCAGGATTGTACGACCGGGCCGAAAAGCTGTTCATGCAGCTCGCCGAATCGGGCCGCGATCCGGCCGTGGCGCTCGCGCACCTGGTGCGCATCCACGAGCTGCAGCACGACTGGCCGCAAGCCGCGGCCGCACACGAGCGACTGCGCGCGATCGGCGTGCCGGAGCAGCCCGTCGCGATCGCGCACTATTACTGCGAGATGGCCGAGGGGGCGATCGCCGAGCGGGACTTCGCGACGGCGCGTGATCACCTGCGGAGCGCGCGCCACGAGCAGCGCGATTTCGGCCGCAGCGCGATCCTGCGCGGCGACCTCGCCCGGATGCAGGGCGATCCAAGGCTCGCGCTGCAGCTCTATCGGCGCGTCGTGCGGCGCGACTTCCACCTGCTCGCGCTGGTGCTGCCGCGGCTCGCCGACGCCGCGCGGTTGGCCGGTGACGCCGAGGCCTTCGGCGACACGCTGGCCGAGCTGCTGCAGAACGGGCTCGCCAGCCGGTCCGAGATCGCCTACGCGGCCATCGTCAGCGGTTACTTCGACGATCCGGCCATCCTCGACTGCGTCCGCGAGTGGCTATCCGCCGACAACGATCTCAAGGACATCACGAGCGCCCTGCTGCCCCCCGGGGCCGACCCCACCCGAGAGCAGCTGCGGGCCGTAGCCGGCGCCATGCGCAACGTCGTGCTGCGCCACGCGCGCTATCGGTGCAGCGAGTGCGGCCTCGACAGCTCGAGCTTCCTTTGGCAGTGCCCGGGCTGCCAGTCGTGGGAGACGCTGCGGGCGATTGCGGCGCTGGAGTTTTTGCCACGGGCGGCGCGGCCAGGAGCAGGGGATAGGGGATCGGGGATGGGGGATAGTAAGAGGTAGCCGCCGAACGATCAGGCGCCACCTCCAACTATCCCCCATCCCCGATCCCCTATCCCCTCCTTTCCCGGGACAAATTTGCACGAACGCGCCCCCTTTGCATCGGCGCGCGCCCGCACGCTCAGCTAGCTTCCTCTCGACCGCACCCGATCCGGGACTGCGGCAGCGAAATGCCAAGGAGGCAGCCATGAAGAAGGAATATCGCGCGCTCGTGCAGGCGCTCGTCGTGAGCCTGTTGCCCGCCATTGCGGCGGCGGGGCCGGTCAACGTCAACACCGCCGATGCCGCCACGCTGGCCCGGGAACTCGACGGCATCGGCCCGGCCAAGGCCGAGGCCATCGTCGAATACCGGGAGCAGAACGGCCCGTTTCGCTCGGCGGAGGACCTGCTCAAGGTCCAGGGCATCGGCGCGCGCGTGCTCGAGCAGAACCGCGGCAACATCCGGCTCGACAAGACGGGATCGGCGCCGGCCGCCGGTAAGGGTGCGCCCGCCGCGAAGAAGCCCGCGGCCACGGGTTGAGGCGAACCTGCGGGGCCCGTCACGGGACGGGCCCCGTTGACCGAGCCCCGGCAAGGAGGGATCCGCTACAATCATCAGGTTACCCGCTACAGGATGGTTCAGCGCATGACCAGGATCAGGACGGCCGTATTTCCCGTGGCCGGTCGGGGCACACGTTTCTTGCCGGCCACCAAGGCCAGCCCGAAGGAAATGTTGCCGATCGTGGACAAGCCGCTGATCCAGTACGCTGCCGAAGAGGCCTTGATCGCCGGCGCCGACAAGCTGGTGTTTATCACGGGTTTCTACAAGCGCGCGATCGAGGATCACTTCGATCCCGACCACGAACTCGAGCGGGAACTTGAGGCCAAGGGTCGCCAGGACACGCTCAACACGCTGCGCGGCATCGTGCCGTCGTACGCAAGCTGCATCTTCGTCCGCCAGCCCGCGCCGCTGGGTCTCGGCCATGCGGTGCTGTGCTCGCGCCCCGTGGTGGGCGACGAGCCGTTCTTCGTCCACCTGGCCGACGATCTGATCGACGCAGAGGATGCGTGCCTCGCGCAGATGGCGCGCGTGTTCGACCAGCGCCAGGGCAGCGTGCTCGGGGTGGAGACGGTCCCGCGGGAGGAGACGAACAAGTACGGCATCGTCGACTCCGAGGCCATCGACGAGCGCCTCTCACGCGTCAAGGGCATCGTCGAGAAGCCGAAGCCTGCCGACGCGCCCTCGAACCTTGCCGTGGTGGGTCGCTACATCCTGACGCCCGCCATTTACGCCAAGCTCGAGCGCATCGGTCGCGGTGCGGGCGGCGAGATCCAGCTCACCGACGGCATCGCCGCGCTGCTCGCGGACGAGGCGATCTACGCCTACAAGTTCGAAGGCAAGCGCTTCGACTGTGGTTCGAAGCTGGGCTACCTGCAGGCGACGGTCGAGTTCGCACTCAAGCATCGCAACCTCGGTCCGAAGTTTTCCATCTACCTCAAGAAGCTCGTCGCGGAGCGTTTGTGATGTCCAAGAGCAACCAGGAGCTGCAGGGCCGTCGTGACGCAGCGTTTGCGCGCGGACTCGGGGCCATGTTGCCCGTTTACGTCGACCGCGCGCGCAACGCCGAGATCTGGGATGTCGAGGGCCGCCGGTACATCGACTTTGCAGCCGGCATTGCGGTGCTCAACACCGGGCACCTGCACCCGAAGGTACAGGCGGCCGTGTCCCGGCAGCTCGAGCGGTTCAGCCACACCTGCCTGATGATCACGCCCTACGAGTCGGCGGTGGAACTCGCCGAGCAACTCAACCGGCTGGCACCCGGCCCGACGCCGAAGAAGGCGATCTTCGTCACGACGGGCGCCGAGGCCGTCGAGAACACGATCAAGATTGCCCGCGCACATACGGGCCGCAGCGGCGTCATCGCGTTTGGCGGCGGCTTCCACGGCCGCACGTTCATGGCGATGGCGCTGACCGGCAAGGTGGCCCCGTACAAGGCCGGCTTTGGGCCATTCCCTGGCGACGTCTTCCACGCGCCGTTTCCGATCGCGTACCACGGCGTCAGCGCGCAGGACAGCCTCGACGCGATCGAGCACCTCTTCAAGTACGACATCGAGCCCACGAAGGTTGCGGCGATCATCGTCGAGCCCGTCATGGGAGAGGGCGGCTTTTACATCGCGCCGCCCGAGTTCCTGCAGGCCTTGCGCAAGCTGTGCGACCAGCACGGCATCGTGCTCGTCATTGACGAGATCCAGACCGGCTTCGCTCGCACGGGCCGGATGTTCGCGATCGAGCATGCCGGCGTCGAGCCTGACCTGATGACGATGGCGAAGAGCCTCGCGGGCGGGTTCCCGCTGGCGGCCGTGGTCGGCAAGGCGAACATCATGGACGCCCCCGGGCCGGGCGGGCTCGGCGGCACCTATGCGGGCTCGCCCATCGCGTGCGCCGCCGCGCTGGCCGTGCTCGAGGTCATCGCCGAAGAGCGGCTCTGCGAACGCTCGGTGCAGATCGGCCGCCTGCTGGTGGACGCGCTGCGCGACGCGGCGAAGACGCTCCCGGCCATCGGCGAGGTGCGTGGCCTCGGTGCGATGGTCGCGATCGAACTCGTCAAGAATGGCGATGCGCACCAGCCCGACGCGGACCTCGCCAAGGCGCTCGTCAAGCGCGCGGCCGAGAAAGGGCTCGTGCTGCTCTCGTGCGGGCTCTACGGCAACGTGATTCGCTTCCTGGTGCCACTCACGGCCTCGGACGCGATCATCCGCGAGGGGCTCGGGATTGCAATCGAGGCGCTGCGGGAACTGACTTCTTAGACACACGGCGCCCCGGCTACGTATAAGAGCGCAGAGGACATGTGCATCCGATGAGGATGGCATTGACCGAAGCCCGCGCATCGGGAATCCCCTCCTGAGTCAGTCCGCTGATTACCTCTTGAGCTGTGGGCGTCTTCGCGCGCGAAGCGATGGAAATGCGATACGCATCGCAGTTCGCGGGCGGCCCCTGGATCGGCCCTTGGTACCATTCGAGGCCGCGGACCGCGATGACCGAAGAATAGAATCAGGACCTCACCATGATGCAAGACGCCAGCTCCAGCACCGCTGGGTTCGAATGCCGATTCTGCAGGGCTCCCTTGCGCACGACGTTCGTCGATCTCGGCATGTCGCCGTTGTGCCAGACACACATCAGCGTCGACCAGCTGCACGAGATGGAGCCTTTCTACCCCTTGCATGCGTACGTGTGCGATGCGTGTCTCCTGGTGCAGTTGCAGCAGTTCGTAGCGCCGCAGGAAATCTTTACCGAGTACGCATATTTCTCGTCGTACTCGAGCAGCTGGGTCGAGCATGCGCGCCGCTACACCGACCTGATGGTGGAGCGATTCGGCCTGGGCCCAAGCAACCGCGTCATGGAAATTGCCAGTAACGACGGCTATCTCCTGCAGCATTTCGTGGCGCGCGGGATCCCGGTGCTGGGCATCGAGCCGGCTGCGAACGTCGCGAAGGTCGCCGTCGCAAAAGGGATTCCGACCACGGTGCAGTTCCTCGGTCGTGAGACGGCGGCGCAGATCGTGGCCGAAAGCGGCACGGCCGACCTGTTGCTGGGCAACAACGTGCTGGCGCACGTTCCGGACATCAATGACTTCGTCGGCGGCATGAAGCGGCTGCTCGCCCCGGGCGGCATCATCACGATGGAGTTTCCCCACCTGCAGCGTCTCATGGAAGAAGGGCAGTTCGACACGATCTACCACGAGCACTTCAGTTACCTGTCGTTCGTCGTGGTCGAGAAGATCTTCGCGCATCACGGCATCACCTTGTTCGACGTCGAGCAATTGCCCACCCACGGCGGCTCACTGCGAATTTACGGACGACATGCGGAGAATGCGGCAATGCCCGTCGGCGAACGTGTCGGGCTGTTGCGACAGCAGGAGACGGCGGCCGGAATGCTCAGGCTGGACCATTACCGCGGTTTCGGTGAACGGGTAAAGCAGGTCAAGCGCAACCTGCTGAGGTTCCTCATCGACGCGAGGGAACGCGGCAAAAAGGTCGTCGGCTACGGCGCGCCTGGCAAGGGCAACACGCTGCTCAACTACTGCGGCATTCGTACCGACTTCCTGGATTTCACGGTCGATGCGAACCCTTACAAGCAGGGCAAGTTCACTCCGGGGACGCGGATTCCGATCCTTGCGCCTGACGCCATCCGCGAGGCCCGACCTGACTACGTGCTGATTCTGCCGTGGAATCTGAAGGACGAGATCAGCACCCAGGCAGCGTATGTCCGGGAGTGGGGTGGACAGTTCGTGGTCCCGATCCCGACGGCCACCGTGTTCTGACCTGGGAGGCACGACGTGTCGCACCATCAGCTCAATGCCGATCCGTACGGGAGCCATCGATGAAGGTCGTGCTGTTCTGCGGTGGCTTGGGCACGCGCCTGCGCGAGCACTCCGATACCATCCCGAAGTCCCTGGTCAACGTTGGCGACCGCCCGATCATCTGGCACCTGATGCGCTATTACGCGCACTACGGCCACAAGGATTTCATCCTGTGCCTCGGTTACCGGGGCGACCTCATACGGGACTTCTTCCTCAATTATCGCTCCGCGATGTCAACGGACTTCATCCTGTCCGACGGTGGGCGTCGAATCGAGCTCCTGGAAGAGGATGCCGAGGACTGGCGCATTGCATTCGTCGACACGGGCCTGCACTCGAATCTGGGCGAGCGGCTGCGACGGGTCAGGTCGCTGCTAGAGGGAGAGGAGGAATTCCTCGCCAATTACTCCGACGGACTCAGCGACCTGCCGCTGGACGAGCACGTGGACCTTTTCCAGCGGAAGAAGTCGATTGCCCATTTCGTCTCGGTTCGTCCGGCGCAGAGCTTCCACTACGTCCTGGCGGACGACGAGGGGTGTGTTTCCGCCATCGAGCCGATCGGAGCCACTGGGTACTGGATCAACGGCGGGTTCTTCTGCTTCCGACGCGAGATCTTCGATCACATGCAGGCTGGAGAGGAACTGGTCGAGAAGCCGTTCCAGCGCCTGATCGAGGCGCGGCAGCTCACGAGCTGGAAGTACGGCGGCTTCTGGAACGCAATGGACACGTTCAAGGACAAGATCATGTTTGATCGAATGGAGGCGCGTGGCAATTGCCCCTGGAAGGTGTGGACGTCCGAGCGACGCCCGCCATGCTGAAGCTCCTGCCCCCGTTCCCCAGTGACCGGGCGCTGCGCCTGCTCTGCATAGGCGCGCACAGCGACGACCTGGAAATCGGCTGCGGTGGAACGATCGCCACCTGGCTGGAGACCTGGGGCTCGGTCGACGTTACGTGGGTCGTGCTGTCGGCGACCGGGGAACGGGCAGGGGAGGCGCGCCGCAGCGCCAGGGCGTTACTCAGGCGAGCGGCAAGCGTGCGGCTGGAACTCGGGGAGTTTCGCGACGGCTTCCTGCCGGCACAGTACGTCGACGTCAAGCAGCACTTCGAGGTCCTGAAACAACAGGTGGATCCCGACATCATCCTCACGCATTGGCTGGGGGATCGGCACCAGGACCACCGGTTGGCCGCGGAGCTGACGTGGAATACGTGGCGTGACCACCTGATCTACGAGTACGAGATCCCGAAGTACGAGGGCGACCTGGCGCAGCCCAACGTTTACGTGCCGCTCACGGCACGTGCGGCGAAGCGCAAGACGAGCCACCTGGAAAGGCATTTCAGCTCGCAGCGCAGCCGGATGTGGTTTCGTGCCGAGAACTTCGAGGCATTGCTGCGCCTGCGTGGCCTGGAGTGCAGGTCGCAGAGCGGCTTCGCCGAGGCGTTTCACGGGCGAAAAATCGTTTTCTAGGAGCCAGGCCCCGCCTGGACGTCGAGGCATTGCATGTATTCAGTCGATTGCGTCGTCGTGGGCGCCGGCGTCGTCGGCCTCGCGATCGCCAGGAGCCTGGCACAGCAGGGGCACGAGACGCTGGTCCTGGAGCGGCACGAAGCCTTTGGCACCGAGACCAGCGCGCGCAACAGCGAGGTGGTCCACGCCGGAATCTACTATGCCGCGGGCTCGCTCAAGGCGCGCCTGTGCGTGCCCGGCCGGGAGCAACTCTATGAGTATTGCCGCCAGAAAGGCATCGAGCACCGGCGCTACGGCAAGCTGATCGTTGCGACCGACGAGGCACAGGCGCTTCAGCTCGACGGCATCGCCGCGGCGGCGGCCCGCAACGGAGTTCACGACCTGCGCAGGCTCGACGCGACCGAGGCCGTGCAGCTGGAGCCTGCCCTGCATTGCACTGCCGCGCTGTTGTCACCCTCCACGGGCATCATCGACTCGCACGGTCTGATGCTGGCCCTGCTCGGCGACGTGGAGCAGGCAGGCGGCAGCCTGGTCCTGCAGACACCCGTGTCCGCGCTGCGTCCGTCCGCTGCCGGTGTTGCAATGCAGGTGAGCCAGGAGTCGAGTCCTTCGCTGCAAGCGCGCTGGGTCATCAATGCCGCGGGCCTCGAGGCTCCGCAACTGGTGTCCCGGATCGAGGGTTTCCCGCCTGAGCACGCACCGAAGGCCCGCTACGCCAAGGGCAACTATTTCACGCTGGAGGGTCGTGCACCGTTCTCGAGACTCGTGTACCCGGTGCCGGAGCCGGGCGGGCTCGGCGTGCACCTGACGCTCGACCTCGCCGGACGGGCGCGCTTCGGACCCGACGTCGAATGGGTCGATTGGCCCGAGTACTCGGTGGACCCGAAGCGTGCAGACGTGTTCTATGCGCGTATTCGCCGCTACTGGCCCGCCTTGCAGGATGGCACCCTGAGTCCCGCGTACTCCGGGGTGCGTCCCAAGATCGAGGGTCCGGACGGACTCGCCGCGGACTTCCGCATCGATGGCCCCGCCGTACACGGCGTGCCAGGAATCATCAACCTGCTGGGTATCGAGTCGCCGGGGCTCACCGCGGCGCTGGCGCTCGGTGATTACGTCGCAGCGATCGTCAGTCAAGGTCCTTGATCACTTACGTTCCCAGGTAAAGCTTCATGAGCACAGTGTCCATCGGTCTCCCTGTGTACAACGGGGAAAACTACCTGAGGGAGGCCATCGATTCCTTGCTGGCCCAGACTTACGAGGACTGGGAGCTCGTCATTTCGGACAACGCCTCGACGGATGGCACGGCCGATATTTGCCGAACCTATGCGGCGGCCGACAAGCGCATTCATTACCATCGCAATGAGACCAACGTCGGTGCTGCGCCGAACTACAACCGGGTCTGGAACCTCGCCGATGGTCGCTACTTCAAGTGGCTGGCGCACGATGACCGCCTGAAGCCGCGCTACCTCGAAGTGACGGTGGCGGCGCTCGAGGCACGGCCCGAAGTCGTCCTGTGCAACACCGTCGTCGACTACATCGGTGCCAGCGGCGAGCACCTGGGTTACTACCGCTCCGTCATCGAGCAGACCGACGTGCCGCGCACCGCGACGCGCTTCGCGGTCATGATCCTCGAGTCGCACACCAACGTGGACTTCTTCGGACTGATTCGTCGCAGTGCCATGGTGGGCTCGCTGCTGCACCAGCCGTTCAGCGGCGCGGACAAGGCCTTCCTCGCGCAAATGGCGTTGCGCGGTCATCTGCTGCAGATCGAGGAGCCACTGGTCGAGATGAGGGAACACCCGGCGCGTTACACGAGAGCCACGGCCTCGGCCCGTACGAAGCGAGCCTGGCACGATACCCAGGCGGCCTCGCATGTCGACGTGCCAGTCCTGACCCTCTACCGTACCTGCCGTGACCTGGTCGAGCGCGAGAACCTGTCGGCGCAGGACCGCAAGGAGTGTCGCGCCGTGCTGCGCCGCTTCTGGATCGGCAGCTGGAACGGCCCGCGTCTGGTCGCTGATCTCGTGTCCGTGCCGTTCCCGGGCGCGGTGAGCGCGGCCTGGAAGCTCAAGTACAAGCTTTTCGGCGCGCCCGGAAATTTCATCTGACCGCGCGCACGCTGGCGATCAATTCAGCGGCCAGGCGCCGCAGGTCCCGGACCGCGAAGGGGCCCACGCTGATCAGCGCAGCAGCGTAAGCCGGCAACGCGAGCATCGTCGTGGTCCACCAGCTGAGACCATACGCGTGGCACGCGACGACGAGTCCGGCGCTGACCAGTCCGGCCGCAAACAGCCTCAGGAACGCCGGTCCGAAAATCTGCACTCCAGCGCGGCGCAGGATCAGTCGCGAAAAGTTGAACAGCAGCAACGATTCGGCCGCAATGAGTGCGAGAACGGCCCCATCGCCCTGCATGCGGGGAATCAGGACAAAGAAGCCCGCGCCCGCGACGACCATGGCCGGGGCGATGCACCAGGCGATCTGCTTCTGCAGGTGCAGCGCGGTGGCCGCCTCCCGCAGGAACAGGGAGCAGGAATGGATCACGAAGAGCAGTGCGAACAGCTGCAGAGTCCCGGCCGATGACTGGAAGGCCGGGCCTGCCATGACGGCCACGATCATTTCCGCGCTCGAGGCGAGCACCAGCGCGAGCGCCGTGCCGCCGAGCAACAGCGCGCTGATGCCCTGCTGCAGGGTTCCCGAAAAGCGGGCGGTGTCCGCGGCCGCGGCGTTGGCCAGCAGCGGTGCAACGAGCCCGATTGCCAGCAGGCCGATCCCCATCAGGCTGTCGAAGATCTTCAGCGGCACGCCGTAATTGCCGACGGCCTCGGGCGTGGCGAGCACCGCAAGCAGGATCGTCGGAGACAGGAAGTAGACGATCGTCATCGTCGTCCCGACGGCCAGCGGCGCGGCTGCCCGCACCAGGTGTCCCCAGACGGCCAGTTCGAAGCGCGGCCTGAGCGAGGCGTGCGCCCGGGCGAAATACACGGCGATGCCGAGGGTCACGAGATAATTCAGGCTGAGCGCGGCGCAGAATGCAGCCGGCGCTGCATCGTGGCCGCGGAGAGCCACGATTGCGCACAGCAGCACGACGGCGCCGACGATCTCCGCGAGGACGACCTGGGCTTGCTTCATCCGTTGCTGGAACAGCCCGAACAACAACAGGTGCAGCGAGTAGGCCAGGAATCCGGGCACGGCCCAGAGCGCAGCCCGCTTCGCCTCCGCGGTGAAAGGCAGGACGAGCAGCAGCGCGGTGGCGACGGCAATGGACGCCGTGGCCAGGGTCAGCCGGACGGCAATGGCATTGCCGACGAGACGATTCCGGTCGGCGTCGGGGACCGAGATCTCGCGCACGAAGATGCTGGCCAGCCCGAGGTCTGCGAGCAGCACGATGAGGCCGAGGTAACCGACCGCGGTACGATAGTCACCGAAACCGTGCGGCCCGAGATCCCGCGTCATCAGGCCGGTCGAGAACAGCGCAAACACCAGCAGGCTGAGTCGGCCGCCGACCAGCCACAGCAGCCGCGAACCGAGCAATCGGCTGGATGCCAACGGCATGGCGTCAGCCCGTCACTGGGCTGTCGGCTGCGCGGCCTTTGCCCGGCGCTCACGCAGGAGCCTGGCGTAGACCGCCTCCAGGGACGAGGCGGTCGCGGACCAGGACAGCCGTTCGGCAGCGTAGTTCTTCGCCTCCGTGCCGAGGGACGAGCGCAACGTGGCGTCGCCCAGCAAGCGGAGGATCCCCGCGGCGAAAGCCTCGACGTCGTCGTTCGGGATCACGACGCCGCTGTGGCCGTTGACGATGTAGCGCGTCGAGCCTTCGAAGGAGACGACCGCGGTGCCGGAGGCCATGTAATTGAGAAGTTTCATCGGCACGCCGGGGCAGCGCGTACGCGGATTGACCAGCACGTCGCCGCTCGCGAGCAGGTCGGGCAGCCGGCCAAGGTCCGATGCGACGAACTCGACCCGCTCAGACAGGCCCAGCGCCCGGGCCTGCGCGGCGAACTCTGCCGTCGGGCTGTCGGTGACCATGGTCAGCTTGACGTCCTGGCGCGCGCGCGCCACGTGCACGAATGCCTGCAACAGCAGATCGACGCCCTGGTAGCTGGCCAGATTGCCGGCGAAAACGACGCGCTGCAGGCCATCGGCCGGGTAGGCGCCCCGGCGTCCTTCAAAAAAAGGTCCTTCGACGCCGTTTCCGACGACCGTGATCCGGTCCATCGACATCCCGTGCTCGTCATGCAGGCGCTGCCGGATCTCTTCGGAAACCGAGACGACGTGATCGGCGAGCCGCGGCAGTGCTCGGTCGAGCACCCGCGCCGCGCGACTGCGCAGCGTGCTGGGCATGCCCATGTCGTAGTACTCGAGTTCGCCGTCGAGGAGTACATGCGCATCGAACACCAGCGGGATCCTGTGGCGGACGCTCGCGGGCACGCTGACCAGCAGGCCCTCGAAGTGGTGCGCATGGATCACGTCCGGCTTGATCTCGCCCGCCAGGCTGTAGACGGTGCGGAGCAGCTGGGGATCGGCCAGCAGCAGCTTCGTCCAGGTCGGGCCCGGCGCGGTGTTCTGGTAGCCCGCCACGCCGCGGATCCGATGCACGGCATAGTACGGACTGGTCGTCGGATCGCCCAGGTGATACGTGGCGACGTGGACCTCGTTACCGCGCCGGCCGAGTTCTTCCGCCATCTTCTCGATGCGGATCGGAGTGCCACGGCGCGCCGGAAACGGGCACGCCGCAACCATCAGGATGCGACTGCGTCTCCCGGCGAATTGGGCCTCATCGGGCACAGCGTTGTTGGCCTGTGACCTATAGCGTGTACAGCTTGGCCGCGATGCCCTGTCGAGTGAGTTCGGCAGCGATTTCTTCCCTGTAGATCGGGTTCATGACGATCACGGCCGCTGGTGCAACGGCCCGCAAGTCGCTGGGCGAGAGGATACGCTGACCCGTGCCCGGCATGTAGTGGCCCTGGCGGTGGGGGTTGATGTCCACTACATGCTCGATGAGCTGCGGCGACGGGTCGGTCGCGCGCAGGAAGGCGACCGCCTTGGAGCCCGAGCCCCAGATGGCGATCGGCCCCTGGCGCGAGGCTTCCTGGATCCGCGCCTGCCATTCGGTCCGCTTGACCTCGAAACGCCGGGTGAACGACTTCGCCAGTTCGACCACCGACTGAACGGATTCTTCGCTGGCAAGGGGAGGGGTGATCTGCTCGCCCGCGAGGCTGCCCTCCAGCGTGAGGTACTGGCCAGCGTAGGTGACGTCGAGCCGGTCAACGCGGAACCCCGCCTTGCGGAACATCCGCGCCAACGAGCCCGGCGTGAAATAAGAGCAGTGCTCGTAGTAGACATCCTCGAACACCACGTCCTCGAGGATGCGCAGTGACTCGGGCACCTGGATGAACACCGACGATCCGCCGCCGGGCTTCATCGCCTCACGCAGCGTCTGCACGAAATCGTACGTGCCGCGGATGTGCTCCAGCGTCATCTTGCAGCAGACGAGGTCGCCCTCGGCCGTGCCGGAGCCCGGGCCGTAGAAGTCCCGGATCATGCGAGTCTTCGTGCCCGGCTCGAAGATCTGGCGCCCGGGGTCGAAGCCCGGATCGTAGCCAATGGCGGCATTGCCGCCGAGCCGGCACAACAAGGCCAGGAATTCGCCTTTGCCGCAGCCGACCTCGACGACGGTCTTGCCTTTCAGGCGGAAGCGCTCGACCAGGTCCTCCGCGAGGGCAAGGTGGAACTTGTTGAACGTCGGCGAGTAGGCCTGCGTCTCCTCGTAGCGACCCGAGTACTCGGTGCGCTTCGGGTCGAAAGCCTGGTTGCAGATGAAGCCGCAACCGGCGCAGACCCCGAGTTCGATATCGCCGCGAGGGAAGGCGAGGGCCTCCTCGCGCGAATCGACCAGGATGCAGCTGTTGGCCGGGACACCCGGCAGCCGGAAAAAGGTCTCCATCGCGTGACCGCAGGCCGGGCAGCAACCGTAGGCAACGTCCGGATACACGGCGGATTTCACATTTGCATTCATACGACGACCGGGTCCGGAACGGGGATGATGAACTTGCCGCCGCGCCGGCGGTATTCCGCCTGCTCCGAGATGATCTCGTCGGCAAAGTTCCAGGGCAGGATCAGGGTGTATTCGGGCTGGCTCTCCAGCAGCCAGTCGGGGCTGCGCACGGGCAGGTGATTGCCCGGGAAGTACCAGCCCTGCTTGAACGTGCTCTTGTCCACCAGGCACTCGAGCTGATCCGCCCCGATGCCCGTGTAGGCCAGCAGCGTGCAGGCCTTGGCCGCCGCGCCGTAGCCGACGATCCGGGCGCCGTCCGCCTTCAGCTGACCGACCAGGTCGCGCAGCCGGGTGCGCAGCGTGCGGACGCGCTCGGCGAAACTCTCGTAGTAGGCCGGTCCGTCGAGGCCCAGCTCGCGCTCTTCCGCGAGGATCGCCTTCACGGCCGCGTTCGGCGAGCCCTGCCTCGCCACGAAGAGACGCAGCGATCCGCCGTGGATGGCGACGCGCTCGACGTCCACGAGCACGAGGCCGTGCCGCCGGAACAGCGCGTCGAGCGCCGTCACCGAGAAGTAGCACAGGTGCTGGTGGTAGATCGTGTCGAACTCGCAGTGATCGACGAGATCGCGCACGTACGGGCACTCGATGACCGCGAGACCATCCTCCTTCAGCACCAGCGCGATGCCCGCGACGAAGCCGTTGGTGTCGGCGACGTGCGCCAGCACGTTGTTGGCGTGGAGGATGTCGGCCTGACGACCCGAGTTCGCCAGTTCCGCAGCCAGCTCGCGCGTGAAGAACGCGTGCAGCGTATCGACGCCGCGCTTGCGGGCGACCTCGACGGGGCCCGGTGCCGGGTCGATGCCGAGCACGGGAACGCCATCCTGCACGTAATTCTTCAGCAGGTAGCCATCGTTGCTCGCGAGTTCGACGACCAGGCTGGAGGCGTCCACCGGCCGGCGCTTGCGCGCTGCCGCCGCCGTGCCGGCGAAATGTCGCAGCAGTCCCTCGGAGACCGACGAGTAATATGGGTAATCCGCGCCGAACAGCACGCGCGGATCGACCGTTTCGCGGATCTGCACCAGGCTGCAATCCCGGCACATCACCACGGTGAGGGGGCAGACGGGCTCGGGCTCGCGCAGCGTCTTGTCGTTCATCAGGCGATCGGCCAGCGGCGTCACGCCGAGGTCGAGCATCGGCACCAGGCTGGACGACCCGCAGGAGCGGCAGCCCGGCTCGACCTGGTGCGCGACGAGGTAAGAATTATCCGACATTCGAGAGCCTGCTCCGCCGCCGCAGGTCCAGGCCGACTTCGCCGGCTTCGACCAGCTTCTTGATGTGGGCAATGCGCTTGAAGCGCTCGCCCTCGAAATCGTCGAGCTTGAGGCCGACCCGCTGGAACGTCTCGTACAGCTGCTCGATGCCGCGGCGTGCCGTCCACTGCGGCTTGAAGCCGTGCAGCGTCCGGGCGATCAGGCCGCAGTCCACGCGGTAGCAGCGCTTGTCGGGCGCCGCGTCCGAGGCGAAGGCGATCTTGCTGCCGGGGACGACCTGCCGGACCATCTCGGCGATGTCGCGGATCTGGTAGTTCTCGGTCGTCGAACCGACGTTGAAGGCCGCGCAATGCACGGTCTCGCGCGGGGCCTCGAGCGCGGCGATGTACGCGGCCGAGATGTCCTCGACGTGCACGATCGGGCGCCACGGGCTGCCGTCGCTCTTCAGGAAGACTTCGCCCGTCGTGTAGGCCCACGCCACGAGGTTGTTGACCACGAGGTCGAAGCGGATGCGGGGCGACATGCCGTAGGCGGTCGACGCGCGCATGAACGTAGGGCTGAACGTGTCGTCAGCGAGGGGCGTGACCGACAGCTCGACGTTCACCTTCGACTCGCCGTACGGCGTCACCGGATTGAAGCGGGCCGTTTCATCCAAAAACTGGTCGCCGCTCGCACCGTAGGTGCTGCACGACGAGGCGAACAGGAAGCGGGGCACGCCCACCTGCTTGGCCAGATGTGCGATCCGCACTGCGGCCAGGTGGTTGATGTCGTCGGTGAGGGACGGATCGTAGTCACCGAGCGGGTCGTTCGAGAGGCCGGCCAGGTGAATGACCGCGTCCTTGCCGGCCAGCACCGAGGCGGGCGCGTCGCGGACGTCGCCCAGGTGCTCCGGGATGCGGGCCAGGTCGCCCGTATACGTGCACTCGGCGAAAAGATCACTGTCGAGCCCGGTCACGTCGTGTCCTCGCTCGAGAAGCATCGGTACCAGGACCGATCCGATGTAGCCCTTGTGGCCTGTTACCAGCACCTTCATGCGTCGTCTCTCCATGTCTTCCAGGGCGGATTGCCCTTCTGCCAAAGCTTTTCGAGCAGCACCTTGTCGCGGAGCGTATCCATGCACTGCCAGAACGATTCGTGGCGGTAGGCGACCAGCTGGCCGTCGCGGGCCAGGCCTTCGAGCGGCGCCTTCTCAAACTGCGTATCGTCGCCCTCGATGTAGTCGAAGACTCCGGGCTCGATCACGAAGAACGCGCCGTTGATCCAGCCTTCACTGGTCTGGGGCTTCTCCGAGAAGCTCGTCACGCAGTCGCCGTCGAACTCCATGCACCCGAACCGGGCCGGGGGACGGACGGCGGTCACGGTCGCGAGCTTGCCGTGCGACTCGTGGAACTTGAGCAGCGCAGGGATGTTGACGTCACTGACGCCGTCACCCCAGGTGAGGAAGAATCGCTCGCCGTTGAGCCATTTCTGCAGCCGCTTGATGCGACCACCGGTCTGGGTGTCCTGCCCGGTGTAGACGAGATCGACGTTCCAGTCCGAGTTTTCGCGGCGGGGGGCGTAGCGAGTCGTGTTGCCGGTGCCTGTATTGACCGACATGTCGCCCCACAACGTCGAGTACTGCACCATCCACTGCTTGATGTATTCGCCTTTGTAGCCGAGGGCGATCACGAAGTCGCGGTAGCCGAACCCGGCGTAGTGCATCATGATGTGCCAGAGGATCGGTTTGCCCCCGATCTCGACCATGGGTTTGGGTCGAATTTCCGTTTCTTCGGCCAGGCGCGTTCCCAAGCCACCAGCGAGAATTGCAACCTTCAACTCGATCCCCTGACACCGGTGCAGTGCACCATTCGCGGCATATTAATATACGGGGTGCTTCCGCAGCACCATTGGAGGCTCAGTAGAATGTGGCATGGGTTGAGGTTTGCCGCGTGGGGCGCCAGAGAAACGGGCGGTGCTTCACACTTTGGGCTTCAGGCATTGACAACCTGTCCAGGCGTCACAACGCGTGTTCGTCCAGCGCGGGACAGCGAATGCAGCCGACTTATGTTCACCGCGTCGCAGTTCCGTCGGTGCGGTCGTGCGATCCTATTTGTAGAGGCATGGGAACGAGCTCCCGCAGGCTCGGTTGCGCCCATGAAGCGTGATGCTAGTCGATAAGGCACTGGCCGACCGGACAATGAACGATACCCTCGTATACAAGCGCAGTCTGACGATCGGCGTGCTGACGATGCTGCGTCTCGTGGCGCCGGCGGCGATCGCGATCGGCATGCTGGTCCTGATGACACGCGCGTTAGACAGGCCGTTCGAAGATCACTTCCTGATGCTGTCTGTGCTACTCGGCCTGTTGTGCCCCCTCGTTTTCCAGCGTCCTGCAAACAGCCGGTTCCAGCTCGTCTCCCGCGGCTGGTCCGGCGCCGGAAGCCTGATGATGCGTTGGTCCGTGTTGCTGCTGATCCTGCTGGTGATCGGGTACGTGACGAAGCTGTCACCGCAATTCTCGCGCCTCGTCATCGGGAGTTGGGCGGTGCTGACGCCCGCCCCGCTGATCCTGGCAAGCCTTGGCTTGGACGAGGTATTGCGACGAGTGATGTACTCGTCGAGCAATGCGCGTCGCGCCGTGTTCGCAGGCTTCAATGAAGTCAGCCTGCAAATGGCGGAGGGGCTCAAGAAGCACAGGGAACTCGGCATCTCCGTGGCCGGGTTTTTCGATGACCGGAGTGCCGAGCGCCTCGGGCTCGACGCCGGTGACAAACTGCTCGGGGGATTGCCAACCCTCGCGCGGTACGTGAACCAGAACGCGATCGACGTGATCTTCATTGCCCTGCCGATGCGCCACGTGCAGCGCGTGATGGACCTCCTGGAAGACCTTCGGGACACGACGGCCTCGATCTACTACGTGCCGGATATCTTCGTGTTCGACCTGATCCAGGCTCGAACGGGCCAGATCCTCGGGATGCCGGTGGTCGCCATGTGCGAGACGCCTTTCCATGGTTATCGCGGCGTCGTGAAACGACTGATGGACGTGAGCTTCTCGGCAATCGGCCTGCTGTTGCTTGCGCCATTCCTCGCGGTGGTCGCCCTGCTGGTGAAGTTGACGTCACCGGGCCCGGTCATCTTCCGCCAGCGCCGGTACGGCCTCGACGGACAGGAGATCGGGATCTACAAGTTCCGGACGATGGCCGTGACGGAGGACGGCGAAACCATCCGACAGGCCAGCAAGGACGACAGCCGCGTCACGCCGCTGGGCCGGTTCCTGCGGCGCTACTCGATCGACGAACTGCCGCAACTCGTTAACGTGCTGCAGGGGACCATGAGCCTGATCGGGCCGCGTCCACATGCCGTGGCGCATAACGAGGAATACCGCAAACAGATCAGGGGCTACATGATCCGGCACAAAGTGCTGCCCGGCATGACCGGCCTGGCCCAGGTGAGCGGCTGCCGCGGTGAAACCAAGACCCTCGAACAAATGCAGGCCCGAGTGCGTTACGACCTGGAGTATCTGCGCCGCTGGTCGCCGGGGCTGGACTTCAAGATCATTGCGAAGACCGTGCTGCTGGTGTTCCACGACCGCAATGCGTACTGAGTCGATTCGCCGCGATCCGAACGGGTGTCGCGACTGTGATACAGTTCCGGTCGGCCACGGAGAGGCCGCTTAACATCCGGCCGTATGTTCTTGCGAAGGCACAGAAATTTGGCGCCCCGGGGTCGGCATGTCGACGCTCGGTGTCCGTGGCTCCGACTGCATACAAGGGCCCAATACATGCACCCCGACCAAACAGGTGACTCCGCCATGATTGTGCAAGTGCGCAGATTGCTGGTGCCCATGCTCCTGCTGTTGGCGGGTGGGGCGTTTCATTCACCAACGGCGTCGGCTCAGGCGGCGGCGGGCGACTATAGACTCCACGCCGGCGACAA
>Ga0316622_100000857_pt1 | contig 18796 bp, 19 predicted proteins | sample OWC_Aug_OW2_C1_D_FD_207646 | JGI IMG/M metagenome (GOLD analysis project Ga0316622, IMG submission 207646) | Wetland soil microbial communities from Old Woman Creek delta, Ohio, United States - OWC_Aug_OW2_C1_D5_C | ecosystem: Environmental > Terrestrial > Soil > Wetlands | place: USA: Ohio... | reverse complement strand
TGTGCCTTCTTGAATAGTACCTCTAGGAGTCGATCATCGTCCGCCCTCAGATCCTTGAGTGTCGCAGGGGGCAGCCTCAGAACGACCTTCCTCGTCGCGGGGTTGAGCTTGACCTTGGGTTCTACACCTGCAGCGAGAAGGCGATGGTGCCCCCTCCTGCTTACCTCGGGCACCTCGACCACTATCCTGCCGAAGGTCCTGATCTTGGCCTGGCACGCAAGTCGCATGCCGCTGCGTCTTTCCTTCTCTGACAGGAGGATTCTCTCGTTGTCAGTCAATCTTGACAAGTTCGCCGCGCCTGACGCGATGATGACCTTGCACTTTCCGCACTTGCCAGCGTAGCCGCATATCGATTCTATTTGCACTCCTGCCTCTCGGCCGAGGTCAAGAAGCGGGGTCTCTTTGCGGCCTTCAACCTTTCTTCCCAGCGGCTGAAAATGAACCATTCGTTCGGCCGTTCTGGTCACCGTGTCCCAAATTGCCAGGACTGGTATATAATCGCGTCATAGGTATGGGACCCGTGATGCCTAGGCCGTTTGGCTCAGCAACTCTTTTATACAGAGAGGATTTACTTGACCTGCTCTTTTCGTAAAAGGGCCTGTGAATGATGACGGTGCGCAAGCACCTGAAGGAGGTATCAACTTGGCAAAGCCCGTATACGTGAAATTCGAAATGCCTAAGGAACTAGCCGATAAAGTGTACGAACTCGTGGAACTCGCACGGGACGGCGGCAAGCTGCGGAAGGGAACCAACGAGGTCACAAAGCTCGTCGAGCGCGGCGAGACATTGATGGTCGTCCTCGCGGAAGACGTCTCCCCGCCGGAGATCCTGATGCACATGCCCGCACTGTGCGACGAGCGAAACGTGCCGTACGCCTTCGTTCCAAGCAAGTCCGAGCTCGGCAACGCTTGCGGCCTCGAGAAGCCGACTGCCGCAGTCGCCATACTCGACGCTGCGAAGGGAAAGCCACTGATGGACGAGCTGGCGGAGAAGCTGAAAGCTCTCAAGAAGTAGGTGTCTTAGATGGCTGACGATGATAGCATTCCGTCGACCGTTGTCGAGGTCATCGGCAGGACCGGTATGACGGGTGAGGCGACTCAGGTCAAGGTCAGGGTCATGGACGGCCGGGACAAGGGGCGCATCATCACCAGGAACGTCATGGGTCCCGTGAGGGTCGGCGACGTGCTGATGCTCAAGGAGACCTCGAGAGAGGCGAGGAAGCTCAGCGTGCGCTGATTGCTTCAATCGTGTGAGGTGATGTTCAATGGTAGAGCGCAGAGTGTGCACGTTCTGCGGTGACGAGATCGAGCCGGGAACGGGCAGGATGTACATCAAGAAGGACGGCGTCGTCTACAACTTCTGTTCCTCGAAGTGCTTCAAGAACCTGGTCATACTGGGCAGGGTCCCGCGCAGGACAACCTGGACCCGCTACTATGAGCGGGAGAAGCAGGTGAGGATGAAGGGTCTCCCTGAACCCGAGGAGAAGCCGAAGACTCGCAAGGTCAAGAAGGTGGTGAAGGAGGAGGCGAAGCCCGAGGAGAAGGCTGAGGAGAAGGCGCTCGAGAAGGAGGAAGCTCCCAAGGACGCCGAGAAGAAGCCGGCCCCGAAGGCCGAGAAGAAGCCCGCTCCCCAGAAGAAGGCCGAGCCCTCGAAGAAGCCACAGGAGCACAAGTCCGAGAAGCCCAAGAAGGAGCCCAAGGCCCCGCTAGCTGAGGAGGCCAAGGAATGATAGAGAAGACCTTTGCCATGGTCAAGCCGGACGGAGTCCAGAGAGGGCTCGTTGGCAAGATCGTCCAGAGGTTCGAGGAGCGCGGGCTGAAGATCTGCGGCATGAAGCTCATGCGGATCCCGAAGGAGCTCGCCGAAAGGCACTACGAGGAGCACAAGGGCAAGACCTTCTACGACCCGCTCCTGTCCTACATCACATCGGGACCCGTGGTCTGCATGGTGCTCGAGGGCGAGAACGCGATCACCACGGTGAGGACCATGATGGGCAAGACGAACCCTCAGGACGCAGTCCCGGGGACGATCCGAGCGGACTTCGGACAAGTGACGGGCAGGAACATCGTGCACGGGTCCGACAGCCCGGAGAGCGCCAAGCGCGAGATCAAGCTGTTCTTCAACGACTACGAGATACAGAAGTACGACAAGATCGACGAATCATGGCTCTTCGAGAGATAAACCCCACAAAACCCATTCGTCCGTTTTCTGCATGCCGCCAGTACGGTGCTCCGATTAGTTGATATACGGTTCCGTGTTTTGACTGGTCATGGCCGCCCGGCATCCGATAGTCTCGGTTATGGGGCACGTCGACCACGGCAAGTCGACCATTCTTGACATGATCAGGGGCACCGAGGTCGTCTCGAGGGAGGCCGGGGGGATCACGCAGCATATCGGGGCAACGGATGTGCCCATCGAGACCATCTACAAGCTCTGCGGGCCTCTGATAGGAGATAGGAAGTTCAACGTGCCGGGCCTGCTCTTCATAGACACCCCCGGGCACTATTCCTTCGTCACTCTGAGGACACGCGGAGGCGCCCTGTCCGATCTAGCCGTGCTTGTGATCGATGTCATCGACGGCATCAAGCCGCAGACGATCGAGTCCATAAACATTCTGAGGAAGGGCAAGACGCCTTTTGTGATAGCGGCCAACAAGATCGACCTCATCCCAGGGTGGAGGCATCATGCGAAGATGCCGTTCCATCAATCGCTGGCTGAACAGGACCCCAGGGTCGCTGAGGAGCTTGACCAGAGGCTCTACAACATAGCCGGGAAGATATTCGACCAGACAGGCTTCAGCGCGGACAGGTTCGACAAGATAACCGATTTCACCAAGACGATCGCGATGATCCCCATCAGCGGGAAGTTCGGGGAGGGCCTCCCGGACCTCCTTCTCATTCTGGTGGGTCTGGCCCAGAGGTTCCTCGAGGAGGAGCTCGTCACCGAGGAAGGGGCGGGCGAAGGGACGGTGCTCGAGGTCAAGGAGGAGCGCGGCATAGGCACCGCGGTGGACTCGATAATCTACAAGGGCACGATCAAGGTCGGCGACCAGATCGTCGTCTCGTCCGTGAAGGGCGACCCGATAGTGACCAAGGTCAAAGGGCTCCAGAGGCCGAGGCCTCTGGACGAGATCAGAGATCCCACTCAGCGATTCGATAGGGTCAAGGAGGTCTCCGCCGCCGCGGGCATAAGGATAGTCGCGCAGGGCTTGGAGGACGCCATGGCGGGAGGGACCGTCAGGGTCGTGAAGGGCAACCTCCAGCAGGTGAAGGACGAGGTGCTGCAGGGGAGCAAGATCAATGTGGACCTCGCAGACGAAGGGATCATCGTGCGGGGGGATGCGATAGGTTCCTTGGAAGCGTTCGCGTTCGAGTGCAAGAAGACGGACCTGTTGATCCGGAAGATCGACATCGGGAGCGTTACTAGGAAGGACGTCGTGGAGGCCTCGCATTTCAAGAACCCTCTGCACCAGGTCATTTTCGCATTCAACGTTTCAGTCAACGATGATGCCAGATCCGAGGCACTCTCTCTGGGAGTCAAGATATTCGAGAACGATGTGATGTACCGCCTGCTCGAAGACTACAAGAACTGGTGCGAGGAACGGAAGAAGGAGCTCGAAGTCGAGAGGCGGCTCGAGGTCGTGTTCCCCGGGAAGATCATCATCATGCGGGACCACGTCTTCAGGGTCAGCAAGCCAGCAATCGTTGGCGTGCGCGTGCTCGCAGGGAGGATCAGACCGGGTCAGGGGCTCCTCAAGCTCGACGGAAAGGCGGTCGGTAGGATCAAGAGTCTCAGGAGCGGGGAGGAGGTCCTCAAGGAGGCTGTGGCGGGCCAGGAGATCGCAGTTGCGATAGACGAGCCAACCGTTGGCCGCCAGATCGATGTCGAGGACGTTCTATTGGTGGATGTCCCCGAGAGTCATGTGGCCGAGCTTGCCAAGTTCGGGCTCAAGTCGGACGAACTCGAGGTGCTGGAACAGCTCCGCCAAATAAAGCGAAAGGAAAGGCCATTCTGGGGCGCTTAGCCTTTCTCTGTGTCATAGCCGGCCTTCTTCCACTCTTCAAGGCCGCCTTTGAAGTCGAGGACATGAGTGAATCCGAACTTCTCGAGTTTCTGAGCGGCTATCGTGCTGGATCCGCACGTCCATCCAGAACAGTAAGTGACAACAGTATGATCCCTCTTGTACTGTCGTACAGCCTCTCGACCCATTCGGTCTGCCGGTATTCGGATGGCTCCCGGGAGGTGCTCCTCGTCATAGCCTTCGTGAGTCCTAGCGTCGATCAGCAGGAATTCCTCCTCGTTGTCCATCATCTTCTTCAGAACGTCACGTGAAATCTGCTTCATGTCGACTCGCTTCGGAGTGATGACGGCTGAGCAGACTCATATCCATGACGACGTACGTCTGCGCACTCGTCGCGTTGCTGGCATCCTCCAGCTGTCCGAAAATGGGACCCTGCCAGCTCCGAAACCTATATAACTCCTTGCGCGATAGGCCTCACCGCAAACCGGAGTGGATTGTTTGGCAGATTTCAGAGCCGTCATCAGCGATCCAAAAGATGGCAAGACGTACCAGGCGCCAGTCACAGGACATCATGCGAACTCTCTCATTGGCAAGAAGATCGGCGACGTCATCGACGGGATATTCGTAGGTCTACCTGGGTTCAAGCTGCAGATCACCGGAGGGAGCGACAAGGACGGCTTCCCGATGAGGAAGGACCTTCCTGGCCCCCGGAGGAAGAAGCTCCTGATGTCCCGGGGAACGGGCTTCAAGGCCGAGGAAGGCGGTCTCCGAAGGCGGAAGAACGTCAGAGGCAACACTGTGGCTCCCGACACGCTCCAGATCAACATGAAGGTGACGCAGCACGGTATGAAGCCCATCTCTGAGATCATCAAGAAAGAGGAGAAGAAGAAGGAATGAAGGTTCCGACCCAGCCGGAGACCAACATCGGCATGATCGGCCATGTCGATCATGGCAAGACCATGTTGACGAAGGCTTTGACGGGAGAGACCACGGACAGGCATTCCGAAGAGGTCAAGCGGGGCATATCGATCCGCCTCGGATATGCGGATGTCGCCTTCTACAAGTGCAAGAAATGCAGCGGCCCTCAGTGCTACTCGAACAAGCCCACATGTCCCGGATGCGAGGGCGATTGCGAGCTCCTGCGGTCCGTTTCGTTCGTCGACGCGCCCGGCCACGAGACCCTGATGGCCACGATGCTCTCGGGCGCTGCCATCATGAACGGGGCGCTTCTGTTGGTCGCAGCCAACGAGTCCTGCCCTCAACCTCAGACCAGGGAGCACCTGATGGCCCTCAGTATTATAGGTGTGGACAAGATAATAGTCGTCCAGAACAAGATCGACATCGTCTCCGCGGACGAGGCGAGGGCGAACTACAAGGAGATCCAGGCGTTCATCAAGGGCACTATCGCGGAGAAAGCCCCGATCATCCCGATCTCCGCCCATCACGACGTGAACATCGACATGCTGATCGAGGCGATTGAGGCGAAGATCCCGACTCCGAAGTGGGACAAGTCCAAGCCGGCCAGGATGTACGTTGCCCGCTCGTTCGACGTGAACGTTCCAGGAACGAAGATCGACAGTCTGAGGGGTGGCGTCATAGGCGGCTCTCTCACACAGGGCACGCTCAAGATCGGTGACGAAATCGAGATCGTCCCTGGCAGAAAGATCACGACCGGCAGCAAATCCACATGGGAACCTATGATCACAGAGGTGCGGTCCCTCTTCGCGGGCGGTCTCGCGCTCGACAAGGCAACTCCAGGCGGGCTGATCGCCATAGGCACTGGCCTCGACCCTGCTCTGACCAAATCAGATTCACTCGTGGGCAGGATCGCGGGCGTTCCCGGAACGCTTCCGGCAATGTCTAACGAGCTCAAGTTCAGGACCGAGCTGATGAAGCGGGTGGTCGGAGTTACGTCGGACTTGGCGGTCGACAGCCTGAAGACCAACGAACCTCTGATGCTCAGCGCAGGTACCGCCACCACGGTGGGAGTTGTCACGAGCGGCAGGTCGGACTCCGCGGACGTTTCTCTGAAGATCCCCGTGTGCGTCGAGAAGGGTCAGAGGATTGCCATCTCCAGGCGCATCGCAGGGAAGTGGCGCCTGATCGGATATGGGGTCATCGAGTAGGCGCGTGATCTTTTGCCTAAGTCGATAGTCCTTGACGCGAACGGGCTCCTGATGCCTTTTCAGTTCAAGCTGAACCTGGATAAGGAACTCAAGCGGCTCTTCGGAGACATCCCCGTCTTCGTCCCCAGCTCCGTGTTGGGCGAGCTGCACAACACGACGGACAAGAACTCCAAGGCGGCGCTCGCACTCGCGCGCAAGTACAGCATCGTGGAGACGGAGCTCAGCGGTGACGATGCTGTCCTTGCGATCGCCGAGCAGCGCGAAGCGGCGGTCTTGACGAACGACAGGGAACTCATCGCTAGGTTGCGTGAGCTCCGCATCCCAGTAATCAGGTTGCGGGCAGAGCGATATCTAGTGGCTGACGAGTTCTAGCGAAGAATCCGACGAAAAGATATTATGAGTCCTACGTAATCCGAGCAGTCGCATGCATGAAAAGCAGATTGCCACATTGAAGCACATCGCCCTCATGGGAGGCGTGCACGACTACATCGCGATATCTTCGCGAGAGCTTGGCAACGTGCTAGAGATAAGTCAGCAATCTGCGTCCAAGAAGATACTCGAGCTGCTCGGAGAGGGCCTCATCGAGAGGGATCTCGGCGCGCGCAGACAGCGGATCAAGCTCACCGACAAGGGCTTCGACCTGCTCAGGAAGGAGTACTCGGATTATCAGCGCATTTTCGAGATGAAGGATCACTTGGTGTTGATCGGCACGGTCACCTCAGGTCTTGGCGAGGGCCAGTATTATGTCAACCAGGAAGCCTATGCTGACCAATTCCAGAAGAAGCTCTGGTTCAAGCCGTTCGAGGGGACGCTCAACCTCAGGTTGGCGGATCCGGAACTGCCGAAGCTCGATATCCTCCGGAAGTCGGAGGGCATCCTCATCAAGGGGTTCGAGAAGGAGGGCAGGACATTCGGCGATGTCAAGTGCTTCCTCGCGACCATCCACAACATGGAATGCGCGGTCGTCCTTCCGGTGCGTTCGCATCACACGGACATCATCGAGGTGATCTGCAAGTATCATCTCAGGCGTTCGCTCGGGTTGAAGGACGGAGATCAGGTCGAGCTGATAGTTTCGCTATGAGGACGACTTCTTTCGACGCTGCAGTTCCTTCTCTATGTTCTCCTTGACTCTCCGGTCAAGCTCGTGATAGTCCTTCATCAACCGTCCACAGAATGCTGCGATCTCCTTCAGCTCTCTCTGCGTCTTCCTGAGTTTCCTAGGCAGACTGGGGATCTGAACCTGTAGGTTGGCCGCAAGACCCTCCATCTCCCTCATGACCTGCTCAGTGCGGATCTCAACCGATGCGTTCATGTCCAGTCGCAGCTGTGAGAACATGCCGATCTCCGTCAGTTCCTGGAGCACCTTCTCGCGCCTCTTCGCAACACGCTCGAAGTCCTTCTCGAAGTACGAACGTTGGAACTTGAGAACCTCCGCTTGGAGACTCTCGGCGTCGTCCGGCGGCATCACATCCTCTTCGTCACATACTCCAGCACTGATTCGAACACCGCTCTCCCGTCCCCGGGGCCGTCCGGGGCCCTCGTCCAGTCGGGGTGCGTGAATCTGAAGAAGACTCTCTCAGGGTGCGGCATTAGGCCGAACACGTTGCCCTCACGGTTGCATATCCCCGCGATGTTGTCCGTCGAACCGTTCGGACACCACGGATATCCTGCGAGATTTCCCTCTGGATCGACGTACTTGAACACGATCTGGTCGTTGTCCTCCAACTCACGCAGGATTTTCTTGGATTTGTCCAGGGGGAACATCAGTTTCCCCTCCGCATGTGCTGACGGGATCAGCGAGATCTTCTCTGGAGAGATCCTCGAGGTGAATGCGCAGCTCCCTCGGTTGACCTTTCTGAGTAGCGTCGGCCTGCACTCGAACCTGCCGGAGTCGTTCGTTCCGAGAACGGCCTCCGGGAACTCCGACATGACTCCTGACATCGCGGGAAGCAGGCCGGTCTCGACCAGGATCTGGAACCCGTTGCATATCCCGAGCACCGGCTTACCCGACTTCACGAACCCGACGAGGTCCTTCGACAGCTTGCTCTTCATGCGTGCGGCGAATATCGCGCCTGCACGCACGTAGTCTCCGGCGGAAAACCCGCCGGGCAGGACCAGGATCTGATAATCGGACAGACTTCGCCTCTCCTCGTGCGACACGTCTGTCCCCGTGAGCTGCTTTAGGTGGACCTTCTCGGGCCTGGTCCCCAGTCGCTTGAAGGCAGCGTAGGATTCCTCCTCGCAGTTCGTCCCCTCGATCCTCAGGACGCAGACCCTGACATGGCTAGCCTTCATCCGACCAGCCTCCAAAGCGTCGAGTTGAAGCTCTGCGCGAGCTTGTCGACATCAGTATCTATGAGAGTCTTGCCGGCCCTGATGCGGAGCGAATCCCCGCCGACCGTTCCGAGTCGGATCACCTTGGCCTTCCTGTCCTTCGGCAGCTGTTTCTCCTTCCCCTTCTTGAGCTCGACGAGCCACCTGCTGTTCGCTTCAGAGAACAGCCGCACATCTGATCTCAGTATCTCCATCTTGCTGAGGTCCACGTCGGCCCCGATGTCCCCTCCGATGCACATCTCGGCCAGTGCAACGGCGAGGCCACCGTCAGAGATGTCGTGGCAGGAGACGATCGCACTTCTCTCGATGCCCCCGAGGACAACATCCATCCCGGCCTTGAGCGCCGACACATCGACGTCAGGTATTCTCCTCGAATAGCTCTTTGTCATCCTGTAGTACTGCGATGCTCCCATTTCAGGGCCAGTCGCACCGATGATCGCGATGGTGTTCCCTTCCCGCTTGAGGTCCGAAGTCACGCACTTCCTTATGTCACGGACTATGCCGCAGCCGAGCAGGGTTGGCGTGGGCAGAACGGCCCCCGAGGGCGCCTCGTTGTAGAAGCTCACGTTCCCAGAGGGCGTCGGCACATTCAGCGTCTTCGCGACCTCTCCCATCCCTCTGACCGCCTCTCTGAACAGCCAGAGCCTGTCAGGCTTCTCAGGGTTCCCGAAGTTCAGGCAGTTCGTGAAGGAGTGTGGTCTCGCCCCGACAGAGACGAGGTTCCTGCACATCTCGTCCACGCAGGTCTTGCCTCCTCTGTAGGGATCGATCCCCACAGCGAACGGATTGGATGCGGTGGCGATCGCAAGCCCTCTGAATGAATCCTCGACCGGCTTGAGAACGGCCGCATCTCCATGGCTCGAGTGCCCGAGCTTTCCCTGCAGAGGTTTGATGACCGTGTTTCCGCGGACTTCGTGGTCATACTGTCTGATGACCCAGTCCTTGTTGCATATATTGGGTGAGCTGAGCAGCTTCATGAGCTCCTTGTCGTACCTCGATCTGACCTTTGGTGCCTTCTCCTTCTTCTTCGAGTCGGTTCTCTCGGCGCTGCACGGGCGGCAGTACTCTGGACCGGCGGTCAGGAACTCCAGCTCGAGGTCGAAGACCTTCTCTCCCAGGAAATACAACCGGACCGATTTCTCGGGGATGACCTTCCCGACGGGGGTCGCTGGAACATCCCAGAGTTTGAAGACATGCAGCACCTCGTCGACATTCTTGGGGGAAACGGAAAGCATCATCCTCTCCTGCGATTCCGAGACCCATATCTCCCACGGCGCCAGCCCCTCCTCCTTGAGGGGCACCTTGGACAAATCAACTTCGGCACCGCATCCTCCTGCGAGGGCGATCTCTCCGACAACGCATGACAGCCCTCCTCCTCCGAGGTCCTTCATGCCGTTGACAAGCCTCTTCTCATTTGCCTCCAGCAATGCATGGATGACCGGCTCCTTCATGATGGGGTCTCCGAGCTGTACTGCCCCTCTCGATTCCGTCTCGCTCTCCTTCGTTAGCACGGCGGATGCGAATGTGACTCCGTGGATGCCATCCCTTCCGGTCCTGCCACCCACGAGCACCAAGACATCTCCCGGTCCTCTGACCGCGTTCTTTCGGAGATTCTTCTTCTCCCCGATCCCGACGCATCCAACATTCACAAGGCAGTTCCCGACATAGCTCTCGTCGAACCATACACCGCCAGAGACCGTGGGGAGCCCAACTCTGTTGCCGTAGTCCCTGATGCCTGCAACGATGCCTCCGAAGAGGTACTTGGGGTGCTTGATCCCGGCGGGCAGCTTCTCGAACGGATAGTCCAGAGGTCCGAAGAACAGCGGGTCGACGAGTGCGATTGGCTGCGCTCCCATGCACAGCACGTCCCTGATGATTCCTCCGATGCCGGTGGCGGCGCCTCCGTAGGGCTCCACCGCGCTCGGATGGTTGTGGCTCTCGATCCTGAGAGCGTAAGCGTGATCCTTGTCGAACTCCATCACGCCCGCGTCACCGCGGTCGATGACCTGGCGAGTGTTGATGCCGAGAACGTACTGCTTGAGGTAGATCTTGGAGCTCTTGTAGCAGCAGTGTTCGCTCCATGCCTGGCCCAGTGACTGGAACTCCACGTCGGTCGGGCGTCTGCCCTTCTGCTTGAAGAAATCCCTGATCCGCTTGATCTCGTCGAGGGATAGGGCTGTGCCGCTCTCCCTGCTGAGTTCCTCCAGTTCCGAGTCCGATGCGCCCTCGAGGTCGATCTCCACAAGTTCGAACGGGACCTCCCGGCGTGTGTACAGCTTGTCTGTTGACATGCCGGTTCCTCACTTGATCTTGATCGAATAGTTGTGGATGACCGGGTTCGCGAGAAGCCTCCTGCACATCTCGTCGACTCTCTTCTCTGCCTCCCCCGGACTCTTGTCGTCCATCACGATGTCGAAGACCTTCACGGTCTTGACATCCTTCAACCCCTCGAATCCCAACAGTTCGAGTGCCTTCAGTGTGTTCTTGCCCTCAGGGTCCGCCACCCCCTTCTTAAGCTCGACCCTGACCTCTGCGGTAACCATCCTGACGTCACCTGGGTGGGGGATTGCAGAAGCGCATACTTAGATTTTGAGGGGTCAATGAGAAACGCGCATCTTGCGCGCAAATGCGAGGTATCCGGTGTGGCCGAGCATGTCGAAGCTCGGCCGGACTCCGCCTTCGTGTACGATCATCTCACGCTGAAGCGTCTCGAATGCTATGATCTCCTCGAGGCCGAGCTCCCGCATCCTGCGGACTGTGGCCTCGAGTTGGTTGGCGTTCGGAATATAGCAGCAGACGGTCCCTCCGGTCCTCAGGGCCCTGACGACGTTCTGGAGGGCGTCCCAGGGGTTCGGGATGTCCAGGACGCACGCATCTACCTCCTTCTCGAGGTCCGCGGTGCAGATATCTGCGACGTGCGGCCTCCACGAGCCCGAGTATTCCGACATCGCCACATTCCTCTCGGCGATGGCTTCGAAATCCTTCCTGAGCTCGTACGAATGCACGGCCCCACTCGGCCCTACGGCCTGCAGGAGCACCAGGGTCAGGGCGCCCGAGCCCATACCGCCCTCTATCACTCGGCTGCCGCAGTGAAGGTCGAGATGCATCGGTATGGAGAACGAGTCCTTGGGGATCACGACCTGGGCACGCCTCTCAAGAATCCCGAGCAGGTCCTTGATGGTGGGCCTGCAGATGAGGAACTGCTTCCCGCCGATCCTGAGCGTATCTCCATAGCTAGAATCGCAGACCGAGTTGCCGTCGACAACTCCCAGGCCGCCGACCTCCACCATCTGCTTTCGGGCCCTCATCAGGTGCTTCTTGCCCGACGCGTCGATGAGCAGTACCTGGGTCCCCTCTGCAATCATCGATTCCCGATGAGCGGGCTCTGTTTATATTACCTTTTCAGCCATCGTCTGTTGTTCCGAACCGCACTTCGCGCACCTGGTGTCTCCATAGGCCAATGCCGATCCGCAGGAGCCGCACTTGGGAAGAGGTCTGTGTCGAATGTCCATTCGCCTCTCTTTGTCTCCTTGCTTCTTCTCACGTGATTCTGAGGTTGGGTTCGGTTGGTGCACGGTGTACTGTACCCGGCTCAAATCATGCCTGTATCCAGGAATAGCTGCATCGCGCCGCGGACTGAGAGCCCTCTTCCTCAGGACCAACGCGAACGCTAGCCCAAGCGCAAGCAGAATGAGCATGATTGCGAGAAGCAGCGCCACTGCGAGCCCTGAGCTCATGTCACCCCATCCTCGGAATAATAAATAGATATAATATTATTTAAATAATCTCTTGAAAGGGCATCCAATCGATAGGTTCGGCAGAGCATATCGCCAGTGGATGCTGGCCGACCAATCGTCAACCTGGCGGGTGCATGGCCAGCATGTCCGAATCCGATAAGAGATATATACGGAGTCTGCGTTCACACATACCGTCCCGTGGGGGCCTGGTACAGGGGTAATGAAGCAGCCTTTTTCGACAGCCGAAACGACTACCCCCGCGCCAACATTCCGCACACTTCAAACAGCAATCATGAATTGGAGGGAGAACACATGAGCAAGGGTCTGAAGGCCGAGAGGGAGAAGTGCACTGGTTGCCAGCTCTGCATGCTGGTCTGCTCGGGCGCACATGTGAACAAGTTCAATCCGAGCGAGTCGAGGATCAATGTGGAGGACAAGTTCCCGGAACCGGGGGAGTTCAAAATCAACTATTGCATCCAGTGCGACGAGCATCCCTGCGTGGAATCCTGTCCCGCTGAAGCCATAGTGTTCGATGACGGTCGTGGGATATACATCGTCGACAAGGAGAAGTGCACCGGGTGCGGATCCTGCGTCGAGGCTTGCCCGTACGAGGGTTGCTGGCTCGATCCGACTGGTTCGTATTCCATAAAATGCGATTTGTGCGGCGGAGCGCCCCAATGCGTAGAGGTTTGTCCGAAAGGCGTTTTGAAGAGGTGAGTTGAATGGCCGATGGTTACACTGGAAAAGTTCTGAGGGTCGACCTGACTGGAGACAAGGTCACGACTGAGCCGCTCAACCGCGATTGGGCGAAGCGGTTCATTGGTGGAAAGGGACTTGGAGCGAGATATCTCTTCGAGGAGTTGAAGCCGGGCGTGGACCCACTCTCGCCTGAGAACGTGCTCATGATCTGGACGGGACCTCTCGTAGGGACCATGGTACCTCTGACCAGCAGATACGTGGTCGTCACGAAATCCCCACTCACGGGGACCTTCCTCGACAGCTACGCGGGCGGGTACTTCGGTCCCGAACTCAAATATGCGGGCTTCGACGGCGTCATCATCAAGGGCAAGGCCAGCAAGCCTGTCTATCTATGGATCAACGACGGCAAGGCGGAGATCAGAGACGCCAAGAACCTGTGGGGCAAGGACAATTTCAAGACGGAAGAGCTCATTCGCAAGGAGACTGGCCAGAGCCGCGCGAGGGTGGCCTCCACTGGTCCTGCCGGCGAGAAGCTCTCTCTGATAGCGGGTGTCACGAGCGACCTGACCAGGAACGCCGGCAGAGGCGGCGGCGGAGCGGTCTTCGGTTCGAAGAACTTGAAGGCGATTGCGTGTCGCGGTACGATGGGAGTAGAAGTCCCTGACATCGACGAGTTCCTCAAGATGACGAAGGAGATGCTGCTGAAGGACGTCGTCGAGAATCCCGATCATGCAGGCTCGATCACAGACGGGACCCCGATCATCGTGGACATGAGCCAGAACGCGGCCATTCTCCCGACGAGGGACTGGAGCTCAGGTGAGTTCGAGGGCTCGGCAGGGATCAACTCCGATGCGATCAAGACGAAGGTGCTCGTGAGGCGCAAGGCGTGCATGGGCTGCGGCCTGGCTTGTGGTAGCTGGGTGAAGGCCAGGGTCGGGAAGTTCAAGGGTTCCTCCACTGAGGGGCCGGAGTACGAGACCATCGGGCTGTCGGGGTCGAACTGCGGGATCAGCAGCATCGAGGCGATCATCAAGTTCTCTGAGGAATGTGACAAGCTTGGGCTCGACACGATGTCCGCGGGAAGCGTCACGGCCTTCGCGATGGATCTGTACGAGAGGAAGATATTGACCAAGAAGGATACTGGCGGGCTCGACCTCAAGTTCGGCAACGAAGAGGCATTCTCGAAGATGCCGGCGATGATCGCGAACAGGACCGCCATAGGGGATGCGCTGGCGGACGGCTCGAAGAGAGCTGCCAGGAAGATCGGCAAGGGCGCGGAGAAGCTGGTCATTGAATCTAAAGGTTCCGAGTATCCCGCCTACGACCCGAGAGGCTCCATCGGCATGGCACTCGCATATGCGACGTCGGACCGAGGCGCAGACCACAACCGAGCGTGGCCCGTCGCGCAGGACGCATACGGCAGCGGCGATCCGTGGAATCCTGACGGCAAGGCCGCGATCTGCGTTGAGGACAACACCAGAACGAGCGTGAAGTGGAGCTTCATCTTCTGTGACTTCTATGCTGTGAACTTCAAGAACATGGCGAAGTACTACACCGCGGTGACTGGTGTCCCTGCGGATGAGGACTCCCTCAGGTCCATCGGGAAGCGTGTTTGGAACCTCACCAGGGCGTTCAACGCGCGAGAGGGATTCACAAGGAAGGACGACAACATGCCCGAGAGGATGGAGAAGGAGCCGCTGCAGTCAGGCAAGACCAAGGGCAGGGCGGTGCCGCGGGCAGACTTCGAGAAGATGCTGTCTGAGTACTACAAGCTCTGGAACTGGGACGATCAGGGCAGGCCAACGAAGAAGACGCTGCAGGATGTTGGGCTCAACGACATCGTCGGCAAGCTGGCGTACCTGAAGTGATCGATTCGATGGCCAGTTGTGTCGCCTGATGTACAGGCGGTCCTGCAGATATGCCGCCATCTCCACTGGAAGTGTCGAGACACATCAACATACGCGACGGTTATAAAAAATATATAATTGTCGCGATATAAACCCCCCTTTTGACCCCTTTTCACCGTTGGTTTTGTTGAATTCGAATATTTGACAAATCCCCCACCGAATTTACGAATCTTTCAACTCATATCCCCATTAGATTGAAAATCTTCCACAAAGCTGCACCAGGAATTGCACGTATGCAACTTAGAAATAGCCGTGTTGGCGAGATTATAAATGGAATGAGCAACTTAGGGTAAATCACCGGAGTGAGTCGGCCCTACTCAGCTCGCCAAGCATCACAGTTTATTTGGCTGGACAACTCAGGAGGTTGCACTGATGAGCGCCGGGAAGAAGAGGTTCGGGTTGGTCTTCCACCCCGACAAATGCTCAGGCTGTTTGGACTGCGAGAAAGCCTGTGTGAAAGCGCACCCATCGAGCGTAGCAACTGGCAAATCAAGGATCAAGGTGTCGAAGGACGATGGTGGGAAGCAGAGGGCGCTGATGTGCGTCCACTGCGACACGTGTCCTCCGAGCGAGGTCTGTCCTTCCGCGCTATTCGAGTTCCACGATGAGGGCAAGTACTGGACCCTCGACGAGCACAGATGCTTCGCGTGCATGGCATGCATTCCGAGGTGCCCGTATGACGGCGTCTTCTTCGAGGGCTCGTTCGGTGTCGAGACTGCATATACCTGCGATCTGTGCGCGGGCGATCCCGCGTGCGTCAAGGCCTGCAAGCCAGGCGCGTTGACTCTCGAGAAGGATCGGGAGGAGTAAGGGATGAGTGAGATGACAGAAAACGAGTCGGTTGCCGAGCCATTGAAGCCAACAAAACCGACCGATGACAAGGAGAAGGCCAGTACGACGACCGAGGAGTTCCCCTTGCCAGACTGGGTCCCACAATGGGCCAGGGAAGCTCCGAAGATTGTGGTGAGGGCGCCGGGTCCCAAGAGCAAGGAGATCATCAAGATCGACAGGGACTACGTGTCATACGCATACGACCGGTGTTTCACCTTCACCATCGACAAGGCTGCTGGAGCAGCGGTGATGGACGCAGATGGCAATGTGCTGCTCGACTTCTCGTCAGGAATCGCCGTCCAGAATGCTGGTTGGACCCACTACAAAGTCTCGAGGGCGATCCAGGACCAGGCCGCGAAGCTCATCCACAGCATGGCCAACGATGCGTACTTCGACAAGGAGGCCCACTTCGCGAAGCTGCTCTCCGAGATATCCCCGGGTAAGGCACTGAAGGGGACCTTCTTCGGCAACAGCGGAGCCGAGGCCGTCGAGGCCGCGTTCAAGCTCTCGAGATACTACACGAAGAGGAACGAGCACCTGGCGTTCTTCGGATCATACCACGGGAGGATCGGGGCAGGATTGGCCCTCACAAGCAAGCTGAAGCTGAGGTACAGCTACGGCCCGCTCGCCCCTGGCATAATATTCACGCCCTTCGCGTACTGCTACAGGTGCTCATTCAAGCAGAGCTACCCGGAATGCGGATTGTACTGCGTCGACTACATCGAGAACCAGGTCCTGTCAATGGGCGGCACGACCGGTCAGATTGCCTCCATATTCGTGGAGCCGATACAGGGCGAGGGCGGCTATGTCCCGCCGCCCAAGGAGTACCTGCCCAGGCTGCGGAAGCTTGCGGACAACCAGGGAGCGCTGCTCGTCTTCGACGAGGTGCAGACCGGATTCGCGAGGACCGGCAAGATGTTCGCCTGCGAGCACTACAACACGGTACCGGACATACTCGTCATGGGCAAGGCGCTGGGCGGCGGAGTGCCCCTTGGCGCGATCATCGCGAAGCCAGAGATCATGAAGAAGTGGAGGCCGGGATCGCACTCTTCGACGTTCGGAGGGAACGCGATCACGATGGCCGCAGGTCTCGCGCATGTCACGGCCATCATCGAGGAGAACTTGGCGGACCGCGCCGCGAAGCTCGGTGACTACGCCATGAAGCTGCTGAAGGAGATGCAGCTGCGCCGGGAGATCATAGGCGATGTACGAGGCAAGGGCCTGATGATCGGCGTCGAGCTGGTAAAGAACCAGTACACGAAGGAGCCCCACGAGGCGACCAACATACAGGGCAAGTGCTGGAGGGCGGGCCTCATGACGATCACATCCGGGTTCTTCGGGAACGTCTTCAGGATCGCGCCCCCGTTGTGCATCTCGAAGGCGCAGCTCGAGAAGGGCTTCGAGATATTCGAGCAGGCCCTCAAGGACGAGGAGGAGTTCCTCAAGATCGGGACATCCTCACCTCCTGGATAGGCCCGAACCCCGAAACCGCTTCCCCAAACCAATTCCTTTTGCACTTTCGACACCGGTGAGGCGCAGCCCTCTATCTCCTTCTGAGCTTCGGGTTCAGGATCTCGTCGAGCGAGTCACCGATCAGATAGAATGCCATGATGAGCATGAGTATGCACCCTCCGGGCGCGAGTATGTACCACCACGCGAAGCTCGTGAACGCCCCGCTGTTGTAGGCCCATTCGAGCATCGTCCCCCAACTGATGACCCTTGTGTCGCCCAGCCCGAAGAATGCCAGGAAGGATTCGGAGAAGATGGCATTCGCGATCAGCAGGATCGTGTTGGCGAATATCAGGGGGAAGACATTCGGGAGGATGTGCTTCACGACTATTCGTGTATCTCCTGCTCCGACCGCTCTCGCCCTCTCTATGAAGGTGTGCTCCTTGACTGACATGACCTGTGCCCTCACGATCCTTGAGGTCGAGGGCCAGCTCGTGATGCCGATCACTATGATGACGTTGGTGAAGGAAGCTCCCAGCAGCATCACGAACACTATCATGAGCGGGAGCCACGGGATCACCAGGAAGAAGTCCGTGAAGCGCATGAGGACCTCATCTGCGAACTTCCCGTAGTAACCGGAGAAGACTCCGACCAGGGTGCCCAAGACCATGGATATCACGGATGCCACAATCCCAACGGTCAGGGACGCTCTGCTTCCCCACAATGTCAAGCTGTACACATCCCGGCCGTAGTCGTCCGTCCCGAACGGGAACTCGAGCGATGGTGGAGAGTATATCGGGTTCACCGTGGCCCATGATGTGCTCCTCGGGTTCTCATGCGTGGCCAGCCATGGCGCGAATATGGCCATCGAGAAGAACACCACTAGGATGCCGAGGCCGATCATGCCTCCTCGGTTCTTGCGGAACTGCTTCCAGACCTCCTTGGACGATTTTGCGAACAGGTGCAGCTTCTCCTGGTACTTCGGAGGCAGAAGCGAGTTTGGCCTGAGCGCGGTCTTCTGGTCGCCGCTCATAGCTTCAACCTCGGGTCCAGTCTGAAGAGCATGAGGTCAGCGAGGAAGTTTGCGATCAGCACCGCGATTGTCTCGAGCATGAAGATGGCCTGTACGAGCGGGTAGTCCTGGGCCATGACGGCGTCCCAGGTCAGCACTCCCAAGCCTCTGTAAGAGAAGATTATCTCGATCATGATGGATCCGCTGACGATCCAGCCGACGTTCATGGCGACAACGGTGACCACGGGGAGCATCGCGTTCGGCATCGCGTGCTCTTTCAGGACCTGTCTGCCCCGGAGCCCTTTGGCGACCGCGGTCACCATGTACTCCTCGGTCAGGACATCGATGAGCGAACTTCTCGTGATGATTGAGAAGGTCGCTATGGTCTCTATGACCAACGCGAACAGAGGAAGGATCGTGTGGAAAGTCCTGTCCCAGAGCTTCCCGATGAGGTCCAGGTCGAAGTACTCGTCTCCATACGGACCCCTTATTGGCCATTCCGGTACGTAGTGCGCAAACAGCATGAGCAGTATGAGCGCGAAAAGGAAGGTCGGCATGCAGTAGAAGACAAGGAAGAACGCACTGCCGACGCGATCAGCGAGCTTGCCGCGCCTCCATGCGGTCTCCCGGCCCAGATACAGGCCCACTACGATCGAGAGCACGGTCCCGATGCCTGCGAG
>Ga0316622_100000856_pt1 | contig 18807 bp, 14 predicted proteins | sample OWC_Aug_OW2_C1_D_FD_207646 | JGI IMG/M metagenome (GOLD analysis project Ga0316622, IMG submission 207646) | Wetland soil microbial communities from Old Woman Creek delta, Ohio, United States - OWC_Aug_OW2_C1_D5_C | ecosystem: Environmental > Terrestrial > Soil > Wetlands | place: USA: Ohio... | reverse complement strand
ACGACCCCTCATAGAGCGCCCCCACCACAATCGACCGGATCCGGTTGACCGGAGGATCGACGACCCGCGTGCCTCCCTCGCTGCGCAGCACGCGGAGCCCGTCGTCGGTGTCCCGGAACATGCGCCGATCCGAGGCGCGGACCTCGGCGAGGAGGCGATCGAACTCGGTGGAATTGACGACGTAGTTCGAGAAGGCGTAGGTCTTCTCGAGGAGGAAGCTCCGACCGGCCGCATTGAGCGTCTCCTGGACGTAGATGCTCTTGAGGAGGTTGTACGGCCCTCCTGCGTCCGCGCCAATCAGCTCGTAGTCCTGCGTCTCGACGTGCGACACGATGTGGCTGCGCCCCCCGCTCTGCTGGAGCTGCATACGAACCTGCCGGAAGAGGACGCCGTCGATCCAAACCTTGCCGCTGAAAAGCACGTCGCCCGACTCTTCCGGCTCAATGGCGACCACGTAGCAGAGCACGCCGTTCACGGTGTCGGTGCCGACGAGCGTGTACCGGTACTTCTCGTCGAGCGCGAGATCCAGAGGCTGGCTGACCACCTTCTCGGGCTCGAGCTGGGGAAGGGGAAACCCGCGTCTGCTGTTGAACCGGACGCCGTTGACGAAGAAGGCGTCCTGCGCCCAGTCGCGCTGTCCGGAGCGGTCAGCGAACAGCCGCATCTGGAGCGAGACGTCGAACCCCGACCCGAGGACCGTCGGTTCGAAGTGCAAGCTGAGCAGGCACTCGCCCATGTAGTTGTCAAGGCGGTGCTTCTGCGTCGCCTTGAACTGCTGCCACCGCGCAACGATCTCCTCGACGCGCAGCGTGCCTCGCCCCGTCACGCTGACGGTTTCGTAAAGACGCTGGGCCATGTCTCCCCTTCGGACGGACATCACGGCAAACGGCCCGTCGGCCGTGCAGCTCGCGGCCCGCGTCCGGCCCGCGTCCTGCACCGTTTGGCCTGGCAGACGGCGGCCGTCGAAAGCGTCGAAGCAGGCGAGGTCGAGACCGCCGTCCTGTCCGGCGGCCACGGTCAGCGTCCTTGGCCGCTCGCGGGAGGCGCCTGCCCTCACGAGGAAGGCGACGCTGGACGAAGCGCTATCGATGAAGGCAGTGGCGGCCAGCGGATCTCCTTCGGCGCGCAGGGACACCGGCGCCTTCTCTACCGGAGCGCTGGCGAAGCCAGGCCCCAGGGAGGCGGCAAGGATCGCGTGCGATCGGCAGAGACCCGCAGCCTGCGCAGCGGTCGGATCGGCGAACCAGTATGTGTCCAACAGGGTGTCGCCGGTTTCGACAACGGCGTTCAGATACGCGTCTGCGGAGGCTTCGGCGCCGGAGTCCTCGCCGGCGTCGAGTTTCAGCAGCACGGGCTTGCCGAGCTGCTCCCGGACCCATGCGGCCTCCCGGCGCCAGTCCGACCCGCCCCCGACGCCGATCGCGTCCGCGTACGCAGTCACCCGCCTGGCCAACGCCGGTTCGGACGTGACGAGTCCCGGCGGCAGCACGACGGCCACCGACAGTGTCGGTTTGACGGCCTTGAGCCGCAGGACCAGCGCGGCCAGCGTGAATTGCAGCAGAGGAAGGTCCTGGGGAGACGGATCGACCTCGAGGATCGCACCGCGGACCTGCGGGATCGCAGTCGGCAGCGCCGCGACGACATCCGCTACTCGCGCTTCGATTGAAGACTCCTGCTCCCGGCCGCCCGACGCGCGCTCGACGACGAGGACGCGCAGATGTAGCAGTACAGTGCGGCCGGCCGGCCATAGCTCGGCCAACGGCGGCACGGCCTGGGCCGCAGCCGACGCGGGCCCGGGAGCCCGGAAGTCGACGACCTGAACCGGGGCGACCAGCGACGAGGCGTCTGGTCCGCCGCACCGGTCGATGGAGGCCAGCGCGGCCTTGGGGTCCAGGCGGTTCGAGGCGGAGATGGCAAGCCGCGACAGCCGTTGGGCGTTCGCCGGGACCGGTCGGCAGACGCAGGTGATCGCAACCGCTGCGAAGACGAGGCAGACCAAGCTAGGTCGGTGGCGCTGGCGACTCGGATACCGCTGGCTGCTGGTCGCTGGCGGGAACATAGGCTGGCTTCTCTCCCCCCGTGTCTTGAGGGCCGCGCTGTCCGAGCCGGGACGACTCCTCGATTACTCGGTGGTGATCGCCGGCGTTGTAGTTGCAGAACGACACCAGCCTGCCGTCAGTGGTGACGTACTTGATGATGCAGCGCCGCACGCGGCGCAGATCGTAGTTGGCCGCGTCCATGAAGTGCATGCCGGCCACGAAAATGCCGTTGAATCCGCGCCGGAACCACCACCGGCTCCGCCCGACGGACTTGTCTTCCCAGCCGTCCAGACCGCGCATCAGGCGGAGAAACGTCAGGCCTTGGGGGGCCCGGTCGGCATGGAAGCAATCCGAGAGCTGGTGTAGCTGAGCGAGGCCCGAAATCCGCCGCCGCAACGCCCCTGCGCCCTCGGGAACATTCAGGGCGTCGGTCGCCAGCAGGAAGCGCTCGAGGTCGAGGAACTTCGTGAGACACGTGGGATTGTTGTCCTCGTCGACGTGGAAGTAGGTGCCGACCGAGCAATACGCGTCGCACGCCGGATTCTGCTGAACCTGCCCCCGGAGCCGGCTCACCCCCCTCGTCAGCAGCGTGAGCGCATTCAGCGGAAACCAGTCCTCCGGAAACCTCGTCAGGCCCGTCTGCCGGCCGAACTCGAGAGCCATATCGGCGAGGTTGAACCGCGCGTTTTCCGCATTCGGGATGCCGACGCGCCCCGTCGCCGCCATGGGCTGGACGCTGATGCCTGTCACGTGGCGGCTGTGCTCGAGCGCGAACCGGAAGATGGGGCCGAGTTGGTCGACGTTCACACCAGCGACGATCGTCGGCACCAGCACGACGCGCAGGTTCGTCTGCGTCACGTTGCTGATGGCGCGGATTTTCGAGTCGAGCATCTTGCGGCCGCGCAGGGCGTGATACACGCCGTCGTTCATGCCGTCGAACTGCAGGTAGAGGGTCTGCAGTCCCGCGTCCTCGCAGCGGCGAGTGAAGTCCAGACTGCCGAACATGCTGCCGTTTGTCGCGACCTGGATGTGACTGAAGCCCATCTCCTTGGCCATCCGGACGATCGGGAGGAATTGCGGATGCAGGGTGGGCTCGCCGCCCGAGAACTGGATGTGGTGACAGGCAACGGGCCGGCGCTCGGCCAGCGCGGCCAGCATGCGCCGAACCGTCTCCAGATCCAGGTAGTACGTGTCTCCCTCCCGCACCTCCGCAAAGCAGACGGGACAGGCGAGATTGCACCGATTCGTCAGGTCGATGATCCCGAGAAGCGGGGCCTTGGCGTCGTCGTCGTCTTCCAGCGCCTCGGGCCCGAAGGCCGACGCGGAACCGAAGACGCGCTGATTCCACTCGTCGAGTTTGTGGTGCAGCCTGCTGTCGCTGAGTAGAACGTTCTCGGCCTCCTGGTCGTGGCGCCCACACAGCGTACGCTGGTAGGTCTTGCCCTGGCGCTCGACAATGACGGCCGGAGCCCGTTCGCCGCACGACGGGCAGATAGACGAGGACCGGCTTAGCAGGCTCTCTACAGACATCGTCTCCAATGGACCGGCAGAAGAAGGGCGCCCGGATTCAGAACAGAAGATAACGCCTCAAACCGGAAACGCGGCTTGCGACACCCATGATCAGGCGCTATTATTGCTGCGGTCGTGGGTGTTGTCAAAGGCACCTGCAGGGCATCTCCTTCGGTTCGTTCATGGTGTCAGGCTGGCACCACCCTGTTCTTCCGCTGGCACATGACGAAGGTCGTCTGGTTCCTCCTCCTCTTCACGGCCACCAACGCCAGCGCGCTGTTCTTGTTCCCGTTGACGCTCGGCCGGTTCCTCCTCGCCACGGGCCTGTATGCCAGCGGCACCGCGGTCATGCTGGTGCTGCTGTTCCACCCGCGGAGCCGGTGGCTGGCCGCTGCGCAGTGCACCGTGCCCTGCGGTGCTGAGCCGTGCGTGGCGTTGACCTTCGATGACGGCCCGTCGGCCGATGTCACGCCGCGGGTGCTCGCGATCCTGCGCGAGAAGAACGTCAGGGCCACGTTCTTCGTGGTTGGTCGGGAGGTCGACCGCCATCCTGCGCTCGCCAGGGGCGTCTGCGCGGAAGGACACGCGATCGGCAACCACACCTACTCCCACCCTCCGCTGTTCTGCTTCCTGACGCCTCGCCGGCTCCGCGACGAAATCGGGCGTGCGCAGCAGGCCATCAGCCAGGTCACGGGTGTGCGCCCCGTCTACTTCCGTTCGCCGGTGGGCCTCAGGCACCCGCTTCTTGAACCGGCGCTCGAAGAGGCATCTCTCACGTTCGTCCTGTGGGCGCTCCGGACGTACGACACCCGGGCGCTGAAGACCGATGCCCTTGGCCGCAGGATCCTGGACAGGGTCCGGCCGGGCTCGATCGTCCTCCTGCACGACCGCCCCGGGCCCGGGGCGGAGGCGATGCTGACCTCGCTGCCCGGCGTCATCGATCGGCTGCGGGAACGGGGGTACCGGTTCGTCACGCTCGAGGAGTTTCGCCCGGCGGAGCCGGGCCGGGGGGCCGTCGGCCGTTTCCGCCCATGAGAGTCTGCGCAATCATCCCTGCGTTCAACGAAGCGGACACCGTGGGAGCGGTGGTCGCCCGCGTCAGGCCGCACGTGGCAGACGTCATCGTCGTGGACGACGGGTCGAGCGACGGCACCGGGGCGGCGGCCGAGCGCGCCGGCGCGGCGTGTCTTCGCCTCGAGCGAAACCGTGGCAAAGGGTTTGCGCTCCGCCACGGCCTGGACAGCATCGCCCGCAGCGGTTACACGCACGTCCTGTTTCTGGATGCGGACGGACAGCATCGCCCCGAGGATGTCCCGCGGCTCGTGGAGCAAGGGCGAGCGACGGGAGCCGACCTGGTGATCGGCGCGCGCACCTTCGACAGGGAGAGCATGCCGGCCTCCAGGCATTTCTCGAACACCGTCGGCAGCGGCCTTGCCTCCCGCCTGGTCGGGCAACCCATCAGCGACAGCCAGAGCGGGTTTCGGCTGGTCAGACTCGAGCGCCTGCTCGGGATTCGTTTGCGGGCGCGCCGGTACGATTTCGAGATGGAGGTCCTGATCAAGGTGTGCGCGAGCGGAGGTCGCGTGGCCCATGCGCCGGTAGCGCTGGTCTACGATGGCGGCCGCGCCCGGTCCAAGATGCATCCGATTCGCGATACAGTCCGCATATGTCTGTGGTCGCTGGCATACCGGTATCTCGGGGCCTAGGCCGGATCGCGCGCTGGCGGTTTGGCGGCGCAGCCGTGGCGCTCGCCGTCACCGGTTCCGCGTGGGCGTCCCCGGGCCAGCAGCCTGGGGCCGCCCCTGCGTCGCGAGCGCTGTTCAGCCAGGTGTGGAAGGGCGCGGCCGAGGCCCAGACGCGCCACGCGACGGCCTGCGGCACGTTGAGCGAGACGCGTCGGTCGCCGCTGCTGGCCCGGCCGCTCGTCTTCCAGGGGACGTTCTGCGTGGGCGGCCCCGACAAGTTCCGGCTCGAGTACGCCGAACCCAATCCGTTCCTGGTCATCTATAACGACGGGGCCATCAACGTGTCCACGGATGGCGGAAAGCAGACGGAAGCCTTCGACGTCGGGGACGCGGTGACGAGGGCGCAGGGGTACTTCAGCGGCCCGCGCGCCCTGCAGAATCTCCAGCGCGACTTCGCCATCGAAGCCACGGAGACCGCCGACGGGTATGCGCTCGAGCTCTCACCGGTTGCAGGCCGGTTCGCGCGGCGGCTCGCCCGCGTGGTCGTAAGTCTCGGCAAGGCCGACTTCCTACCTCGGCGCATCGTCATCAGCGGAAAGAGCGGAGTCACGAGCACGTTCGACGTCCGCATCGACGCGCTCGACGGCCGTGTCGACCCTTCTCTCTTTCGGGCCTATCGCGTGCGCCCGCCGCGCGAACAGACACTAGGGTCTGGTGGCAACGATGAAGCGAGACATTGAGGCCGCGCTGCCTCACCGGGATCCGTTTCTATGGATCGACCGCATCGTCCTGCTTGAGCCGGGCGCCCGATGCGTGGCCGCGAAGTACGTCGACCCTTCGGAACCGTGTTTCGCCGGGCACTTCCCCGGGGACCCGATCCTCCCGGGCGTGTTCCTGGTCGAGGCGGCCGCACAGACCGCGGGGGTGATGCTGGCCGCTGGCGCGGGCAGCCAGAAGGGCGCCAGGAAGCGTCTCGGCGGCATCAGCCAGTTCAAGTTCTTCAAACCCGTCCGCCCTGGGGTCACCTTCGAGGTCGATGCACGCGCGCTCGTCGAACGGGACGGCGTGGCGCTGGTCTCGGCGTCGGTCACGGTTGACGGCGAGGTGGTCGCGTCTGGACAGGTCACCGTGGTGTCGAGATGAACCCAAAGGGCCGAGCGCCGGGCAAAGAGCGTCCGGGCCTGCGCGGATTGGTGGGCCAGCTTCTGCACGAACGCCTGGACCCCGGGCGTGGCGCGGCGGCCGTCTTCCTCGGGGTGACGCTCGGGATCGTGCCGATCTACGGCCTGCAGTCGCTCGTGGCCCTGGCGCTCGCGTCGCTCTTCCGTCTGAATCGGCCGCTGACGTTCGCGGCGACGTTCATCAACAACCCCCTTCTGCAGCCGTTCCTGGTCATCGGGTCGCTGCAGCTCGGCCATCTGGCAACTGGCGGATCCCTGGTATCCGTTTCGCCCGCGGCGCTCGCGGAGTCCGGCCTCGGCGTGCACCTGCTGCCGCTCCTCGTCGGGAGCGTGCTGCTCTCGGCGGCCGTCGGCGGAACGGCAGCGGCGGTCACCTTCGTGTGGCTGGTGCACCGGAATCGCACGGACACGGCTGAGCGGGCATGGCGAGCGGAGATCGACAGGCTGTTTCAGGCGGCCCCGCGCCGCGGCCGGCGGTTCGTCTACTGGAAGGTCCGGCTGGACCGCATCTTCTGGGAGCTCGCCCGCGAAGACCTCGGCACTGGACCCGCCGTGGACCTGGGCTGCGGTTACGGGACGGCACTTGCGGTACTGGCGTTGAAGGACCCTACCCGAGAGCTGCACGGGTGCGACCTGGATGCGGCACGCGTCAGGACCGCGAGTCTGGCGCTGGCGAGCCCGAATGTGCGCCTGTCCGTGGGAGACGTCCGGACGTTTCCCCTGCCCAGCGCAGGGCTCATCCTCATCCTCGACGTGCTCCAGTACCTCGACGCGGACGAACAGGCCTCCTTGCTGAAACGATGCACGGCCGCGCTGGAGCCTGGCGGGCATCTGATCTTCCGTCTGCCGGACACGACACGCGGGTTCCACGGGTGGATGACGCGCTCGCTCGATCGGATCATCTTCTGGGTCGGCCGTGTCAGCGATCGCCCCGCGTACCAAACCGTCGAATCCTACGAGCGGCTGCTCGCCAAAGCGGGGATGACGGTCGCGGTGTGGCGCTCTCGCAACCGGCTGCCGTTGGCGCACGTCGTCATCGCGGCGGCGAGGCCGAGGTGAGCGCGTGATCCACCGGCTGCTCGACAGACTCGCGTCCATCACCCTGAGATACTCCGTCCCAGTGCTTCTGGCGGTCATGGCCATCACGGCGCTGCTCGTTCTGAACACGCGCCATCTGCAGATGCGCACCGACTTGAGCGACATGGTCGGGGATGCGACGCCCGAGGCGCTTGCGCTGCGGGAGTTCCTGCGGGAATTCGGCTATGGGAATCGGCTGTTTCTCGTGATCGAGGCACCTGGGGCGACCGAGGAAAACGCTGAACACATGGAATCGGCCGCGAACCGGCTCGTTCGCGAGATGACGGACAGCGGCCTGTTCACCTACGCCAGGGCCGGGGTCTCCGACGCCGAACTGATCAGAATGGCCGGCTTCTTTGTGGACAACTTCCCGGCCTTCGTGGATCCCGCGAAACGCCAACTGCTGATCGATCGCCTGAGCCCGGCGGGCGTTCAGGCGCGCGTCCAAAACGCCTCGATGGGTCTGCTGAATCCGTTCTCCACGATGGGCCCTACGTACTTCGCCCTCGATCCGCTCGGCCTAGCCGAGTTCACGACGCAGTCGGTCGGCGCGGCCGGAGACTTCGCGGCCTTCGATCTCGAGTGGGGCAGCGGGGGGCGGTTCTTCAGCCAGGACCACCGGTCGTTGCTCATAGTCGCGGAGCCTGCGTTCCCCTCGTCGGACTACGACTTCGCGGTGAAGCTGATGGCCTGGCTTCGCCCCCGGATCGGCGGGATGCAAGGCCGCGACGACGAGGGCGACGGATCGCTGCGCGTGACGCCTGTTGGCGCTCACGCCTATGCCGAACAGGGCCGCAGCCTGATTCAGCGCGACATCCGGGTCGCGTCGTCCGTGTCGGTGGCGCTGAACCTGCTCCTGTGCGTCGCCATCTACAGGTGGCTGCCGGCGCTGCTGCTCACCGTGCTGCCCACCGGCCTCGCCATCTTGTGGACGACCGGGGTGATCAGCACGTATCCGGGCGAAATCAACCTAATCAGCCTCGGCTTCATCGCCATCATCGTGGGGCTCGGGGATGACCAGGCCACCTACTTCTTTTCGCGGGTGCCCGAAGAGGCTGCCGCGGGCCGGTCGCTCTCCGATGCGATCCGGAGAACGTACGTCACGACCGGGAAGAGCGTGATCTTCTGCATCCTGACCACGAGCACTTCCACGATTGCGCTCGCGATGGCCGACTTCAAGGGCCTCGCCGACCTCGGCATGCTGCTGTCGGTCGGTCTCCTGATGCTGCTCGTGCATACGCTCGTCACGGTGCCGGCGCTGATGCGCCTGATGTGGAGCGCCGTCCCGGTGCGGGTGAGCGGCGAGCCGTTCCGCTTCCTGCCCAGCGCGGCCAAGGCGGCCGCCGGCCTGGTGACGCGATTCCCCGGAGCGGTGTTGATTGGCGGCGCCGTTTTGCTGCTGGCCCTCGCCGCGGCGATTCCATCGCTGCAGGTGACCGGCTCGCTCGAGGGCATCACCCGGCCCGACGACCCTGCATCGGCCGGGCAGCGCCTTCTCGCGACCCGATTCGGGCTCGAGGGCGCGCCGGCGGTGCTCGTCGTCAAAGGCACCGAGGAGGACGTGCTGGATCACACGGGGCGGATTCGCGTGGCGCTCGAGCCGTTCGTGCGCCGCGGTGACGTTCATGCGGTGGTCTCACCGGCGGACATCGTGCCATCACGCGCGGCGCAGCAGCGGCGGCAGGAGGCCCTGGCGGGCATCGACTTCAACGCAGCGGCCACGGCGCTCGAGCACGCCTTGGGCGAGACCGGCCTCGACCAGGCGGCCTTTCGACCTGCCGTCGAAAGGCTCAGGCGCTGGGCGTCAGGGGCCCAGCCCCCCGTGAGCGTCGAGGCGGCCCGGCGAGCCCTGCCGCAGGGGATGCTTGACACCAGCGTCCGCAAACTGGCGGACGGACACTATCTTGCGGCCGTGACCCTCTACTCCAGCAACCCCGATGCAACCGTCAGTCTGTCAGCGGCTGACCTGGCCGCCTTGCGCGCCGACACCGGGCCGTTCGTGACGTTCTCCTATGATTCGGTTGGGGCGGACATTCAGGCGCGGCTGATTCGGGACAGTCGCACGGCGGCGCTGTGGACCACGGCCGGCGTCGTGCTGATCGTATCGGCGCTCTTTCGCAGGGCTCGCGTGATCGCGGTCGTGCTCCTGCCCATCGTCTACGGAGTGGTGGCGACTGTCGGCGCGCTGGTGCTGGCCGGGCATCGGTTCAGCGGAATGGCGTTCGCTGCGTTTCCGCTCATCGTCGGCATCGGGATCGACAACAGCATTCACCTGGTCCGTCGCCACCTTGATGCCCCGGACTCGAGTCCGCGCCAGCTACTGGCGGCGTCCGGAGCGGCCATCATCCAGACGAATCTGACGACCATGCTCGGATTCGGCGCCCTGATGTCGGCGACGTTCCAGCCGCTGGCCGAGCTCGGCATGGTGACGGCCGTCGGCATGGGGTTCACTCTGCTCGCGACGATTCTCCTGATTCCAGCGATCGTGGCGATGTGGTCCCGTCCGCAGAGCCTGCCCCGACTGGATCGTTGAACGCACAGCGAGCGAGGTAAGCCTCAGGGTCCATGAGCCGTTGCGTGCGTCTGAGTATCCTGGCGAGCCGAGGGATGTCGCGCAGCCGCACGTTCGGCAACCACTCCCACCACCGCTTCTGTCCCTGCAGGTTGAGCACGGAACGCCGCCACGTTTCACAGTAGAGCTCGAAGAACCGTCGGACCGGCAGCCGGGGCTGCCAGAGCAGGTGGTGGAGGTCGTACTGATCCCAATCGAGGACGGCGAGCTGGTCGCGCATCTGCTCGAAGTAGCGGGTGCCCGGGAGCGGCGTGAGGATCGTGAACCCAACGCGCGACAACTGGTGCTGGCGCAGGAAACTCCAGAGGGCTTGGAAGTCGTCCTCGGTATAGGCCGGGTCGATGATGAAGTTGCCCGTCACGCCAAAGCCCAGCTTCCTGACGACGGCCAGCGCCTCCGTGGTCTTGGCGACATCGACGTCCTTGTTCAGCGCGTCGAGGCCTTCCGTGGTCGGCGCCTCGAAGCCGAAGAACACATCGAAATTCCTGGCCAGCGGCCGCCATCGCTCGAGGAGGTCGGGGTGCTCCACGACCGTGTCGAGGCGGGCCTGGGCGAGCAGCCAGTGCTTGCGGATCGCCGCGGCGCTCAACGCATCCGCGAGCGCCCAACTCCGGTCCCGTCCGGCCCAGAACGTGTCGTCGACGATGAACACGTTGGGGCCCGCGCTCACGTAGTCGGCCCGAACCGCATCGATGGCATGGAAACGCAGCGACCGGCGGTGGAATTGCCAGACCGAACAGAAGCTGCACCGGTGCTCGCAGCCTCGCGCCGTCTCGACTGTCCAGACGGGCATGTAGTTCAGGCAACAGTAGTGGCGCTGGTATCTCGCAACCGCGGGCCGGTCCGGGACCGGGAGCGTGGCGAGGTCGAGCGGCTGTGGTGGAGGGCTCGTCGGCGAGAACCCGCCGAGGTTGTCCGGGATTAGGAGCCCTGCCACCGACTCGAGTCCGTGACCGTCTGCGAGGGCCTGGCAGATGGCGGGCATCGCGGCTTCACCTTCGCCCACCGCAATGGCGTCGATCGCGCCGTTGCCGGCAAACGCGCGGGGGTACATCGACGCCGCGTGGCCGCCGACGATCACGCGCGCGCCGGGTTGCAGGCTGCGCGCAGCCGCTGCGACCGCGGCGACGGCGTCGGCCTCCAGGATGTGGACGCAGGAGATCCCAACGACATCCGGCCGGATGTCGCGGAGCCATCGGATGAGCGGCCGGCGCTCGAAGCGGAGGTCGAGCACCCAGACCTGGTGCCCGTGCCGCACCAGCGCGGCGGCAACGTACTGCAGGCCCAGTGGTTCCGTTTGGAAGAAGGGCGCGAGTCCGAATTCCAGGTCCCGCGGCGATGGTTTTACCAGCAGGACGCGCATAAGCGGGGCTCGCAGCTGGACTGGCGGCGCCGGGATGTCATCAGCGTTCTCCTCCCGCGACGACCGCACTCGGGCAGGACGACGTCGTTCGGAGCAGACATGTTAGCACGCCCGTTCGAGGGTCACCCCGAGCGGGCCGTGAACCGTACTGGCTTTGTCGGAGATCGAGTTGGGCGAGTCAGGCTACCTTGGCCCGCTCATGGTAGCGCGCTTCGTACTCGGCTGGAGGCACGCCGCCGCGCGGCTCCGGCAAGCGTCGCGTCGTGAATCACTCGACCCAGGCCAACGTGGCGAATTCGGCGGCGTCCAGATGGCGCCACGGTCCCCGGCGTTGGGTGTATAAATAGACCGATTCGGGACGGCCGAGATGGCAATCCCAGATAATATCGGTTTCACGGATCGTCACAAGCGTGGTTCCGACAGCATGGAGGTCGTATGAAAAGGACCCTCTCATTCTCCTGTCTCGCCCTTTTGCTCTCATCGTTCCTCTATGCACAAAGCGTGACCGTTGACAAAGAAGGAAAGATGTGGCTCGAGCGCAACACCGAATCCGCCGAGGCAAATGTCACGGGCGTGTGGAGTAACGAGGAATGGGGAGATATTACCCTCGACCAACTTCAAGGAAGCCGCAGGATCACGGGTGACGGCGACCTCTGGAAGATTGACGGCGTACTCAGCGGGAAGAAGGCATTTCTGCTCTTCTCACGAACAGGCAAGGTGGAGTTCTCGGCAGTATTGGATTACCAGCAGGAGGATACGCTCGAGGGTAAGTACTCCAGCGATCTAATCACGACAGACAAACCGGGTCAGAAGAAGATGATACTGAAGCGGACATCCCCTAAGGTCGCACGACCAGCCTTGGGAGCTGAAAACGAAACCGCCCGTGTTGTTATCTATATGAAGAAGAGCCAGGGCTTGCCTGGGGTCTTTCTCGACGGACGACAACTTGTCTGGATGGACAAGGGGTACATCAGCTTCAGAGTCGATCCAGGTCCGCACGAGATGTATATCAAGGGTGCGGGGTTTGGTGCCGGGGGACCATACAACGACCCCGTCAAGTTGGACGCCCGCGCAGGTGAAACCTATTTCTATGAAGCCGGACGTTGGGGAGCCTGGATTAAATACTGGCAACTGAGAACGAAACCCGAAGTAGATCGGGTGAAGGATATGAAAGAACAGAAACCACTCAATGCCAAGTTCGTGCTTGTGGACTCCATTGTTTCATTGGATCCTCTTCCAACAAAATAGGCGCGGACCCTCGACAGGAGGCATGACGGCCATGAAGACGCTGACTCTGCTCGGCGCCGCGCTCGCCGCCCTGGCCGTCCCCATCCCGGGGTTGGCTCAACTCAGTCCCGCCGATCGCGAGGCCGCCAGCAAGATGGTGGAAGGCAGGCTGTACCTGAAGATCGACGCACCCTGCGACCACGGGCGGGAGGTTCCCATGGTCGAGGTTTCGCCGACCTCGGTCGATCTGGAGACGAGGATCAACGAGTTGACCCCGGAGAACAGGCCGAACCTCTTCTGGCGGTTCGGCCCCAACGACGCGGCACATGACACGGTGCTGCGGTTTGGGTTGGAACGGATTCGAGTCTGGTCCGAGGGCGTCTCGCCCAAGAACGATCAGTTCACGATCGAATTCGTGAGGATCAAGACGCTCGACGATTTCAAGAGGGCGTTCGACCTGACGTTTTCGCGGGTGCCGCTGCAGGACGGCCACCCGGAGTGGCCGGCGGAGGTGCGCCAAGCCATAGCCGCGCGGCGCCTCGTCGAGGGGATGACGCCCGAGCAGGCCCGTGCGGTGATCGGCGCGCCGACCCGCGTCGTGGCTTCTGATGAGGCGGGCACTCGCCTCGAGACCTGGTACCCCCGCCAGGAAAACGGCGTGCAGAAGGTGTTCAGGAATGCGAGCCTCACCACCGGCTTCCCCAAGTCCCTGAAGTTCGTGGGAGGGACGCTCGTGACAATCGAGAAATAGTCGCGGTCCGCGGGCGACCGGATGCGGTGCTGCGCAGACAACGGCCCGCTCAGAACCGCACCGGTCGGGGTGCGACGCCAGCTAGAGCGACTGGGACTTGGCTACCTTGGCGACTTCCTTGGCCAGGTTGGCGCCGACTTTGCTCGAGTCGCCGCCGCCAACGGACCAGCTGCCGGACATGCTGGCTTGCACGTCTTTCTCGAACTTGACGGCGCCGGTGGCCTCATCAACGAATTTGATGTGGGCCTTGATGTAGGCCTTGCCCGCACCCCAGCCGACCAGGGCTCGCGCGGCCCGGCTGCCTTCATCCACCTCGGTCACGACTCCCGTCAGCCTGATGGCCCCGGCCGCGTTCTCCGGGACCGGGTCCCCAGGCTTGATCACCCGGTTGAACTTCTTCAGTTTCGTGAACTCCTCCACCAGGCGCGTGACAAGGGCCTGCTCGAAGTCCGGCGGGAAGTCGATACCCTTCTGTGCCTCGAACGCCGTGAGGATGATGTCCTTGGACCCAGCCGCGCTCGGCTGCGCGGCGCACGGCAGGGTGATCAGCAAGACGAGGAACGCCGCGGCAACGGATCGACACGTTCGGAACATGCTCGTGCCTCCTCTCCTGGACCGGATGCAGAACGGGCGCTTCAGCGGTCATGAGTATACTCCGGCGCCGACCTGCCATGGACAGCCGCTGCGATCGGGCCAGCCGTGGCGTCTCATGGCCCGACCGCATGGTCATGGGCGAGTCCCAGGGCGGAGGGCCTGGCGGTCAAATGGACTGCCGAAGGCAGAGAAAAGGCCGCGACCATCAAGGCCGAGTGCTACCCGCCAACGACCCAGAAATGAGGCCGAGGCCGCTGGGGTGCGACCAACCTAAGGTCGCCTGACAATGAACCCCACGTACCGGCTGTCGGGGGACCAGAACGGCGTCGAGGCACCGTCCGTACCCGGCAGGCGCCGCCAGTCAAGCACGTCGACATCGCGCAACCATCAGCCACCTTGAGCGGCCGCGAACACCAGCTTGCGGCCGTCCGGTGACACCGACACGTCATCGTTCAGCGTCACATTGTCCGGCACGGGCGCCTCGAATCGGCCGGGCGAGATCGGCGCCGTGGGCTGAAACACCAAGGCACTGATTCCCAACGCGATGGCAGTTATCAGCACGGCCAACCCTTGCCACACCCGAACTGATCGCGACGGAATCGACGGCCCAGGCTGCGCGGCCATCAACCTCAGTGCGTGCCTCACGTCGCGCGCCGACTGCCAGCGTTTCTCAAGATCCTTCTCGAGGCAGGTCCGCACCACTTCTGCGAGACCGCGCGGCGTTCGCGGCTGCAGTTCGAACAGAGGTCGCGGCTCTTCTTTGAGGATCGACGCCACGAGGTTGGCCTGCGTCTTGCCCGCGAGAGGTCGGGTGCCGGCGATCAACTCGTACAGCACGACGCCGAAGGCGAAGATGTCGCTGCGCGCGTCAGCGTCACGGCCCTCGACCTGCTCCGGCGACATGTACGGTAGCGTGCCCAAGATGGAGCCTTTCGCCGTCAGAGAAACGGAGTGGGTTTCCATGAGGCTGGGGCTGTCGACAGCAGGATCGTGCTTGATCTTCGCGAGTCCGAAATCGAGAACCTTCACGCCGCTCTTGGTGAGCAGGATGTTGCTGGGCTTCAAGTCCCGATGGACGATGCCCTTTTCGTGCGCGGCCTCGAGCGCGTCCAGAATCTGGTCGGCCAGTTCGAGCGCCTGAGCGAGCGGCACCGGTCCGCGCAAGCAGTCGCCCTCGACGTACTCCATGACGAGGTAGTCGGGGCCGACGTCGTACAGCGAACAGACGTGAGGATGTTTCCCGCCGCGATGGCCCGGGCCTCACGTTCAACGCGCTCACTGAAAGGGCCGAGGCTCGCCTTGATGGCGACCAGCCGATCAAGACGCGTGTCTCGCGCCTTCCAGACCTCACCCATGCCGCCAGCACCAATGGCAGAAAGAACCTCGTACGGACCGAGCCGCGTTCCTGGGGACAGAGCCATGGAAAAGTGCTTAGGACTATAGAATAACGGGGTTTGACAGATGAGTCTTAGTTACGCCACAGGTCGTCGTGTTGCCACGATTCTCTGACAACAGGTTCGAACGTGGCCGGAATCACGCCGCGCGGCAGAGCCAGGTGCGGAATTCGTCCCTGACACCCAACCGCCCGCCTCCGCGGCCGCTTGATCGCACGGCCGCTACGAGCGAACCAGGTCTCACCGGCCGTGGTCACCCGTGTCGCCATCGAGTTTCCGACCGAGAAGGAAGTGCTGCGATTTGAACGTTACCTGAAGTCCGGGTCCGGCAGGGCCTTCGCAAAGAGGCACTTCAGCGGCCGTCAGGATCGACACTGACCAGAGCTCCGTCGGCCGGGAGGGTGACGCCGGCGGACGGCTCGCTGGCCGGCCAGCGAAGGACAACCGGGCGGCAATCCCTCCAGAAGCGACCGTGCCATGCTCCGGCCCGTGACGAGCCGGGGACCAGTGCCTCGCGTGCCGGCGTACTGCACCGCGTGCTATTGAGGCAGGGTTCCAGCCTCCGGCGTCTCTCAACGATTGACCGCGCCCGGTCTGATAGAAAGACCGGCGCAAAAACACAGAACCCTGACACGCCCGCCACGTACCTCTCATCAGCCGCGTATATCATTGAGCCTCCCATGCCCTTCAATCGATGGTATGAGGCGCCGCGGAGATTGGCCTTGCTGTTCCTCGCGGTCACGCTGATTCCGGCCGTGGCGCTCGTGTGGCTGACGATTGAGCTGGTGGAGAAGGACAGGGACCTGGAGAAACAGCACGCGCAGGAACGCCTGGAGCGCGTGGCCGACAAGATCGTCGCCGCGTCACATCAGCGGCTCTTCGAACTGGAGAGCCGGCTGCGTCTCATCCTGACCGCCGAGGGCAATGCTCCGCCAGACGGTACCGTGCTGCTGATTGCCGGGGGAGAACAGGTGACGGCCGATCCGGTCGGCGCGCTCGCCTTCCATCCAGTCCTGCCGCGCACGAGACAGGCGCCGCGCAGCGTGTTCGCGGAAGGTGAGCGCTACGAGCATCAGCAGAGCGACTGGGGCAGGGCGATCGAACGGTTCGAGGCGCTGGTACGCAGTGACGATCCCGCCATCCGCGCCGGCGCGCTCCTGCGGCTGGGTCGCAATCAAGGAAAAGCCGGACAGATCGATGCCGCACTCGCGACATTCGCCGAGTTGGCCAGGCTCGGCACGACCGACGTCGAGGGATTCCCGGCGGCTCTGCTCGCCCTGGAGGCGCGCTGCGGGATTCTGGAGAAGGCGGCACGCCAACCTGAACTGGTGACAGGCGCACACGCCTTGCGCACCGGCCTGGCATCCGGAACATGGCCACTCCTCCGCGGCCCGTATGACTTCTACATGGAGGAAGCGCGCCGCTGGAGCGGGGAACCCGCTGAAACAGACGCGGAGCGGAACGCGCGCGTCATCGCGGCGGCGTTCCAGTCCATTCACGAGCGGTGGGTGACTGGGAGCAACCCGCCGCAGAAGACGTGGCTCATCGTTGAGGGCAGCCCCGTCCTGGTGGCGACGGCTGCCAGTCAGGGGCGCCTTGTCGCGTTGGTGGGCGGCGCTGACTTCCTTGAAGCTGCGTGGGACGCGAGCGCCGTGCAGGTGTTGCTCACGGACGGCGAGGGCCATCCGATCATGGGGAAGTTCCCGGAGCCGTCCGCGCCTCAGGCCGTGCTGACCGGAGACACGAGCGGACTGCCCTGGACGCTCCGGGTAGCGAGCCGCAGTCCCGAGGCTGACACGAGCGCGGCAACGAGACAGCGCCAGCTCCTGCTGGCGGGACTCGCGATGGTCCTGCTCCTGCTTGGAGGCAGCACCTATTTCACGCTGCGCGGGGTGACGCGCGAGCTGGCGGTCGCGCGGCTCCAATCCGATTTCGTGGCCGCGGTCTCCCACGAGTTCCGGACACCGCTGGCTTCGGTCCGCCATCTGAGCGACATGCTCTCGAAAGGCCGCGTGTCCGAGGGGCAGCGGCAACGCTCCTACGACTTCCTGGCCCGGGAGAGCGAGCGTCTCGAGAAACTGGTCGAAGGGCTGCTGGATTTTGGACGAGTCGAGGGCGGTGCATACCGGTATCGGTTCGCACGCATCGATGCGGCGGAGCTCGTGCGCGAGCTGGTGAGCGAGTTTCAGGAGAACGTCAGGCCGAAGGGCTATCGGATTGAGTTGTCCATCGACGTGGACGGCGCGTCCGTGCTGGCGGATCGAGAAGCGCTTTCGCGGGCGATCTGGAATCTGCTCGACAACGCCGTGAAGTATTCGCCAGGCTCGGACACGGTCTGGGTCGTCCTGGCGCGCGAGCGGGACTCCGTGGAGATCCGCGTACGAGATCGCGGGCTTGGGATCGCGTCGAGCGAACACGAAGACATCTTCCGGAAGTTCGTGCGGGGCAGCAACGTGCGCGCCGAACAGATCAAGGGAACCGGCATCGGACTCGCGATGGTGCAGCACATCGTGGAGGCCCACCACGGCTCGATCCGCGTCGAGAGCCGGCCGGACCAGGGGAGCACCTTCGCGCTTCGGCTGCCGATCGAGAGGCCGACATGAATCGGGTGCTGGTGGTGGAGGACGAACCGGCGCTGGCCTTCAGTCTCAAGCTGGATCTGGAAACCGAGGGGTATCACGTCGAGACGGCTGCCGACGGCGAGTCGGCCGTCCGGCGCGCCCGTGAAGGCGGGTTCGACCTCATCCTGCTCGACGTGATGCTGCCGCGCAAGGACGGGTTCGAAGTGGCGCGCGAGCTGAGGCGTGCCGGCGTTACGACGTACATCATCATGCTGACGGCGAAAGCGCAGGAGGCTGAGAAGGTGATGGGTCTGGAGATCGGCGCCGACGACTACATCACCAAGCCGTTCAGCCCGAGGGAGCTCCGGGCGCGAGTCAAAGCGGTGCTGCGGCGAAGCGACAGGCAGGACAACCTCGGTGTGTACCGGTTCGGAGACGTCGAGGTGGACTTCGCCCGCCACGAAGTGCGGCGAGGCGGAAGCCCGGTTGACCTGACGTCGCTCGAGTTCAGACTGCTCGGTGCATTCTGCCGCAATCGCGGCCGGGCCTTGACTCGCGAGCAGGTGCTGGACCTGGCGTGGGGCCAGGCGGTCGCCGTCTCCGAGCGCGTCGTCGACAACCACGTGGTCAGATTGCGCAAGGCGATCGAGCCCGATCCGGCGAACCCCCAGTACCTCGTCAGTGTCCGCGGCGTCGGGTACAGGTTCGATGGCTGATTCTCCATGCAACCCTGACCGAAGCGACGATTCAGGCCACACACGCACCTCCTACTCTGGCCTCTGGGAGGAGACCCCATGACGACTGGACGAAGAGGAGCCCTGTCGATCGCCGGACTCGTGATCCTGACGCTCACC
>Ga0316622_100000855_pt1 | contig 18809 bp, 14 predicted proteins | sample OWC_Aug_OW2_C1_D_FD_207646 | JGI IMG/M metagenome (GOLD analysis project Ga0316622, IMG submission 207646) | Wetland soil microbial communities from Old Woman Creek delta, Ohio, United States - OWC_Aug_OW2_C1_D5_C | ecosystem: Environmental > Terrestrial > Soil > Wetlands | place: USA: Ohio... | reverse complement strand
AGCCGAGCCTTAAGCTATGTGCAGGCTCGATCCTGCCCAACATGGGGGTCAGCATCCACAGCCAGGGCGGCACCAGCAAGGCCTACGGAGGGCTGATCTGGGAATTCCTCTTCGACAACGGGCTATTCGCTAATACGGGTGCCGGCATTGCGGCCCACAACGGACAGCTCGAATCCGACGATGCCAACAAAAAGCAGCTTGGCTCCCGTGTGCTCTTCCGCATACCGATCGAATTCGGTTTCACGATTTATGAACGTCACCGCATCTCCATTCTGTTCGACCACGTCTCGAATGCCTACCTCGCAACCCCCAACGAAGGACTGGACACCCTTGGTGTGAGGTACGGGTTCCAGTTTTAAGTTTGCCCTTGTTGACTCTGACATGGCCGAAATTCACAAGGTCACAGAAGGCCCTATTCGGATGCTTAAAGCCGGCGCTGGGTGTGTCAAAAGAATGCCGCCAGGGGCAGGTGAGACTTTGGCTGGTAAACGAACATTCCAAGAGATCGGCTGCCCATAGGATGATTAACCACCTTAGATTAAAGCATATTACCAAAATAAAAAAACTCCCCTATCTCCAAATTTGAATCGCCCCGGATCCTAACCCCTTCCTTTCGGCAAGTGGCACATTACTTGCTCATTTTGCAAAAGCTGCTGTGGAACAGTGCAATTTGAACTTTTCCGAGACAATTCGGTATCTTTCAGCATCTCTCGGACGGCATCAACGGCTCAGCCTGAGATTTTCTTTCGCAAAATATTTTCGCTTTTAAAACAGCATGTTGGTTTCATTTTGGAAATGAAATCGACCAGGCGGAGCTGTGTTACGGCGCGTTATTGGACAGCGGCGTGAAAGCGTATTTCCCTGCAATGCAGACCATGGTCAGGCCATGACGACTTCGATGCAGATCCCGGCAGATCCGGTCGATTTTTCTTTCCAGCGCTACCATCCGGCCATGAGGGCGATCTGGCCCTGGCCGGCGATGCTTTTGGAAAAGACGGCGGAATGGATCAAGGCGCTTCCCAGGGACACATGGCTGGATGCCGCCTGCGGCGACGGGCAACTGGCAGATTTGATCGGCCGCTGTCAGCAGCTAGTGGGGCTCGATATCGAGCCGGTGCGCTTACACCGCGCGCAACATCATCCCTATGGTCTTCTCATCCGGGCCTCGGTTACCGGCCTGCCTTTCGCCGACGGTTCTCTGGGAGGTATCGTCAGCGTCGAGACCCTGGAGCACGTCGCAGAAATCTCTTTGGCCTTCAAGGAGTTTTCGCGCTGCATTAAACCGAACGGATATCTTTTGATCACCATGCCATCGGTGACGCTGAGAAGCCTCTGGGAGATGCGGCGCTGCGGCGAGCCCGTCTACTGCGATGCGGATCACCACGTCCGTGAACTTTCAGCCGTCGCAGTGAAGGGCTTCCAACACCGCTTTCAGAGGCTGCAGTGGTTGGAACAGCAGCTCTCCTGCAATGGGTTTGTCGTCCGGCGCAGAGGCGGAGTGGGGTGCCTTCTGCCCATGTGGCGCGGGGTGTTTGGCTTCATGGAGCACGCCATGAACCTCCTCTATCGCGAACCCATCAATAACCTCTTGGTGCGGCTGCCCGGATTGAGTCAATTCGCTTATTACCAGATGTTCTTGGCCCGCCTGGAAAAATGAACGCTCTCGGCTCGCAGGTCATTCGCTCGGGCGCCTGGAGTCTTGCCGGAAACTGGCTCATCCGGTGCCTTGGCGTCGTCAAGATGATCGTCCTTGCGCGCATCCTTTCGCCGCAGGATTTCGGTTTAACCAGCATCGCCCTACTGGCCATCAATTGTCTGGCGGTTTTCTCGGAAATTGGCGTCGAGTCAGCGCTGATCCAGAAAAAAGAGGTGCAGCGCGACGACCTGAATACGGCTTGGACGATGACCATTCTCAGAGGCTTTCTGCTGTGCGGCGCACTGGTAGCCGCTGCCGGCCCGCTGGCCAGCTATTTCGCGAATGCCGACCTCAAGCCGGTGCTGCAGATCGTTGCAGTATGTTTCGTTTTAGAGGGGTTTGCGAACATCGGCGTTGTTTTTTTTCAGAGGGACATCGATTTCAAGCAAAAGGTCAAACTCGAAGTGGCTTCAGACGCGGCCGGAAGCATCACGGCGGTTTTGCTGGCCCTTGTCTTGAAGGACTTCTGGGCGCTGGTCTGGGCCAGCATCGTCTGGCGCGCGATCTACTGCTGGCTGTCTTTTCGCATGCATGCCTTCCGGCCGCGGATCTGCTGGGACCGAGCCAAGGCGGTCCAGCTGATTCATTTCGGGAAACATGTCTTCTGGATCAGCTTGGTGACCTTCCTGGTCACCAACGGCGACGATGCCCTGGTCGGCCGCCTGCTCGGGCTGAACCTGCTGGGGTACTACACCATGGCCTATGCGATCGCCAATCTTCCTGTGAGCAGCCTCGCGGGGATCATCGGAAAAATTTCCTTCCCGGCCTATTCCCGGTTCCAGGACGACCGGCAGCGTCTCCAGGAAGCATTCCGGCGGGTTTTTGAATCCGCGCTCATGCTGCTGCTGCCCCTGATGGCGTTGATCGTCCTGCTGGCCGAGGATTTCATTCACCTGTTCCTTGGAGCCCGGTGGATGCCGATGGCCGGCGTGCTGCAGATTCTCTGCCTGCTTGGGCTTTTCAGGGGACTGTCCAACATCCTGGCCCCCCTCCATCTGGCAATCAATCGACCCGAAATTCAGAGCCGGAACAAAACGCTGGAGTTGCTTCTCTTTCTGCTGCTGATTTATCCCTTCACGGAGCAATGGGGATTGATCGGCGCGGCGTGGGCGGTGACCCTCGTCTATCTCATGAGCTTCATTCTGAACGCCGTCGTGACGGCCGGCATTATTCCACGGTTCGGGCATTTGATGCTCAAAGCCTCTGTGCGCCCGGTGGTCGCCACAGCGGGGCTGGCCGCGGCGGCATGGTTCATTAACATGAGCTCAAGAGAAATGGAGCCTTTTTTGCGCTTCGCAGCTTCCGGATCTGCGGGGGTCATCATTTTCGCAGGGGCCGTCGGTCTCATCCATCGCAAGATGATCTGGGACCTATACCGCGAGGCCTTTCAATAGAGGTCTTTTCAAATACCCGCCGGAGGCCCAGCGATTCCATGCGCATCCTGTATTTTTCCTTTGTGGAACTCGACATCCCCAATGCCTGCCGGACGCATACGCTGGGAGTTGTCCAGGGGTTCGCGCGCCAGAGATGCCGCGTCGACGCCCTGATTCCCAGGCCGATAAATAAGGCGCCGCGGATTCCCAATGTGAAGTTCCTTTACCTATGGCCGTGGCAGTTCTCCGCCCTCGGTTCTATCTGGATCCGGCTGCTGAGCGGCATCCTCATGTTCTGGCTGTGCCTGAAAAACAGATACGATTTTATTTATGTGCGCGAACTGGAAATCAATCCCGGGCCGCGCTGGTGCTCCCGGCTTTTCAACGTTCCGCTGTACATCGAGATCAACGATCTTCTGGTTCCTTACTTTTCAAATGCCGGCGCCGGCACCCGGTGGGTGGCAGCGGTTGCCCGACATCAGCAAGCGGACTTCCGCCAGGCCGCCGGGCGGATTGTCAACTCGATCGCGATGCGGCAGTGGCTCAGCGATCATTATGGTCTGGAGCCAGCTAAATTCCACCTCGTATTCAATGGAGCCCAGCTTCCCGAAAGATCTCCCTTGAGCAGGGAGAAAGCCCGCCAGCGGCTGCAGATTCCGCCGAACTGTTTCTGCCTCGGGTTCGTGGGCAACCTCTACGACCGGTATGATTTCGATACGCTGCTGCAGGCCTGCCGCTTGTGCCATTTCAAAGTGCCGGAGCTCTATCTGCTGTTCATCGGCGACGGCCCGCTGAGGGAGACCCTGATTCGAAAAACCGCTGAACAGGGGCTCGCCGATAAGGTGCTTTTCACCGGATATGTGGAGCCGGAATCCCTCGCAGGCTGCCTGCCGGCGATGGATGCCGGGCTGTGTCTGGGCAACCATTACTTCGTTCGCATGTATGGCTCCATTACTACCAAAATCGCGACATACGGAATTTACCGGATTCCGGTGATTGTTTCGGCCGCATCACTCAACGGGCACCCGCCAGCGCTGTGGCAGAGCCTTTTTGTCGTTCCGCCGGAGGATGCAGCTGCTCTGGCCGACTTGATCGTGAGGCTGTACGAGAACCGCTCGGAGCTGAACGAGAAGGCCGCGGTTTTTCATTCGTTCGTGAAGACCGAAATGACCTGGGATGCGGTTGCGCAGTCGATCCTGCGCATTGCGGGCAGTCCGGAAGCGCCCGGTTCACCCAAAGCCTGCTGCCGGGAGGATCCTCGGTGACCACGAAAAACCAGCTGCGGCGAGGCCCGCAGGATGAGATGTTCGCGCGCTACTACGACTCTTTCTATTTTCCTCTGCACGGATGGAGGGACTATGAGGCGCTCAGCAGGGGTTATGGCGAATGGTACCATGACTGTCTTCCGGCGGATAGAAATGCCAGGATCCTGGACATCGGCTGCGCCGACGGCAAATTCCTGTTTTTTCTGAAGAGCAAGGGGTATACGGCAATGGAGGGCCTGGAGCTTTCGGCTCGGCTGGCCGAGGAAACCGGCAAACATGTCGATTGTCCGGTGCACGTCGTAGACGACAGCGTGCTTTTTCTGAAGCAAAATCCCAGCCGCTACCAGACCGTCACGCTGAACGATGTTCTGGAGCATATCCCCAAGGCGGAAACGATAGCGTTTCTCGCGGCCGCCAGGGAATCCCTTGCGCCGGGCGGCAATTTGGTGGTCAATGTTCCCCAGGTATCTGTCTTTACGAGCCTGTATTGCCGTTACGCCGATTTCACGCACGAAACCCTCTTCACCGAAATGTCCCTCCGCCAGGTCCTGCTGCTGGCCGGGTTCCGCAACATCCGTTTCATAAAAGAGAAATGGCCCCTGAAACTGACCCCGCGGCACCTGGCGTATCGTTTGGCTCGCTGGCTGTGGTTTTCCTTCGTAAAGCTCATCTATTTCATCGAACAGCCCGGGGAAATCCATCCCCGGAGTTTTCAGATTAGAATGGTGGTCTCGGCCAGCTCTTGACCCGGGGCTCATGCAGGAGCCTGAGAAAAACTGCTGCGGCGCGCTGCGGCCGAAACCCATCCGGCCCATCGATAGTCGAAAAAATCGGTCAAATTAGGCACTAAAATGTGTGGAATAGCCGGAATAGCCAGCCGCAGCTGGGGGATTACCGAAATCAGCGAGAAAACCATCGGCCTGCGATCATTTCTCTCTCACCGCGGACCCGACGATGTCGGCCTGTATGCAGATGAAGGGATCGGCCTGGCGCACACCCGGCTGTCCATCATCGATCTGGCGGGCGGCCATCAGCCCCTCACGAATGAACACCGGTCCATCTTCCTGGTGGCTAACGCCGAGATATACAACCATCGAGAATTGCGCCAGGCCTTGGCGGTTCAAGGTCATCAATTCCGGACCGCGAGCGACTGTGAAGCGATCGTCCATCTCTACGAGCAATACGGCCAAAATTGTGTCGAACATCTGGAGGGCATGTTCGCATTTGCGCTCTGGGACAGCCGCGAACAGAGCTTGCTGCTCGCGAGGGATCGTTTCGGCATCAAGCCGCTTTACCTTGCCCGGCTGAAAGACGGCCTGTGCTTTGCCTCGGAGCTGACCGCCATTGCCCAATCCGGTTTGCTGGAGAAGCAAATCGAGCCGCAGGCCCTATATACCTATTTGGCGTTTTCCTATGTTCCGGGGCCCATGAGCATTCTCAGAAACGTGGAGAAGATCCGGCCCGCGGAGCGCGTCGTGTTCCGCAATGGGAATCTCCAAAGAGAATTTTATTGGCGTCCGGAGGCAGCGGATCCGCCGCGCGACAAGTCCGAAGCGACCAGGGAGCTCGCCTGGCGCCTGGAGCAAAGCGTGCGCAGCCACCTGGCGGCCGACGTTCCGTTGGCGGCATTCCTGTCGGGGGGCCTTGATTCCTCGACGGTAGTGGCCCTGGCCCGAAAGCATGCCGATATTGAAACTTTCTGCGTTTCCTTCCCGGGAACCGGTGTGGATGAAGCCCCCTACGCCCGGCACGTTTCGCAGCACCTGGGCACAAAGCATCACGAGGTATCCCTATCCATGGAACCCGGCCGGCTGCTCATGGAAGCCGTCGGTTTCATGGATGAACCGTTCGCCGATTCATCGGCGCTGCCGACATTTGCCGTATGCCGTGCCGCCCGCGACGTCGCCAAAGCCGTGCTTTCCGGCGACGGTGGGGATGAAGCCTTCGGCGGGTACACCGGACGCTACCGCGCGGCAGCGCTGAAAGCCGCTGTTCCCCAACCGCAACTCCTAGCCAGCCTTCTCAGGCGAGTGCCTCCCTGGCGCAACGGGAGGCGATCCTCGACCCCGCAGATGCTCGACTGGGCGTCGCTGCCGGAGATCGAACGCTACGTTGTGGAGCGACAGATCAGCACGCCGTCTCAGCGGGCCATGCTGATGGGAGAAAAAAATCACGCGCATGGCGAGCCCATGCTGCGCTGGGTGGCAGAGCAGGCGATGTCACGGGCCGATTTTTCACATCCAGTCCACAAAGCTCTGTGGCTGGACCTCAGCACCTCCCTGCCCGACGACATGCTCACCAAGGTCGACCGCATGAGCATGGCTCACGGTCTGGAGGTGCGGCTGCCGCTGCTGGACCATCGTGTCGTCGAGTTTGCCCTATCTCTGCCGCCGGCCTGGCTGGTGAGCCCCCTGCCGCTCGAAGGCAAGCGGTTGCTGCGGGATGTGGCCGGGCCGCTGCTGCCGCCCGGAATCCTGGACCGCCCCAAGCAGGGTTTCGTTGTTCCGCTGAACCGCTGGCTTCACGAAAGCCTGCTGGATCGCTTCGAAGATGAGTGTCTAAGTTCCAACAGCCGGGCCAGCGCCTGGATGGAACGGGGGGCAATCGCAGCGCTGCGACGCGAGCCAATAGCGGAGCGGCCGCGGCAGGATCTCTATGCACTGCTGGTCCTGGAGCAGTGGCTGCGCCGCTGGGGCGTGTGAGGCAGCTGCATGGCCCGAATCGGAATTGATGCATCGATCGTGCTGCACGGAGAGAGGGCCGGGCAGCGTCATTCCCGCAACCTCCTGAAGCAGTTGGTTGGCCAGTTCGAGCAGGATGATTGGCGCCTTTTGTACTTCGATCGCAAGGGTAACACGCCGGGCCGAATCTCGTTTGTGCCCAGCGGAGTGGTGCATGAAAACGTGTCGCGCATCCCGATGCGGCTTCTATCAAACCCTTGGCGCATCCTGGGCTCCCCTGCGGTGGAAGACTGGCTGGGATCGATCGACGTGTTCTACGCGCCGGACCTGTGCTTCCCTCCCACGCGGCGGGCGCCGGTCCTCTGCACCATCCGGGGGGTGGCCTACCTGGCGATCCCCAAATTGTGCGCACCCGCCCAGGTGCGCGCCTTGACCCGCGCCTTTGCCTACGCCCGCCGCCGCGCTCATCATTTTCTGGCGGTCTCCGAGAGTACGCGGCAGGACCTGCTGCGCCTGACCGATCTGCGAGCAGATCGCATCCACGTGGTGACCCACGGAGTGGATCCGGTCTTCCGCACACTCGAGCGCGAGGAATGCCGGCGTGCGGTTCTGCGAAAGTTCGGGGTCTCACGGCATTTCCTGCTGTATGTCGGGGTCATCGGCCGCCACAAAAACATCACGGGCCTTCTCCGGGCCTTCTCTGATTCAGGGCTGCACCGTCAGGGGCTGGATTTGATCCTGGCCGGTCCCTTCGAATCCGAGATCGGGACTATGCGGTCGATGGTGTCGCGCTCGGGTCTGGAAAGCGCCGTGCACTTCATCGGGAGCGTGAGCCAGCAAGACGATACCTTGGTCGAGCTGTACAATGCGGCTTTAGCCCTGGTTCATCCCAGCTTCTACGAGGGCTGGTGCAGCACTCCTTTGGAGGCCATGGCCTGCGGCACGCCGGTGGTTGGTTCGGACATTCCATCGGTCCGGGAGGTCGTGCAGGAAGCGGCGCTGCTGGTTCCGCCGGATGACATTGACGGCTTGAAGCTTGCCCTGCTCCGCGTGGTGGAGGACGAAAGCTGCCGCGCGGACCTGGCTGAGAGGGGTTTGGCACACGCCGGCCAACACACCTGGGAACGATCCGCTCAGCGCCTGCGTCGGGTGCTGGCTCGCGTGCAGCAGGCGGGGAGATGATCGCAGCCAGACTGCCCAGGATCTGCATTGCGGGCGCTTTCGGCAGCCCGTCTGAAAGGCTGAGCGTTTGAGGATCGGGTTCGACATCTATCAAACCGGATTTCCCTTCGGCGGAATCGCGCGCTATGTGCGGGCGCTGGTCTCGACGATGGCGGCCGCGGCACCCTCGGATCGGTTTGTCCTGGTCAGCAATCATTTTCGACCGAACCATGCCCCGTGGCGGCATCGTGCAGCCAATGTGGCGCATGTCGACCTGCCGGTTCCCCGCCGCCTGATGCAGGCGTGCTGGAAGCGCATCGGGTGGCCGCCGATGGACTCATTCGCGGGCTCCCTGGATATTTTCCACGGCACCCATTTCGTCCTGCCGCCGGTCCGCAGTGCCAAACGGGTGCTGACCGTCCACGATCTAACTTTCCTGAGGCACCCGGAATATTTTTCGGACGGGCCCCTGAATCTGCGGGGGCATCGAATGGAGCTGCCGGTTGCCTTGAAGCAGGCGGACGCGATCATCGTGCCGTCGGACTGCACCCGCAGTGATTTGATCGAACTGATGAAGGTCCCTGAAGACCGCATCCGGGTCATCCCCGAAGGGGTGGAGGAGCATTTTTTTGTGTCGCAAAACGGCGCGAAACTGCAGGAGGTAAAGGATAGATTGGGTCTGTCGCGGTCCTATCTGGTGTTTCTCGTCGGGACCCCGGAGCCGCGCAAGAACCTGCTGCGCACGGTCGTCGCCGCCCGGCTGGCGGCACCGGATCTGCCGCTGGTGATCATCGGTCCCCGGCAACCCATCCGGGCGCTGCTGGCGGGCGACGCGCGCGGGGTGCATTTGATCGGGTCCCTTTCGGAGGAGGACCTGCCGTACGTGCTCCATGGGGCCGTGCTCTCCCTCTATCCCAGCCTGGCAGAGGGCTTCGGGCTGCCGGCTTTGGAATCGTTGGCGGCCGGCGTCCCGTTGGTGACCTCCGATCGGACGGCCTTACCGGAAGTGGTCGGCGATGCTGGCGTGCGGATAGATCCGGAATCGATCGCCGCGATCGCCCAGGCCATCCGCAGTCTGCTGGAAGATGAAGACCGGCGTCGCCGGCTGATTGAATCGGGAAAGGCCAGAGCCAGACATTTCTCGTGGGAGCGCTCCGCCCGAGGGGTCCTTTCCCTATATCGCGAGTTGGTACCTTCTCGGAATTGATGAGCTGGGCTTCCGGATACATCGGGTGAAGCATGTGTGGTTTCGGCGGATACGTGGGCAGCGGGTCGCGACAGATTCTGGAGGAAATGACCGTCCTGCTGGCCCATCGCGGCCCGGATTGGAAAGATGTGTGGATGCGCGACGGGATTGGCCTCGCCCACACCCGTTTGTCCATCCTGGACCTGACGGCGGCAGGCAACCAGCCGATGGTTTCCGGAGACGGACGCTTTGTCCTGGTCTACAACGGCGAAATCTACAATTACCGCGAACTGCGCAACCAACTGCAACAAGAAGGCGAAATCTTCCTCTCCTCCTCTGACAGCGAGGTGCTCCTGCACGGCTACCGCAAATGGGGTTCTCGGGTCGTCGAAAAACTCAGGGGCATGTTCGCCTTCGGCATCTGGGACGACGGCCGCCGCCAGCTTTTTCTCGCCCGCGACCGACTGGGCATTAAACCGCTCTTCTACGCCCCCATTGCCGGCGGCTTGGTTTTCGGCTCGGAGATCAAGGCCCTGTTCGCCCACCCAGGCCTGTGCCGCAAGATGAACTTCGGCGCGGTGGATGCCTATTTTGAGCTGGGTTACATCCCAGGACCGGGCACGGTTTATGATGGGGTGCACATGCTCGCGCCCGGCTGCCGGCTCGAATACAGGGGCGGCGATATTCAACCTCAGCGCTACTGGGCACCTGAATTTCAGGCGGCGCCTGCTGAAAGAAGTGAAGCGGCCCTGACCGAGGAGCTGGATCAGCGCCTGCACGAGGCCGTGAGCAGCCACCTGGTGGCGGACGTCCCGGTGGGCGCGTTTCTATCGGGGGGCATCGATTCCAGCCTGGTCTGCGCCATCGCCCAGCGCCACAGCCCGGGGCCGCTCCACACCTTCACCATCGGCTTCGACGGCGGAGGCGACGAGCGCGCTTTCGCCCGATCCGTTGCCGCCCGCATCGGCTCGAACCATCACGAGCAGGTGATCACCCCGCACATCGTCCAGGAGCTTCCGCAGCTGCTCCGGTCCCTGGAGCAGCCCCTCTGCGACAATTCGGCCCTGCCCACCTATCTGGTGTCCCGGCTGGCGCGGAAGCATGTCAAAGTGGTCCTGTCCGGCGACGGGGGCGATGAGCCCTTCGGCGGCTATGAGTGGACCCGATTGGCGTTGAGCCTTCCGGGACTGAGGCTCGATTGGCAGGCCGCCGGCTGGCAGTGGGCCTATCAGCAAGGCCCGGCGGGACTGGCGAAACGGCTGCTCTTTGATCTGACGCACGCTCCTCGGGAGCGTTACCAGCGGCGGATCAGCGTATCCGATCGATTGCGGCGCTGGCTTTATCATCCGACATTCTTCGCTGAAATCGGAGAAGTCCCGCGTTCCACCTTTCATGACACGCTCAACCCCGCCGCGGTGCAGGACGAACGCGACGCATTGTTGTATGCCGATCTGTGCCGCTATCTGCCGGAAGATGTTCTTTTTAAGGTGGATCGCATGAGCATGGCCCATTCCCTGGAGGTCCGCGTGCCGCTGCTCGACCATCGCCTGCTGGAATGGGTGTTGGGCCTGCCTTTTGACATGCGCTTTCGCGCCGGCCGCGGAAAGCATCTGCTTCGCAAAATTGCGTCGCGGTATCTGCCCGCAGACGTGCTGAGGCCGCGGAAGCAGGGCTTCACCGTTCCGGTAGGGCGCTGGCTGCTGGGCAGTCTGGGGGTTTGGGCGGCGGACCTGTTCCGGTCGGCGTCGTTCGCGCAGCGGCGGATTGTCCGGCCGCAAGCCGCCCTGGAGATGCTGGCGATGCACCGCAGCCGGCGATTTGACCTGGGCCACCGCATCTGGAGCCTCGTGATCTTTGAAATCTGGGCCAGGCTGTGGCTCGACCGCCGGCCGGACGATGCGCTGCTGACGGAAAGCCCGGCAAGCGTGCAACGGGCATATGGCTTTGAGCCACCGGGCATGCAGGGCCTCCTCCATTGAAAGCGAAAGCAGCCAGGAAACATCCTCTGCGGGCGACGTGCCGCGCATGGCTGGATCCTCCGCATCCCACGTGGGAGTCCCGAGAGAGCCGGAATCGCGCCGCCGAATTCGTGAAACAGGAACGGCTCCAATCCCCCCGTGGAATCATCTTGAACCTGGGATCGGGGGCGCGGCGCTTCGGCCATAAGACCCTCAACCTGGATCTCTTCAGCGCGGAAGGGGTCGATATCCAGGCGGATGTGCTGCGCCTTCCGCTAAAAGATGAAAGCGTGGAGGCGATTGTGTGCACCGGCGTGCTCGAGCACGTTTGCGATCCCCGTCAGGCCGTACAGGAGATGTGCCGCGTGCTGAAACCCGGCGGCCGATCCTATCTTGAGGTTCCCTTCATGCAGACCTTTCACGCTTCCCCCGGCGATTATTTCCGCTGGACGGCCGCAGGATTGCAGCAGTTGCTCCGACCCCTGTGCATCATCGAATCGCAGGTGACCGCCGGTCCCGCTTCAGCGCTGGCCTGGGTATTCCAGGAGACCATGGCCATGCTATTCAGCCTGCGCAGTGACCTCCTCTATCGCATCGGCCTGAGGGTTTTTGGATATTTGGCCCTGCCGCTCTCCTGGCTGGACATCGCACTGGAAGGCCATCCGCTGGCCCGGCAGGCGGCATCGGGTTTCTCCGTCCTTACAGTGAAAAGCCCCGGTGGTGCTAAACAAGAGCTGAATTGAACAATTCGATCGCAGTGAGCCCTGTCGTCTGGAGATCGGCTGCCGATATCGAGCGTCCCTTTGTCCGTTTTCGCAGCCCGAATCGATCTCCGGCCCGAATTCAATATTATGCCGCAAAGTCGCGGCGGGTGCGATTATCCGTGATCATTCCGACCCTTGACGGGTATCGGAATGGTTGCCTAGCCAGATTGCTTGCCCAGATCGGAGGCCAGACCGGTTTGGAGTATGAAGTGTTCGTGGTTCAGGGCGACCCGCGGCAGGGCAGGGCAATCAACATCGGTGCTGCCTTGGCCGGGGGCGACTACCTGCTCACCTTGGATGATGATACCTCCCTGCCGGATTCGTTGACCTTCGCGAAATTGGTCCAAGCCATGGAGGATCACCCGGACATCGGGATGGCCGGCGGCAATAATCTGATTCCGAAAGATGCGTCGCCGTTCGTCCGCAGGGTGATGCGGGAGCTTCCGCGCCGATCCTGGTCCATGGTGGCAGAAATCACGGATTCGGACCTGGCGGAGCACCCTTGTCTGATGATACGCACCGCGGAGTTCAAGGCCGTCGGCGGAGAAAACGAACTGATCCCCCGCGGTCTGGACCCCTATCTGCGGATGGAATACCGCAGAAATAATAAGCGCATCGTTGTGGTGCCGGGGGTGGTCTATCATCATTTGCCGCCGGCCCGCCTGTCGCGGCTGTTGTGCCAGTATTACCGCAACGGCCGCCAGGCCGCTTTCACGAACCGCAATTACCCCGAATGGGTTATTGAGACGCCTTCTGACCACGGTCCCATCCGGCCCTACCTTTCTTTTCCCTTGAGGCTCTGCCGCTTTCCGTTGCGTTTGGCGAAAGCGCTTATCGCCCGGAAACCGGTCTGGTTTGGATGCGAGCTCGCCTACGCCGTGGGTTTCATGAACGAGTGGGTATTGGCCGGAAGGCTGTTCCGATATCGAGAGGTGGCTTCGATGCGGGGGTAGGGTGCCCATCGGGCCGGATGGCTTTTAATGTTGCCTCATGATGGCTGAAAAAATATTGAAAAGCGATAACCATGACTCAAAGCTCGATGCCGAGCGCAAGGATTGGATGGCTTCGGAGAGCTACTTCGCGCGGTCGTGGACCCATGTCTTTTTCAACTGGAAGCACCATCGAATCATGATGGGCCAGACTATGCTTGACATCTTATCTTCGCAGAAACAAAAAGCATGGCGGGTTCTCGATCTGGGCTGTGGATCGGGAGCCATTACCTTCACCGCCGTCGATATCTGCGAAGGCATCCATGGGGTGCGCTGGTATGGGCTTGATTTGAATATTGCCGCTGTGGCGCGGGCGGCGCGTTCAAGTCGTTTCAGAGAAGCCGAAAGAAACAAGCCGCCGAATCATTTTCTATCAGCCAATTTATATTCTCTTCCGTTCGGCCGTAACAGCTTCGACATGGTGCTGTGCTCGGAGGTGCTGGAGCACATTGCCAATCCCCCGGAGGCTATTGCCGAACTGGCGAGGATACTGAAGCCGGGTGGATATGCAATGATCACTACCCCGAATCCCGACAACCTGGTAGAAAAGACCGGGTACGCCATCGACAAAGTCACGAGGGGTTCTTTAAAGCGAACTTTCTGGGCGGGTTGCGATAACATTTCGGCGCCACCGTTGACGGCGGCAGCCGGACTCGCCCATATTTCCATACATCCCTACAAGGTTTGGCAGGCTTGGCTGCGAGACGCTGGCCTGCAGGTGGTCAGAAAAGTCCGGGGACCGATGCTCTTCGGCGGCCCCTTCTTCGATCGTCACCCGTTTATCTCGGGCGTGCTGATTGCGTTGGACCCGATCCTTGATCGACTCCCCCTGCGCTTCCTGCTCTCGAGCAATTTGGGAATGCTATGCTGCAAACGCTAGGCAAATGAAAACTGAAGACCATTGCGGGTTCTGCCCATTCCCTTTTCCATCCCATCTATCGACAAAACCCTTACGACGACGCGGTTGAACATACTTTTCGTTGCCGATGTCTCCGCCGCCGCCGTGATCGGAGGCGCCGAACGGGTGCTGTTCGAGCAGGGCACCCGGCTGGCGCAGCGGGGGCACTGCGTTCATCTGATCACCCGCCGCTTGCCGGGTCACCAGGGTGATCGGGAACACATTCAAGGAGTCGAGGAGATTCGCTGCGCCTTCGCGCCGCAAGGCGGCCTGCGGTCAGTGGTGCAGTCTTGGCAGCAGGCGCGACGGCAGCTGGTCCGTCTTCACGAGCACCTGCCCATTGACATCCTGAACGTCCATCAGCCGTTGACGGCCTTCGGGCTGATATCGCCGGCGGCTGTATTGGGCATCCCGCGGGTGTATACCTGCCATTCGCTTTCAGCGGAGGAGTACATTTCCCGGAACACGGCAACCGGGCCGGCCAACCGTCTATTGCGCTGCCTGAATGCCGCGGCGCGAAAGCGGGCTGAGCGGAGAGTTCTCCGAAGTTGCGACCGCGTTATCGCCTTGAGCTACTACACACGCGATAAATTGTGGCGCGCGCACGGCATTGCCGCCGATCGGGTGGACATTGTGCCGGGGGGAGTCGATCTGGACCGGTTTTGCCCGGCAGCCGACAAGGCGGCGTTACGCAATGAACTGGGCATCCCCCAAGACCGATTCGTCGTATTCACCGTTCGCAATCTTGTGCCGCGAATGGGAGTGGACCGGCTAGTTCAAGCGATGCAGACGGTTTCATCGCAAATCCCGCAAGCGCTGCTGGTCATCGGCGGACACGGGCCGCTCCGAGACGAACTGCTGACTATCGGCAACCACCTGAACTTGCAAGACCATGTCCGCATGGCCGGCTTCGTTCCTGAAGAGGCCTTGGCGCGCTACTACCAGATGGCCGATCTTTTCGTGTTGCCGAGCCTCGACCTGGAAGGCTTCGGCATGGTGACCCTGGAAGCAATGGCCTGCGGCTTGCCGGTCATCGGGACCCCTGTTGGTGGAACAAAGGAAATCCTGAGCGGTTTTAACCGGCGTTACCTCCTGCGGGGCAGCGGCGTTGAAGACATTGCGCAGGGCATCATTTCTTATTACGAGCTGATTTCGGCTTCGCGGACCCGCGCGTTCGAAATCTCGAGGGAATGCCGACGTCATGTCGAGGCACGCTATTCGTGGAATCAGAACATTGCCACTTTGGAGAGGCTTTTCAACCAAGCGAAGCACGGTCGCTCGCCCCGTCCGGTGGTCGCTCATGCCGGCGTGAGCGGTAATTGAAAAATGTGCGGCATTTGCGGCCAGATCTCTCTGAATAACCGGTCCGTCGGGCCGGAATCCATCCGTTCCATGTGTGGGCCTATCACCAGCCGCGGCCCGGACGACATGGGGATTTACTTTCCGCCTATCAACGGCACCGGCGTGCGGGTAGGGTTGGGCCATCAGCGTCTCTCGATTATAGACCTTTCCCCAGCGGCCCGTCAGCCCATCGCGAACGAAGACGGGACGATCTGGCTGACCTACAACGGCGAGATCTACAATTTTAAGGAGATCCGCCGTGAACTGGAGGCCAAGGGCCATCGCTTTCGAAGTGATGCGGACACCGAAGTCGTTGTGCATCTTTACGAGGAAGAGGGTTTGGATGCCGTCAAGCGATTCAACGGGATGTTCGCCTTCGGCCTCTGGGATGCAAAAAGACAACGCCTGTGGCTTTGCCGCGATCGGATCGGAATCAAACCGCTGGTATACTCATGGGACGGATTCTCACTGAGATTTGCCTCCGAGATCAAAGCGCTTCTTGCCGGTCCCGACATGCCCCGTGAGATCGATCACCAGGCACTGGCACTGTATCTCGCCTTCAACTATGTCCCGGCGCCCCTCACCATGTTCAAGGGCATCCACAAATTGGAACCCGGCTGCTCGCTGGTTCTCGAAGGCGGCAAAATTTCTATCTCGCGGTACTGGAGCCTGCCGGAGTCCTTTAAAAACGCCGAGTCGATTGATGTCAGACGGCTGAAGCGCCGCTTGGTCGACAGTCTGTCGGAGGCCGTAGCCGGCTGCATGCTGGCCGATGTGCCCGTCGGCGCCTTCTTGAGCGGAGGGGTCGATTCGGGCATCGTGGTGGCGTTGATGGCGCGGCTGGCCTCTCAGCCGGTCAAAACCTTTACGATCGGATTTGCGGATGACGGGTTGTTTGACGAAACCGAGGCTGCCCGACGGGTGGCGGCAATGTACGGCACCGAGCACCATGAATTCCGGATCCGCCAGCGCGACATGCTGGATGTTTTGCCCGAGGTGCTCGGCGCCCTGGACGAACCCTTTGCCGATTCCTCGGCCATCCCGACCTATCTGGTTGCGCGCGAAACCCGACGGCATGTGAAAGTCGCCCTGTCCGGCGACGGCGGCGACGAGCTCTTCGCTGGCTATCGCTCCTATCTCGGAGAGTACTGGAGGGCGCGATACATGATGGTGCCCGCCCTTCTGCGGAAGTCAATCATCGAGCCCGTGATTGCGGCGCTGAGCGACTCGCGTGAGACCCGCCTCGGGGAAACGTTGCGCCGCGCCAAGAAGTTCATCCGCGCCGCCCGCGGCCCCTTCGACGAACGGCTGCTGGCGCTCAAGGAAGTTTTCCCGGCGCCCACCCGGCGGATGCTCCTGGCGGGCGGCTGCAGCCGAACCGATCCGGCTCTCGCCTGGGTCCGGCACCTGCTGGGCCGCAGCTCGGGGGATGCCATCAACCGCATGCTGTGCACGGACGTTATCGACTCGCTGCCCGGTGATATGTTGACCAAGGTGGACCTGATGAGCATGCGCAACTCGCTGGAGGTCCGGGTGCCGCTGCTCGACCATCACGTGGTGGAGTTGGCGCTTCAGATCCCCGGCGCGGAGAAGCTGCGCCGGGGGGTCACCAAGCGCGTGCTCAAGGAGACGTTCAAGGACCTGCTGCCGCCGGGGCACACCCGCCGGCCCAAATCCGGCTTCGAAATTCCCATCAGCCGCTGGCTGCGGACGGACCTGCGGCCGCTGCTCGACGGCTATCTCGGCGAGGAGCGGCTTCGCGATCAGGGCATCTTTGACGCCGCCGTCGTTCAGGATCTGGTGCGCAGTCATCGGCAAGCGAAAACCGACACTTCCTGGATGCTCTGGAACCTCATCGTTTTTCAGCACTGGTATGACGGACACTTCCTCGGCTGATCTCATGTTCTCCCTTGAACCTCTGAACCTCTGAACCCTGAACCCTCGGTTCCGATCCATCATGCCCAAAATCATGCACATCATCACCCGCCTCGACAGGGGCGGGTCGGCCCAGAACACGCTGCTCACCTGCCGGGAGCTGGCCGGGCGCTATGAGACGGTGCTGGTGTATGGGCTGGCGCGGGAGTCCGGCATGACGGAGAGCGAACGTCAGATTCTGGCAGCAGAAAAGTCGGTGGCAGAGGGCAGGGGAGTGCGCTTCATTCCCCTGGCATCGCTGGTGCGGCGGATCAGCCTGCTGCGCGATGTCATAGCTTTGAGCGCGCTGCTGCGGCACATCCGGCGGGAAAGACCCGACATCGTGCACACCCACACCTCCAAGGCCGGCATCCTGGGACGCTTGGCCGCGAGGCTGGCAGGCGTCCCGCATATCATCCATACGCCTCACGGTCATGTTTTCTACGGTCACTTCGGCCGGCTGGCCTCGGCGCTCTTCCTGGCGCTCGAGCGCCGGTTCGCTCGCTTCACCGCCAGGATGGTGGCGCTGACGCCGACCGAGCGCCAGGATCACATCGACCTCGGCGTGGACCGCGCGGAAAACATCGTCACCATCCACAGCGGGGTGGATCTGGAAGGCTTTGCCGCTAAAGGATTGGACGTGGTTGCTAAAAAAGTCTCTCTTGGGCTCGATCCAATCCGCCGACTCGTCGGCTTTGCGGGCTGGCTGCTGCCCATCAAGGGGCCCATGCATCTTCTGAACGCCATGGAGTCGGTTTGGAAAAATCATCCCGACGCAACCTTGGTGTTCGTCGGCAAAGGAGACCTGGAAGGCGCGCTGCGCGCGCTGGCTTCTTTTGCGGGCTGCGAGGACCGCGTGAAGTTTCTGGGCTGGCGCGATGACCTGAACGAAATCATGCCGCTGTTCGACCTCTTCGTGCTGCCGTCGCTCAACGAGGGCATGGGCCGGGTGCTGGTCGAGGCCATGGCGGCCGGCCGACCGATCGTCGCCAGCCGGGTCGGGGGCATTCCCGACCTGGTGCACCATGGCGTGAACGGACTGCTGGTGCCGCCGCGCGACGAAATTCAGCTGGCCGATAGCATCTCCTGGCTATTGAGCAAACCCGACGAGGCCGCCCGGATGGGTGCCGCTGGACGCCTGAAATGCCGGGAGTTCGGCCTATGTGAAATGGTTTCCAAACTGGATGGTCTTTACCGCAGCCTTTTGATCGATTCAGTGCCGCCGCTGGCAGCGGCACCATCAGCCATTCCGGCGCGACCGCAGGTGCTGCGGTCTTCCGTCGGTTTCGAAGACTCATGCTTGCCGCCTGGATAAGCTCAGTGAAGAGCGGGTTCGCCCGCCGCAGCGTCATCGATAGCATCTGCGGGGAGCAAGCTCCTTCAACCGGCGGGGCGCCCTGGCGGCGCCTCTACCCCTATTTCCGCCGCCACTGGACCCATGCCGTCTGGGGGGCGCTTTTCATCGCAGCCTCCATGCCGGCGGCCCTGGCGCCGCCCATGATCGTGCGCTATTTGGTGGACGATGTCATCCTCGGACGCCGGCTGGAGGTCGTGGCGCCGGTCATCATCATCCTGGCGTTCTG
>Ga0316622_100000854_pt1 | contig 18821 bp, 25 predicted proteins | sample OWC_Aug_OW2_C1_D_FD_207646 | JGI IMG/M metagenome (GOLD analysis project Ga0316622, IMG submission 207646) | Wetland soil microbial communities from Old Woman Creek delta, Ohio, United States - OWC_Aug_OW2_C1_D5_C | ecosystem: Environmental > Terrestrial > Soil > Wetlands | place: USA: Ohio... | reverse complement strand
TCCCGCCCGCCTCGAGTTCGAAGAAGGAGCGAGTCGGCCTCGGGGAACTCTCCAGGCCGAAAGGGACTTTGAGGGAGTGCGGCAGTGCGTGCTCGATGCGGTCTCGCGAGCCAAAGGACTCGGGTGTCCACCCTTTACGCTCGGCATCGCCCTTGGCGGTGCACGGGATCACGTCACCTACCTTTCGAAGAGACAGTTGCTGAGGAGGATCGGCGACACAAATCCCCAGAGCGCGCTGGCTCAGCTCGAACGGTCTCTGATGGAAGACCTGGCGGCCCTTCGCGCAGCATCGGGAGCCGAGGTGCCCCCCGTCATAGGCGTAAAGGTCGGTTCCGGGTACCGTCACCCCGATTCTTACTTCGTCGATGTCTCCTTCTCGTGCTGGGCGAACCGGAGGGGTAGGCTGATCTGGTAGGCACAGCATGCCTGCCAGATCATAAGGTCACGGCGTCCCCGACAGCCTGCTGACGTTACTTCACCACGAGAACCGGGCACTTTGAGTAGTCGACGATCTTCGAGGAGACGCTCCCGAGCAGGAACTTTTTCGTGCCGTGCCTGCCGTGCGAGCCGGTGACGATGAGATCAACCTTCATCTTCTGAGCGGTCTCCAGGATCTTCTCGGCCGGATCACCCTGGCGTATCAAGGTCTTGACTTCCATCGACTTGCCCGAGAGGGACTTCCGTATCCTCTCCATGGCGTCGGTCGTCTCCCGAGTGAGGGACTCGAAGATCCGTTGGCGGTCGAGATCGGAAAGCTCGGTGAGATAAAGCTCGGGAACGACGGACAGGACTGTCAGCGAGGCGTTGAGGTTGGACGCCAGCTCAACGGCTCGCTTCAGCGCCTTGTCCGATGACTTTGAGCCGTCGTGTGCGACGAGTATTTTCTGCATTATCTATCCTCCTCCAGCTTTAGTGAACCCCGGCGTATTCAATCCTTCAGGTTTCTCACAAACTCCCGGTTTGACCGGTACCAGTCCGCCGTCCTCCTGATGCCCTCCTCGATGCCGACGGCAGGCGCCCAGGAGAGACGTTCCCTTGTCTCCGTGATATCGGCCCAGGTCGCCACGACATCGGCGGGATGAAGGGGCAGCCACTCTATTTCAGCCTTCTTGCCGAGCTCCTGTTCTATGAGTCCGATGACGTCAAGGAGCACAGAGGGATTGTCGTTGCCGAGGTTGAATATTCCGTAACCACAGGGGGAGAGGCATTTGAGGGTGCCGTCGGCAATGTCGTCGATGAAGGTGAAGTCCCGGCGCTGCTTCCCGTCGCCGAAGACAGGTATCGGCTTGCCAGTGTCTATGTTCTTTATGAACCTGAAAATGCTCATGTCGGGCCTGCCCGCCGGGCCGTAGACGGTGAAATACCTGGGTATGGTGATATCCATCCCGTAGAGATAGTGATAGCTGTAGCACAATGCTTCCGCGGCTTTCTTCGTTGCCGAGTAGGGGGCGAGGGGGTGGTCGGTCCGGTCGGTGACGGCAAAGTGCGTTTCCCTGTTGTCACCGTAGACGCTGGAGGTGGAGGCAAGGACGAACTTCTTCACGCCGAAATCCTTGCAGCATTCAAGGAGGTTCAGTGTCCCCTTCGTATTGGTGTCGAGGTACGTCCAAGGGTCCTCAACAGAGGCTCTCACCCCGGCCCGTGCCGCAAGATTGATGACCGCGTCGAGAGTGTGGTTCGAGAACACGGTCCTCACACTGTCGAAGTCGCCGATGTCGGAGCGGTGAAAGGCGAATTCCCCTCTCTCCGTCGCGCGCACTCTCAGCATGCCGAGGCGCCACTCCTTCAGACGGGGATCATAGTAGTCGTTCATGCTGTCGATACCGACTACTGACCGACCCTCTGCGAGGAGCAGTTCGGCGACCTTGTAGCCTATGAAGCCGCAGCAGCCGGTGACAAGGATACTTCCCATGAACCCTCCGTGCCTGGTTCAGGCGTACGACGTCTCTGTGCAGCGTTGATATTTTAGCACATTTCAGCGGTGGCGGAAATGGAGGCGCAGCGGCGTGCCTGTGAAGGCATAGGTATCCCTCAGCGCTTTCTCGAGAACGCGGGCCTGGGGTCTGCCGAAGGCCTGGGGGTAATTGACAAAGACGGTAAAGACGGGAGGCGCAACCCCCACTTGTGTCATATAGAGGATCTTGACCTCCCTGCCCCGATAGGTCTTGAGCGGCCTCCGGGCATTGAAGTCAGCAAGGAACCTGTTGAGCTCAGCCGTCGGTATTCTCCTGTTCCGTTCAGCGAGGACTTTGTCGATGAGGGGATATACCTTTGTGAGCCTTGTCCTCTGGAGACCTGAGATGCTCAGGCAGGGTGCGTAGTCCATCAACCAGATCTTCCGCGCGAGGTCGTCGCGCAGCTCTCGATAACGTTCCTCATGGTCCTGAACCAGGTCCCACTTGTTGAAAAGGACGATGCCACTTCTGCCCGCCTCTTCCACGATGCCCGCAATGCGCTGGTCCTGCTCAACGATGCCGACGGACGCATCCATGACAATAAGGGCGATATCAGCCCTCTCAATGCTTCGGACGGCTCGAAGGACCGAGAACTGCTCAATCGTGTGGGACTCCACTTTGCGCCTGATTCCGGCCGTGTCGATGAAGAGGTAGCGCTTGCCGTAGTACGTGCAGACTGAATCGATGGGGTCTCTGGTGGTGCCCGGCACCGCTGATACCACATGTCGTTGCTTGCTCAGGAGCGCGTTGATGATCGTTGACTTGCCGACATTGGGCCTGCCGACAACGGCAACTCTGGGCATCTCCTCTGTGTGCGGCCCTTCATCCCGATCCGACTTCTCGACGGGGAGTCGCTCGACAATGGCATCCATCAGTTCGTCGAAGCCAAAACCGGAGATGGCGGAAAGGGGAAGGAGGGGCTCCACCCCGAGCCGGTGGAACTCGGCGAGCCGTTCCTCGTGGCGGGGGATGTCGATCTTGTTGACTGCCCAGACGACCCGCCTGCCGGAGCTTCTCAGGAACCTGGCGATCTCAGCATCAGCGGGCATGAGTCCTTCCTTGCCGTCCAGCAGGTGCACTATCACATCCGCGTCCTCGATGGCGGCGAGGGCCTGTTCTTTCACCTGCTGTGTCATCTCATCATCCTCGCGGGACTGTTCGGCGGTGTAGAACCCCCCGGTATCGACGACGGAGAAGTGCCTGTCGTCCCACTCGGACCGGCCATAATTTCTGTCTCTCGTAACCCCGGGGGTCTTCTCGGTGATTGCCCACGATTTCGGCGCGAGGGGGTCTCTGAGGACCATACGGTTGAACAGGGTGGATTTGCCCACATTGGGGCGGCCGATGAGTGCGACGAGGGCTCTCATCCCTCGGCTCTCGGCTCTCTGATGTCGTAGGTCTTGATCTTCTTGTGAAGGTTGCTCCTCTCGATGTCGATGGAGGTCGACGTCTTTGAGATATTCCACTCGTTCTCCTCGAGCTTCCGGACGATGAAGTCCCTCTCAAAGGCATCCCGGGCTTCCTTCAGCGTTGTGTAGGAGAAATAGTCGTATTCTTTCGGCAGATTCCTGCTCTTGAACATGCCCAAGGCCACTACGTCGGCCCTCGTGATCGTGTGGGAGGGGACCATGATCATGAGGCGCTCGACGGCATTCTTGAGCTCCCTGATATTGCCAGGCCAGTCATGGCCCTGAAAGACCTCGAAGACCTCGGCACTGATTTCCTTTGCCTTCGTTCCGTTGTCACGGGCGAATTTCTCGACAAAATGCTTCACCAGGTGCGGTATATCGCTCTTCCGGTCTCTGAGAGGGGGAACGACAAGAGGAACAACGTTCAGCCTGAAGAAGAGGTCCTCTCTGAAGGTCCCCTTCCTCACCTCTTCGGGGAGGTCTTTGTTGGTGGCTGCCAGCGTCCTCACATCGACCGTGATGTCTTTCCCCCCCCCAACCCGGTGGAAGACCTGTGTTTCGATGACCCGCAGTACCTTTGCCTGTGTCTGGAGTGTCATGTCGCCAATCTCGTCCAGGAAGAGCGTGCCCTCATGGGCGAGTTCGAACTTCCCGACCTTCCGTTCCGTGGCGCCCGTGAAGGCGCCCTTTTCGTGGCCGAAGAGCTCGCTCTCGATCAGTTCCTGGGGTATGGCGGCACAGTTCACCTCAACAAAGGCTCCCCGGGACCGGGTGCTTTTTTCATGGAGCAGCCGTGCAACGAGTTCCTTGCCGGTGCCGCTCTCGCCGAGGATGAGAACCCGCGAATTGCTCTGGGCGGCCATTTCGATCTGCTGGCGCAACACCTGCATACGCTCGGAAGTGCCGACGAGGGCCCATCGGCCCTTCAGGTCCGCCCTCAATGCGAGGTTCTCTTCCTCGAGGCGCCTCCTTTCCAGTGCCCGCTTTACCACCAGCAGAACTTTTTCGAGAGAAAGGGGCTTCTCGAGGAACTCATAAGCTCCCAGTTTCGTGGCTCTTACCGCAACCTCGATGTTGCCGTGGCCCGAGATCATGATGACGGGGACGTTCTGCCGGGTTTCCTTGAGACGCGACAGGGTCACGAGTCCGTCGGCATCAGGGAGCCAGACGTCGAGGAGCACCGCGTCGGGGTGCTGTTCGGAGGCGACGTGCAGCGCTTCAGCTGACGAACTTGCCGTGAGCGCCTCGTACCCTTCGTCCTCGAGGATGGCTGAAAGGGTCTCCCTGATGCCTTCCTCGTCGTCCACTACCAGGATTATCTCTTTTGCCATATCACACCTCAACGGGCAGACTTTTGGGGATCTCAAGGGTGAACACGCTGCCATGAGGGGGGTTGTCGCTGACGATAATCCTTCCGCCGTGATCCGTCATGATCTTGCTTGCGATGGCCAGGCCGAGACCTGTGCCGCCCTGCGTGTTCGAGAAGTAGGGAACAAAGAGTTGCTCTTTCTCCGCGTCGCTTATGCCCGGTCCGCTGTCGGCGACGTCGATAGACAGAACCTGATCCCTGACCCTTGCCGCTATTGTGAGGACCCCGACACCGTTCATCGCCTTGATCGCGTTGTCCACCAGGTTGATGAGAACCCGCTTGAACTGTTCCGGATCAACCTCAACAGGCGGGAGGTCAGCAGGAAGGGAGACGCGAACATCCACCTCCGAATATCCCTTGAAGAGGGTCACCACGGAGTCGACGAGTTCCGACAGATCGATGGGGACCTTCTGGATTGCCGGGAGCCTGCCATAACGAGAAAAGATATCGACGAGTTTCCTGAGGCTCTCCACTTCCGATATGATGGTCTTTGTCGACTGCTCGAAGACCGCGTCGAACTGCGCGTCCCTCTGCTGCCATTTCTTGATGAGACGCTCCGTCGAGAGCTTGATGGGCGTGAGGGGGTTCTTGATCTCGTGGGCAAGTCTCCGCGCCATCTCCTGCCAGGCGATGGACCTCTGGGCCTGAATCAGGCTGGTCACGTCGTCGAAGACCACGACCATGCCGAGGGCCCGGGCCGTCTCTGATTCACGAATCGCCGAGATCCGGACATTGAGCGTTGTCCGTCGGTCACGGAGGACCATCTCGATCTGTTTTCTCACCGTCCGGACCTGCTTTCCTTCCATGCCCCTCACCAGTCTCGACAGGTCTTCCGACTTCAAGCGCTCAATGAGTTCTGGGTAGTCCCTGCCGATGATATCCTCGTGCCGGATCTCAAGGATCGAGCAGGCCGCCTTGTTGAGGGTCATGATTCTCCCCGTGCTGTCGAGGAAGAGCACGCCTGAGTCTATGTTTTCGAGGATGTTCTCGAGGTAGAGCCGGCGTTTGTCGGCTATTTCGTAGGCCTGCTCCAGGGAGATCTTGTTGTCTTTGAGCTGGCGGACCATCTCGTTGAAGGAGTCCGTGAGCAGACCGATCTCATCCTGACTGCTCACCGCAACCCGCACGTCAAGGTCGCCCGAAGACACCTGTTCCGTCGCCATGGCCAGTTTTTGAATGGGTATGGTGATACCGCTTGATATTTTCAGGGAGACCCAGAGACCGGTGAAGACCATCATCAGGGTTATGAACCCGAGAATGAGCACGTAGTTGAGGTTCAGCGGCTCCCTGAGGGACTCCAGTTTCAGATAGGCCTCGTAGATATCCTTGAGCTGCCCTGTCTTCTGTGAAATCGCACGGGGGAGATTCATCTCAACGACGACGACGCCCTGTCTGTTGCCGCTGATGCGGTCGGGCACGGCCGCCCTGACGGTGTCGCCGTCCTCCTGTGAGACGACCTCCGTGCCTTCCTTCCCCTCGAAGGCCTCTCTCACAATATCAGAGGCGCCTTCGGGTAGGGTCGAGTAGCGGCGCAGCGTGCCGCGGCTGACCTGTGGGGCCATGCCAAGGGAGAACTCGCGGGCCGTCAGCAGGACCCGCTCCCGCTCGAGATCGTAGAAGGCCTGCGCGATTTCAATCGACTTGTGCAGGGGGTCGCTGATGTAGGGCGAAAAGATGCTGTTTATGTAGTTCGTTGCCAGGCCGCTGGCCACGATAAAGAGCAGGGCCGACGGTATGAGGATGAGAATGCCGAAGATGATCACGAGCTTGGTCCTGAAACGATAGCCCAGGATGCGGTGCTGACGCTCCACATAGAGGCGGAACAGGTTCTTGCCCACGAAAAAGACGAGCGTGAGGAGCGCGATTATGTTCACCGTCAGGATGCCGAAGAGCAGCGCCCGCGTGGTGACGTCGGTGGAAGAGACCCTGACGAAGGAGAACTGCAGTATAATGAAGAGCGACGAGGCGAGCACCAGGGCCAGGACGATGGTGAAAGATCGGAGGATCTTCATCGGCAGGTCTGCCTCCCGATGCGCAGGGTCGTCATTTGGGAGCGCCTCCGGCCGGGAGGCGGAAGACCGTCGAATTCCTCGAAAGGCTAAATTCCTTTTCGGGCACGAAGAACAGGAGGTAGCCGATGACAGGGGGGAGTTTGCGGATGAAGGACTCGACACTGACCTTGACGAAGTACTCCCCCGGTTCGAGGCCTGCCGTGGGTGTCAGCTGAATGTCGTTGAGCGTCAGAGCCCACTCAATCATGGAGTCAAGGTTTCTGAAGCGCTTTTCGGTCTGGACATTGCCCTCTGCGCTTGTGGCGACATACTCCCGCTTTATGGGATCGCTCTTGAGGCTCCGCACGATCTTTCTGCCGAGGACGAACTCGTTGGGCCAGACTTTCCAGACCCTGAAGAGATCGATGTAGAAGTTGAGCTCCTTGGTGAGTCCCCTCGTGAGATCCTCCATGGACTTGGCGTCAGGCTTCAGCGAACCGGACACGCGGATCTCCGCATCCCCGACGCGGAGATCGATGCCTGACAGCTCCGAGGCCAGGACAGACTCTGCGCAGCCGAGGATCATGAGGATGCAGAAGAGGGGAAGCCCCCGCCGTGACGTGAAACGGGGGCGGACGGGTGTTGTCCGGAATGCGCCTGGGTTCATGGAAGTCGTGAAGATTTCCGCCCTGAAAAAAGAGAGTCTCAGGTCCTGTGCCTTGACAGAGGCGACGAAATGTTTTTTGATTATACCATAGTCGTTCGCATACCCAAGCCGGCGGAGCCTCCGGCTCCGCCGGACATTATGTGGTCAAGGAGGCGCCATGGAGCTCACTGCAGTGGAAATCGCAATCCCCAGGGACTGTAACGTCATACTCGGCCAGACCCACTTCATCAAGACCGCCGAAGACCTCTACGAGATACTCGCCACGACCGTCCCTCATGCTGTGTTCGGTGTCGCCTTTACTGAGGCATCGGGTCCCTGTCTTATCCGTACTGAAGGCAACGACGAGAGCCTCGTGGCCGCCTGCGTCGATGCGCTTCTGAAGATCGGGGCAGGGCATGTCTTCTGCATACTCATGAGGAACGCCTATCCGATAAACGTGCTCAACGCGGTGAAGGCCTGCCCGGAGGTCTGCAGGATCTTCTGTGCCACGGCCAATCCCCTGCAGGTGGTCGTTGCCTCGACCGGACAGGGGAAAGGGATTCTGGGTGTCGTGGACGGCTTCCCGCCGAAAGGTGTCGAAGGCGAGAAGGACAGAGCCGCCCGGAGGGAGTTCCTCAGGAAGATAGGCTACAAGCTTTGAAATCGTGTCGGGAGGTAAACGATCATGCTGCCTGAGCTAAAATACGATGACAAGGGCCTCATCCCCGCGATTGTCCAGGACGTGCACAGCGGAGAGGTGCTCATGATGGCCTACATGAATCGCACGTCCCTTGAGATGACCCTCGAGTCGGGCTTTACCCATTTCTGGTCACGATCAAGACAGAAGTACTGGAAAAAGGGCGAGACCTCAGGCAATGTCCAGGAGGTTCAGGAGATTCTCTACGACTGCGATGAAGACACCCTGCTCATCAGGGTGAGACAGCAGGGAGGCGGGGCCTGCCACACTGGGAACCGGACCTGCTTCTACCGTCGCATCGGCCTCGGCAAGGCCTGACAGGGGAGGATACCCCATGAACGGATGCGTCTTTTGCAGGATCGTCGCAGGGAAAGAACCGGCACGTATCGTCTATGAGGACGACCGGATCTTGGCCTTCGAGGACATACGCCCCCAAGGCCCGGATCACACGCTCGTAATTCCGAAGAGGCATGTGGCGACCTTAGCCGAACTGCGGAGCGAGGACGCTCCCCTGATCGGCGAGATGGTGCTTGCCGCCTCGCGCATCGCCGCTGAAAAGGGCATTGCGGCACGGGGCTTCAGACTCGTCGCGAACTGCAACAGGGACGGCGGGCAGACGATTTACCATCTCCATCTCCACCTCATCGGCGGTCGTGCCATGGGGTGGCCACCCGGATGAGCACCCCCACACATGAGGCCGGCGGGATCCGGAAGGGTGGCCAAGGCAGCGGGATGAGGGCATGAAAGCCCGGACGACGGGCCTGAAAAGAAGGGTCCTTTGGCAGGGTGCCTACATCAGGGCCGTGGTCCTCACGTATCCGGACCGGTTAGGGCGGGCCCGGCAGTGGGAGGCGGTGGAGCGCGTAAACTGCAGCGGGATCGTCGTGATCGTGCCGGTCACTCCACAAGAGGATATCCTGCTGATCCGACAGTTCAGACCCGCCCTGAACAGGACAGTCATCGAGTTCCCTGCCGGTCTCGGGGAGCCCGGGGAAACACTCGCTGAGGCAGCCAGAAGAGAACTTGTCGAAGAGACGGGCCATGACAGCGCCGACCTCTGCCTCCTCACGGAAGGGCCTCTATCCTCCGGGCTCTCGTCGGAGATGCTCACTGTCTTCCTGGCGCGGAACGTCGAACCCGCAAGTCCGGAGATGCTGGCACGCCACACGCCTGAAGAGACCGAGGAGATCCAGCTGATCACGATGCCCCTGCGCGAGGTCCACGAAAGGCTGGCTGCCGCAGGCCGACGGCGCAAAGACCTCGTTGACATGAAGGTTTTCGGCCTGGCTGAACTCGCGAAGCGAATGCTGGAGCGTTGTGGCGCGTCGCCTGCCGCGAAGCGCCACAACGCCAGAGGTAAAGAGAAGTGAGGGCGCTTTCTACTCGAACTTTATCGCTTCCGAGGGGCAGGAGTTCGCAGCCTCTTCACAGTCGCAGCTGCCGCACTTGTCGGGACCCACGACTACGGCCTTGTCATCCTTCATTTCAAAGACTTCCGGACAAAGCTCGGCGCAGGAGCCGCAACCGATGCAGAGATCGAAATCAACAACCGGTGTACCCATTGACATACCTCCTGAGAAATTTTCTGGCTACTATACCAAATCTCCCCGACAATCTTCAATAAACACCGGTCTCCGGGGTGACTGTTGTATTTGATTTTTGAAACATGTTTCAGGATAATGTATGCATGCCGGGGGGGAGGAGGGCCGTGAACCGTGCCGTCTGACCGGTCGCCGGGAAGTTCCATGGATATCAGACAGTTTGTCATCGAAAACGCGAAGAGCGCCAAAGCAGGCGCCAGGAGCCTGGCTGTTGCCAACACATCGCTGAAGAACCGGGCCCTCCTCCGGATGGCTGAAGCCCTTCAAGCGAAAGCGCGGGACCTCAGGGCAGAAAACGAAAAGGACCTTGAGACTGCCCACAAGAAAGGTCTCTCGCCGGCCCTTATCGACAGGCTCACTCTCACTGACAGGCGGATCGCAGAAATGGCCCAGGGCCTAGGTGAGGTTGCACAACTTCCTGATCCGGTGGGGGAAATCACAAAGATGTGGCAGAGGCCGAACGGTATGACCGTTGGTAAGATGCGGGTGCCGATCGGGGTGATCGCCATTGTCTATGAGTCCCGGCCGAATGTGACGGCTGACGCCGCGAGCCTCTGCCTTAAGGCGGGAAATGCCGTGGTGCTCAGAGGCGGGTCAGAGGCGGTGCATTCCAACCGGGCGATTGTGGGGATCATGCGCGAGGCCATGGAGGCAGAAGGCCTTGACCCCCGTGCCGTCACCTTCATCGACATACCTGAACGCCAGGCAATAATCGAGATGATAGGGCTCGAGGGGGTCATTGACCTTGTCATCCCCCGCGGCGGCGAAGGCCTCATCAGGACAGTGACCGAAAACTCCCGGATACCGGTCCTCAAACATTACAAGGGTGTCTGCCATGTTTTTGTGGACCGGGACGCGGATCTTTCGATGGCAGAGGAAATCTGCCTGAACGCAAAAGTCCAGAGGCCCGGCACGTGCAATGCCATGGAGACCATGCTCGTTGACGAGCGGGTGGCCGGCGTTTTTCTGCCGGGGATGCTGAGCCGTTTTGAGGCGGCCGGGGTCGCCCTGCGGGGATGTGCGAAGACGAAGACCCTCCATGCCTCCGTGGATGAAGTGGCCGATGTCGACTTTGAGCGCGAGTACCTCGATCTTGTCCTCAACGTGAGGGTCGTGGCCGGTATCGAGGAAGCGATGGAGCACATCGCGCGTTACGGCTCTGCCCATTCCGATGCCATTGTCACCACGAACTATGAGAAGGCCCTCAGATTCCTGAGAGAGGTAGATTCTTCTGCAGTGTTCGTCAATGCGTCGACCCGCCTCAACGACGGGTTCCAGTTCGGCCTCGGCGCTGAGATCGGTATCTCGACCGACAAGATCCACGCCAGGGGTCCCATGGGTCTCGAGGAACTCACCTGCACGAAGTTCATTGTCCTGGGCAACGGCCAGGTGCGCACCTGAGCCTGCCGGCTCAAGGCGGCAGCGGGTGATGAGGAGAAGAGTGCCGGCAGGTGCCGGTGTGAAGGCAGAGAGATTGTGCAATCCTGAGTGAAGGGAGGTCGCGGATGTCCGAGGAGAGAATGACCCACGAGGAGTTCATCAAGAAAGCCATTGTGAACCTCAGAAAAGAGAGTTACAAGGGTATCCACACGGTTTATTCAGGTTTCAACGAGGCCTTTAAGAAGTACTTCGAAGAGGATCCCATCAAGGTGACGAACCAGCTCGCAGCCGAGGGCAAGATCGTCATCAGGCCGGTGAAGGGCGGCGTTATGCTCTATCTTCCCGAAGAGGCTCCGGCCATGCAGAACAGGGGAGAGGAGGCATTGAAGAAGATGGGGATTCGGTGAGGCGCCGGGAGACGGCACGCTGAACTTCCGGATCACCGCCTTCTGCTGCGCCGGGCTGCCGGTGGGCAGGGCGGCGGTTCGGCGGTGAGCATTTCGATGAGACTCGGGATCTTCGGCGGTACCTTCAACCCGATACATTTCGGTCATCTCAGGGTCGCCGAAGAGGTCCGGGACGTCTGCAGTCTCGATAGAGTACTGTTCCTTCCTTCAGGTATTCCTCCGTTGAAAGATACCGGTCTCGCCGCCGCTGAGCACCGTTACGCGATGACAGCGGCGGCGACAGCCTCGAATCGGTATTTTGAAGTCTCAGACCTGGAGATTCGCCAGCCCGGGAAATCATACACGGTGGATACGCTGAAAACACTCTGTGCACACCATGCAGGCGACGAGATCTTCCTCATCCTCGGAATGGACGCCTTTCTCGAGTTGCCGCTGTGGCGGAGGCCGGAGACGCTTGTGACCATGGTCGATTTCATTGTGGTGAGCCGTCCCGGCCACGAGGTCGGCAACATTTCAGGGACGCCTTACGTGAAGCGCACTTCCGCCGACGCTGTGCCAGGGGCGGGTGAAGATACCGTGCCGCCCCCTGCTGAATCAGCGTCTGAATCCCCCAGCCTGCCGTATCCGAGCCACGTGTTCGATCTGACGAGCGGCCGCAAGGCCCTGGTGATTGCGGTCACCCCTCTTGACATTTCATCAACGGGGATCAGGAGACTGGTCAGGAGCGGGAGGAGCATCACGTACCTGGTGCCCGGCGAGGTTGAATCCTATATCCTCGCCAGAGGCCTTTACAAGCACTAAAGGGGCTGGAGTGTCTATGAGTGCCGAACGATTTCGGGAAATCCCGCAACAGGCCGCTGCCCCCCCGGGCCTGCTCGACGCGATTGTGAACAACGTTGATCTGGCTCTTTTTGCCTTCGACCGGAAAGGGAGGCTCATCTTTGCCAACAAGGCGGGCGAGGAGTTCATAGGCAGCGACTTCAATGACATAAGGCATCGTCAGATCAAGGACCTGCTGCCCCGCGCAAGGGACCTCGACCTTCTCGTCCAGAAGACCGCCACCGAGGGCCGATCCTTCAGCGCCAAGGAGATGGAAATCGACATCGGGAGGGTTGTCGACGTGGACCTCAGCCTCTCACCCCTCTATGTCGGTCACGACCTCGAGGGCGCCATACTGTCGCTCAGGGAATACCACGCCCTGCCTGACCGGGGTGACGAACAGTTCGACGCAGTCCTCTACCTTCTCGGAGCCGTAGCCCATGAGGTGAAGAACCCCTTGAGCGGTATCAAAGGAGCGGCGCAGATTCTCAGGGGGGAGGTCTTGCAGCCTGAGGCGGTGGAGTGTGTGAAACTCATCGTGAGAGAGGCAGACAGGCTCAACAGTGTTCTTCAGAGCTATCTCACGATGACGAGGCGGCCCGTCTTCAATCCCATCAACGTCCACGAGATTATCGAGCATGCCCTCAAGGTGCTCGGGAGCCTTCTCGGGGAAAAGGGCATCAGGGTTGAGAAATCCTACGACCCGAGTCTGCCCCTGATTTCAGGTGACGAGAGCAAGCTGCTCCAGGTCCTGATCAATATCCTGAAAAACGCCGCCGAGGCTATGGAAAGGGTGAAGACCGGACGGATCCTGACGGTCTCGACACGGGCCTCAAGCGATTACGCGGTGATCTACGAACGCAACGGCTCCGAGGAAAAACAGACGAAAAAGAGGAAGCAGCGCTGGGTTCTCCTCACGGTCCGCGACACTGGTGTGGGTATCCCAAAGGGGGACCTGACAAAGATTTTTCTGCCTTTCTACACCGCGAAGGACGGGGGGAGCGGTCTCGGTCTGGCCCTCTCGAAGAAGATCATACAGGACCATGGCGGAACCATACGTGTCAAGAGCACGCCGGGCAAGGGGACGTCCTTCACGCTCTACCTGCCTTACTGACGGACCTGGTGCAGGGGCGACGTGACGCCCGGACCCCCGGCGCTATCCCTTGTCTGGAAAGTCGGAGATCGAGTATAGTCAATACCTATGGCCGGAGAGAAGAAAGTCCTCATCATAGATGACGACGAGAGCGTCGTGTGGGTTGTCAGGAAGGTGCTTGAGCCCCTCGGGTACGAGGTGGAGGCCCGGTCGACTGTCAAGGCCGGCCTCAAAGCAGTCGACGCCTACAACCTGATAGTGCTCGACCTGAGGTTGCCCGACGGGAACGGCCTCGACGCCCTGCGTGACATCAAAGTCTTCAACGCCGATGCACTGGTGATAATCGTGACGGCTCATGGCGGTATGGAAGACGCCATCAACGCCATGAAGGACGGTGCCTACGATTACCTCGAGAAGCCTTTCGACATCGAGGAACTGAAGATCGTCGTCGAGCGTGCCCACCGGGACATCCTGATGAGGCAGGAGTTGATGCAGCTGCGCCAGATGAAGGAGGAGTCCGTCCCCTTCCAGATGATCGGCAAGAGCCGGAGCATGCTGCGGGTCTTCAAGGAGATCGGCAGGGTTGCCCCCAAAGACGTTACCATTTTGATTTCTGGGGAGAGCGGCACAGGCAAGGAGCTGGTGGCACGGGCAATCCACAACAACAGCAGGAGAAAGCTCGGTCCTTTCACGGCCATAAACTCGGCATCGATACCGAGGGAGCTGCTCGAAGCTGAGCTCTTCGGATGGGTGAAGGGGGCCTTCACGGGCGCCGTGGAGAAATCGTCCGGCAAGATTCAGGCCGCGGACGGCGGGACGCTCTTCTTCGACGAGATCTCAGAGCTGAACCTCGATCTTCAGGCAAAGCTCCTGCGGTTCATTCAGGAAAAAGAGTACAGCCCGCTCGGGACGAGCACTGTGGTGAAGGCTGACGTAAGGATCATAGGAGCCACGAACAAGGATCTGAAACTCTGCGTCAAGAATGGTCAGTTCAGAGAGGACCTCTATTACCGCTTCAATGTCATCGAGATCAAAGTCCCCCCTCTCCGCGAGCGGAGGGATGACATTATCCCACTGGCCCGACACTTCCTCAAAGAGGCTGTCCAGCGCTTCGATCTCCCGAGGAGGGAGTTCTCGCGCGATGCCGAAAAGGCCCTGGCCGATTACGATTGGCCCGGAAACGTCCGCGAGGTTGAAAACATGGTAAAACGCTCGTCCATCCTTTCGAAGGGCAGCGTGATCGAGCGAAAGGAACTCTTCGGCAATGACTACACCTCGTACTCGATCAAGGATTTCCTTGAGGACAAGCTGAGCGGCTTCCTCCGGGGAATGACCAAGATGGAGAATTCGAACCTCCACGAGACGGTCTTTTCCGAGGTGGAAAAGGCACTCATCAGTATTGTACTCAAAGAGACCCAGGGGAACCAGCTGAAGGCTGCAAAGCTCCTCGGGATCAACAGAAACACTCTGAACAAAAAGGTGAAAGAGTACAAGCTCAATTGATTTCAGGTTCTTTTCTGTGGTATAAATAAAGTTTGGAGTGCCCATCGCCGGTGTGCCTCCGTGCCCTCCCCTGGAGGGCTTTACATCCACATGGAGGTTCTGAATGAACATCTACGAGAATGTTCTCATCCTGAATCAGTCCCTCAGCGAAGACGACCTCAAGGCTGCCATCACCAAGATCTCCGATCTAATAGTCGCGTCGGGCGGAGAGATCCTGAAAACAGACCACTGGGGCAAGAGACGGCTCGCCTACGAGATGAACAAGCAGCGGATGGGCGTGTACGTGCTCCTTCTCTTCAAGGCGCCGGCCGGCACCATCAGAAAGCTCGAGGACTATTTCAAGGTCTTCGATCCCGTGATGAAATTCATGATCATCAGGCTCTCCGGCAAACAGATCGCGGCACTGCCGCCGGAGGTGCTGGGTGTGCCTGTCACGCCTCAGGAGATTGCATCCCCCGTTGAACCCACCATAGAGGGCTGATGTATAACAAGATAATACTCATCGGTAACCTGACGAAGGACCCGGAAGTGAGGTACACGCCGGGGGGGACGGCGGTGACGACCCTCCGACTGGCGGTGACATCGAAGTTCAAACAGGGCGACGACTCAAAGGATGACACCCTTTTCATCGACGCCGTTGTGTTCGGCAAGCAGGCGGAGACCTGCGGTCAGTACCTGGCGAAGGGCAACCCGGTCGTTGTCGACGGAAGGCTCCGGGAGCGGAGATGGGAGTCTGAAGGGACCCAGCGATCGAAGTTCGAGGTCGTGGTCAATACGGTACGCTTCCTGCCGAAGAGGGACCAGAGGCAGGCGCCGGCTGAGGGCGCGGGATACGGTGATGCAGTCCCGCCTGAGGAAACGACCGACCTGGAGCCCTTTTGAGGACGCGGGCCTGCGTGACACTGATAGGAAAGAAGCCATAGAGAGCGAAAGGAGTGACGATGCAGCAGAAGAGGTTTCAAAGACGGAAGTTTTGCCGGTTCTGTGCGGACAAGGTTCCCTTTATCGACTACAAGGATACCAAGACGCTCAGAAACTACATGACCGAGCGCGGCAAGGTCCTGTCGCGAAAGATGACGGGCACATGCCCGACACATCAGAGGGAGCTGACCGGCGCTATCAAGCGGGCACGCACCATTGCCCTGCTGCCCTTCATGGAGCGGTAGTGCGCATACCCAAGCACTGGGTACCGACCCTCTCGAAGCGCATCATCGATGCCCTCAACGCCAAGGGGTTGATCACTCCTCAGGTCCCCGCCGACCACCTCCTGGAGGAGACCGGGAGACTCCTTCTCGATGAGCTCACGGTTGAGGACAGGCTCAATGAAGAGGTTCGGCAGCTGCTGAGGAAGTACGAGCCCGAGATCGAGAAGGGCCGGATGGATTACCGCAAGCTCTTCGACATGACGAAACAGAAACTCGTGAGGGAGCGGAACATCATTCTCTGATGCTGAGCGGCGATAAGATCAGCCACCTCTCACATCTGCTCCTCAAAGGGCTCCTTGATAGGAAGCTGGTGACGCTCCACGATGAAGAGGGAGCGGTCAGGAAGGAGATCAAGAGGGCTATCGCCGCAGAGTTGAAAATAGGTGAGGACATTGATGCGGTGGTAAAGAAAAAGATTGAGTCGCTCTCACGGAAACCTGTCGAAGGCAGCGCCGAATGGGACGTCCTCTACAGGAAGTTCTTCGACGAGGAAGAGGTCAGGAGGGGAAGACGGTAGACACCTTCATACCTGATGCGCCGGAAGACGACCTCAGGCGTGAGCGCGCCCGGGCCCGGGAACTGAGGAAGAGCGCCTGGTGGAAGAGGAAGTGCGCGAAGGGCCGGTGTCACTACTGTGAAGCCTGCGTAGCCCCGAAGGACCTCACCATGGACCATCTTGTCCCCCTGGTCAGGGGCGGGAAATCCACCAAGAGCAACATTGTCACTGCCTGCAAGGACTGCAACAACAGAAAGAAATATCTCCTCCCCCTGGAATGGGAGGAGTACCTGTCCCGCCTCTGTTAGTTATCCCCACGAAGTTTTTGTAACGTCTTACACCCAGAACTCCGGATAGCGACGGGTCCGGGGTATGTTATTGACGAGCAAAGCAATGACGACGAGTATCATCGCACCGCCGGCTGCAGGCATGAGCGCGTAGAGATAGCCCAGTCCGTGTATCTTCTCACCGCCGATAACGGCAATCAGGGCGGTGGCGCCACCGGGAGGATGGAGGGTCTTTGTGAGATGCATGACGGCGACTGCGGTGGCAACGGCAACTGCAGAGGCCAACCACGGCTCCTGGCTGAAGAGCTGATATGATGCCACGCCGACAAGGCCTGAAAAGAAATGTCCGCCCACGACATTACGGGGTTGTGCGAGGGGGCTCTTGATCGCTCCGTAGAGAAGCACGGCTGAGGCGCCGAAGGAGCCTATGACTAGGAGGAGATCGATCTTCGCGAAAATGTGATAGTTTGCGTAGGCAATGAACCCGATGCCGGCAAAGGCCCCTATCCAAGACCAGATGACTTCAGCCACCCTCACCCGCGGCGGACTCTTGGTGGTGCCCTTCATCTTCCGGAAGTAATCGGCAAACATCTACGCCTCCGTGCCCTTTACGAGTCTGGCGGTCATCACGTCAGCCCTGGAGACAATTCCTGTGAGCCTCTTCGAGTGGTCCACCACCGGCACCCGGTTTATATTCTTTTCGTTGAAGAGCCCCATGATCTCGAAAAGCGTGGTATCCTCCGTGACGGTAATGGGGGGTGCTGACATGATGTCTCTTGCCTGGGCTGAACGGATCGGCGCGGCCACACAACCCTTCCCTTGGAGACAGGCTGAAATGACCCTCATGGCGTGAACCGGCTCCGTCGCCCCCATGTGCCGGAGGAAGTCCTTCTCTGATATGACTCCCACGACTGTGCCGGTTCCGTCATGAACCGGCACGCCCGAGACGTTTTTTTCCGCCATCAAATCGGCGACGTCTTTCAGTGGGGTATCAGCGGCGACCGAATGGACCGTCCCTGTCATGATGTGCCGGGCCCTTACCGCTGAGGCTATCCTCCGCAATGCGTGGCGGTAGGCGAGACGAAAGAGCTCTTTGAGGTCCCCGGGTGTGATGTCGAGATATCCCGGGATGTCTTTCATCGCCTCATAGATGTCGTCATCCGATATGCCTTCACCGGAAAGAATCTTGTCCTGTCCGTCCTCTTGGTTCCGTACCATGTCTCTCCCCTTGATCGTGAGTCCTCGGGATCTGGCTCCCGGGCAAGTGCCCTCAGACGGTCATCGCTTGTGCCGACTGCATCGCTCTCCCGAGAGAACCCGAGATGCCTATATCTTATGGGACCGTGTTCTGTATTTCCTTGACCTGGATCAATTCCCCGATGAACCCGAACGTTATGGATTGCGGGATCGCCGGTGGAAGAGCGTTGGGAGGATCAACAAGGGAATGGCGAAAAAGGCGAGTCGAGAGGCCCGGGAAGAATGTTACAGGTAGGTGACAGCGATCTCGTAGGCGACGTGGCCCTGGCAGCCTTTCGGTTGAGAGCCCTCGCACTTCAGATCTCCCTTTCTGACCCGGCTGCGGCTTCTGACCATCTCCGTGATGAGCCGGTTCATGTCGTAACCGCCGTCAGCGCAGTCCCTCGACAGGCAACTCATCTTGAAAAGGGCGAAGCTGGAGGGGGAGAACCAGACATTCCTGACGATGCCTTGCTGGACGTGCGTCAGGGTGACGACAATCTGTGCAACCTCGGGAAACCGCTCAGCCACAGAACCTGCCTCGCGTTCCTCCTGCATTCTAGCCTGTCGCGCCGGGGTATTCCTGCTGCCGATCATGGTGGCCCTCCGAATAGGAAGGCCCCTCCCGTGAGAGGGGCCTCGCGGGTTGGTTAGAGTTTGACGACGTTGATAGCCTTGGGGCCCTTCGGACCCTTTTCGGTGTCGAAGCTGACCTTGTCACCCTCGG
>Ga0316622_100000852_pt1 | contig 18823 bp, 18 predicted proteins | sample OWC_Aug_OW2_C1_D_FD_207646 | JGI IMG/M metagenome (GOLD analysis project Ga0316622, IMG submission 207646) | Wetland soil microbial communities from Old Woman Creek delta, Ohio, United States - OWC_Aug_OW2_C1_D5_C | ecosystem: Environmental > Terrestrial > Soil > Wetlands | place: USA: Ohio... | reverse complement strand
GTTGAAGAGGCACTGAAGCAGAAGTTCGGCCGGTAGAGACCGTGTCGTTTTATGCATCCATGCAAAGGGGTTACTCCTTGGGTGGATGACCCCACAATTCACCTGTAGCGAGGGTAAGGGTAGTTGTACGACTCGCTCCTTCCGTTATTGTAATAGTAGGACTGCTCGCGGGCGTTCCGGTACGACATCTCGGCCAGGGCCCCGCCTGCAAAGCCGCCCAGGGTCCCGCCGATCAGGGCTCCCCTCGCCGGTTCTCGGTGATCGACAATCGCGCCTGTTACCCCTCCGACCAGAGCCCCTGCGGTTATCCCCTGTGCATGGTACGGCGTACAGCCCGACATCGCTGTCGCGATGAGCACCACCATAAGAATGAAGAAACCTACCTGTTTCATAGCTCCTCCTTCCCGCCAACCGACGGTAGAACGATCATTATGGCGACTTCGTATGCCGACCGGGGTCTCTTTCCGACATCCGCATTCAGGTGGAAAGGGCGGGCGCCTGTCGCGCTCCCCGGCCTTTCTGTTGCATGCTCCCGTGAGAGCAAGGTGCGTGCCTGCAGTCGTTCTTCTTGTATTCTCTGGCCTTCAGGACTCAAGGACGGGGCGTTGTCTCTCTAATCGGGAAAGGACTGACTGAAAAGAGAAAGGCCTGGATTCCAGAGGGTCAGAACGACGATCAGGGGGCACTGCAGGGACTCACGCCCACTCAGTAACATCACGGCACAGACTCCTCTTGCCACGCAGGGAAAAGTATGCTATGGTACAAGTGCTTTCCCGGTCCTGCGCTGCTGTTGACACGGCATCGGTTCGACGGATCGACTATCAGGGGCGGTCACATGGTCAAGAACGACAGATGGATAAAGGAAAGGGCCCGCCAGGGTATGATCGAGCCCTTCAGCGAGAGCCAGGTGAGAGAGGGCGTCATTTCTTACGGGGTCAGCTCTTACGGTTACGACATGCGGGTCGGGGACGAGTTCAAGATATTCACCAATATCAATAGCACCCTGGTGGACCCCAAGCAGTTCGACCCTTTGAGCTTCATCAATCACAAGGGCGACTCCTGCATCATCCCGCCGAATTCCTTCGCCCTCGCCAGTTCCATCGAGCACTTCCGGATTCCGCGGGACGTGCTCGTGATCTGCCTCGGCAAATCGACCTACGCGCGGTGCGGGATCGTCGTCAATGTGACCCCTCTTGAGCCGGAGTGGGAGGGACACGTGACCATCGAGATCTCAAACACCACGCCTCTTCCAGCGAGAATCTATGCCAATGAGGGAATCGCACAGTTGATCTTCCTGCAGGGTGCGGAACTCTGTGAGACCTCATACAGAGACAAGGCTGGTAAGTACCAGGCTCAGAAAGGCATCACCCTGCCGAGACTCTAGAATGAGCTGGCGGAACAAACTGATTGTAGCTCTTGATGTGCCGAGCGGCGGCAGAGCTCTCGATATCGTCGACCGGCTCAGCGAGTACGTGGGTGTCTTCAAGGTGGGCTTTGAGCTTTTTGTGGCCGCCGGTCCCGGGATCGTCGAGGAGATACAGAAGAGGAACAAGAAGGTCTTTCTCGACCTCAAGTTCCACGACATCCCCAACACCGTCTCCCGGGCGGCTGTTGTTGCATCGCGGCTTGGCGTCTACATGTTCAACCTTCACACCTCGGGCGGGCTTGAGATGATGAGGCGCTGCCGCGAGAAGGTCGTGGAGGTCTGCGAGAAGGAAGCTCTGACGAGGCCGAAAATCATCGGCGTCACGGCTCTCACGAGTCTCAACAGTGAAATTCTCAAGGGCGAGCTGGCGGTGCAGCACGGGGTCAGGACCCACGTGAAACTCCTGGCGGCGCTTGCCCTCAGGGCCGGACTCGACGGTGTCGTCGCCTCCCCCCACGAAATCGCCATGATCAAGCAGGAGTGCGGCAAGGGGTTCCTCGTCGTGACGCCGGGTATCAGACCCTCCTGGGTGCCCCCTGACGACCAGATGCGGACGGCGACGCCGCAGCAGGCCCTGCGTAACGGGGCTGACTATATCGTCATGGGCCGGGGGATACTGAAGCAGGAGGACCCGTTGAAGGCCCTGGACCTCATATCACTCGAGATGCTCACCGCCTGATCAGACGGTCCCTTCCTTCCACCGTGCAGGAAGGACCATCCTGACCGTCGTCCCTCTGCCGAGCTTGCTCTCCAGCGACATCTCGCCGAGATGTTCCGACACGATTTGTTTGACCAGGGGCAGTCCCATGCCGAACCTCCGTGTCTTGGTGCTGAAGAGGGGATCGAAGATCTTTCCGAGTATGTCCTTGGGAATACCGCTTCCCGTGTCGGAGACCGTGATGATGATAGAGTCCCCCTCCTTCGCGGTGGCGATGTTTATCCGTCCCCCCTCGCTGGTGGCTTCGACGGCGTTTCTCAGGACGTGAGACAGGGCGGCCCTGAAGAGCTGTCTCTGGAGGTTGATTCTGAGAGGCGCCCTGCTGAGTCTGACCGAAAGGGCCACCTTCTTTTCCGACACCTCCGGTCTGATGACGACGAGGATTTCCCTGATGAGGTCGTTGATATCCTCGTAGCTGAAGGCAGACTGTCTGCTCTTGAGGATCGCCTGGAAATCACTCACCGTGGCATCGAGGCTCTCGGCCTTATCCAGAATTGTCTTGAGACTTTCCTCGAGCTCCAGGTCAATGACCGGGCTGGCAAGTGATTTCCGGGCCGTCAATCCGATGACCAAGGCAGGGTTGCGGACCCTGTCGGCCAGTTTCAGCGCGAGGAGGCTCATGGTCCTCTCGGCAATAGCCGTCTCGATTTCCTTGTTGAACCGCTCAAGCATTTCCTTGTACTCCCGCTCCCGTTCGATCTCCTTTCTTTCCGAGACATCGCGGATAATGCCGGTGAAGTACTGTTTACCCTCTCGTGTGAAGGAGCCGTAGGAGACCTCGAGCGGGAGTTCGTATCCCTCATGATGAAGACCGGTAAGCTCCGCCCCCTCCCAGCTGGCCTTCCTCCTGCCGGACTCACTGAAGCGTTCCATGGCCGTTTGATGGGCCTCCCTGAAGCGCTCGGGCATCAGGATGGTGATCGGCTGCCCCGTGATCTCATCCGGAGTGTAGCCGAATATCTTCTCGACGGCACTGTTAGCGAATACGATCATGCTGTGCTCATCGACGGTCACGATCGCATCGGAGGCTGACTCGGTGATGATACGGTAACGCTCCTCGCTTTCTCTCAGCGACTCCTCCGCCCTCCGGCGTTCCGTGATGTCCTTGACGACCTTGGTAAACCCTCTGAGCCTGCCGCCCTCGTCACGAAGGGCCGTTGTGACGACATTTGCCCAGAAGAGGGACCCGTCCTTGCGCACCCGCCAGCCTTCATCCTCGAAACGCCCTGTCCTAGCGGCTTCGGAGAGTTCCTGAGCGGGAATGCCGCGGGCTACGTCTTCGGGGGTGAAAAAGATCGAGTGGTGCCTACCGATAATCTCGTCGGTTGTGTACCCTCTGCCGCGTGCCGCCCCGATGTTCCAGATCACGATGCGGCCCTCGGGATCGAGCATGAAGATCTCATAATCGGTGACCCTCTCGACGAGCAGGCGAAGGCGCTCCTCGCTCTCGCGGAGGGCGTTCATCGTGTCCTTGAGATCGGTGATGTCGAAGGCAGTGCCGAGTCCCGCCTTCTCTCCTTCGTAAACAATGACGTTTGAGGTAAGCTCGACCCACCGTTCCGTGCCGCTCTTGGTGATGATCTTGTGCTCGCACCGGAGCGGTTCAGCCTCCCCGCGAGAGAGGACCTTAAAGTGCTCTGACAGGTCAGCCCTGAACTCAGGATGCACCAGGTCCTGATAGGTCATGGTCAACAGTTCGCCCCGGGAGTAGCCGGTGAGCTTCTCCATGGCGGTGTTGGCCACCAGGATCCGGTTGCGATAGATGAAGATTGCCGAAGTGGTCGTTTCCGCGAGCATCTGAAACTTGGCCTCGCTTTCCCGAAGTGCCTCGTCGGAACGGGCGATAGCCGTGACGTGCCGCCTGATGAGGAGGTAGAGCATGACGGCGGTGAAACAGACGAAGATCCAGTCCTTGAGCAATTCAAGTTGGGCAAAGACCGACTTGTCAACAGAAAAGAGAGACAGAAGAAACTCCGAAGAGAGGAACAGAAGAGCCGAAACCACGCCGTAGATGAGGGCGATCCTCAGAGGCAGTGCGCGTATGAGAGGAGGTTTTCTGACGTTATTCGTCTTGTCGGGAGCCATCTGTCTGCGGGACTTCCCCGGGGTGAAGGTCAGGTGTACGTTCTCCTGAGCAGTCCTGGCAGAATTGTACCACAAGAACTGCAGGAGACGGGCGTTTGGCGGTCAGGGACGCGGGAACCTCCGGACCGGCGCGCCGGTCCCGAGGTCCCAGAGGATTAGGGTCCCGTCCCAGCTCCCGGAAAGGCCGTGCCTGCCGTCCGGTGAAAAGGCAACTGACGACACGTACCCGCTATGCCCGAGCAAGGTCCTGTCAAGGCGTCCCGTCTGGATGTCCCACAGTCTCACCGTGTGATCTAAACTCCCGGCAGACAGGACCGATCGCCCGTCTGGAGAGACTGAGAGATCCGCGACCCAGTAATCATGGCCGCGTAAAGTCATGAGGGTTGATCCGGTGCGGAGGCCCCAGAGCCTCAGCGTGTGATCCCAGCTCGCCGACAGCGCGCGAGTGCCGTCAGGAGTGAACGCGACAGCGCTGACAAAGCCGGAATGCCCTGTCATGGTCATAAGGGCGGCTCCCGAGCCGGTATCCCAGAGCCTGACAGTCATGTCTGAACCCCCTGTGAGGGCTCGAGTCCCGTCAGGGGAAAATGCAACAGCCGTGACTGCGTCGGAATGCCCGACCATGCTGAGAAGTTCCTCGCCGCTGGCAGGATCCCACAACTTGGCTGTCATGTCTGAGCTGCCTGTCAGGATCCGGCTGCCGTCGGGCGAGAAGGCAACGCTGTTGACGCTGTTACGGTGGCCGCTGAACCTCTGAAGTTCTCTGCCGGACATCAAGTCCCAGAGAGCGGCTGTGGAATCCCTGCTTCCCGAGAGGGCCATGGTGCCGTCCGGAGAAAAGAACACGGAATTCACCTGGTCGCGGTGGCCTCCCAGCGTCGTCACTTCCTTCCCGGTGGCAGGGGACCACACCGTGAGAGTGCCATTGCGACTTCCCGAGAGTGCGAGGCTACCCTCCGGAGAAAAGGCGACAGAGGTAATGCGGTCGGCCTGTCCCGCTTCCGAGGGGCCGGGCAGGTGCGCTCTGCCCGCGCCTGCACAACCTCCTGTCATAAGCGCCAGTACCGCTGAAAAGAGGATACACGACGCCAGAACTCCGGAAGTCTTCACCGCACTGAACTCCTACGATAATGTTCTCTGCCGCCCCCCGAGTCCAATTCTCGGTGGCTGTGGTGACGTATGATAACAGTGGTGGAGGGTATGGCTCAACGAGAACCGGCAGGACGGCGCGGGGAGACCCGTCCCGCAGATCTCATGACGTCGGACGGGCTCTCCGCAGGTGCGTTGCTGCGGCCCCGGCCGATAGGGTAAACTACGGTGCGGAAACAGCCTCTACGAAGCACTAAGGTGAAGATGTACCGTCATTTGAGCGGCAGACTTTTCCATATCCCCATGCTTGGGGTGGTGTTCCTCCTCGCAGTCCTGGCGGGCGCACTCTATCTGGATGGCCGTGACTACGGCTTGACCGTCATCTTCCTGGTATGCGCTTTTCTTTTCTACCTGGGCTACGGCTTTCTCGTGATCCCGAGAATCTACACTCGTCCCGCGGGCAGGCTCGTCAAGGGCCTGCAGGCCCTTGCAAAGGGCGACACCGGTGTTGAGTGGGGAGCAGGGTACAGAGGGGAGCTGTTGGACCTGAGAGTGGCCCTGGAGTCCCTCATCGGCAGTCTGAGGACCGAAAGAGCTTCCGGTGACTCCTGTGCCGGTCACACGGCTCCGGTGGCGTTCTACGAGTCCCTCGGCTCTCAGCTGTCTGAGGCGGCACGGGCCGTCAGTGCGGCCCTTGAGAGTGTGACCGCAGGGCGCGGCGAGACGAAGGCCAAGGGCCTTCCGGCGTCCGATGAAGCGCTCAGAGTCACCAGGCATCTGGCCAGGGTCGCTGAGAACATCAGAGAGATCTCGATACTGGAAAGGATTGGTGCACGCCCCCCCGAGGACGTCTTGTTGTGTGAACTCATGCGGGAGATTGAGACTGAAGCGGTTTCCCTCGCCTGCAACGATGCTGCCGCCGTCATCACCGCCTGCGATGAAAGTCTCCTCAAGAGGCCAATGTACACAGACCGGGCCTGTCTGAAGGGGATGATCATGGCCCTCGTGGGCGAGGGCATCGCGGCCTGCGGCGAGGGCACCGTGACGGTCCTTGCGTCTTTGCAGAAGCGGGAGAGGGACGACTTTCTCGAAGTCTGTGTCGCCCACACCATGAGGCAGCTTGACGCTGACGGGGGCGAGAGGAAGTTCAGTGAGGCCCTGCCCCTGCATCATGAGTCATCTGCCCTCTGCCTTGCCAGGAAGTCCTGCACGCTCCTTGGGGGAGCTCTGGAGTTCGAGCAGACGCCAGGGAAGAGCAGTGTCGTGACGATCCTGGTGCCGGCCCGCGTACGACTACCGGAATAAGAGAGCCGCGAATTGAAGATTGTTTCGCCGGTCTGTTAACATAAGTGATTGTATTTTCTTCGATGGCCAGCCTCAACTAACACGGCAGTACAAGGAGTCTTTCGTGGACAATGAGAAAACGGCTCAGAGTGTGGGCCTTATTGACCGGGTCTGGAAATTCTTTTCCTCCATAACCCTCGCCGTGGTCGTGTTCGCTCTCATTTCCCTGACCTCGATAATCGGCACGATCATTGAGCAGGGGGCCGAACCGCAGCGGAACATCAAGCTGCTCGCAAAGTTCGTCGGACCCTCCGCGGCCCCGAAAGCATTCCAGATTGTCGATGCCCTCGGGTTCACCGACATGTACCACTCGTGGTGGTTTGTCACAATGCTCTTTGTCTTTGCGACCAACCTTATCGTCTGCTCCTTGGAGCGTCTCCCCGGCCGCCTGAAGGTCGCCCGCGAGCGAGTGAAGCCTCTGACCCCCGAGCAGTTTCCGAAGATGCCCATCAGGAGAGAGGTGGTCCTGAAAGACAATCCTGACAAGGTGCGGGGCGCTGTCGAGGCTGCGCTGAAAAAGGCAGGTTTCACCGCCGAAGCGACGGAGGGTGAACAGGGGCTGCAGCTCTTTGCCGAGAGAGGAAGGTATGGCAGACTGGGCGTCTATGTGACGCACCTCAGTATCCTCATCATCATGATAGGCGCCGTGGCAGGCATATTCTTCGGCTTCAACGCTTCGCTGAACCTCCTGGAGGGCACTGCCTCAGGCGTGGCTTATCGCCCGGGGGGCAAAGAGATCCCCCTCAGCTTTCTGGTACGGTGCGATGACTTTTCGGTCTCCTTCTACGAGGGCTCCGACACGCCGAAGTCCTACCGCAGCGTGCTCACCGTAATGGAAAACGGCAAGGATGTGCTGACCAAGGAGATCGAGGTCAACGAGCCGCTGAAATACAAAGGAATCACCTTTTACCAGTCGAGCTACGGCTTTTCCCCCACGAAGGATTCTCTCTTCAGGTTCTCTATCACTTCGGCGGCAGGTTCAAAGAGCGACGTGCAACTGAAGTTCGGCGAGTCTTTCGCCATCCCCGGCACATCGGTCATGGGCAAGATCGCGGACTTCAGCCCTGCGCTCGGCATGGACGACCAGGGCCGGCTTTTCACCTATGCGGACATGATGCAGAACCCGGCCGTTTTCGTGGAGTTCAGCGAAGGGGGGGCTGCGAGGAAGAGCCAGTGGATTCTCACGAGAATCCCTGAAACCTGGAAGACACCCTATGGGACGATTGAGTTCAAGGATCTCTGGGGGGCCCAGTACACCGGCCTTCAGGTGAGGAAGGATCCAGGGGTCTGGCTGGTCTACCTCGGATGCCTGATCATGGCGATAGGGCTCTATGCGGCATTCTTCATGGGCCACTCGCGGGTATGGGTGCTGCTGAGGGGGGAGAAGAATACCACGAAGGTTACCGTTGCCGCAGCCGCCAGCAAGGGCAGGGCGGCTCTCGAGGAAAAGATCGAGAAAGTCATGAAATCTCTCGGTCAATGAAGCCCGTTGGTCCTCTGTCCTTGAACAAGGTTCTATTTACGCATCTTCGCCTGGAGGAGTTACATGGATAGTTCCCAGTTTTTCGGCATAGCGAGCATCGCCTATATTCTCGCCATGATTACCTACATAGCCTATCTTGCGTTCAGGAAGCCGACGATCGGCATAGTGGCGTCAGCACTGACCGTGACAGGTTTCGCCGCCCACACCGCGGCATTCTTCATACGGTGGAAAGAATTCTATGAGATCGGCAAGATGGGAATCCTCAGGGCGATACCCCTGACAAACCTGTACGAGTCGCTTATCTTCTTCGTCTGGTGTCTCATCCTGGGCTACCTCGTGATTGAGTGGAAGTACAAGAACCGGTCCTTCGGGGCCTTCGTCACTCCTGTCGCGGGCATGGCCCTGGCCTTCATCGATATCTCTGGAATGGACAAGAACATTCATCCCCTGATTCCCGCACTCCAGAGCAACTGGCTCCTTGCCCATGTAACGATGAGCTTCATCTCCTACGCGACCTTTGCCATCTCCTTCTCGACAGCCCTGATGTATCTGGCTGTTACCTCCGAGGAGCGGAAAAGCGGCGGCTACATCTTCTGGACTGTGACCCTCGGCCTCTTTGTTTCGATACTCGTCGCCATGGGCGTCGACTATCTCACGTTCAAGGTGGTGGGCCATTCGACTGGTTCTCTGGTGAAGAGCCACCTTTTCAAGGCCACATTCCGGAGTTCCTCCGTCTTTGTCGCTCTCCTGAGCTACGTCGGCATGGCCGGGCTCTGTTTTCTTGTGTGGCGGTACGGTTACCTGATGAGCAGGCTTATAACCTCCTTCGCTCTCTCCAAAGAGACACTGGATGAGCTGACCTACAAGAGCATCGCCATCGGATTTCCCGTGTTCACCCTGGGCGGCCTGATCTTCGGCGCCATTTGGGCCGACCAGGCCTGGGGCAAGTACTGGACCTGGGACCCCAAGGAGACCTGGTCGCTCATCACCTGGTTCGTGTACGCCTTCTATCTCCACGCACGGTTCCTCAGGGGATGGCGGGGCACCAAGATCGCCATCGTCGCTGTGGTGGGCTTCTTCAGCACGATCTTCACCTACCTCGGCGTGAACCTCCTGTTGAGCGGCCTCCATTCCTACGGGGGGATGTAGGCAGGATACACGTGTAGGTTTCAGGACGTAGGGAAACGGGTTGAGGAATAGTCAGTAAGACAGAGGAATCCTTATCAAGCCAGATCCTGATCCCCCTATCCTGAATCCTCATGCGTATTCTTGGCATTGACACCTCCTGCGACGACACCTCGGCAGCCGTTGTTGTTGACGGCAGAACCATAGCCTCGAATATTGTGTCCTCACAGTTCGCAGTGCACAGAAAGTACGGCGGCATCGTGCCTGAGCTGGCGTCAAGACGGCACGTCGAGATGATCTGGCCCGTGGTCAGAGAATCCCTCCACGCAGCAGGCACGACACTTGAAGATCTTGACGCAATCGCGGTCTGTCACGGTCCCGGGCTGATCGGGTCGCTGCTTGTCGGGTCCAGCTTTGCGAAGTCTCTCAGCTTTGCGGCGGGGATCCCGCTTGTCGCCGTCAATCACCTTGAAGGCCACGTCTACTCGGCGTTTCTCGAAGAGCGCTGTCCCGAGTATCCTTTCCTCTCCCTCATAGCCTCCGGCGGGCACACGAGTCTCCTCATCGTCGAGGGCTTCGGCAGGTACCTGGAGCTGGGCAGGACCAGGGACGATGCCGCAGGTGAGGCCTTCGACAAGGTGGCCAAGCTTCTGGGACTGGGCTACCCCGGCGGACCGGTCATTGACAGGCTCTCCCGGGAGGGTAACCGGAAGGCTTTTGATTTCCCGCGGGCCTATGTGCCACAGTCTTATGACTTCAGCTTCAGCGGTCTCAAGACAGCCGTGCGCAATGTGGTGCGTCACCTTGGGCAGACCTCTCCGGCGCAGGAGCTTGGGGGAGGAGGGCTGAGCGGGTTGACTGCCGACATCGCTGCCTCGTTTCAGGCCGCTGTCGTTGACGTGCTCGTCAGAAAGGTCGAGTGGGCTATTGTGAGGAAGGGGATCAGGAGAGTCACCCTGTCCGGAGGCGTTGCCGCCAACAGTGAGCTGCGCAGGCGGATGGCTGAGATGGCTGCTGACCGGGCTGTCGATCTCTTCCTCCCCTCAGCGTCACTCTGTACGGACAATGCCGCGATGATCGCGGCCGCGGGCTTTCACCGTTTCATGGCGGGGGACCGGGCGGGCCTTGATCTGAATCCGAAGGCCTCTTTGCCCTTACCGTCCATGTCCAGCGAACAGGAGGCGCCATGCTCATTGGAATCATCTCGGACAGTCACGACAATCTCGTCAATCTGGAAAAAGCCCTTGTGATTTTGCAGGCCCGGAAGGTGGAGCACATCCTCCACGCCGGCGACTACGTGTCGCCCTTCACCGCCAGGGTTCTGAAGAAATTCACCGGGGGCTTCACGGGCATCTTCGGCAACAACGATGGGGAGAAACTGTTCTTGAGGAAGATGTTCAACGACACGATTCATCCCCAGCCGCACATCCTGACGCTCCATGATAGGAAGATCGTTATGATGCACGAGCATGACCTTGTGGATGCCCTCGCAGACAGCGGTCATTTCGATCTGGTGGTATACGGGCACACCCATAAGGCGATGCTGAAGAAGGTGAATAAGACCTTGGTGATCAATCCGGGGGAACTGGGCGGGTGGCTCTATGGCACATCGAGCTTTGCTGTTGCCGATCTCGAAAGAATGGAGGGCGAGATCATACCTCTGGAGTGACTTTGTGGTCTGCCGCTGAAGTGTGACGGTAGGCTCGATAACGCGACAAGGACCTGGAGCGCCTTTTACGGTGAAGGGGGGAGTCTATGTCAGACATTGCAAAAGGCACAGAGAAGACTGCACTATGGAGGCTTCTGAAGAGTGCTTTCCTGAAGGCCCGAGAGAACGTCAGGCGGCGTGAGGGGGCGACGCTGCGCGTACGCTCGCCGGAGCATTTCGCGATCTCCGTGCTCAACGAGCATTACGATAAGAGAAGGGCCGCAAAGCCAAGGGACTACACGCCTGTGGAGCTGGATCATGCCCTCACACTCGCCCAGAGCGCGGGGTTCATCAGCGCCCTTGAAGGCGCGATATCGGAGGCGCTTGCATCACGTTCGAAAGAGCCCGCCCAACCAAAGCCCTCTGAGGCTGCCGAGCCCGTGACCCAGGAGACTCCAGGACCGTCGGGTGCGGCTGAGCCCCGGGATCTCCACAGGCTGCGAATAGAGATCGAAGAGGCTGGCGGCGAGGTCCATGACCTGAAAAGGCTCGACGGCGAGCTCTATTCCTTTGAAGTGGCCACACCGCTGGCGGTCTACTGGGGCAAAGACACGCGTGAGGAGATCCTGAGACAGGTGGAGCGCGATGTCTCGGCTGCACGGACGGACAGAGCCAGGGAGTAACTCCGGCCCTCACCCGCATCCTGCCAGGCTGTGTTCGTTGGTGAATTCAGACTTCGGCAGCGACCCTCTCCGACCGTGACACCGAGAGTCTCCGAGTCGATCCGCTAAAGCCGGGGACCCGGCAGGACGAAGAGAAATCGGAGACCTCTGTGTCTATCCATGAGCACTGAAACCATGCCGCGGGGAGGAATCAGGAATGAAGAGAGTAGCGCTTCTGATCGGTCTCATTATTGTCGTCGTCGGCGGGACAGCCTTTGCCGGCGTACCCCTCGACCTGTCGACCGCCACCTGCCAGATCGTCGGCGACGGGATCAGAATCGACAATGCCCTCGTCATTGTGAACAACACAGGCTATCTCATCTGGCTCTATCAAAGATGGGATCCGGAAAACCTTCTGTTCCGGTTTTATAATGCACAGGTCGGGGTTGACATTGGCATTACATCAACGTTGGGTGCCCCGCCGACACCCCCGCCACCGGCAGGCGGGTCTTCCTGCGCATTTGCCTTTCCCTCCAGCGCGGGTGACCATGTGGAGGTGTCGGTCACACCCCGTTCGGGAGAACTCGAGTTAGGCGCCACTGTGGTCGGTTGGCCGAATCCCGGTGTATTTCTGTGCTTCAACGATGTGAACTCATATATTGTGGACGGCAATGGCGTCAGGGTCCGCCCCACAAGTTCTTCGGCGACGCAGGGTTGGGGTGGCTGTGGCCACTTGGTGCACGGCAACAGCTATGGCGGCCTCTTCCTGAGGGATTTTGTGAATGACCAGAACAGCCCAGTCATCCCTGATTTTTCGAAGTCTTTTCAGATCCACTTCAAAGACATGAGCACCGGCGACTGGTGGTACGCAACCTGTGCCCGGTAGTGTGTAGAATACCGCAGGTTCGCGGAGGAAACCTCAGATCTCGAAGGATTCCCCCAGTCTCGGTATAGTGGTGCTGAAGCCGAGTTCCGACTTCACCGTCTCTTCGAAGGCGAGGGCGCTTTCCTCTTCTCCGTGTACGATGAAGACCCGGGGGTGGCTGGTGAAAGCCCGGAGCCACTCTATGAGCTCCCGCTGGTCGGCATGGGCTGAGAACCCGCCGATCGTAGATACCTTCGCCCGCACGGCAATGTCCTCGCCGAGCACATGCACCATCCGGGCGCCGTCGACGATCCGGCGCCCGAGGGTTCCCTTCGCCTGAAAGCCGACGAAGACCACGCAGCACTCGGGTCTCCAGAGGTTGTGCTTCAGGTGGTGCCTGATCCTGCCCCCTTCGCACATGCCGCTGCCGGCAATGATGACGGCACCGGACCTGCGCCGGTTGATCTTCTGCGACTCCTCGACGGACTCGGTGAAGTGAAGCCTGAGGCCATCGCTCCTCTCTTGCCGGAACATCCCGAGGGCCTCCTCGTCGAAGGCCTCGGGGTGGGCAAGGTACACCTTCGTGGCTTCTCCCGCAAGGGGACTGTCCACATAGACCTCGAGTTTTCGCAGCCTTCCCTCCCGCACAGCCCTGTTCAGGACATAGAGAAGATCCTGGGTCCTGCCGACGGCGAAGGCGGGGATGAGCACGTTGCCTCCCCTCTTGAATGTGACCCTAATGGCCTCGACCAGCTCGTCAATGCTCTCTTTCAGACCCTTGTGGAGCCTGTTCCCGTACGTGGACTCGACGACCACATAGTCTGCCTCCTCAACCGATTCGGGATCCCTGATGATGGGATTACCCTTTCTGCCGATGTCGCCGGAGAAGACGATCTTCCTTGGAGACGGTCCGTCCTGGAATGAGAGCTCCAGCGTCCCCGACCCGAGTATGTGCCCGGCATCGACGAACCTGTAGCTGAGATTCTTCAGGAGGTGCTCGTACCTGCCGTAGGGCTTTCTTTCGATCAGGGGCAGGAGAGCCTTCACATCGTCCTGTGTGTAAAGCGGGGTGTACGTGATGTCCGCACCGGCCCTGAAAGACTTTCGGGTCAGCCATTCGGCGTCTTTCTCCTGGAGTTGGGCTGAATCCTGGAGCATGATCTCAAGGAGGTCTGCGGTGGCAGCGGTCGTCATGATCCTGCCCGTGAATCCCTCTTTGACAAGTTTCGGGGTGAGGCCGGAGTGATCGATATGGGCGTGAGTGAGGAGCGCGAAGGAGAGACGCCTCGGGTCGAAAGGGAAGGGCGCCCTGTTCAGCTCGTCGGCACCCTCTCCCTGGTGCATCCCGCAATCGACGATGAACTGCGTGTCGCTCGTGGCCAGATGGAAACAGGAGCCGGTAACTGTCCGTGCGGCACCTGCGAAGGTAAGTTTCATAGGGTCACCCCGTCGATCCTTTCCAGCCCCGCCCTGAGCGCAGCCTCGACAGCCCGCCGGTGCTCAAGAGCCGTAGTCCTCCGGTCGAGGGGAGGGTGCCGGAAGGTCTCATAGCAGGGGTGGTACTGGTTCATAATGTTCACATAGGTGTGAGGCGAGACCTCTTCACTCAGAAACCGTACGACCTCTTCCGTGCCCGCCAGTCCGCCGGGAAGGACGAGGTGGCGCACGAGCAGTCCCCTCAGCGCGATACCCTGTCGGTCCATGACAAGATCGCCCACCTGCCGGTGCATCTCTTTTATTGCGGTCTTAACATACTGTGGGTAGTCCTCGGCGTTGGAATAGGCGAGACCTGTCCGCGCATCGGCATACTTGAAGTCAGGCATGTAAATATCAACGACGCCGTCCAGCATCCGCAGGGCCTCGACTGACTCATAGCCCCCGCAGTTGTAGACGAGAGGGACGTTCAGGCCCTTCTCCGCGGCCAGGGCAACGGATCGGAGTATCATGGGCATCTGGTGGGTGGGTGTGACGAAGTTGATGTTGTGACAGCCCGAGTCCTGCAGTTCGAGCATGATCTGGGCCAGCTTCTCGAAGGTAACTTCCCTTCCCTCTCCGCCGTGGCTTATGCTCCAGTTCTGACAGAAGAGACAGCCCAGGTTGCAGTGTGAGAAGAAAATGGTGCCGGAGCCGAAGTGGCCGACAAGAGGGCGTTCTTCACCCAGGTGCGGTCCCCAGCTCGCGATCAAGGGTTTATCACCGGTTCTGCAGAAACCGACCTGACCGGAAGTCCTGTCGACCCCGCAGCTGCGGGGGCAGAGCGTGCAGTGTCCAAGCACCTCCGCTGCCCGGCGCACCCTCTCCCGGAGACCAGCCGGGGAGAGCGTGCGATAGGCAACAGTGAAATCCTGACTCACAGAGGGTGCAACAGGCCCTGATCAGGCGATCTTGACAGCGATTTCCTTTGCGTGCCAGGCGATGCCTTTGATCCGGTCAAGGATGTTGATATAAAGGGAGGAGACAGCGGGCGAGCAGAGTCCCTCGATGAGCCGCTCCTCGTGCTGCGTGGTGTAGTCGATGGCCCTCCGCTGGACGCCTGACTCGGATTCCTGTACGTACTTGCCGAGGATGGAGTTTCTGGCGAGGATGAGGTCGGAGACGGGCCTGAGGATGTCAGTCAGCCTCTGGAGGAGAAAGGTCACTTCTGTAGCGGCACGGTCGCTGAAGAGGATCTTGTCGTTGATCTTCCGTTCTATGAACTCTGCGAGCTTCTCGATGTTCTCCCCGATCCTCAGCAGATGGGTGGGCACCGAGACGTAAGGCCTGAGATCGGGATTCTCTCTGGCGAGTTCAGTAATCTTCCTCGTGAGATCATCAACGGTCCTGTTTTGAACCGCAACTGCAGCCCGGCATTCGGCGACAGGCTGCGGCTTGTTGTACAGAAAGGCCGTCTGGAGGAGCGATATGCAGTTCTCTGCGACACCCCCCATCTCGTTGAGCTTCTGCAGGAGATCCTTGGCTTCTGGTTTCATGGTGCGAGCCTCCTTTACGGAAAGTGCTTATCGTGGTCTCACAACGATCTCTCAAACTGGTCCTGTTCGAAGAGGTCGAGGATCGCGTCGGCCTTTGTCTCGATCTCTCTGATGCCCTTTGAGATCGCCGACTGTTCATTCCGCGTCTTGAAGAGTTCGTCAGTAATGTTCAGCGCGGCGAGGATCGTCGCCTTGAGCGGGGGCGTGCCCGGCAGCACGCTGTAGACCTCCCTGATCCTGCCGTCGAGGAACGCGGCAAGTTCCTTTATGTAGTCCGGCGGGTCGTTTCCCTTCACCACATAGGTCTGCCCAAGGATCTGGACTTCGGTGCCCATGTCCGCCTATTTCAGCTGGATCGACTCGAGTTCTTTCAGAAGGGCCTCGATCTGGTTCTTCACCGCGGCCTTCTCGGCGAGGAGTTTCTCGATCTCCCGGTCTTTTGCCTTTACGGTCTCCTCGATGGACGTCAGTTGTCGTTCCAGGGCGGTCTTGCCTTCTTTCAGGGCTTTGACCTTGTCTATTGCATAGGCTATCTTTTCATCCACTGTCTTGAGTGTCTCCACAGAAACCTCCTTCGATCCCGGTGGACGTACATGCCGTCTGAAACGACCGCCAACCCGTGGCAGGTCGCACCATGGCCGGTTACGGCCGGCCGGGCGTAGATAATGATACACAATTTTATTCCGAAAAATGAATGGGCCTGAGGAGGGCCTCAAAGGGTGCCCATCTGAGTTCGAACCCGGGCGAGATCGTGGTCGCCGGCAGCCTGGAGGTACTCGAAATAGGTAGACATCACTTTCTTAACATAGGTGCGCGTCTCGGAGAAGGGGATGTCCTCGATGAACTCGACGGGGGAACGGTAGCCGCCTTTCCGGAGCCATTCCTTTACATTGTGCTCACCGGCGTTGTAGGCGGCCAGCGCAAGGGGAAGGGAGTTGAAGGAGGACATGAGACTCTTGAGGTAGCGGCTCCCGAGGAGTATATTGGTGCGCTGGTTCAGGAGGTCCTCGGCATCCCTGATAGTGACGTCCGCTGAGGCGCTCAGCCTCTTGGCGGTGGCCGGCATCAGTTGCATGAGTCCAAGGGCGCCGGCAATGGACCTGGCATCGGCGGCAAAGCGTGACTCCTCGCGCATGACGGCGAGAATAAGCAGGGAATCGACGCCGGCCTGACGGGCGGCCTTCTCGACTTCGGGCCAGTAGGCCAAGGGGTAGAGGAGTTCATGGAGATCTTCGCTGTACGGGAGCTTGGCAGCCAGTGCAAGGGATGTTCTGAAATCTTCGAGTTTGTTCAGGTAGACGCTCAGAGTTCTGAGTGTCTGAGGGTCGCCGTTCTTCCTTGAGAGATGCACGAGTTCCGCCGCGGCTTCCTGCGTGAGGCCCAGTCTCATGAGGAGGTCAACCCGCTCCGAAGGAGGCGGGACCGAGGAGATGCGGCGAGTGCTCCCCTGGAGACTCCGGATACCCCTCTCCGTTTCCATTGCTCTCAGATAACCGTAGAAGTCGCGGTGCTCCGGTCGAGTCCTGGCAACCTGAGGAACTGCCTCCTCTCCCCTGAGCAGTCCCAGGGTCTGCTCCTTCCAGTAGCGGTAGCGCGATTCGCCGGACTTCTCCGAGAGCTCCGTGAGAAGACCCAGCGTGCTCTCGTAGTTTCCTGACAGGTAGTGAGCCCAGGCCTTTGCCCAGAGAACGTCCTCCCTCATCGAGGGGTAACGGGACATGACAGTGTCGTACACAAGGAGCGCCGCGTCGAGGTCTCCATCCCTCCTCTTCCGTGTGCCGTAGTCGAGGATCACCTGGCCGAAACGTGGGTCCGTCGATTTTGTGAACTGGGGCAGCAGGGATTCGAACTGGTCGATATCGCCTGCCCTCAAGAGGGACCTAGCCAGCCAGTAATTGGCCTTGACTTTCCTGAAGACTTCGGCCGATTCCCGGTACCGCTTCTGCCTGAAGAGGGAATACCCCAGCCCCTCGAGAATCTGTTCTCTGAGAAGACCGGGCTCCTTCTTCAGGGCCTCCCTGAAGGTGGCCTCGGCTTCCTCGAACTGCCAGGCGTTGTTGAGGTTCCTGCCCCGCTTGAGGAGATCTTCGGCGGTGATCTGCGAAGGCGGAAGCTCCGCCAGGGCGCTCCTGGACAGCGGGGATGCCGTCAGGTAGATCTCCTTGAGGAGCTTTCGGGCCTCCTTGTCCCTGTTGTTCTTCTTCAGGTGCATGGCCAGGGAGAACTTCATGTCCGTTTCCGAAGGATAGTCACGGACAAAGCGCTCGAGCGCCTGCAGCAGGAGGGAATCAGCGAGGCGTGCCCTGATTTCTATCTCCCGGCGCAGCGCCCTCCTGAGGAGCGGCGAGTCCGGATGATCCTTGGTGAGGGATGCGAGGTCGCTGAGGGCTTTCTCCGGTTCCCCCTTCGCATTGTGAGCCTGCGCCCTCCAGAGCAGGACATAGTCGGCAAGGACTGGAACTTCGGCCAGAGCTCCGGTGAGCTGGATGACGGCCTTGTCGTAGTCCTTCGCATCGAGACTCTGTTTGCCTTGGATGAGAAGACTCTCGGGCGCACCGGTTGGGACGGGAAAGGCCATTGGGATCTGAAGAAAGACCAGGAAGATGACGGCAAGGAAGAACAAGGCCAACCCGTGGCGACTGGCGAGCTGCATCACCGATTTCAGGGGGAGTCCGGGGGAATCTTGAGGCTTCCGAGATAGGAGGTGAGATTTCTCTCTGTTTCCTCCATGCTGTCGCCGCCGTGCTTCTCGAGGACTGCGTCGGCCAGCACGAGAGCGGTCATTGCCTCCGCAATGACGGCTGCCGCCGGCACGGCGCAGACATCGGAACGTTCATAGGCGGCCTCGACCGGGCCGCCCGTGGCAAGGTCCACCGAGCGAAGGGGTTTCCTGAGGGTCGGGATGGGCTTCATGGCAGCCCTCAGAAGGACAGGCATTCCGTTCGTCATTCCACCCTCGATCCCGCCGGCGTTGTTCGTCGCTCTCAGAAGGCCGCCCTGGGGGGCGCAGAAGATCTCGTCCATAACCTCGGAACCGAACCTCGATGCCGCTCCAAAGCCCGCTCCTACCTCGACTCCCTTGATCGCCTGGATGCTCATCAGCGCCTGAGAGAGCCTGCCGTCGATCCGCCTGTCCCAGTGAACGTGGCTGCCGAGGCCGACGGGCACTCCCCGTGCGACGACCATGAAGACCCCGCCGAGGGAGTCGCCCCTCCTGAGGGCCTCGTCTATGAGCAGTGTCATCTCCCGTGAAGTCTCTCCGTGAGGGCACCGCACCGGCGACCTGTCCACCTCTTCCTGCGAGAGCTGTGCGGGAGGAGGAGCGAGTGAGGCCTCGAGCCGGATCGACCCGATCTGCACCACGTAGCTTGTCACCGTTATGCCGAAGTGCAGGAGGAACTTCCGGGCG
>Ga0316622_100000850_pt1 | contig 18828 bp, 13 predicted proteins | sample OWC_Aug_OW2_C1_D_FD_207646 | JGI IMG/M metagenome (GOLD analysis project Ga0316622, IMG submission 207646) | Wetland soil microbial communities from Old Woman Creek delta, Ohio, United States - OWC_Aug_OW2_C1_D5_C | ecosystem: Environmental > Terrestrial > Soil > Wetlands | place: USA: Ohio... | reverse complement strand
CGGTCTTTGAGCCGCTGAAGGATGTGAAGTATTTTCGGCGTTTCTTCATCGACGGCTGGACGATCGCCTGGCCCAACGGGGCGGACATTGCGCCCGAGGCATTGTACGAGGGTAACCACGGCGAGCAGTGGCGCGGTATAGACTGATCTTTGCGCCTTGGCGCGAAAAATGCCCTCATGCAGAACGCCTGTCGCGGTTCAGCCGTGTTCGACGGCGGCCCCAAGAGATCTTCCGCAACTCGTAGCGATCCATAACCACACGTAACCACCCATGTGCGGCATCGCTGGCATCTTCGATCGTGCAGGCCACTCGGACCCCGAGCGCGCCGAGGTCCTCACACGCATGACCCGGACGCTGGTGCACCGAGGTCCCGACGACGAGGGCTACTTGATTGATGGCCCCGTCGGCCTCGGGTTTCGCCGGCTCAGCATCATCGATTTGGTGAGCGGGCATCAGCCGCTCGGCAACGAAGATGGCACCGTGTGGGTCATATTCAACGGAGAGATCTACAACTACCGCGATCTGCAAGCTCAGCTCGAAGCGAGGGGGCACGTTTTCAAGACCCATTCCGATACGGAAGCGATCGTGCACGCCTACGAGGAGTGGGGTGTATCCTGCCTCGATCGGTTCCGTGGGATGTTTGCATTTGCCGTCTGGGACCAGCGTCAGCGGCGCCTCTTCCTGGCCCGCGACCGCCTGGGCAAAAAGCCGCTGTACTACGCCGTCGTCGACGGCACGCTCATCTTTGGCTCCGAGATCAAGGCGTTGCTCGCGTTTCCCGGATTGGACCGGACCTTGGATCTCCAGGCAGTCAGCGACTATTTCTCTTTGCTATACATCCCCTCTCCGAAGACGATCTTTCGACAGGTGCGCAAGCTCCCGCCGGGACATTATCTGGTGGCCGGCCGTGACGGTGTCCAGGTGCGGCGCTACTGGGATGTGAGCTTCGCCCTGGGTGCAACCGAGAGACCGCCCGCAGAACGACTGGCCGAGCTACTGCACGAGTCGGTGGCACTCCGGCTGCGCAGCGACGTGCCACTCGGGGCGTTTCTGAGCGGCGGCCTCGATTCCTCCGCGGTGGTCGGATTGATGGCTGGCGCGTTGAGCTCTCCGGTGATCACGTCGTCGATCGGCTTTCCGGACGATGCCTTCAACGAGCTGGCCTACGCCCGCCAGGTCGCGCAGCACTTTCACACCGAAGCTCACGAGCACATGGTGACCCCTGACGCCATGCAGGTCCTCGACTCGCTGATCTGGCATTATGACGAGCCGTTCGGTGACTCGTCGGCGGTCCCGACCTTCTACGTGTCGAAGCTCGCCCGCATGAACGTCACCGTCGCGCTGTCGGGCGACGGAGGCGACGAGAACTTCGCTGGTTACCGGCGCTACTATTTCGATGTGCGGGAGAACACGGTGCGTGATCTGGTGCCTGGTCCGCTGCGGCGGACGGTCTTCGGGTTGGTCGGCGCACTCTACCCGAAGGCCGATTACCTGCCGCAGATCTTTCGCGGCAAGGCATTCCTCAGCAACGTGGCGCGCACGCCGTGGGGCGCATACTTTCACTCAGTCAGCAATATCAACGAAGCGGACAAGGCGCGGCTGCTGACCCCCGAGGTCCACGCCGCGCTCGGTGACTATCAGACCGTGGCACTGTTCGAAGAGCTGTATCGCGCCGCCGACGGTCCGGATTCTCTGTCGCGCATCCAGTACATTGACTTCAAGACCTATCTGCCGGACGACATCCTGGCGAAAGTGGATCGCGCCAGCATGGCGAACTCGCTCGAAGTCCGCTGCCCGCTGCTCGACCACCGCGTCGTCGAGTTCGCCGCCTCGCTGCCGTCGCGCCTGAAGCTGCGCGGGACGCAGACGAAGCTGATCTTCAAGGAGGCGATCCGGGGCTTGTTGCCGGATGAGATCATCAAGCGCAAGAAGATGGGTTTCGCCGTGCCGGTGGGGCCGTGGCTGCGCCACGATCTGCGTGAGCGGGTGTCCGAGTATGTGCTTGGCACCACGAGACGTCACGGCCTCTTCGACGGTGACATCGTCAAGAAGTGGCATGGCGAGCATCACTCGGGCCTGCGTGACCGCACGACGGAGCTGTGGGGGTTGCTGGTGTTCAATATGTGGTACGACCGTTTTGCACGTCAGGACGCCGCCGCGAGATCAGTGCGAGCTTCCGCTGTCTTGAACCAGCCTGCGCCGGTCAATCATGCAATGACGCGGTAGTTGGCTCTCATCGGGGCCAGTACAGTGTGCGGTCGCGTTCGAAGACAGCTGTTGCAGTATTTTCACTTGGAGGAATTGAGCAATGAAACATTCAGGAATGGTAGCCCTGGCAGGTGAGATCTGGTAACTTGTCCGGATACGCAAGAAGTGGTGGCTGGCGCCGATCATCATTGTTCTGGCTTTGTTCGGTTCGCTCATTGTCTTCACCCAGGGGTCGGCGCTTGCGCCATTCATATACACGATCTTCTAGGGTGAATACGGTGCGGGGCTCTGCAAACAACCGGAGGTATTGGCATGGCAACTGCTTCCAGGACTGAGCTCCGTAAGTTCGGTCTCACTGTTGGGGGGGGGCGTTTCTCGTCCTCGGACTGGCAAGCTGGACCCGTGGGCACTCGACCGCACCGCGGGTGCTGTGGGCGCTCGGCGTTTTCCTGGTGGCGCCGGGGCTGGTGGCCCCCCAAATTCTCGCGCCCGTGCACCGAGGGTGGATGGCCGCGGCGAGTGTGCTGAGCAAAGTGAATACCCGCATCATTCTCACCGCGCTGTTCTATACGGTGCTGACCCCGATTGGATGTGTCCTGCGGCTGGTGCGCGACCCCCTTGGTCGATCCCTCAAGGAGTCGCAGAAAAGCAACTGGGTGCGACGGGCACCGTGCCCCCACGACCCAAGTACCTACGAGCGACAGTTCTAGGGTTGCGCCCAGAGCCACCGTTTAATGAAGGGTGATTGAGTAACCATGACCACGATACTGGGGATCTCGGCCTACTATCACGACTCCGCCGCCTGCCTCGTACGTGACGGCGAGATTGTCGCGGCGGCGCAGGAAGAACGCTTCACGCGTAAGAAGCACGATGCTGGGTTTCCGCGCCACGCGGTCGCCTACTGCTTGCGGGAGGGCGGGGTGCGGGTGGAGGACCTCGACTACGTAGGTTTCTATGACAAGCCACTCCTGAAGTTCGAGCGGATTCTGGAGAATTACCTCGCGGTGGCTCCGCGTGGCTTGCGGTCGTTTCTCACGGCCCTGCCCGTCTGGCTCAAGGAGAAGCTCTTTACCCGCGACCTGATCCGCAAAGAGCTTTCCGGGTTGACCGCCCCGGTGCTCTTTGCGGAGCACCACGAGTCGCACGCGGCGAGTGCCTTCTACCCGTCGCCGTTTTCAGAGGCCGCGGTACTTACCATGGACGGCGTGGGCGAATGGGCGACCTCCTCGTACGGTGTGGGGCGAGGCAAGGATCTGCAGCTCCTCGCGGAGCTGCATTACCCGCACTCCCTCGGGATGCTGTACTCGGCCTTCAGCTACTACACCGGGTTCAAGGTCAACTCCGGCGAGTACAAAGTCATGGGGCTGGCGCCCTATGGCGAGCCCAAATTCGTGGATCGCATTTTCGACAAGCTCATCCACATGAACGACGATGGGTCGTTCAGGATGAACATGGACTACTTCAACTACCTGCACGGGCTGACAATGACGAACGGAGCGTTTGATCGCCTCTTCGGCGGCCCCCCGCGGAAGCCTGAATCTGAGGTGACGCAACGGGAGATGGATCTAGCTGCGTCCATCCAGAAGGTGACCGAAGAGGTCATGTTGTGCATGTCGAGACACGTTCAACGCGAGACCGGGATGGAGAACCTCTGTCTGGCGGGTGGCGTGGCGCTCAATTGCGTGGGTAACGGGCGATTGCTGCGGGAGGGCCCGTTCAAGCGCATATGGATCCAGCCGGCCGCTGGCGACGCCGGGGGCGCGCTGGGTGTGGCACTGACCATCCAGCACAAGGTCCTCGGCAATGACCGGCAGGCCTGCCCTAGCGGCGATAAGATGAAGGGGGCGTATCTCGGCCCCGCCTTCTCCGACGACGAGACCGAGCGCTTTCTGCAATCGGTCGGCGCCGCCCACCAGAAGCTCGCGCCACGGGATCTGCCGGAGCGCACCGCGCAACTTCTGGCACAGGAGCACATCGTCGGGTGGTGCCAAGGGCGTATGGAGTTCGGGCCCCGCGCGCTTGGGGGGCGCAGCATCCTAGGGGATCCGCGGTCCGCCAAGATGCAGTCCGTGATGAACCTGAAGGTCAAGTTCCGCGAGAGCTTCCGGCCCTTTGCGCCGAGTGTCCTGCGCGAGCACGTCGCGGAGTATTTCGACCTCGACGAAGACTCACCCTATATGCTCTTGGTGGCTCCCGTGCGCGAGGCCAAGCGCATTCCCATGACGGCCCAGCAACAGCGGCTGTTCGGCATCGAGAAGCTGAACGTGCCGCGTTCCGACATTCCGGCGGTAACCCACGTGGATTACTCCGCTCGCGTGCAGACCGTGCACGCGGCCACCAACCCGACCTACCACGCGCTGTTGAGCCGCTTTCACGCGCTCACCGGTTGCCCGGTGCTGGTAAACACAAGTTTCAACGTTCGGGGGGAGCCAATCGTGTGCACGCCGCAGGATGCCTACCTGTGCTTCATGCGCACGGAAATGGATCATCTTGTGCTCGGATCATTCGTGCTCGACAAACGCCGGCAGGCGCCGCTCCGTGAGGACGGCGACTGGCGAAAGCTTTATCAATTGAACTAACGCGCCCGCTCCGTTAGCGAACGCATTCGCGGCCGCCGTCGGAGCAGACGATCAACCATTCACGATAGGCATGATGTCGTCCACCCGAGTGTTGCACGTTCTCGATCACTCCTTGCCGCTCCTCAGCGGCTATAGCCTGCGCAGCCGCTACCTGCTGGGTGCGCAGCGGATGTGGGACATCGAGCCGGTGGCCGTGACATCGCCGAAACACGGTCCCGGCAACGGCCGGGAGGACATCGACGGCATCCCGTACTTCCGGACCGCGTCGCGGTGGCGGGGGGCTGCCACACTTCCGGCGTTCGCGGAGTTGCTGCTGATGCGGGCGCTCGCCGCCCGCGTCGGTGAGGTCATTCGCACCCGGCGCATCCAACTGGTGCATGCTCATTCGCCGGTTCTGAATGGGATCCCCGCCCTCTGGGCGGCGCGGCGCGCGGGCATCCCGGTGGTCTACGAGATCCGTGCATTCTGGGAGGATGCGGCAGTTGACCATGGCACGCACCGCGAGGATTCGCCGCGCTACCGGTTGATCCGTGCTGTGGAGGGATGGCTGATGCAGCGCGTCGACGCGGTGGGCGTCATCTCTGAAGGCCTGGCCACGGAGGTCGCGCAGCGCGGCGTTCCGACGACGAAGATTTTCCGGATTCCAAACGGCGTCGACACCGAGCTGTTCCGGCCGGCCGGACGCGACGCGGAGTTGGAGGCCCGTTGGGGCTTGCAGGGCAAGGTGGTGATCGGCTTCATCGGTTCGTTTTCGCGGTACGAAGGGCTCGATGTGTTGTTGCAGGCCTGGGCGAAGGTTGCCGCGGACCAGCCCGGGCTGTGTGCGCTGCTCATCGGGACGGGGGAAATTGCCGGTGCACTCCGGGCCGACGCCGAACGTTTGGGAATCGCGGAACGAACGATTTTTGCGGGCTCGGTATCGCACACCGAGATTCCCCGCTGCTACTCGGTGTGCGATGTGATGGTGTATCCGCGCAAATCGATGCGCCTCACTGAGTTGGTCACGCCGTTGAAACCCCTGGAGGCGATGGCTGCCGGAAAAGCGGTGATCGCGAGCAACGTCGGCGGATTGCGCGAGCTCATCCGCGACGGTGAGACTGGGCGATTGTTTCCTGCCGGTGATGTCGATGCACTGGCAGCGGTGCTCAACGATGTCGTGCAGGATGCCGAGCTTCGCGTGACCTTGGGCCGTAACGCTCGCCGACGCGTCTGCGAGGAGCGCGAGTGGGGCAAACTAGTACGGGTCTACGCGGATACATATGCGAAGGTGCTCAATGAAACCGGCGGTAGCCGCGACGCGGCCTGACCGAGATGCGCTGGAAGAAGGCGGCCCGGCTCGCCGCGAGCTGCCTGGCGGTCCGGGCGTGCTGGTCTTTACGACGCTCTTTCCGAACCCGGCGCAGCCGCGACTGGGGGTCTTCGTTCGCGATCGCGTCGCCGCCGTTGCCGCCCACTGTCCGACCCGCGTCGTAGCACCGGTGCAGAGCCCGTTCGGACGGTGGCTCAGGAAGGGTCCCAGCGCGCCGGTTCCAGTCCGGGAGTGCCAGGCTGGGCTCGACGTGTATCATCCGCGTTTCACCACGATGCCCGGTGTCGGTCGCTTTGCCGACGGTTTCTTGCTCTACGTGCAAACGGTCGCACAGGCGGTACGCCTGCGAAAGGCATTTGCATTTCAGCTGATCGATGCCCACTATGCGTTCCCGGACGGGACCGCTGCCGTCCTCCTTGGCCGTCATTTCCGGGTGCCGGTGTGCATAACGGTGCGCGGTGGAGATCTCGATCTTCTGCCGCGCTACCGAATGCGCCGCGGAGTGATCGCATGGACACTGCGCCATGCTGACAAAGTCGTCGCCGTCTCGCAGCATCTGGCCCACAAGGCGGGAGAGTTGGGTGCCGAGCAGCCGCGCGTGTGCGTCGTCCCGAATGGTATCGACACGTCGACATTCTCACCGGTCGATCAACGCGAGGCGCGCCGTCGCACTGGCATTCCCGAGGCGATGCGACTGCTGCTGTGTGTCGGCAATCTCACTCCCGAGAAGGGCCAACATGTTGTGGTCGAGGCGCTCGCCCGTCTCGCTGCAAACGGGCCAGGTGCTCCACATCTGGTGGTCATCGGAAACGACCAATGGGGGGGCGGGGAGTACGGTCCTGAGGTCGAAAGACGAGTGCAGCAGTTGGGCCTCGGCGAGCGGGTTCGACTGATCGGTTCGCGCCCGCAGACCGAGTTGGCGATGTGGTACAACGCCGCGGACCTCCTGGTGCTGCCGACCTTCCGCGAAGGCTGCCCCAATGTCGTCCGCGAGGCACTCGCGTGCGGCCTGCCGGTCGTAGCGTCCAGGGTCGGAGGCGTTCCGGAGTTGATATCGACGGACGATGTCGGTCTGCTGACCGACCCCGGGGACGTAGAGAGTCTTGCAGGCGCGATCACGACCGCGCTGCAGCGACGCTGGAACCGCAGTGCCATTGCTGGCATTGGGCGGCGGCGCACGTGGCCCTCCGTCGGTGCCATCGTTGCGGACGAGTTCCGAACGCTGGTGCAGCGGACCGGGGAGTCAGGAGTAGCTCGGTGGGCGGTCAGACGAAGGTTGGTTGACTGACGTGGCTGGGAACAGCGCTCTGCGCCTGCAGGCGCGCCAAGAGCATCCACCGCTGGTGATGCATGTCATCTACCGGCTGAGTGTTGGGGGCTTGGAGAACGGGCTCGTGAACTTGATCAATCACATGCCCGCGGAGCGCTATCGTCATGCCATTGTGTGCGTGACCGATGATACTGCGTTCCGGAATCGGATCACGCGCCAGGAAGTACCGGTACTCGCTCTACGCAAAGCAGCGGGTCGCGGCGTCAGTGTCTACGGGCGCTTCTGGCAGACAATGCGTTCCCTGCAGCCGCACATCGTACACACGAGGAATCTGCCAGCGTTGGAATACATCGTTCCTGCGGCGCTCGCCGGTGTACCAGGCCGCATTCACGGGGAACACGGGCGGGATGTGTACGATCTAGATGGCACGAGCTTCAAGTACAACATGCTGCGGCGCGCTGTCGGACCGCTGGTGCATCATTACACTGCGGTGAGCGCGGACCTCGCGACGTGGTTGGTCCGCACCGTCGGCGCGCGTCGCGACCGGGTGACCCAAATCCTCAATGGGGTGGATGCCCGAGCCTTTCACCCGCGCAGTGGACCACGTGTTGCCGTCGGGCCTGAGAACTTCGCGCCGCCCGGTAGCTTCGTGCTGGGGACGGTTGGCCGTATGCAGGTGGTCAAAGATCAAGTCACCCTCGCCCGGGCCTTCATTCACTTGTTGGACATGGTGCCCGATGGGCGCGATCGGCTGCGGTTGGTGATGGTCGGCGATGGTCCGTTGCGTGACGAGTCACTGCGGACGCTGTGCGCCGGCAATGCCCAGCAGCTCGCCTGGCTTCCGGGAGACCAGTCGAATGTCGCCGAGATCATGCGGGGGTTGGATCTGTTTGTGTTGCCCTCTCTGAGAGAAGGCATCTCGAACACCATCCTGGAAGCCATGGCGAGCGGGCTGCCGGTTGTGGCGACGCGTGTCGGGGGGAGCACCGAGCTGGTGGAAGAAGGAGAGACGGGCATGTTGGTGGCGCCTGCGGATCCGGTGGCGCTAGCCGGCGCGATTCGTGTATACGTACTTGATAGCAATCGGTTAGCCCGTCACGGCTGCGCGGGTCGCAAACGGGTCGAATCTCGCTTCAGCCTGGAGGCCATGGTCAATGGCTACGCGCGAGTGTACGACGCCACGTTGAAGGATCCCCGCCTCCGTACGACCACAGGGAAGCCGTATGGTGGGCGTTCGTCGGTCTCTCTATCCGGCGCCAGTCAATGACCTCCGTGGATGGGCAGCAACGGACATGGCTGCGTCGGCAGATGGGCAACCTTGCGGTTGCTCTGTGCGGTCTCGGTGTCGCGTGGGGCATGTGTGAGGCTCTGGTGCGATTCGCGCTCCCAGTCTCCACGGTCGCGTATCAATACGACGAGCAGGTCGGGCACCTACTTCAAGCGAGTGCCAGATCGCGTTTTGTCGGGAAGGACTTCGATGTCCAGATCGTGACCAACGCCGCCGGCTTCCACGACGTTGAGCACGCGGCACGCAAGCCCCCCCACACGTACCGAGTGGTGGTGCTTGGCGATTCGGTGATCGAGGCCCTCCAGGTCCCGATCGAGGTGGGCTTCACGCAACGCCTGCAACACAGCATCCAGAAGTGGTCGGCGGTCCCGATCGAGGTGATCAATCTCGGTGTCTCAGGCAACGGGCCGGCGCAGTATTATCGACTGCTCGAGCAGCGGGGGTTGGCCTACGAGCCCGATCTCGTGGTCATGGCGGTAACGACGATCAACGACTTCCGGAACACGTTGCCGGAACTGGAGGGCGATCCCGTGAAGCCGTACTACATCCTCGACGGCGCCGATCAGATCGCGTACGTGAGTCCGTCGAATGCAGGGAACCAGGGTGTTGCGGCGCAGGTCAAAGCATTGCTGAGGCACAGTGCCGCCATGCGCGTGGCGATCGAGAAGATTCAGCTGCTCCAAGGTGCGGAGCTGACTCGGTCCGGAGGTTCTCAGGCGGCGGCGGCTGCTGACCAGCAGCGGCTCCCGATTGGCTCTGACTGGAACGTGTACCTCAGGGATCCTCCGAGCGTGTGGGAGAAGGCGTACGCGGTGACCTTGCGGGTCATCGAAGCATGTCACCGACTCAGCGAACGGAACGGTGCGCGTTTTGTCGTCGTCCTGATCGCCCCAAAGGCCCTGGTGGAGGATCGCCTCAGCGAGGCCGCCACCACGGACGGCGGCGCCGCTTCATTGCATTGGGACGTACAGCGCCCGTTTCGTACGATCGAACAGCTGGGCGCGGAGAAAGGATTCGGGGTCGTGAACTTGCTGCCGGATTTTCAGCGCGATTATGCAAGCCGTCGGGTGAGCGCCTCGTGGGAGCATGACGGGCATTGGAACCCACGTGGACACCTGCTGGCCGCCGCGCGCGTGGACCAGTACCTGCAAGACCACGCTCCCGATGTCGGGCTCTCAGCTCGGCGGACAGACGGCCGCATCGGTTCGCAGCCTTGAAGCGATCACGTATGAATGCCCAAGCACCGGCTGGGTTGGACGCACAAGGGAAAGCGAACATGGGGATGGCCGAGCGACATGCCAAGAGCCGGGCGCTGTGGCGCAAATACTACGCCGGTGTTCCGACGAGGGAAGCGCTGCTCGATCAGGCCGTGTCGCGAGTGCTGCGGTCCTCGCACGTCTTCCTGGATGCGGGGTGCGGTGAAACGCTGGCCTTGCTCAAAGAGTATGCGCCGCACGCATCGTTCGCGATCGGCATCGATTTGGTCGCGTCCGGTGACCGGCCGCCTGAACGCGCGGCGGTTATCACCGGGACCCTGGACGTGCTGCCCTTTCGCGACCAGACCTTCGATGTCGTCGTCTCACGCTCCGTGTTCGAACATTTGCGGGACCCGTTCGCCGTGTTTGCCGAGCTCAGTCGCGTCCTGAAACCACGCGGGAAACTCATCTTCACCACGCCAAACAAATACTATTACTCGTCGGTGATCGCCGGAATGATCCCGTACCGCGTGAAGGACTTCTATATGAGCCGCGTCTTTGGCGAGACCACGTACGATCACTTCCCCGTCTTCTACCGAGCCAACACGCGACGAGCGTTCCGCCGTCTCGCCGCCGCGTCGGGGCTGCGGTTGACGTCCGTAAGCGCGATCAGGCACTTTCCGTACTACTTTCTCTTCTCGCCGACGCTCTTCCGCTTGGGCATGCTCTACGACTGGGCGGTGACGGCGGCACACCTGGATGGCCTGCAGAGCAACTGGCTTGTCGAGATGGAGCGAGTGTGAGGCGGGTCTCATCAGCCCAGCCGTCCTCGGGAGTTCGTGATGCGTGATTACGTCGTCCTGGGCGTCATCTTCGTGAGCGTCGCGGCTGCGCTCTTGCGCCCCTTCGTTGGCGTCTTGGCGTGGACATGGGTCTCTTTCATGAATCCGCACCGCCTCTCATGGGGCGTCGCGCGGACGTTCCCGGTGGCCCTGGTGGTGGCGCTGGCGACGCTGGCTGGCGTCGTGCTCTCGGGAGAGCCGAAGCAGTTGCCGCGCAATCCGGGCACCCGCTTGCTGTTTGCCCTGTGGGCGTGCCTCAGCATCTCGACGGCGCTGGCCCTCCATTCCGACACGGCGCTTGAAGCGTGGATCCTACGCTCCAAGATCTTGCTCATGGCGATCCTGACGATGACGCTTCTCAAAGACAGAGAGCGATTACGTTGGCTTTGCATCGTCACGGCGCTGTCCGTGGGGTTTTTTGGTCTGAAGGGAGGCATCTTCACCATAATTACCGGCGCGCAATATCAGGTGCTCGGCCCCGAAGATACCTTTCTCGGCGACAACACGAGCCTGGCGTTGGCGTTGACCATGGTTCTGCCGATCCTGTTCTACTTGACCCGGGACGTGAACCAAAAGCCGCTGCGATGGCTGCTGTGGGCGACCTTTGTGTTCTCCATCCCTGCCATCATTGGTACGTATTCGCGGGGCGGCTTGCTCGGGTTGGCTGCAGTCGCGATGACGATGTTTGCCAAGGGGGGCCGCAAGTTGTTCGGGGTTGTGCTGCTCACGGCGGCGACCGTGGCAGTGATCACCCTTGCGCCGCAGAAGTGGTCGCAACGGATGGAAACCATCGGGCACTATCAGTCCGAGGCGTCTGCGATGGCGCGCATCCATGCGTGGACGCTCGCCTGGCGCTTGGCGCTGGCGCGGCCGATCTTTGGTTGGGGGCCACAAGCGATGGACGACAAGAAACTGTACGACACGTACTATCCCGAAAGCCCCGGGCGCGACGACGTGCACAACTCCTACCTGCAATTGCTTGCGGAGTGCGGGTTCGTCACGTTCGCGGTCTTCGCCGCCCTGCTTGGTTGGTGTTTGCTGCACCTGCGGCGGCTATCAGCACTGTTTCGCGAAAGCCCGGAACACACGTGGGTGGCAACATACGCCGACATGCTGCAGGTGAGCCTGATTGGATACGTGGTTTCGGCGGCCTTCTTGGAGATGGCCTTCTTCGACCTTCTCTACCACATCGTCGCCAGTTCCATTGCGCTCGTCCAGTTGGCGGCAGGGCTCGAGGTAAAGAGCGCGGTGCCGCTGCGACGGGCGGCGCACGTTCCGCTAGCCCCCGTGCCGAGGGCTACGACAGCGGTGAGCGCTGGCTGATCAGAAGTGGTTGCCAAGGGAGTCATTAATGATCAAGGAACTGGTGGAGTACCGCCACCTGCTGTGGATGCTGACGTGGCGGGACATCCGCATCCGCTACAAGCAAACCGTGATGGGGTTTGCGTGGGTCTTCTTTATGCCGCTGTTGTTCGTGGGTGCTGGATTGGTGATCTCACGGATAGCCAATTTTGACACTGGGCGGGTACCCTACCCGCTTTTTATGTTGATCGGCGTGCTGCCATGGACGTTCTTTGTTGCATCGTTGAAGTTCAGCACGAGTAGCCTGGTGAGTAACGCCAATCTTGTCACCAAGGTCTATTTTCCAAGAGAGGTCTTCCCGTTGTCCGCTATTGGGGCGTGTCTCACCGACTTCCTGGTCGGCAGTGTCCTAGTGGCGGGTGCCGTGGCCTACTATTGGTGGCAAGGTGCGGTAGCGGTGAGCCCCTGGGCATTGCTGCTGCCGGTGATACTGCTTTTCCAAGTGCTGCTGACCATCGGGCTCGGACTGGTGCTGGCGATGGCCAACCTGTTCTTCCGCGACATCAAGTATATTGTTGACGGGCTGCTCACCGTTGGGATCTTCGGCACGGCGGTCTATTATCCTTTGGGCGGGATGTTTCTCCTGAATCCAATGAATCCGATACTCAATGCGTACCGGGACGTATTGGCGTACGGGCGTGCGCCTGACTGGGGTGCGTTCGGCCTCACCGCCGCCGTCAGCCTGGGTATACTCGTTGTCGGTTGGGTGACATTTGATAGATGCGAATTCCTCTTCGCGGAGAACATTTGAGCCCACGCGCTTTCCTCACGGCGTTTGCCGCTCCACGAGCCAATTGCTGGTGATGCACGCTCAACTGGCGCAGCAGTGTGATGCATTCGGCCGATGACACCGCCCTACGGTGCGGGAGAGGAATGCGGTTGGCTGGGTGGCCTCGCGTGGGCCTGATTGCGCTGGTGGTGATGTGCATGGCGCGGCCTTCATGGGCTCAATCCCCTAACCTAGCTCCGGGCACATGGACCAGGCTCAACACAGTGCCAACCACTCAGTTTCTTGCGCACGGCTTTGTGAACTGCGCGGACCAGATCGGGAGTTTGACGGGGCCGGTTGGGCGGTCGTTTTGCGGGGTGGCGTACGGTGGGGGCAAGCTCTTCTACTACGGGGGTGGGCACGTCGGGAACCCGGGCAATGATGTGGAGCTCTTCGACATCGCGAGCATGACCTGGACACAGCAGTACGCTCCGGAATGCATAGCAGTGTGTTGCTGTCAGCCGGTATGCAACGGCCGCAGCACCTGCTCGGGATCGTGTCCGCTGATCACCAGTGGGAGCTGTGGGATAGACTGTGTGACCGCGGCCAATCGCCCGTATGCGGTGCACACCTTTCGGTTGGTGGCGTACAACCCGGTACGTGCGAAGTACCTGGCGGCGCTGGGGTCGGGGACCTGGGAGTACCATCCGCCGACGGCAACTTGGACGCGGCTGACATCGACGCGGCCAGGCCAGCAAGACATCGCGGTGGCAACGCTGGTGTATGACCCGCATCGCGATGCGATTCTGGACATCGACACGGCTGAGTTTGGCGAGGGGAATGCCGTAGTCTACCGGTTCGACTACGGAAGCAATACGTGGGTGCTGTTTGGGAGTGCGCCTGCGGCGTTGGCTCAGAGGTGGGACGAGGTATACGCGGCGGGCCCGGCGGGGACGCAGTTTCTGGTGTCATCGTACGCGAGTAACGGTTTCTGGCTGTTCGATCCGAGCGTCGGCGTAGAACCCACCGCGGGGACGTGGACGCGGGTGACGGACAGCCAGGTGCCGCCGGATGCGCGCAAGGCCGCATCCCTCGATTATGACGCTGGGGTGGGAGTCTTCGTGCTCGCCAAACAGATCGGCCTGACGGGAGAGATCGGGGTGTGGACGTACGAGCCGGTGACGGATGCGTGGGGATCGGTGAACCTGCAGGGGGTCGCGCCGGTGCCGAATCAGTCGACGCGGGTGGATTGGGGGACGCTGAACTATGATCCGCAACGGAGCACGCACTATTTCGTCAACGTGCGGAACGGGGGCGGGTCCGGGACCGGGGGCATCGGCGAGGGGGACGTGGAGACGTGGGCGTTCCGCCTCTCGGGGCCGGGTGGACCGGTCAACACGCAGGCGCCGACGACCACCCCAACCCCCACGCCGACGCAGGTGCCTGGGGTACCGACCTGCCAGGCTGGGGAGAGTGCGATAGCGTTTAGTATTGCGGCGAGCACGGATGACGGGTTCGTGAGGCATCAGAGTGCGAGCTATCCGCTGCCCCCACCCGGTGACTCGGTGGACACCACCTTGGATGAGCTGAGCGTGCACCGCTCACTGCTCAGTGGGAACGGCTATTTCGTGTACAATGGAGCGTTGCGCTGGGATACCTCGGCGCTTCCGGACCAAGCGACGGTGACGCAAGCCTGGTTGCGCGCGATGCCGGATTGGGCAACCGACAGCGACGGGTTGAGTTTGACCGCGGGGTGGCACGATTGGTCGGACAATGGCGGAGTGGACGTGGGCGACTGGATGGAAGCGCCGGAGAACGACGCGCTGGTGGGCGTGAGCGTGAGTTCCATGGCGGCGAGCATCGGGGCGCAGATGAACCTGCCGTTGGCGAATGTGGCGGCGCACGTCTCGGTGACGGGGGAGACACTATTACGCCTGCACATCAGCCAGCGGACGGGGAATGCAGCGCCGACGGGGCTCAACTACGTGCAGCTACGCGCCGGGTATGCGGACAGTGGTAGTACGCGGGGTCCTCAATTGATCGTCTGCTACACCCTGCCGCTGCCCCCCACAAGTACCTTGCAGCCGACGGCCTCGGCGACGCCCTCACCCACACAAACTACGCCAATACCGAGTGCGACTCCAACCAGCACCGCGAGTGCAATGCCGACCGTGACGCCGAGTCCGACCGCGACGGGTACGCTGACGGCGACGCCCAGTACCGCGGCGAGTGCCACCCCGACGCTGACGGGTACGGCGGTAGCACCCGCGACCGCGACGGTGACGGCGCCAGTGGGGTACCCGACGTGCCAGGCGGGCGAGGTGCGGGCGAGCTTTGGGAGCGTCGCGAGTGGCGATGATGGGTTTGTGCGACGGCAGGGAACGAGGTACCCGCTGAGTGCGCCGGGAGACACGGTGAACAGCGACCTGGACAGGGTCGTGATGCATCGGACGTTGCTGCCGGCAAGCGGGTACTATGGGTATGTGGGATTGCTGCGATGGGACACGTCGGTGCTGCCGGACAACGCGACGGTGACGGCGGCGTGGTTGCGGGCGTTCATCAATGGGGCGGATGACACGGACGGGTTGAGCTTGACGGCGGGATGGTACCCGTGGGCGAGTAGTGCAGGGAGCACGGTGAATGACTGGACAGGGACGCCCGAGAGCAGTGCACTGGCAGGGGTGAGTGTGGCGACGATTGTGCCACAGGTATTCACGAACATGAACTTCGAGCTGGGCAATGTGGGGCAGGTGTCGGTGACGGGGGTGACGTCGCTGCGGTTGCACATCAGTCAGAGGGCGGGGGACGCGGCGCCGACGGGGAAGAACGATGTGCAGCTGCAGGCCACGACCGCGGACAGCGGCAGTGTGCAGATCCCGACGCTGATTGTGTGCTACGCGGTGCCCACCCCGTCACCGACCAGCACGGGGACTGCAACGCCGACCGTGACGCCGAGTCAGACCGCGACGGTGACGGCGCCAGTGGGGTACCCGACGTGCCAGGCGGGCGAGGTGCAGGCGAGCTTTGGGAGCGTCGCGAGTGGCGATGATGGGTTTGTGCGACGGCAGGGAACGAGGTACCCGCTGAGTGCGCCGGGAGACACGGTGAACAGCGACCTGGACAGGGTCGTGATGCATCGGACGTTGCTGCCGGCAAGCGGGTACTATGGGTATGTGGGATTGCTGCGATGGGACACGTCGGTGCTGCCGGACAACGCGACGGTGACGGCGGCGTGGTTGCGGGCGTTCATCAATGGGGCGGATGACACGGACGGGTTGAGCTTGACGGCGGGATGGTACCCGTGGGCGAGTAGTGCAGGGAGCACGGTGAATGACTGGACAGGGACGCCCGAGAGCAGTGCACTGGCAGGGGTGAGTGTGGCGACGATTGTGCCACAGGTATTCACGAACATGAACTTCGAGCTGGGCAATGTGGGGCAGGTGTCGGTGACGGGGGTGACGTCGCTGCGGTTGCACATCAGTCAGAGGGCGGGGGACGCGGCGCCGACGGGGAAGAACGATGTGCAGCTGCAGGCCACGACCGCGGACAGCGGCAGTGTGCAGATCCCGACGCTGATTGTCTGCTACACGATTCGCTAGGCAGAGCCGCGCCTGTCCCCACGCCTCTGGGAGTTACCACTGGGCCACCCGTCGCGGCGGCGAACGGCCGGCTATTCCCCGTGCCGCGTCGTGGAGGGAGCATGAGTTTGATCGGGGCCTTGGTCCATCGATTTGGGCGCTTCTACATCACAGAAATTTGCCGGCGCGAGTTCGAGTCCGAACATGCCGGTCCAGTTGCAATCAACGAGCGACCCGTAGAGTATCGGTTCGTCTTCGAGCAGCTCTTGCGAACCGCGCCGACCTCTGTCCTGGATGTGGGAACTGGGATGACGGCCTTGCCCCACCTGCTCCAGACCTGCGGGTACCATGTCACGGCGATCGACAATGTTCGCGATTTCGGAGAACAAGGTACGTTCAATCGTCACTTCTACGTCATTCACGACGATATCACCAACCCCAGTAGGGTCACGAGCAAGTTTGACTTTATCACGTGCATTAGCGTGCTGGAGCACATTCCTGCGCACGAGGATGCGGTGAACGCCATGCTTGAGCGGCTCGAGACAGGTGGTCACCTGGCGATGACGTTTCCCTACAACGAGTCGCAGTACGTGAACAACGTCTACGAACTGCCGGCCGCCGCATATGGGAAGGATAAGCCCTATGTGTGCCAAGTATACTCGCGGAGCGAACTGTCGCGCTGGCTGGCGAAGACTGACAGCCAGTTGGTGCAGCAGGAATACTGGCAGATGTTTACCGGTGAGTTTTGGACGATGGGCGAGCGACTCGCAGTGCCGAAGCAGGTGACGCAACACGACCGGCATCACCTGAGCTGCGTGCTCATCCGGAAGGCAACGCGTGCCGCAGCGCTGTGAGAAATCGCACGGTCGCGCCTTGGACGTTACGATACAATGAACGGGATTGCCGTCAGGTTTGACAGCGTGTCGAAGAAGTTTCGTCGAGGGCAGGGGTTCGACTCTGTGCGCGATCTGATTCCGGCTGTTGTGAAGCGATTGCTGCCTGGCCGCCCCCGGGAAGAGGCGCGCCTGGGAGCGCGCGAGTTCTGGGCCTTGCGTGACGTCTCGTTCGAGGTGAGATCCGGCGATGCGTTGGGCATCATCGGCCCGAATGGTGCAGGGAAGAGCACTATTCTGAAAATCCTATCCGGGATTCTGCGCCCGACCAGTGGACGATCTCTTGTGCGCGGTCGGCTCAGCGCGCTAATCGAGGTCGGCGCCGGATTCCATCCGGATCTCACCGGACGGGAGAACGTGTTTCTCAACGGTGCCATTCTTGGGATGAGGCGAAAAGACATCGCTGCGCGCTTCGACGAGATCGTCGAGTTTGCGGAACTAGCGGAGTTTATTGATACGCCGGTAAAACGCTACAGCTCGGGAATGTATGCTCGCCTGGGTTTCTCGGTGGCGGTTCACGTGAGTCCTGAAGTGCTCCTGGTGGATGAGGTGCTCAGCGTTGGGGACATGGCTTTTCAGGCAAAGTGCCAACGGAAGATGCATGAAATTGAACGGAGCGGAGCTACGATCGTCTTCATAAGCCACAACCTACCCGCCGTGGCTGCCCTCTGCAGTCAAGTTGTCGTCTTGCACCATGGCTCTGTGATTGCCTGGGGGCCCGCCGCCGACGCGATTAGCAGGTACTGGCAACTGGCCAGCACGGTCGAGGGTACGACCAGTGACAGCGGGTTAGTGTTAGAGCGGGCAGAGGTCCAGGACGCGAGCGGTGGTCTGAATCGGACACTCAGGTCGGGCCAGCCCTTTCGAATCACGCTCGATTTCGCCGCCCACGCTCGATTAGACAAGGCAGCCGTTGGGATCTGGCTTCGAGGCCCCACTGGCGAATACGTGTTCAACACCAGCACGCAGAGGATGCACCTTGATCCCGTCGACCTTCTGCCCGGCCAGGGAGTTCGTGCTCGCTTCGATCTGCTCGCCAACCTGTGTCCCGGCTCCTACACGCTCGGCATTATCGTCAAGCGATACGATGTCGACGCCAACTACTTGATGGTCGAACCAGCGGCGAACATCGACATTGTGGGCACGGATGGCAACGGAGGCGTCGCTTGGCTTTCGCCCAAATGCGAACTCCTCGTAAACCCAGACGATCGGATTGCGTTATGAGGTCAGCCCTAGACGCTAACGCCCTAATCTTTGAGCATCCCGACCACTGGAACGGGACGACCAGTGAAGACCCGCTTCACCAGGAGCGTAACCGACTCTTGGTCGGTCTCATCCCTCATGACGTACAAACTTTACTGGACGTTGGGTGTGGTGAGGGAGCCTTCGCTCAAGCCGCCGCCGCTGCTGGCGTACGTGTGCATGCCACCGATCGGAGCCGTGCGGCCCTCCGAAGGGCAGGTTTGCGTGGTACGCTATCTGACATCACGGGCCTACCCTTTCGGGATCACTCGTACGATCTGGTTTCTTGCATCGAAGTCATCGAGCACCTCGACGGCCGCAGCTTGGCGCAGGCAGTGGCTGAACTAGCTCG
>Ga0316622_100000849_pt1 | contig 18828 bp, 13 predicted proteins | sample OWC_Aug_OW2_C1_D_FD_207646 | JGI IMG/M metagenome (GOLD analysis project Ga0316622, IMG submission 207646) | Wetland soil microbial communities from Old Woman Creek delta, Ohio, United States - OWC_Aug_OW2_C1_D5_C | ecosystem: Environmental > Terrestrial > Soil > Wetlands | place: USA: Ohio... | reverse complement strand
GCGGCGCCGCCGTCGCGCACCCAGTCGACGGCGAACCCGTGCCGGTGCAGCGCGGCGCGTATCGACTCGCCGATCATGGGGTCGTCCTCTGCCAGGAGGAGTCGCACGGCTGCGATTACTGCACCTGTTCGAGCGCCGCCTCCGCTGCCGCCAACAGGGCGCCAGGTCCGACCGGCGCGCCCGTCGCGCGCTGCATCCAGAGGTCGGGCGTGAGGCGGCCCTGGCGGCTCATGCGCTCGAACTCGGTGCCGAGGTTGCCGGTGCGGTGCACCTGTTCCTTGATCTGGTGGGCGATCATGTGGCCAATGGGATAGTTCGGCAGGTACAGGCCCCGGTCGATCATGTGGGAGTAGATGCCGAGCAGCACCACGTCCTTGCGGCCGAACACCGGCGCGAAGAATTCGTTCCAGGTCTGTCGTGCGATCTGCAGGGTCGCCTCGCGCAACTCGGCCGGGGTGGCTGCGGGGTGCGCATACATCCAGCGCCAGAGGCGCATGTCCACCAGGGCGACGCCCGAGATCTCGAACGCGCCCCAGAAATCGTCCAGCGTGCCGAGCGCCTCGCTCCTGGCATCCGGCCTCGCGAGTCCCAGCAATTCGAGGTCGCGGTCCTGGAACACGAACGCCAGTGCCTCGGTGAAGGCCGTGTTCGGTACGCCTTCGAGCGAGTGGAACGGAACGTCGTAGAGCGAGAAGGTCTGCTCGACGTTGTGCCCCAGTTCGTGCAGGGCGATGTTGTAGCCCTTGTAGTCCATGCCACTGGGGCCGACGCGCGTGCGCAGGTGCGCCTTGTCGCCGCGGCGTGCCGCACCCCAGGCGTGGCCCGCGCCGCGCGCCGGATCGACGGTGATGTGCTCCGCAAGGTACTTCGCACGCTGCGGCGAAAAGCCGAGGCCCGTGAGAATGTTCGGGATGTCCGCCGCGAACGCCGCGGGCGTCGGGTACTTGCGCCGCGTGATCTCGTCGAGCTGTGCCTCGGTGTAGGCGCCGCGCGGGCGGAAGCCGTTGTACCAGATGTCGAAGGGCTCGAGTGGCCGGCCAAGACGCGACTCGATGAGCTTCGCGACGCGCCGCACGAGCGGCGAGGACAGCACCTCGACGAGCATCGCCTCGACGCGCGCCTCGGGCAGCTCGCGTTCGTCGTCAAAGCTGCGCGCGATACGGGTCGGGGCCGCGGGCGAATATGGATCGGCGAGACGCTCGGCCTGGAAGGTGCCCAGCAGCCTGGCGTAGCGGGTGTCAGGCTCGCGGTCCGCCAGGATCTTCATCGCCGTGGGCACGGCACGGTCGCTGTCGTTGACGGCTGCCGGCGCCACCGTGTTCGCATACGGTTGCCAGTCGACGTGCGGGTTGTCGACGACCACGGCCGGGATAGACTGTGTGACGATGCGCTCCATGACCTGGGCGATCATCCGCTGGCGGGGCAGGCCGTCCTTGGCCGAGTACTGGGCCTTGAGTTCGTCGCGCAGGTTCCAGTGCGTGATCAGTCGCTGTCCCGCGGGAAATTGACGCTGGCCGCGCTCGTCGAGCAGGTGGTGCATCCAGACGTTGTAGGACGAAATGTAATTGTCGGCGGACGAGTACGCGCTGGCGATCTGCTGCGCCACGTCTGCGGGAACTCGGCGTGCATAGCGGTCCGCGAGGCGCGCCTCCGCCCACTGTTGCGGGGACCACTTCGGACCGTCGCGCAGTTTTTCGTCGAGGGTCGTCAGCGGGAAGTTCAGCAACACCGCGAATGCGATCCTGTTCGCGAAAAAGTCGTCGTTGACGTGAGCCGTCGGGTCGTAGCCGGCGAAGGCTTCGTCGATCGGCAGGATCGGGCCGAGGTCGAGGTCCGTCTGCCAGCGGAAGGCGCGATTGATTTCGTGCAGCGAACCGTCCAGCTGCTCGTGCAGCGCATCCAGGCGACGGAACACCGTGTCGCGCGTGGCGGGGTCCGCGATAAAGTGAGTGCGGACCACACCCTCGAAGACGGCTGCGTCACCGTCTTCGGCTCGCCACAGACTGGCCGCCTGCCGGACACCGCGCTCGGCGCGGCTGCGGATGGCCTCCCCGTGGGTCGCCACGAGATCGGCCGTCGCCTTTGCGACGGATGCGTCCAGCCACGCGGGGCGGGCCAGGCTCGCCGTGGTGGGCGATGTTGCAGCGTGAGTGATGATCGGAAGCAAGGCGGCGAACGTCAGGGCACCAGCCAGGAGTCTGGTCGACATGGGGACGGTTCCGGAACGAAAATCGGACGTGCATGATACTCGCGCGGGGATTCACGAATCCTCACCCCGGGGAGCCAGGATGCGAATCACCCTGAAGGTCAACGGCCAGCCGCGCCAGTTCGATGCCGATCCCGACCTGCCCCTGCTCTGGGCGCTCAGGGATTTCCTGGGGCTGAAGGGTGCCAAGTACGGCTGCGGGATTGCGGCTTGCGGAGCGTGCACCGTGCACGTGAACGGGGCGGCGAGGCGCGCCTGCGTCGTGCCGGTCGGATCCATCGGCGACGCCGAGGTGACGACCATCGAGGGACTGGGCGGGAAGCACCCCGTGCAGCAGGCCTGGCTCGAGGCGCAGGTGCCGCAGTGCGGTTACTGCCAGGCCGGACAGATCATGCAGGCGGCGGCCCTGCTCGAGCAGACGCCGAAACCCACGCCCGAGGAGATCCGGGTCGGCATGAATGGCGTCATGTGCCGCTGCGGGACCTATCCGAGAATCGAAGCCGCCGTGCGTCGTGCCGCCGAACTGATGTCGACGAAAGGCGAGGGTTGATCATGGTCACCCGTCGTGAATTCGTGTTGTCGTCCGGCGCCCTTGCGGTTGCGGTCTCGTTGCCCCTGGGCGCATGCCGGGCGGTGGATGATGACTTCGGGCCGGGGTTCCTCACGGCCTACCTCGAGGTGGCGCCGGACGGCCGGGTGACATTGCACTCGCCAACCACGGAAATGGGCCAGGGCACGCACACCGGTCACGCTGTGATCATCGCCGACGAGCTCGGCGTCGATCTCGAGCGCGTCAACGTGGTCACGGCAGAACCCGCGGATCCGTTCCGCCGTGGAGGCCAGATGGGGTCGGGCGGATCCTGGGGCGTTCGATACTGGTACGAACCCTTGCGCAAGGCGTCGGCGCAGGCGCGAGAGGTCCTGCTCGCCGCCGCCGGTGTCCAATGGGGCGTTGCGCCGTCGGAACTCGTCCTGAGCCGGGGCGAGGTCGTGCACGAGGCAACCCGGCGCCGCGTCGGAATCGGCACTCTCGTCGCCGCGGCGAGCCAGTTGCCCGTGCCGGACAGCCCACCGCTGCGGCCGAAATCGGAGTTGCGCTACACGGGACGGAACGTGCCGCGTGTGGACCTCGGGCCGAAGATCCGCGGCGAGCCGGTATTTTCGTCGGACGTCGAACGGTCAGGGATGGTCTATGCCTGCGCCCGTCTGTCGCCGGTGTTCGGGGCCGAGGTTGACGGGTTCGATCGCGATAGCGCAAAGCGCGTGCCCGGCGTGCTGGACGTGGTGCCGATCCCGGGCGGAGCCGCGGTCGTCGCCGCGCACACCTGGGCCGCGATGCGGGGGGCCGAAGCGCTCGCGATCCGCTTCAAGCCGACGCCGCACGATCGGCTCGACTCCGCGACGATCTCGCGCCAGATGCGCGCGGGTCTCGGGCCCGATGCCAAAACGATCAAGGCGCGCGAGGACGGTGACCTGCAGGCGGCGATGAAGGCCGCCCGTCGTGTCGTCGAGGCTGACTACGAGGTGCCGTACCTGGCGCATGCGCCGATGGAGCCGTGGAACTGTACCGTCGAGTTCAATGCCGAGAGCGTCCTGCACATCTGGGCCCCGGTGCAGACGCAGGACCGGAATCGGAATGCCGCAGCCGCCGCTGCGGGCATGGCGCCCGAAAAGGTTCGATTGCACACCACGTTGCTTGGCGGTGGGTTCGGTCGACGGCTCGGGTCGGATGGCATCGCGGCAGCGGTCTTGACGGCCAAGGCTGTCAAGCGTCCCGTGAAATTCTTCTGGCGCCGTGAAGACGAATTCGGCCAGGGCTGGTACCGCCCCGCGCAGGTCGCCCGGATGAAGGCGGCCCTCGATGCGGACGGACGCGTCACGGGACTCCACGTGCGCACGGCCGGGCCTGCCCTGTCGGCCTCGTTCAGTCCGCAGGGTCTGCCCGCGGGCCAGATCGATGGATCGTCGGTGCAGACCATCCGCGAGTCGCGGTACAAGCCCGCCGCCTTCCACGTCGAATGGGTGCGCGTCGACCAGCCCGTGCCGATGGCGCCCTGGCGATCCGTCGGTGCAAGCCAGAACGGCTATTTTCTCGAGTGCTTCGTCGACGAGGTGGCCCGGGCCGCGGGCCGTGATCCGTATGAACTGCGACGCGAGCTGCTCGCGCACGATGCGCGCGCGCTGAACGTCATCGACACGGCAGCGCGGTCGGCCGGCTGGGGCAGATCGCTGCCCGAGGGGCGGGCGCGCGGCATGGCATTCGTCGAGAGCTACGGCTCGCTCTGCGCCGAAGTGGCCGAGGTCTCGCTGAAGGACGGCCGGCCATTCGTGCACAGGGTCGTCTGTGCGCTGGATTGTGGCTCGATCGTCCTGCCGGACGGAGTACGGTCACAGGTCGAGGGCGGCATCGTGCAGGGCCTGTCGGCAGCGCTCGGTGAAGCCGTGAACATCGCAAATGGCGGCGCGGACAATCGCAATTTCGACACGTACCCGCTGCTGCGAATGACGCAGGCACCGGAGAAGATCGAGGCCATCATCATCGAATCCGGCGAGGCGATGGGAGGCGTCGGTGAGCCGTCGTTGCCGCCCATCGCTCCGGCCGTGGTAAACGCACTGCTTGCGCTGACCGGGAAGGCGACACGTCAGCTTCCAATCTCGAATCAGGGTTTCAGCTGACGCGCCTGTGTCACCACGGTGGCTGTGCCACGACGTAGCCGCCGTACCCCGGGCGTCTCGCATAGTAAACCGGGCCCGCCTGGTAATACGGAATGCCGCCGAAAAAGAGCGTGGCCTGAACTTCTGGCAGGAAGGACACCACGAGACCGATCGGTGGCGCCACGACCATGAAGTTCGGCCCGTACGGCCGATACCAGGCGCCGTCGCCGTAGTAGTAGCGGTCACCGTGGTAGTGGACCACGCGGTGCGAGTGCGGCAGGCGCGGCACGACGTAGCCGCGGGACGGGTAATACCGTTCCTCGTAGTGTCGCCGATCGTAGTCGCGGCGATCGTCATAACGTCGGTCATCGTAACGTCGGTCGTAGTCGCGTCGATCATCGTAGTGCTCGTCGCCGCCGCGCCAGCCATAGCCGCGGTCGTCGCGGTGCTGCTGCTCCGCGTGCCCTCTGCCCTTCTTCCAGCCCTGCGAGTGGGCAGGCGGGTCCGCCATGGCGGGGGCAACCTGCAGCATCATGGCAGCAAGCGCCATCGCAACCAGTGAACGTGAGATTCGTCGTTTCATGGCCGGGTCCTCCTGCAACCAAGAACGAGGACCCGCTGGAATGGTTGACGGGCACGGTGACGCCGCCGGATCGGACCCTGGGCGATACTGAACATAAGAAGGGCGGCAGCCTTTCGGCCACCGCCCCCATCTTCCCGATGCGTCAGTGCTGGCTCAGAAGCTGTAGCGCAACGTCACCCCGTAGGTGCGTGGCTGGTTGGTCAGGTATCCCACGCGCGCACTGCGGCCGCGCTCCCGGTCGATCGACAGGAATGCGCGCTCGTCCCACACGTTATTGATGAAGGCAGCGGCTTCCCACTGGTCCGCCTTCACGCCGAGGCGCAGGTTGCCGATCTCGTACGACGGCAGCTCCGCGTCGAACCGGAACTCGCTGATCGTCGGGTCGCCGAACGGGATGAAGCGGGCGGCTCCCGCCGGCCGCGGACTTGCCGACGAGATGAGGCCGAAGTTGGGCTCCTGGTCCGCGAGCTGCGTGTACGACGACCCGACGTGCTGCACCGTGAAGTTCACGTAGCCGTTCAGCGCGGTTGTCCACGGCCACGAGTAGGTCGCACTTGCGGCGGCCTGCAACTCGGGCGCTGTCGGCAGTCGGTTGCCCTCGCGAATGCCAGCAATCGGATTACCGAATGCGTCGTACTGCGACTTGGTGATCTCCGCCTTGGCATACGTCGCGCTGAGCGCGAAGTCCCAGTTCTCCGTCGGACGCGCGAACAGTTCGAACTCGCCGCCGACCGATTCGGCGTCGGCATTCAGGATGATGCGCGAAGAGCAGGTTCCTGCGTCGGCGATCACCTGCAGGTTGTCGATCTGCGTGTAGAAGACCGCCGCGTTGAACTGGACACGCCCGTCGGCAAGCCGCGTCTTGGCCCCGAGCTCATAGTTCGTGCTCTTTTCGTCGTCCCAGGTTTCGTGGCCGCCGTAGATCTCGAGGTCATTCGATGCCGGGCTGCAGAGCGTGACGTTCAGCGGGTCGTTGATGCCGCCCAGGCGGAAGCCGCGAGAAACCTGCGCCGAGAGGAGGACGTCGTCGTTCGGCTCATACGCGACGATGGCCCGCGGCGAGTAGCCATCGGACTCGGTCGATCCGGGCTTGTCCTGGTAGCCCATGTCCGCGAAGAAACCCGCGAATGTCAGCACGCGGTCCTCTTCGAAGTCGTAGTACCGCAGGCCACCGGTGATGCTCCACTGGTCGTTGAACCGGTAGGTTGCCTCGCCGAACAGCGCGAATTGCTTGAAGTCGTAGGTGAGGTCGGAGAAGTACGGCGTGTCGGGCGGCGCGTTGTAATAGGCGCTGTCGTGCCCGACCAGTCTCAGTGTGACCGCGTCGTAGCCGGGCGTAGGCAGGTTCTGGCCGTAGTCACGGTCGATGCTCTGGTAGAAGGCGCCCACGAGCCAGCGGAATGCGCCGTCGCCGTTCGAATAGAGACGCAGTTCCTGGCTGAAGGCCTGCAGATCGGTGGAGTCGATCAGCGGAGAGTTGAGGCGCACCTCGGCGGGTGTCCCGCCGATGTCCACGGTGACGCTGCCCGTCAGCTGGCTCGCATCACGCGTGACCACCACCTCGCGGTCCGTGTACGAGGTGACGGAGGTGAGTGCCATCGAGCCGAAGTCGTAGTCGATCTTGAGGTCGGCCAGCAGGAAGTCGTCGTCCAGGCCCTCCTTCAGCTGCGTCACCTGTCCGCGCTCGCCCGGCGTCACCGGCGGCTCGGTCGTCGTGTACGGATTGCCGAGGATGTTCCACGCGTCGATGCGCGGGTAGCCGTCCGTCTCGAGCTTCTGGTAGACGATGCGCGGCGTGATCGAGAGACCGTCCATCGGCTGGAACAGGACAGAAGCGCGTACGCCGGTCTTTTCACCGCCATTCACGTCGTCCTTGGTGCCGCGTCCCGGGTACACCGAGTCGATGAAGCCCGCGAGCTGGTTGTAGTAGCCCACCAGGCGGATCGCCGTGTTGTCACCGGCCGACAGGTTCACCGAGGCCTTCACGTCGCCGCCGAACTCGCTGTCCGTGCCGCCATGCGCGGTCAGTTCGGTCGTCGCCGAGAATTCGCCGAGCTTCGGCTGCGCGGTGATGTAGCGCAGCGTGCCGGACGATGAGCCCGCGCCGAACAGCGTGCCCTGCGGGCCGCGCAGCACTTCGACTCGCTCGAGGTCGAAGAGGTCGAGGTCCGGCGTAAACAGTGCCACCGAGATCGGCGACTCGTCGAGGTAGATGCCGACGGATTCCTTGACGCCCGGCTGGTCGCGCACGACTTGTCCGGCGCTGATGCCACGGATGGCGACCTGGCTCTGGCCGGGGCCGAGGTCGGTGATGGCGAGACCCGGCACGTTGCGCGCGAGTTCGACGAGGTTGCTCGAACCGGATCGGCGGATGTTCTCGTCCGTCACTGCCGCGACGGAAAAGGGCACGTCCTGCAGCGACTCTGACCGCTTCTGCGCCGTGACCACGATTTCCTCGAGGCCCGACTCCTGCTGCGCATTCGCTGCCGAGGCGCCGGCTAGCGCGGCCGCCACGGCGAAAGCCAAGCTAAGGTTCCGAATCGGTTTGTTCATCTGATCCCCCTGGAATAAAGTCAATGCGGGCATGCCGAAGCGCAAATGTCGCCTATTTCGGACAATTCAACAATGGCGCCGCGAATCTTGTGGTGCGCGTGCAACAAAGGGGTGAGTCGGATGGCTCGAAAGCAGGGCTCGGGAATCACGCGTCGCGACCTGCTGCAGGGCGTGGCCGGCACGCTTGCGCTTTCCGCAGCCGTCACGACTCGGCGGGTGGCCGCGGGCGAGCCGGGCTGGAACACGATCGTCGTCGGTGCCGGGGTGTTCGGTGCGTGGACGGCGTGGCACCTGCGGCGTCTGGGCCAGCGTGTCCTGCTCCTGGATGCGTCGGGCCCGGCGAACATGCGTGCGTCGTCCGGCGGCGAGTCGCGCATGACGCGCACGATCTACGGCGCCGACGACATCTACACGCGGATGGCGCTGAGCTCCCTTGATGACTGGCGCTGGCTTTCGGCGCGCGCGGGCTTGCCGATCTTCCATCCCGTCGGCGTGCTGATGTTCTTCGGCAAGCGCGAGCCGTATGCGGTCCAGAGCATCGAGGTGCACCGGCGCATGGGCCTGCGCCTCGACGTGCTCGAACGCCCGGAGCTGCAGCGACGTTATCCGCAGATAGCGTGGGACGGCGTCGAGTTCGGACTGTTCGAGCCGAACCTTGGTGCGCTGATGGCCCGCCGTGCCGTGCAGACGCTCGTGGGCGAATACGTGGCAACGGGCGGCGAGTACCGGCTGGCGGCCGTGTTGCCTCCGGTCGATGGTGCGAAATTCGACGGGCTGCGCACCGGTACCGGCGAGACCCTGCGCGCAGAGCGCTATGTATTCGCCTGCGGGCCCTGGCTGCCGAAGCTCTTCCCGTCGTTGCTCGGCGAGCGCATCTTCCCGACGCGGCAGGAGGTGTACTTCTTCGCGCCCGCGGGCGGCGACGATCGCTTCGAGCCCCACCGCTTGCCCGGTTGGGCGGACTTCAACGACGGCGACATCTACTACGGCTTTCCCAATCTCGAGAGCCGCGGGTTCAAGATCGCCCACGACCGGCACGGGCCGCGCGTCGATCCCGATACGGAGGACCGCGACGATCGCCACGTGTCACAAGCCGGCGTGCAGAACATCCGCGCCTACCTTGGCCGCCGGTTCCCCTCGCTCGCCGAGCGACCGCTCGTGGGAATGCGCGTCTGCCAGTACGAGAACAGCTCCAACGGCGACTTCGTCATCGACGTGCACCCGCAATGGCCGGAGGTGCTGGTGGTGGGAGCGGGGTCCGGACACGGGTTCAAGCACGGGCCGGCCGTCGGTCGCTACTCCGCGGACCTGATTACGGGTCGGCTTGCGAGCCTTGAACCCCGCTTCAACGTCGCGAGCAAGGGCGAGTCTCAGCGCCGCGAGGTGCACTAGCGTTAGAATTGCCCGACGCCCAGGCAGGACCGCAACCAGATGCAGGCCGAAGACCTCTACCGTGATCTCAAGGCGAAGCTCGGGGACGTGCTCCCGGACGCCGAGATTTTCCTAAAGGCGGAGGTCGCCGCGGACGTGCTGCGGCTCAAGGTCGAGCGGAATGCCGTCATCCTCGGCCACAATTACATGGAGCCGGCGCTCTACCACTCGGTGCCCGACTTCCGTGGCGATTCGCTGGAACTGAGCCGCCGGGCGGCCGAGACCGACAAGTCGGTCATCGTGTTCTGCGGCGTCCGGTTCATGGCGGAGACCGCCAAGATCCTGAACCCCACGAAGACCGTGTTGCTGCCGACCGAGAAGGGCGGCTGCTCGCTCGCCGCGAGCATCACCGCCGCGGACGTGCGCGCGCTGCGCGCCGCCTATCCGGGCGTGCCGATCGTCACGTACATCAATACTTATGCAGACGTGAAGGCCGAGTGCGACATCTGCTGCACGTCGAGCAACGCCGTGGCGGTCGTCGAGTCGCTGAAGTCCGACACGGTGATCTTCCTTCCCGACGAGTACCTCGCGCGCAACGTCGCGCGCGAGACCGGGCTCCACGTGATCGTCCCCGCCGTCCTGCCCAAGGCCGGCGCTTGGAAGGCGGGCACCGAGGTGGAGCACACCATGATCGCGTGGAAGGGACGCTGCGAGGTGCATGAACTCTTCACGCCCGAAGACATCGACTCCGTGCGCAAGCAATTCCCGGACGTGATGATCCTCGCCCACCCGGAGTGCAGTCCCGAAGTCGTCGCCAAGGCCGATTTCTCGGGCAGCACGACGGCGATGATCAAGGCCGTCGAGAATTCGAAGGCGAAGCGCTACCTGCTGCTTACCGAGTGCTCGATGGGCGACAACATCGTCGCCGCGAATCCCGACAAGGAGATGCTGCGGCTCTGCAGCCATCGCTGCCCGCACATGCACGAGATCACGCTCGAGCAGACGCGGGATTCGCTGCGCTACCTGCGCTGGGAGATCAACGTGCCCGAGGACATCCGCGTGCGTGCGCTGCGCTCCGTCGAACGCATGCTGGCCGTCGGGCCGAAAATCGATTGAGCGACCCGGTCCACAGCGACGTCCTGATTCTCGGCTGCGGCATCGCCGGCGGCACGGCGGCGCTCGAAGTCGCGGATGCCGGGCTCGACGTGGTGATCGTCACGCGCGCCGCGCAGCGCGAGGAATCGAACACGTACTGGGCGCAGGGCGGCATCATCTTCAAGGGCGAGGGCGATTCGCCCGATCTCCTCGTCCGCGACATCCTCGGTGCCGGGGCCGGCATCTGCCACGAACAGGCGGCGGAGATCCTCGCCAGGTCCGGGCCCGAGCTGGTGCAGTCCGTGCTGATCGACCGCCTGAAGGTGCCGTTCGACCGCAAGCCGGACGGCAGCCTCGCGCTCGGGCGCGAGGGCGGGCATTCGCTGCCGCGCATCGTGCACGCCACCGATGCGACCGGCCGCGCCATCGAGAACGCGCTCATCGCCGAGCTGTCGCGGCATCCGCGAGTCCGCTTCCTCACCAGCCACACGGCGGTGGACCTCCTGACACCGGCGCACCACGGGCGCGACCGCCGTGCGATCTACGACCCCGTGTCCTGCGTCGGTGCCTACGTGCTCGACCAGTCGTCGGGCGCGATCGTCAGGTGTTTTGCGCGTGCGACCATCCTGGCCACCGGCGGTCTCGGCCAGATCTTCCTGCGCACGACGAACCCCGTCGGCTCGCGCGGCGACGGACTGGCGATGGCCTACCGGGCGGGTGCGCGCGTCATCAACACCGAATACGTGCAGTTCCACCCGACGGCGTTCTACCACCGCAATGCGCCGTGTTTCCTCATCACGGAAGCGGTGCGCGGGGCGGGCGCGCGCCTCGTCGACGAGCGCGGCACGCCGTTCATGGAGCGTTACGACCCGGAGTGGAAGGACCTCGCGCCGCGCGACGTGGTTTCACGCAGCATCCACTCCGAGATCCTGCGGCGCGGCGTCTCGAACGTGTATCTCGACCTGCGGTCGTACATCCCCGCCGAACGCATCCGTGCCGAGTTCCCGGAGATGCACCGCGGCTGTCTCGAGTACGGCATCGACATCACGCGTGACCTGCTGCCGGTCGTTCCGGCAGCGCACTACTCGTGCGGTGGCGTGTGGGCGGACGAGCACGGCCAGAGCACGGTCGACCGGCTCTACGCGATCGGCGAGGTCTCCTGCACCGGACTGCACGGTGCGAACCGGCTCGCGAGCACCTCCCTGCTCGAGGGACTCGTGTGGGGGCATCGCACGGCCCGGCGCATTGCTGCCCTCCTGCGTGAGAGCAACGGACCGCGGTTCGAGGACATCCCGCCGTGGCAGCCCACGGGACGCGAGACACCCGACCCGGCGCTCGTGGCCCAGGACATGAGTTCCATCAAGCACATCATGTGGAACTACGTGGGATTGGTACGCACGACGCGGCGCCTCGCGCGCGCAATCCAGGACCTGCGCAATCTCGAGGTCGAGATCGAGCGCTTCTACCGTGCCGCATCGATGACGGACGAACTGATCGGCCTGCGCAACGCCGTGCGTGTGGCGCTGATCGTCACGCTGGCCGCGTGGGAGAACCAGGCGAGCCGCGGAGCGCACTACCGGGAGTGACGCCGTCAGCCCAGGATGCGCAGCGCCTCTCGGAGGGTGAACGCCATCAGCACCAGAGACGCGATCGCAAAGACCCCGAACCGCACCACGACACGGTTGAAGGTCGCCTGGATCAGCGAGTGAACGATACGCAGCAGGACGTAGGCCCAGGCGAGCTTCAGAGCGGTGGCATCGCCGCCGCCGGTCACTGCCGCGAAGAACATCAGCGCATAGAAGAGGGTCGGTTGTTCGTGCAGGTGGTTGTAGTTGTCCGCCACCGAGCGCACGCCCGGCCGCAGTCGGTGCGCCCACGTGCCCGGGTAGGCAGCGTCCTGCGGGTCGATGCCCGCGGCCTTCATGGCCGGGATGCGTGTCGCGTACATCCAGACCCACATCACGAACGTCCAGGCCACGAGCGCCAGGACGGGCGTGAGGAATTCACTGCTGCTTGGCATGGCCCGATCCCCTTGTCTGCGTTGTCGAGCGAGCCTAGCAGGCCTGGCCGGCCTTTGGCACGGATCCCCGCGAACTCCCTTATGCTTACGGTCGGGGAGGAGGCGCCAGTCAGGAGTCGATCGCATGCTGCTGTTCAATCCACGGTCCTACGACGCGTCCCGCCACGACGAGCCAACGCGGAGAGCCCTGCTCGCCGTTCGCGACTTCTTCGAGGCCAAGGGTCATGCCGCGCTCAAGCAGGAGAGCCATGACGCCGTCTGGTACACGGACTTCCTGGAGTTGCTCGCACGCGAGGGGATCTTCGGAGTCTTCGGCACGCCGGCCGCGGTGGGCGGGGCGACCGCCCGCTGGGACACGGCGCGCAACAACGACCTGAGCCAGCTCCTGGCGTGGTACTCACTCGAGCACTGGTACGCCTGGCAGGTCACGGTGCTCGGTCTCGGACCCGTCTGGATGAGTGGTAACGCCCCGGCGAAGGCACTCGTCGGCAAGCTGCTGGCGGAGGGCAGCGTGTTTGCGTTCGGCCTTTCCGAGCGCACACACGGCGCCGACATTTACTCGACCGACATGGTGCTCCAGCCTGCCGGGGCGGGCTGGAAGGCAACCGGCGACAAGTATTACATCGGCAACGGCAACTGCGCGGCGCGCGTGGCCGTTTTCGGCCGCGTCCAGCGGCCCGGCGGGCTCTCAGCGAACCCCGCCGATGACTACATGTTCTTCCTCGTGGATCCCGGGCACCCGTCGTACAGGCTCGTGCAGAACGTGATCCGCGGCCAGATGTACGTGTCGGAGTTCCGCCTCGAGGACTACCCGGTGACGCCGGCCGACGTGCTGCACACCGGCAAGGCCGCGTGGGATGCCGCGCTCGCAACGGTGAACGTCGGCAAGGTGCAACTCGCCTGGGCCAGCATTGGCATCTCGGAGCACTCGTTCGCCGAGGCGATCCGGCATGCACATCACCGGGTGCTCTACGGGACGCGGGTCACCGATTTTCCGCACGTGCGGCGCCTGTTGGCTGACGCCTACGTGCGGCTCCTCGCGATGAAGCTCTACAGCGCGCGCTGCTCCGACTACGAACGTTCGGCCTCCCCGGACGACCGCCGGTTCCTGCTCTTCAACCCGATCGCCAAGATGAAGGTCACGAGCGAGGGTGAGCGGGTGATCGACCTCCTGTGGGAGGTCATCGCCGCCAAGGGGTTCGAAAAGGACACCTACTTCGAGCAGGCGACGCGGCACATCCGCACCTTGCCGAAACTCGAGGGCACGGTGCACGTCAATCTCGCACTGGTGCTCAAGTTCCTCCCGGCCTACGCTGCCGCAGCGGCGGGCCGTGCAGTCAGCTACCCGGGCGTGCCGGTGCGGCTCGATCCGAGCGACGATGCCTTCCTGTTCGCGCAGGGTCCGGCGAGCGGGCTGTCGCGCATCGGCTTCCCGGACTGGCGCGGTGCGTTCATGCGCTTCGGGCACCTGCCGAACGTGGCCGCGTTCCTCGCCCAGGTGCAGGCCTTCGGGCAACTCATGGCCACGGCGGGGCCGCAGGGCGAGCAGGGCAAGGACCTCGATTTCCTCCTCTCGATCGGACAGGTCTTCACGCAGGTCGTGTACGCGCAGCTGGTGGCCGAGGCCGCGGCACTCGCGATCGACGGCGCACCGGACGGCACGCGCGCCGGGACCACGGCAGCCTGCGCCGGCCTCATGGAAGCGCACGTCGACCGGATGTTCGCCGTGTTCGTGCAGGACGTCAGCGAATACGCGGTCGCCCTGCACGGGCAGGCCTCTGCGACGCAGGAGCAGCAGGCCGGCGCCGTGTCGCTCGTGCGGCGCCCGTCGGCGGACCCCGCGGCAACGGCGGCGCTGCACGAGGAAATCACTCGCTACGCGTCATGATCGTCTCCACGACCCTGACCGGGAGCAATGCAGACATCATCGGCGACGCGCTGGCGTCCGTCGCCGGGCAGGTCGACCGTTGCCTGGTCATCGACACCGGCGCCCGCGATGAAACGATCGACGTCGCACGCCGGGTCGCCGGTGAGAAGCTGCTGGTGCGCGAGTTCCCGTGGAAGAACGACTTTGCCGCGGCGCGCAACTTCTCGCTCGACGCCGCTGCCGAAGCGGGTGCTCGCTGGGCGATGACCGTCGACACCGACGAGCGGATGATCTTCGATCCGGGGTTCGACCTGCGCAAGGAGCTGGAGCGCAGTCTGGCCACCGTGCTGCTCGTGAGACAGGACGATGGTTCCTACGCCAAGGAACGCATCGTCCGCCTGCCGGCCAAGGTCCGCTGGGCGGGGCCCACCCACGAACAATTGCGGGGGCAGCGTACCGGCGAGTCGGAAGTCCTGCCCGGCCTGCGGTTCAGTGAACTCCCCAAGGACGAGGCGGCCAACCGCCGGAAGTTCGAACGCGACGCGGCGCTGCTGCGCGCCCACACGCGCAAACTTCCGAAGGAGCCGCGCTGGCATTACTACCTGGGCGCCTCGTACCACGGCCTGCAGCAATACGCCGCGGCGATCGATGCGTATCGGGCCTGCGCAGCGCTCGGTGGCTGGCCGGAGGAGGCCGCGTGGGCCTGCTACCGTGCGGCGGAGTGCTATTGCGCGCTTGAGCGCTGGCGCGAGGCCATCGACACCTGCGCCAGGGGGCTCGCCATCCGGCCGGCCACGGCCGAGCTCGCCTGGCTCGCGGGTTGGGCAGCCTACAAGGCCAAGCGCTACGAGGACGCAATCGCGTGGTCCAACATGGCGATCGTCAACGGGCTGTACGAGGGTGCGGGTGCGAGCTTCGAGCGCATCGGGTTCCGCTACCCGACGGCGCTGTACGAGGGGCCGTACGACGTGCTGCGCTGGACATTCGCGGCGCTTGGTAATCCGACGGCGTCGGCCGAGGCGGCCAGTGAATGGGCGGCTGCAAAGCAGGCCCGGGAGGGCCTGGCGCAACCGCCCGGCCACCAGCCGGGCCGCGACTCCTGACCCACGGCTCGTCCGATGCGCAAGTTCCTGAAAGTCCTCGGATGGTCGGCCCTGGTGGTGCTGCTCGTCGGCGGGTACCTCGGCTACCGGGTCATCTGGGGCCATCCGTTCACGATCAACCAGCTTGCCAACCGGCAGGCGGTGTTCTTCCTGATCAGGAACCCAGAGCTTTTCAGCTCCATTGGCGCCGTGGATGGCACGGTCCTCGACCGTCATTCCGGCAAGCTGGCCCCGGTGGGGGTCGAAAAGCGCGACGCCGATTACGCATTTGCAGAGCAGGCCCTGGCGGAGTTGAAGGAATTCGACCGGTCCAGGCTCGACGCGCAGGATCAGATCACTTTCGACGTGCTGCTCGATTTCTACGGCACGCAGTCCGCGTATCGCCGGTTCGAATGGCTGTCCTCGGAGGGCCTCTACCCCGTCAGTCCGATGTTCGGCACGCAGGTGCAACTCGCAAGCTTCATGCAGACGACGCACGTCGTGAAGAACGAAAAGACTGCGCGCAACTACGTCGCCCGTCTGAGGGCAATGGGCGACAAGCTCGATGCGCTCACTGCGGAGATGCAGCGCCAGGCGGGCCTGGGCGTGGTGCTGCCGCCGTCACTGCTCGAGAAATCACTGGTGGTGATCGGCGACACGATCCAGCCGCAGCCGCAGGACAACGCGCTCGTCACGAGCTTCGTCGAGCGCATGGCCAAGGCCGAGGGCCTCGACGAGCATTCGCGCGCGGCCCTTCGGGACGAGGCCATCGAGGCGGTGAAGAGTCGCGTCTACCCGGCGTACGAGCGCATGCACGCGGCCCTGGTCGAGCAGCGGCCGAAATCCGCGGCGACGGCCGACGGCGTGGGACGCTTGCCGGATGGCGCGGCGTACTACGCGGCGGCGCTGAAGCAGTTCACCACGACCGACGACAGCCCCGAGCAGTTGCATGCCCTCGGTCTCGCCGAGGTTGCACGCATCGACGCCGAGATGGACGTGCTGCTCAGGAGCCAGGGCATCGTGAACGGCACCGTCGCGGAACGCATGGCGGCGCTGCGCACGGACCCTCGCTTCCTGTTCCCGAACACGGACGAAGGCCGCGTGCAGCTGCTCGCCCGTTACCGCGAGATACTGGACGCCGCCGCCGCGCGCATGCCGGACTACTTCCGCACCAGTCCGCCGGGCAATCTGGCGGTCGAACGCGTCCCGGTGGCGGCGGAAAAAGGTTCGGCGATGGCTTACTACAACCCGGCGGCGCGCGATGGATCACGGCCGGCCGCGTTCTTCGCGAACCTGCGCGACCTGAATGAAATACCGACATGGGGCATGAAGACCATGGCGTATCACGAGGGGATTCCCGGGCATCACTTCCAGATCGCGACGGCGCAGCGCCTGACGGGCCTGCCGCTGATACGGCAGCAGCCGATCTACACGGCGTACGTGGAAGGCTGGGCACTCTACGCGGAGCGGTTCGCCGCCGAGATCGGGCTCTACAAGGACGACCCGTTCGGTGACCTCGGGCGCCTGCAGGCCGAAATGTTCCGCGCCGTGCGGCTGGTGGTCGATACCGGCATCCACGCGAAAGGCTGGACCCGCGCGCAGGCCATCGACTACATGGTCGGCACCGCCGGAATGGGCGAGTCCGAGGTGGTCTCGGAAGTCGAGCGCTACATGGCGCTGCCCGGCCAGGCCTGCGCCTACAAAGTCGGGCAACTCAAGATCCTGGCGCTGCGCGAGAAGGCCCGGGCGACGCTCGGCCCGAAATTCAACCTGAAGGATTTCCACGCCGTCGTGCTCGAAAACGGCGCCGTGCCGCTCACCGTCCTCGAGCGGCTCGTGGACGAGTGGATCGCACGGAACGGAGCTTAGCGCGCCGGCATCGAGGCGAGCTTCGCGAATCCGCCAAACTGCAGGCCGACCACCTGGTCGACCACGGCGATGAAGCCGTCGAGCTTGTGCGAGGGGTCGCCGCTCAGGCGGTACGTGACGACGGCCTCGGTGCCGGACTCGATCGGCGTGAGCGTCACCGTGAGCACGCCGGTCACCGCCATTTCCTGGAACGGGCCGAGCGATCCGCGAAAACGCAGCAACCTGCCCGGGCGCGCCATCACGATGCGGCCGTGCTCGGCGCTGCCGCCGTCCCATCGTTCGCAGAAGCAGCCGCCCGCCTCGGGAGCCATGCTCAGGTTTGCGGCGTCGCCGGACCAGGTGTGTTCCTTCGGCCAATAGCGTTCCGGGTGTACGAGCGCCTGCCAGGCGGCCTCCGGCGTCGCGGCGATCTGGAACCGATGCTCGATCAGCGCAGCGTCGGGGGTCGCCATCTTGACCTCGGCGGCGGCGATTGCTGGCAGCAGTAGCAGGGCTGCCAGTGCTGCTGTGTTCCGCGCGTGCTGCATGCGGTTCTCCCCTTTGGCTCGTGCCTCTGTCCGGATGATACTGTTTGCAGCGCAATGGTCGAGCCCATCGAACTGATCGCCACGCGTGCCGACGTCGAGCGCATCGAACGCGTGCCGCTCGCGCAGTATTACTCGTGCGGGAGCACGTACGAGATGCTGCGGCAGTCGGCTAACGAGCACGGCGAACGAGACGCGCTGGTGTTCGTCCCCATGGGCCGCGCCGACGACCCGCCGTTCGTTTACAGCCACGCGACGTTGTTCCGGCGCGTCACGCAGGCCGCCAATCTGTTCCATCGCCTCGGCATCGGTGCCGGCCAGACCGTGGCCTACGTGCTGCCGAGCCTGCCACAGACGCATTTCACGCTATGGGGAGGCGAGGCTGCGGGTATTGCCTGTGCGGTGAACCCGCTGCTCGAGACGCAGCACATCGTCGAGATCCTGCGTGCCGCGGGCACTCGCGTCCTCGTGACGGTCGCACCGGGGCCGGGAGGGGAGTTGTGGTCGAAGATGGCGGCGGTCGTCGAGCAGGTGCCGTCGATCCGGGCCATCGTGCAGGTCCAGCTGGCGCAGTACCTGGTGCCCCGGTTCGAGCCGTCCGGGACAGGACCCGCCTCTCACGCGGGCCGCCCGGTGTATGACTTCGACGTCGAATGCGCCCGGGAACCGGACGATCGCCTGGTGAGCGGTCGCGTGATCCGGCCGTCGGACATTGCGAGTTACTTTCACACAGGTGGCACGACGGGCACGCCCAAGATCGCGCGCCATACTCACGGGAACGAGGTCTTCATGTCGTGGGGCGTGCGGTCGTTCCTCGGGCTGGCGCCCGGGTCGGTGTTCCTCTGCGGTCTGCCCCTCTTCCACGTCAACGGCGCGATTGCCACGGGTCTCGGCACGTTCTGCGGCGGGGCGACCGTACTGCTCGCCGGCATCCAGGGTTATCGCACACCGGGGGTGCTGCCCGGGTTCTGGAAACTCATCGAGCGATACCGCGTAAATTTCT
>Ga0316622_100000848_pt1 | contig 18851 bp, 20 predicted proteins | sample OWC_Aug_OW2_C1_D_FD_207646 | JGI IMG/M metagenome (GOLD analysis project Ga0316622, IMG submission 207646) | Wetland soil microbial communities from Old Woman Creek delta, Ohio, United States - OWC_Aug_OW2_C1_D5_C | ecosystem: Environmental > Terrestrial > Soil > Wetlands | place: USA: Ohio... | reverse complement strand
GGCCAGACTGCCAGCTGGAGCAGGACGAGCAGGATCAGCCAGCCTGTCACCATCAGGAACTGGAGTTCATACCCCGGGGTGGTCATCCTCGGTCATCTCCTTTTTAAAGGCGGATTTTATCGCATCGATCACCCAGTCGCCAAAGAGGTAGATTGAGATAACCCCTCCCGCGAGAGTGACCAGATTCTTGAGGAGGTGATCGATCACCGCGATGAGCGTGGCGATGGCAGGATCTACCCCTGCAGCGGAAAAGATGGCGACGACTGCCAGTTCATAGGTTCCAATCCCCCCCGGTGTCAGGGGTATAGCCTTTACCAGATTGCCGACAACGATGGCAAGCGTAACAACTGCAAACGGGATGGTCACTCCAAACATCATGGCAACGAAGAGGCAGACGATGACATCGAGGATCCAGATCACGATAGAAGTAGATGAGAGGGCAAGGATTGATCGGACTGAGAGCGACACCTGCCTGATCTGGTCGAGCATCGTGAGCAGGATGCCGATATACCGGTTGTCAGAAGCAAACCGGTCACTGACCGAGAGGAAGATGAAAAATCCGGCTCCGAGGAGAAGGGGAATGACGATGAGCCAGAAATACTCTCCCGGTACATTGAACACGAAAAGGAGGGAGACCGCACCAAGAAGGGCGACCATGACGATATCAAACACACGTTCCACAACGATGGAAGAGATTCCCTGAGAAATACTGGCCCCGTATTCATGCCTGAGGATGAAAACCCGCACCAGGTCCCCGAGCCTGGCGGGAACGATGAGGTTTGCGGTCTGGGAGATGAAAATGCAGCCGGTGGAGAACAGGATGCTGCACTGGATCCCTATGCCGGAGAGGATTATTTTATACCGAAGCCCACGGAGGAGCCATGCAAGGGAGCAGACTGCTACTGCCAGGGCACAATAGAGCCAGACGATATGTTCAAGCGCAACGACAAGGTCATCTTTCACCCGAAAGAGCATGAACAGGATGATACCTATCGCAATCAGGGTGGATACGACAATCGCGCTAATCTTCCGAAACATGGAGCTGCCACCAGAGCCGGAGGACTGCTGCCCCCATATCCCAGACGTCATGCCGCCTGACGGTCGTCTTCTCTCCTTCCTGCCAGTTCACCGGGAACTCACAGATCCGGTATCCCTGCCTCCCTGCCCTGACCAGTACTTCGGTATCCCAGAACCAGTGGGTATCTCTGACCGAAGGGAGGATTGCAAGGATCCTCTCCCGTGAAAATGCCTTGAATCCGCACTGGTGGTCATGGAGTCTGCTACCAAGCACGGTCCTGACAAGGAGGTTATACCCCCTGCTTGCAATCTCACGCCCTCCGCTCCGCTGGATCCTGCTTTCGGGGAGGAGGCGTGAACCGGTCGCGATATCGTACCCGTTCCTGATTGCACCTGTCAGGGTTGCAAGGTGCTTCATATCGGTTGCCAGATCAACGTCATAATAGCAGACGATCGCTCCTTCAGCCATGGAGAAAGCCCGGTTCAGTGCTTTTCCCCTGCCAAGCCGTTCATCGCTATGGAGGAGGCGTACCCGCGGATCCTGCTCGGCCCATGACCGGACAAGATCAGCACTTCCATCGGTACTACCATCCTCTGCAATGATCAACTCAAAAGTATTGTCGATGGTCTCGATGGTGGCGATTGAGCGGGGGATAGCCCTTGCAAGAGCCTCCCTGTCATTGTAAACGGGGATGACCGCACTTACTCCACACCCTGTCACAATGTTCCCTCTGAGATCGCTGCAGCGGCCTGATATCCTGCCAGAACCGATCCCTCCATGCTCCGTTCCGGGTAGTTGGATGGCGAGAACATCCCCGCAAAGAAGAGGCCTTTCTCCTGGTATCGCGGGATGAGATTCCGGTATCCCGTGATAAAAACCGGCCCTGCCAGGGGTTCAACGGTGAACCGCTCCCAGTGAATCGAGGAGGAGGGGACGGAGAACCGTTTACAGAATTCTTCACGCATCACGGTTCCTGCCTTGGCCGGAAGGGTTCCCGAGAAATAGGAGGCCAGGTACACGATATGCTCCCCATACCGGTCAACGGGGATAAAATTGGTATGGGTGATCACTGCGCCGAAGGGACCCGGATCTTTCACGTTCAACCAGTAAATACCCCTGGTATACTCCTCCTCCATCCCGAGAGTGAGGCATGCTGCCCCCTGGTACGGAACCGGAGGGAGAGCCGGGCCTCCGAGTGGGGTGAGTGCCTGGGGAGGAATCGTGGAGAGGACCGCGTCGTAATGCTGGCCGTTCACCCGCCATCCGTCCATGTTCTTTGACAGGAGGGTGACCGGATCATGGAGCCGAACCGTGCAGTCCCGTCCGACATCAGCGGTAAGGGCATCCAGAAAGACCTGGAATCCACCCTTCAGGTATCCTAACCGCTCTCCGGAAAGACCCCGGTCGGACCGGATAGCGATCCTCCCGATCAGCCATGCGGCGGATACATTCTCGCTCATTGTTCCGAACTTGCTGGTAAGAAGCGGCTGGAAAAACGCCTCATAGGTCCTTTGTCCGACTTCGGACAGGATATACTCATGTGCCGTGATATCGTCAAGCGAGGAAGGATCGGTCCGTTTCGATCGCATCGTGAGGAGGGCAAGCCTCAGTTTGTCGAGAGTGGAAAGCAGCGGATACCTGAGTATCTCGAGCGGAGTATTCAGCGGGTAAATGGTATCATGTGCATAATATCCTGAAGTACCTTTCCGCCACTCCAGCCTGTCACTGATGTTCAGGAGAGAGAAGAGTTCCAGGAGATTTCGATCGCCGGAAAAACAATGGTGATAGAATTGTTCTATCCAATATGTATCAATATGGTGGGAGGCAAGACATCCCCCAAGATGCCCTTTCTTTTCGTAGATATCAACCTCGTGCCGTTCTTTGAGCCGTAATGCGGCGGAAAGTCCGGCAAGCCCGCCCCCGATGATACATACCTTCATGGTCGGATTCTGCAGTATAGGTTTGAAAAGCGGGATAAAAAAGGCTCCGCATACGGATACGCCGTTTATAAGGCCTTTGGAGCCTGTTCGGTATAAGAAAGTTTTTGAACTTCTGAAAGTAACCTTATAAATAGAGAACTTCAGATTATCCTGAAAAAATCGGCCGGCTGGTGTTTTGGGTCCATGAGGATATTTTTCATTGGTTTTGGACAGGCGGGAGGCAAAATTGTCGATATGTTCATTGAACAGGACAAGAAGCTTGGCCGTAACAGTTTCCGGGCAGTTGCCGTCAATACAGCCAGGACCGACCTGATGGGGCTGAAACATATCGAATTGAAAGACCGGATCCTGATCGGGCAGACGGTGGTCAAGGGACATGGTGTCGGCACGGACAATGCTGCAGGTGCACGTATCACGATGGATGAGGTGGACAGCGTCATCAGTGCCATCGATCGAAAGGGCACCCATGACGTTGATGCTTTTATGGTCGTCGCCGGTCTTGGGGGGGGGACGGGTTCAGGGGGAACTCCTGTCCTCGTCCGCCAGCTCAAGAAAATTTATCATGAACCCGTCTATGTGCTTGGCATCCTCCCTGCCCCGGAAGAAGGGAAACTCTATTCATTCAATGCAGCACGGAGTCTGACCACGCTCATCAAGGAAGCCGATAATACCTTCGTCTTTGACAACAGCGCATGGAAGAACGAGGGAGAGAGTATCAAGAGTGCATTTTCCCGCCTGAATGACGAGGTCGTGAGGAGATTTGGCGTACTCTTCAGAGCAGGCGAGATGGGGAGAGCCGGGGTCGGGGAGATGGTGGTCGATTCGAGCGAGATCATCAATACACTCCGCGGAGGTGGGATCAGCACGGTTGGATACGCTATTGCCACGGTCACCACGGACCGGTCAAAATCTCCCCTGTCAGGGATTATTGGCGGGATCAAGAGCACCCTGAAGAAACGCGAAGCGACGGAAGAAGTCCTCCTCGGGGAGGACAGGACAGCAAAGATCATCTCGCTCGTCAGGAGGGCAATGCTGGGCCGCCTGACGCTTCCCTGCGATTACTCGACTGCTGAACGTGCTCTCGTCCTCGTTGCAGGTCCTCCGGACGAACTCGACCGGAAAGGGATAGAGAAGGCCAAGAGCTGGGTGGAGGAGAACATCGCCGGGGTTGAAGTAAGGGGCGGAGATTACCCGGTAAACAGCAATTTTGTCGCGGCAGTAGTCCTCCTCTCAACGATCGGAAATGCGCCCCGTATCCGCGAGCTGACTGAGATAGCCAGGGAGACAAAAGAGGATGTTGTGCGGGCAGAGGAACGGAAACCTCTGACGATTGACGAGGATATTGAACCATTGTTCGAGTGAGGAGACATGAGCAGGCAGTTACAGGTTATCGGAGTTCTGATAGTACTCATCAGTTGCGTAGGTATCGCTTCGGCGACCATCTCGGTAGGGAATATTTCGATACAACCGAGTGGGGATCTGGTGTCAGGCCAGACCGGGACATCAGCATCATTCAATGTGAATTTTGGCGGTTCAGGGGGTTATACCTTCGATAGTGGGAATATCCTGAAGATGGATACCGAGCTTGCGAGCCCGACATGGACCTATAACATCATCCTCGACGGGGTTGAAAATCCCGCAAAGACCGAAGCCGGTCCGAATATCCAGTTGAGCGGCTGGGAACTCTCGTATCCTTCCGATCGCACGATATCCCTGAAAGTGAAGGTGGCAGGGACTGCACCTGTTGTTACGAATTCATCAGAAAAGACCGTGATGCGGGTTCGTGAGTTAGGCAGCAGCAATATGCTCGTTGGTACCGAAGTTGTGAAAAAGAAGATGGTCCTGAACCCGGCTGCGATCGGCGATACCATACAAGCGGAATCGGCACGGATGAGTATCCTTCGCCAGGACCTTGATCAGCTGGCTGGAAGCGGGATTGACCTGACCACAGCGGAAGCAAAATACAGCCAGGCTGTCGCGTATATCCAGAGTGCCCAGAAAGCGACCGATGTCACCCGCAAGCAGAGCGATCTCTCCGCTGCCAAGAAGCTGCTCGATGAGCTACAATCATCGGTTCTGGTGATGGAATCCCAGCATGCCATCTCGACTGCTGAAGGATCAATAGGGCAGACCGAGCAGTTGATCACCTACTTCAGGGAGAACAAGAGCATGGGTTCTGATTCACGGCTCATGCCGATTGTTGCCCGATGGGAGATCGCCGCGGATAAACTCTCTGACGCCAAAGATCTCCAGCAGGACGGCAAGTATGCAGAAGCGGTGGACAAGGCCACGGAGGCAGCTACCAAAGGTGATGAGGTGTTAAACGACGCCCTGGCTCTCAAGGAGAAGGTGGACTCCAACCTCTTCTCGGGAATGTTCTCAGGGGCATCGGGCGCCATTTCCAGCGTTCTCATCCCCCTCCTCGTCATTATCGTGATTGCAGTCATCGTTGTCGTGGCAATCCTCCTGTTCCGGAAGAGACGAAAATGGGATGAACTTGGGTAATCTCCGCGGGTATCATCCCTTTTTTCCGCATCTTTCCGGCTTTTCGCTCTCTGGTGAGGGTACGATTGTTGAACCAGATACATTGTGTGGGGGCTGTCTGCCCCCACATCCCCACCTGCGATGCACGCCGCCGCCCCAATAGGACGCCCCGGCGGTGGTTTAGTGACTGAATTGGTGTGCAGATACCACCCCTGATTTAAGTCTCCCCACACAAAACAGCGAGGAGGCTTCTTTCCTTTGCCCCCTGCAACGTCCGGGGATTTGTAACGATATCCGGTCACAGGCATACGGGCGGATATCCGGATTATCCGACGACGAGAAGGACAGGACATGACAGGCTTTTCCTGTCAGGGAAAGGAAGAGGACCATACTTCAGATGGGTACGAGGTGGATAGTTTCACCGGCATTCACCGTACCGGCATGATACTTTCAGGTGAAAGGAGGCTTCCGTCTTTCATCACGGACCCTCCCCAGATCCAGCGGGATACCCTGATAAAACCTGGTACAGGATTCGTCCTCCCGAAAGGGAAGGGGATCTTCTCCAAAGCAGGACGATTCATTACTTCCTCTATCCGGTGCTCTTATGATAACTGGCCGGGCCAAACATCCGGACGGTAATATTCGCGAGTTTCTGATCCCAGCGGGTCCTGGTTTTATCGCCGGGTTTTTCTGGTGTCAGGGCAGAGGTCTGCTGAATCCGGGGGAATGACACATTGGCTTTTTCGTACAGCCCTGGTTTTGTGAAGACGTGGATGTTGATGCTCCCGAGTTTTCCATCCCGCTTCAGGTAATATTCAGGGATCCGGTGCTCGTTATCATAGATAGAGAACCAATACGAGAGTTTGTAGGCTGCCTTCTCGTATCCCTCGAGCGACGGGTAACTGCTCATGTCATGGGTGATCACCAGGTCGGGATCGATGCTGTAAATGGTCCCGTTATCCACGAGTTTTCCATAGAATCGCATTTTTTCCCATTTATCCCCCCGGTAATACCAGGGGAGCGGCCAGTAGTTCTCAGATGCGATCACCACGGTATCAGAAACATCGATGAGTTTCATCACGGTCCTCATATCTTCCGAGTTCTGTACCTGGACGATCGGTTCGTTGATATCCTCGGCAACGAGAGCGACATGCCAGGTCATCAGGATCAGAAAGAGACAGCCGGCAAGGGCGATGTACATCTTTTTTTCCGTCATCAGGTAGACAGAGACGAGGATCATCGGGAAGAGCTGGTGGATGATCAGCCAGGGGACTTTCTCGCCGATGTAGGCATAGGCAGCCAGTGAAACGACCATCCAGTAGAGAGAGAAGAGGAAAAAGAGCTCTTTTTTATCCCAGGGAACCGCCATCCGGGCCAGGGTCTCCCGAACGGGGGCATCCGGCTCCTCTTCACCGGCTGTATGACTTCTCTTCAGAGGAAATTTTCTCTTCAGAGAAGCGGCTATCCCTGGCAGAGGATTGTGACGGAGAGCAAACTGTGCACTCCCATAGACTGCGAGAAGGATGATCGGGACTTCGTAGAGGAGGAAGAGGAGGATATAGAAGAACCAAGGCCCGCAGATCCGGCACATGCCATGCATGGAGGCCCAGTGCTTGTATGCAGCGATCCACCCGGTCTCGATAATCTCGAAATGTGCCCCAAACGAGGAATAGAAGAGGACCATCACGGCCAGGGCAACCACGACGACAGCAATCGAATCACGGAGCCAGGTCCGGGGAAGTCTGATCTTTTTTGTCAGCAAAAGGTAGATCGCAAATGTTGCCACGACAATGAGAAATATGGGCATATCCTCCTTGAGTGTCATCCCTCCTCCGATGGCAAGACCTGCGAGCAGGGCGTAACGGATCTTTCCCTGCTCGGCATACGCGAGGAGTGCAGCAAGGATCAGGACCGTAAAGAAGAGCTGAAATATGTCGTGCCGGAGGAACCTTGAAAAATAGACCATTGAAGGAGATATGGCAATAAACAGGGCTGCAATCAGGGTCTGGCGCTGGTCAAGGTATCCCAGCCGGTATATCCAGTAGATGAGCGGGATGATCGCGACACCAAAGAGGGCAGGGAGGATCCGGGCGACGAGATCGGCATCACCGAAAAGCGTGAACATTCCGGCGGTTACATAGTAGAGGAATGGGCCGTGATACATCGGTTCATATGCATAGATCCCCTCTGTCATCAGACGGTAAGAGAACCAGGCATGGATTGCTTCGTCGTGATGGAAGAGTTTCAGGTCGAGGGCGAAGAACCGGAGGAAAATTCCAAGGATAAAAATCAGTAAAAAGAGGTTTCGAAAGGAGCACAATTCCCGGATCCGGGAGCGAACTCCGGCGGTCAATCCGCTTCCTCAGCTCTCGAGCACGATCTCGATGCCGATATCTTTCGGGACCTGGGTACGCATCAGCTGGCGAAGTGCACGTTCATCGGCATCAATGTCGATCAGCCGTTTATGCACCCGCATCTGCCACCGGTCCCAGGTGGCGGTCCCTTCCCCGTCGGGGCTTTTCCGTATGGGCACCACCAGGCGTTTGGTGGGGAGTGGAATGGGTCCGGCGATGTTGACACCGGTCCTCTCTGCGATCTCCCGTATCCGGTCGCAGACCATCTCAACCTTCTTGAAATCGGTCCCTGTGAGGCGTATCCTGGCCTTCTGCATGGTATTCACCAGTTAAATATTGAGGGGTTCTCGGAGTTATCTCATCTGCTTCGGCTGGATAGCAATGCACATGCCGGCGGCGATGGTGCTGCCCATATCCCTGATTGCAAACCTGCCCAGCTGGGGAAGTTCCTTCACATTCTCGATGACCATGGGCTTGGTTGGCTTTACCTGCACAATGGCTGCATCGCCTGCTTTGATGAATGTGGGATTCTCCTCCTTGGTCTGGCCGGTCCTGGGATCGAGTTTCTTCTTCAACTCGACGAAGGTGCATGCCGTCTGGGTGGTATGGCAGTGGAACACGGGGGTGTATCCGATGGTGATGGCACTGGGGTGCTGGAGCACGACGATCTGTGCGGTGAATTCATCAGCGACAGTCGGGGGTGCATCTACCGGTCCACAGACATCGCCACGGCGGATATCCCCTTTGGCAAGGCCACGGACGTTGAAACCAACGTTGTCACCGGGCACTGCCTGGGGAATCTCTTCGTGGTGCATCTCAATAGACTTGATCTCACCCTCCTTGTTTGCTGGCATGAAAGAGACCTTCATCCCCTTCTTCATGATCCCGGTCTCGACGCGTCCTACCGGCACGGTGCCGATACCGCTGATGCTGTAGACATCCTGAATCGGGAGCCGGAGTGGCTTGTCGGTCGGTTTCTCGGGTTCCTTGAGCGTGTCGAGCGCCTCAAGAAGCGTGGGACCGGTATACCAGGGTGTCTCGGGGCTTTTCTTTGCGATGTTGATACCCTGGAGGGCACTGGTGGGGATAAAGAGTGTCTCTGCAGGCTTGTACCCTACCATCTGGAGGAGTGCCGAGAGATCCTTTTTCACTTCATCGAAGCGTTTCTGATCACACTTGGCTGCATCGATCTTGTTGATCGCGATGATGAGCTGGTTGATACCAAGCGTCCTGGCAAGGAACACGTGCTCCTTGGTCTGTTCCATGACCCCGTCAGGGGCTGCAACGACAAGGACAGCGGCATCTGCCTGTGAGGCACCGGTGATCATGTTCTTGACGAAGTCCCGGTGTCCCGGGCAGTCTACCACGGTGAAATAGAACTTCGGGGTGTCGAATCTCTTGTGGGCGATATCGATCGTGATACCTCTCTCACGCTCTTCCTTGAGGTTGTCCATCACCCAGGCAAACTCGAAGGTTGCCTTACCCTTGCTCTCAGCCTCTTTGCGGTAGCCCTCAATGATATGAGGGGGTACGGCGCCGGTCTCGAACATGAGCCTGCCGACCAGGGTTGACTTTCCGTGGTCGATGTGTCCGATGACCGCCAGATTAAGATGGGGCTTTTCAACAGCCATAATGATCCTCCGATAAAAACGAGACTGCAGAAGTACAGCCTGTTTATGCGAGTAGTATTTATTAGAAACGTATCCTTATTAATCATTTCGATGAGCAAAATCCGTCGGTTTTTTCAGAAAAAGGGAGAAAACCGACAGTATTTATCGTATGGACAAGATAATTTCTGCCCAATCATGAAGTCACTGGAAATCACGTGGGATGAGAAAAAATATCGCGCAACTGTCGGATGTGCAGACGGGCCTGTCTCTGTTCACCGGAATTGCGCGTTCTGCATGCACTGCAAAGGAGTGTTCATAGGGGAACGGCTTTATCCGGTTCCCCAGGAGTCGGTTATGCGGTCGTTCTCATCGAGCGGTTCGAGCGATGAAGCACTGATGTCGGCGGCAATGCAGTTCAACACGCTTGTCAGTGATGCTACTGCGATCGGGTGCGGGGATGAGGAGCATCTGGGTTTCAAATCCCGCTACCGGCGCTGAAATCGCTGATGGTCCCGCCAGCCCGATCTTCTTCAGGGATACTGGCCACTATCTCATCCCTGAATTTTTCAAACGGTAACTCGTCCATCTGGTCTGAAAGAAGCCGTCCGCTCCATGCCCTCCGGTAGACCCATGCCACCACCTTCTCTATCACAATGAGAACCGATTCAGGACTTCTGACCGCGATGAGCTCCCTCCCTGTCTTCGGATGCCTCCCCCTCCTGCCTCCAACGGTGATAAGGTAATGCTCTCCCGATGACTTGAGGAGTGCATACGGGCAGGACCTGACACAGGTTCCGCATTCGACGCATCGTGACGGGTCAAGGACCGATATTCCGCGTTTTATCGTGATCGCCTCCTCCTTGCAGTATTCGACGCAGGTACCGCAGCCGGTGCACATTCCCGGTACCCTGACAGGACGGTTCTGGCCAACGATACCGATCTCGTTCAGGAGAGGGCTTGTGCATGCATTCGGGCAGGCGGATACCGAGATCCTGATCTTTACCGGCATCTCCTTTCCGAACAGTTCCGCATCAATGGAACGGGCGAGCGAGATTGAATCGATATTGGCAAAGATACACCGCTCTTTCCCAGGGCATGCAATCACGTTCACTACCTCGTCGCGCTCGGACCCGAGCGGGGTATTGTTCGAAGCGAGATCCTGTGCTATCGCGTCAAGGTCTGAATGGTTTATATGCGGTATCTCGATGGTCTGGCGGGTCGTCAGATGGACTGATTCGGCTCCATACCGCTCGGCAACGAGGGCGATCCCTTTGAGCTGGTCACAGGAAATGACCCCTGCCGGTACCCGCGTTCGTATCGTGCAGTATTCGCTGTCGAGCTCGGTGATGACACCGCCCTTCATGTGAATTCCCATATCCTTCAGCATCAGGAACTTGTACGCGATACAATCCCTAAAAAAGTGTGCTCGCAAAAAGGGTGCCCGCGGGAATCATCACAAGGGCACAGAGCACAACAGCCCGCGTTATTTCCCCGGAAGCCCCGACCACGTCACCATTGACACCCCCGAATAACTGCTCTGACATGACAAGGAGGAGGAACGGGATGATCAGGGCGACAAGGAGAGCGACGGAAAGGGGGAGAAGGGGGACGGGGAGGAATACAAGCGGTGCGCAGAATATGGCGGCAATGGCCGGGAACCAGGGTTTTGCCTCGTGATGCAGGAGGGCATGGAGCCCTTCCCGGAATGGGGGTCCATATGCGGTGAGGAATGCCATTGATAATTTTGCCAGGACTTCCGCGACAATGAGTGCCCAGAGGACCTGTGTGATTGAAGACAGGGCGGCAAACGTGAGGAGCAGGGTGAGGCTCCCTGCAGCTATCCCGCCGGCCCCGATCTGTCGGTCGGTGAGTGCCCGGACTCTTCTCTCCCGGCCCCCGTGTGCCATGAGGCCGTCACCAAGATCGAGGAGCCCGTCAAAGTGATTGGCCCCGGTGATAATGAGGACTGCGACAATCGCTACTGCTGCCCTGATACCCGGATCGCTGATCCAGAATGCTGCAAGCCCGGCGATCCCCCCGGTGACATACCCGGCGAGGGGATAAAGGTAGGAACGTTTTGCAAAGAGGGTAAAATCAGCGGTCGCACCAAGGGGGAGGATGGTGGTGAACTGGAGCAGGGCCCGCAGTGTGTTCAGCAGCATTCACTGTAAAGACGCGAGGTACAGCCGGCTATCAGTCCGGCAACTGCATCATCGAGGAAAGGTCCGAGCGTTGCCAGGATTCCCGGTTTCTTCTGGTCGTATCGCGTGAACTCGAACCGGGCATAGGTTCCCCCTATGCATTCGGCGATTGCCATACCGATGATCTCATCGGAGAGCAGGAATACCGGGTCATCCTGGATGCCGGAGTCTTTCTGTCTGTGGAAGAGTTCATCTTCAAGGAGCACTGCTCCGAGGAGGAGTGAAGCGATATTCGGATCCCCCATGTATCTGATGATCTTCTCCCGAACCTTGTGCGCTGCCTCGTCCGCACCGATCCCGTGCGGTACATAGAGCAGCATTGCGGAGGAGACCATGGAATCGACCGAGACTCCTTTCTGCCGCAGCCGCTCCTCAATCCCGAACATAGCTGCTATGTTTCCCTACCTCCCCTTATTAGGTTGCCGTTAGGATAGTTTGATGTCCGGGAAGGTGCGAGCTTGTACCAGTATGGCATTTGTGACAGGAATCCCGGAAATAAGAACAGAACGTCCCCTGTTCTGCAGTATTCTTGCCAATACGCTGCTCTCTGTGGTGCCGGGGATCTCCGGTGCGGGTCCGAGCCCCGAAAAGACACTGCTCACCCCGGTTCTTGACGCGGAGCTGATCGCCTGCGGCAGGATTACCAGCATGCCGGTACGGCCTGACACCCCGACCGGCTGTCCCACGCCTGCATCAATCACGAGGGCGGTGATGGAACTGTGCGGGCTCTCCCCTCTTTTCATCAACGGAGGGCTTGCTCATACGCCGACCGTACCTTGTCTCGATGCGTATAGTTCACCGGGGGAAGACCCGAGATTCAGGGATGCGGTCCCTGCAGCCGTCACCTTGTATCAAAAAGGGAAGGCCATCGGGCGGTTTCTTGGCAGTGTGTCGGACCTGCTCGTCCTGGGGGAATGTGTTCCCGGGGGCACCACCACATCGCTCTGTGTCCTCCGTGGGCTCGGCTACGATGCTCTGGTGAGCAGCAGTTACATCAATAACCCGGTCCAGATGAAGGAGGAGGTCTGGCGGACCACTGAGGTGAGGATTCGTGAAGGGGGGGTCAGTGCCCCGCTCGATATTGTCCGTTGCTGTGGTGACCCCATGATCGCTATCGCAGCCGGGATTGCGGCCACGTACTCCGGGACGCTCATCCTTGCGGGTGGGACGCAGATGCTCTCGGTTGCAGCAGTGCTCAAAGGTATGAACCTGCCACTGCCCCGGGTTGCAACAACCTGTTACGTCCGGGATGATCCCTCGGCCAACTTTACGGAGGTGGCCGGCATGATCGGGGTTGATGTATCGTATGTCGACCCGGACTTCGGGGCAATCGGGCACCCTGGGCTTGCCCGGTACTGTATTGGGGAGGTAAAGGAAGGGATGGGTGCAGGGGGCGCCATGCTCCTTGCATGGCTGATGGGGTACTCCCCTGAGGCGATCAGAGATACGATTCTCCATACGGTCCATGGGTATGCCTGACCGGTTTTTTGAAGGGACTTTCCGGGGAACGGGGAGCATTTGATGGAATTTCGTGATAAAAAGGGATTATCAACCCGGAGCGTGAATTGATCAGGGATGCTGCCGATATATGTGGTCAATAATTTCGGGCAGTTCAACCACCTGATCCTCCGGATGCTCCGGGACCTCTCCATCGATGCGAGGCTGGTTCCAAACAGCATGCCCCCCGACGAGGTTGCAGCAGGGTGCCGCGGCCTGGTACTTGGGGGCGGGCCCGATATCTCCCGTTCAGGGAATTCCGCCCGCTACCTGCACCTCGATCTCCCGGTGCTTGGAATATGCCTGGGGCTCCATGTCATCGCCCGGGAATTCGGGGGAACGGTCACCAAGGGAAGGCTGGGAGGGTACGGTCCGGTCGAGGTGGAGATAGTCGAGCATGACGAGATCCTGATCGGGTACCCGTCCAGGATACGGGTATGGGCCTCCCACGCAGACGAGGTGACGGGTCTCCCTGATGGGGCGGTCCGGCTTGCGTGGTCCTCTGTCTGTGAAAACGAGGCGATTGCACTCCCTGATCTGCATATCTTCGGGCTCCAGTGGCATCCTGAAGTCAGCCATACCGAGAACGGAAGGTACGTATACGAAAATTTTGACCGGATAACAAGGGAACAGTGAATTCTGGAACGGGAGCTATGGAACGGGAAGAACTCGCGGGCAGGATACAGGTGATCGGGTTCTCCTGCATCAGGTGCGGTGAATGCTGCAGGGATACCGAGGAGGATACCGGCCTTGTCATGGTATTTCCTGCTGAAATTGAGGAGCTGTCCGTGGCAACCGGGCTGAAGGCAGAAGATTTTTCACGACCGTATCCGGAAAAGGTACGGACTCCGGGAGGGGGAAGCATAACGTTTGAACGGTGCCTGAAACAGATTGCAGGGGGCTGTATCTTTCTTGACCATACCCGCTGCATGGCCTATGCAGCAAGACCGTGGATCTGCAGGACCTACCCGTTCATGCTCTCCGGGGACAGGGTTGTGGTCTCCCCGTGCAGGGGTATTGGACAGGATATGGCAGAGCATGGAGCGCTGGAGATGGCCGATCTCCTTCTCGCACGGAGAGCGGCAGAGCAGGCGGAAGGGGAGCGGGTGCGTGGTATTCTCTCCTCACATCCCTTCCCTGCAGGAGAAGATGTGCTGGTCGATGGAACAGGAGTGAGGGTGCTCTGATGGCTGAGATCCGGATCATCGGGACCGCCCATGTATCGAAGGAGAGTGTTCGCGAGGTGCAGGAGGCCATCGTAGAATTCTCTCCTGATGTGGTCGCGGTGGAGCTGGACCAGGCACGGTATGCCGGCCTGAAACGGCAGGCACAGGAACCTTCAATCGAATCGGTGCTTGAGGCAAAGACGTTTACCCAGCTTCTCGTGCAGTGGATCCTGGCCTACCTGCAGCGGAGGATTGGCCTTGATGTCGGGGTGGAGCCCGGGGCGGAGATGAAAGCCGCTGTGGAAGCGGCAGAAGCACGGGGGATCGGTGTTGCCCTGATCGACCGTGACATCAGGATCACACTCCGGAGGTTCTGGCAATCGCTCTCGTTTTTTGAGAAGATCAAGATGATGTATGCCCTCGTGGCATCCGTAGCAAGTATCGATGACCAGGAGATTGATGTAGAGGAACTGAAGAAGCAGGATGTGATCGCCCTTGCGATGGAAGAGTTCCGGAAGTTCTCACCGAACGGTGCACGGGCGTTGATCGATGAGCGGGATGCCTATCTGGCCCACCAGATCAGGAGCCTCTCCCTCTCCCATGAGCGTATCCTTGTCGTAATCGGCGCCGGGCACCAGGCGGGAATCAACCGGTTCCTCGCAAGCCCTGAGACCCTGCCCCCCATCGGGAGCCTTACCACAGAGGTGAAGTCCAGGCCATGGGGGCTGATATTCGGCGCGATTGTCACGTTCCTCTTCATCTTCCTTCTCGTGGCTATCATCTTTTCAGGGGTGGGAATCGAGGTCCTGATCACTGCCCTCTTGTACTGGGTGCTGATCCACGGGGTTCTTACCGCGGTGTTTACCCTCCTCGCAAAAGGACATCCGCTCTCTGCCCTGACCGGGTTTGCGGTCTCCTGGTTCACGGCACTGAATCCGCTGATCGCAGCCGGCTGGTTCTCGGCAATCGTCGAGGCGAAGATCCGGAAGCCTGGACCGGGCGATTTTGGGCGCATCTCGCGGGCAGAGACGCTCTCCGAGATGATGGAGATACCGCTCTTCCGGGTTGTCGTTGTCGCCGCCATGGCAAACATAGGGAGCACGCTCGGCACGATCTTCTACTTTATCTTCATCTTCCCGATACTCGGGATCGATGTCGGGGTTGTGATCACCCAGGGGCTCTCGAACATGTGGGCTGCCATCCAGGGGATCTTCTGATCCCTCCAGAAACTATTTTTAGTGTCGCTGCGATGAGTGGCATATGAGCATTGCATCCTGGTATGCCCTGATCGTTGTTTCCCTACTCATCGTACTTCCCCCCGTCCTTGCTGCAGGGAACACAATCCCACCCGCCGGGACCGTCTTTCTCGGCGAGCAGGGGCTTGATATCTCTTCGACCGGGGCCACTGCCGGTTCGCAGATCGTGTATTTTGGGCCGGGTGGGAGCCCTGCAAACGTTCCCGTTGCGACCCTGACGGTGGATGATCCCGCTGACTTCTACATCTCCCCATCTCTCTTTGGCGGTAGGACCGGCCCCTGGTTCCTGTCGCAGACCACCACCCTTGCGTTCTATGTCCAGGATCCGCTGATCGAGATCCGGGTGATGGATGAGACCGCCGACTTCTCGATCACGAAGGATGTCACCTGGATCCCGAAGGGGGACGTGGTCGGGTTCCGGATCGAGACCAATGTGTACGAGATCGCGAAACGGCCTGGGTCCCCTGGGGCTCCGATCACGATCCGCATCCTGGGGCCGGGGGGTGTCGAATATTCCTCGGTGTCAGGGTATCGGCTCGAGGATATCATGGTGTCGGTCTCGCCATTCGATACCGGGGGGGTATGGCTGACAGGAGGGTATGAGAGTGGCACCTATACGGTATGGGCAGAGAGCACGGGGAATGATATGAACCTCAATTACAAGCAGGAGGGAAAGACGGTGGCCGTGCCCGTGCAGTTCCTCCTCCAGAGCACAAACCCGCTCATCACCACGGCGCCGACTACCACGGCACCGACCACGATACCGACAACTCCTCCTTCCACCCTGCCACCTGCCACCGTGACAACGATCATACCTACCACGGTCGTTACTGAATCTCCTTCCACAACACCGGTCACCGCGATACCGACCACGACCCCCCCGGCAACTGCCTCCGGCTTCGGTTTCGCGCTCACCCTTTCTGCCGTTCTCGCCTGCTTCCTGGTCCTGATAAGGAACCAGAGATAGGAACACCTCCTCTTTTTTTGAGGAGGGGAGGCTTGTCAGCTATCCTTCCAGGGAGGGGGAAGTGCGGGAAATCTGGCTTCTGACATCAGAGGTGGATTGTAGCGATTCACGTTCATGGATCTTTTTTTTAGCCTCCTCGCTGTTTTTGTGAGGGAAACCTTGCATCAGGGGTGGTATCTGCATACCAATGCAGTCACTGAACCGCGGCGGCCGGGGCGTCATTTTGGGGCGGCGGCGTTGGGGCGGACAGCCCCCAGAACATGTATCTGGTCCATAATCGTACCCACACCAGAGAGCGAAGGGCCTTTTTCTGATCATGGGTGATACCGCAGGCCAAAACCATTTTTTGCCTTGACTGCAAGGGGATACTCATGAATGTCGGAACCACCATCATCAAGTGCCGGCACAGTATCCGGAGTTACAAGCCCGTTCCCGTGGAGGACACGATCATCAAAGATGCCCTCGAGTGCGTACGCTACGCCCCGACTGCAATGAATCTCCAGCCCTGGCTGATCGGGGTTATCCGGGAAAAAGATATGCTGCAGAGGCTCGCCGGGCTGACTGATCACGGGAAATTTATTGCCGATGCACCGGTCTGTTTTGCCGTATTTGGCGAGCGGAAGGCAAAGTATTACCTCGAGGACTGTTCTGCAGCAACCGAGAACCTGATTATCGCCCTCCAGTCATACGGTGTGGGCTCCTGCTGGGTTGCTGGTGACAAGAAGGAGTATGCTGAGCCTGTCCGGAACCTGCTCGGTGTACCCGAGCGATATACCCTGGTCTCCCTTGTGCCGGCCGGCTATCCGGCAGACATCGCGATCCAGAAGAAGAAGGATCAGGATGAGATCGTGTTCTTTGATGAGTATAAAGAAGGCTGACCAGGGGGGGTTCATGCCTTTTTTACCACACCAGATTATGGGATCTATGCGGATTACAGTCCGATTTTTGTCTTTGAACCCTGGATCTTTTCTGTGAGGAGATCGATGCAGGAAAAAGAACAACACAGGGAACTCCCGCCCCGGGAGTGTTCGACCCTCCTCACCCGGGAAGGGGAGCCGCCGTGCGTGATCATCGATGTCAGGACCGCGGATGAGTTCCGCACCGGGCATCTCATCGGTGCAGAGAACCTCGATTTTTATCGCCCGGATTTCAGGCAGTGCATTGAGAGAAAGGATCGGAAATGCCGTTATCTGGTCTACTGCAAACGAGGGGTGAGGGGACAGAAAACCATGGATCTGATGCGCCAGTGTGGTTTTCCTGACGTGATTAATATACAGGGAGGGTACGAAAACTGGACCTCGCAGGGGCTTCCGGTGCAGAAAGATTCATGACTGCCGATGGACGGCAATGGAGCTACCGTGCTATTGCTCCTCAAGGCCCGCGGGATCCGCTTTCTTCACGAATGAACAATACATTCGCCTCCTCGTTCCTGTGCGGGGAGACTACAATCAAGGGGGTTATCTCCCCTCTCAATTCAGTCACTATAACTGCCGCAGGGACGTCCTTTGGGAGCGGCGGTGTACATCGCATGTGGAGGTGTGGGGGCGGACAGTCCCCACACAATGTATCCGGTCCTGCCACCCCCCGCTCTCTTCAATGTTTGAGTGAGCACGATCTATTCTCTCGACCGATTCCTGATTTATTCCGTAACAATGCAAGAGCAGTATGGGATTGAAGATTCATCCTTTATCTGGGTAAGGGCGGTATCGGAGCGCCAGGGTATCCCTACCCATACCAGGAAGAAATGAACATTGTACGACAGTGCAGGAATTAAGAAACGCCATCATGCCGCGTCAGCAGGCGGCATGTTCCGTATCGATTTCACATAGAAGAATCCTACGATTCCAAAGGTTGCGATGGGGGAGAGCCATGCGGGGATATGGAACCCGAAACCATCGAGTATCATGATACTGCCAAGGACAAGGATGGAGTACATGGCCCCGTTTTTGAGGAAAAGATATCGCTTGATTTTATCGACATTGCTGATCGTCATCTGCCGGACGACAATGGCACCAAGACCGCTCCCGATGATGATGAGGGGCACCGAGAGCGTGAAGGCAAAAGCACCGAGTACGCCGTCGATAGAGAAGGTGGCATCGATCACTTCCAGGTAAAAGATCTTGCTCCAGTCCGACATCGTACCTCCCATCATCTTCCGTTCCTGTTCCTCGGCATTCTGCCTGAAGCCATGGACAATGAAAAATGCCGTGGATCCCACCACGGCCGCAAAAGCCATGAGCGGATTGAACGCGAGCGCAAACCAGACGATTGCGGCAAGCAGTATCGATACGACGGCAAAAAACCAGACCCCCTTCGAGGCGATGTAGCACTCGCCCCGGAGCCCGTAGTTCTTCTCTT
>Ga0316622_100000847_pt1 | contig 18856 bp, 21 predicted proteins | sample OWC_Aug_OW2_C1_D_FD_207646 | JGI IMG/M metagenome (GOLD analysis project Ga0316622, IMG submission 207646) | Wetland soil microbial communities from Old Woman Creek delta, Ohio, United States - OWC_Aug_OW2_C1_D5_C | ecosystem: Environmental > Terrestrial > Soil > Wetlands | place: USA: Ohio... | reverse complement strand
GAGGCGCGCCTCCCACATTGTGGGACCGGCGTCCCTGTAGGCGGCCCGCCCCTGTGGGAGGCGCGCCTCGCGCCGATTCCTTGTCCCCCATCCTTCCCCCTACTCCAGCCACACCGCATCCCACAGCGGCCACAGCCCGATGGTCTCCACCAGTCCTGCCCGCAGCGGGTTGGCCACCACATAGCGGGCGGCTACGCGGAGGTCCTCGTCGCGCCGCAGAGCGTGGTCGTGAAAGCCATCCTGCCAGACGGGGCCACGGCCGCCGCGATAGCGATTCACGCGGTGGGCGCTGACCGACTTGACGGATTGCACGACGCCCGCGAGAGAGACATCCGAACCCAACTGCATCAACCAGTGCAGGTGGTCCGGCATTACCACGAAGGCCAGGGTCGTGACCCGGTGGCTCTCGCCTTGAAGGGTCCGCACCACCAGCCGACCGCAGCACCAGTCGAGGAACAGCGGCTCGCGATTGTGAGTAGTGGTGGTGATCAGGTAGGCGCGGCTCTCTTCGGAATACCGACCCTTGCGCAGGTCGCGGGAGTGGGGGCGGGGACTCAGAGAGGCTGTCGATGCGTCCTTGTGCATGGCGATCTCCTTGTCCTTGGAGGTGGGGGGGGTAAGAATCGGCGCGAGGCGCGCCTCCCACAAGAGAGTGCAGCACCCCGGTAGGAGCGGCCCCCTGTGGGAACCGTGTCCCTTTGCGAGCAGCGCCCCTGTGGGAGCGGCGCCCTCGCCGCGATTGTGGCCCTGGAATCGGCGCGAGGCGCGCCTCCCACAGGGGGCCTTCAGAACAGGTCCCCCTGGATGACGGTCAGTCGGGGGCGGCCGCGCTTGGCGGGCGTCCGCTTCGGCCGTTTGGGGGTGGCGGCGGCCTGACGCTCCGCCTCGGCCCGCTCTTCCTGGTAGCGCTCGCGGTTCAGGCGGGCGAGGCGGCGGAGGACCTCGAGCCGGGCGTCCTCCGCGATGGTGTAGCGGACCCGGTCGTTCTCGGGCAGGTAGGGGACGGCGTGGAAGCCGCGGCCGAGGGGGATGTCGGTCCAGCCGTAGGCGGCGAGCACGGCCTCGTCGATCTCCCGGTGCAGGCCGCGCAGCTCGGCGATGGGGGCGTCGGCGCAGGCCGGCTCGTGTAACCTCCGGTATAGCGCAGTAAGGCCAAAGCCCTGCCGGCGCATCTCGTGTGCGCGGAGCTCTTCAAGGGACGTTCCGAGGGGAGACAGCGTCTCGACGTATTCTGACGGGAAGGGGAAAGTCTCAAAGGAGTCGGAAGGCGAATAGTTGATGTCGACCCGCATCGTTGAGCTGGTCTTCCTTGCCCACTCCTGATGCACCGCCGACGACAGCAGGGCCATCACGGCCGCATCGCCCAGCGAGAACACCGCGAGCCTGTGTGCGAACACGGACGCGTTGTGGACCCGGGTGAACTTCAGATAGTTCTGGACAAGCGTACAAACGATGACTTGCTCGAGGGGCAAGGCGCGAGGATCCCACCCCTCCGGATGCCGGGCGAAGGCGTAGCCGCGGCCGATGGCGTGGTAGAGCGCCTTCGCGTCGCGGCCGTATAGCCACCACCGTCTCTTTCGACCCTCCGCGCTGGGATTCCCCTTGAGCCGATCCCCCTCCGGCTTCACCCGCCGCCGCACGATGTCCAGGACCTCGGGGAAGTCCTCCGCCACCCGGCCCGGGTAATCGGCCGGGACGTGGCCTTCCCGCAGCCACCGCTCGCGCTGATCCACGTCGGCGTCGGACCAGGTGCCTGGTGCCTCCCGGTCGAGCGGCCAGTCCCAGAAGTTGATCACCCAGCGCGAGGGCTTCTGCTCGGGGTGGGAGTTCAGGTCCTCGCCGTTCAGGTAGGGGAACAGGACCTCGGCGCTCTTCGCGTCCCGCTCGATCAGGGCCCGGGCCTGGTCCTCCCTCATGGTGAAGCCGAGGCCGAGGACGATGGAGCCCTGGAAGGACCGGTTGGCGTTGGCCTTGAGCGGCTTCGGGCTCCACTCGTCCTGGTCGGAGAGGAAGGCCGAGATCGTCGGCACCGGCTGGCCGTTCAGGCGGTAGCCTGCCCGCCACGGCCCCCTGTGCACGTGGACCTGGCTCGTGACCACCGCCGCGTCGCCCGGCCAGGGCTGGTTCGGCCAGGCGGCGTAGATGGCGAGGCCCTCCTTCAACATGGCCTCCAGGCCCACCTGGCGGGTGTCGCCCTCGGCGATGGTGTTCACGGCGAGCAGCCCGAAGTTGCCCCCGCGCCTGAGGAGCTGGGCCGCCCGCAGGAAGAAGTAGGCGCAAAGGTCCGCGCTGCCGCGCCGCCCGTCCGCCGCGTGCAGGACCTGGTAGTCCCGGTAATCGGTGCCGAGGAGCCCGGTGATCTTCTGCCCACCCACGAAGGGCGGGTTGCCGACGATGGCGTGAAAGCCCGGGTTGTCTGTGTGCAGGCAGACCTCGGGAAACCGCACCAGCCAGTGGAAGGGGCGCCGCGCCGGGTGCCCTGACCACCTCAGCAAGGTGTCGGCCAGGCGCCGCAGCTCGTGGAGATTCGGCTCGGCCGCCATCAGGAGCGCCGGCTCGGCCAGGGACTCGGCCACCCGGTGGGCCAGATCCTCGGTGCGCCGGTCGAGGGCGGCGAGGCTGCTGGCGGCGTTGCCGCCGGCGATCGCGAGTCCCGCGCCGACCAGGATGTCGCCCAGGACCTGCACCAGCTCGGTGGCGGTCTCGGCCTCCCGGTGCAGCCGGGCCTTGTGCTCCGAGTCGCGGATGTCGAGCGCGGTGAAGCGCTCCAGGCGCTCGCGCTTGTCGCGGGCGGCCTCCGGCACCCGCAACGGCTGGCCGGGGGCCGCCTGCTCGGCCAGGGCCCACGCCTCTACCAGACGCTCGGCCATATACCGGCAGGCCTGGACCAGAAAGGCGCTCGAGCCGCAGGCCAGATCGCAGAGCCGCAGGGCCAGGATCTCCTCCGGCCGCCGCAGGGTCGCGGGAGAAGGCTCGATGCCCTGCTCGAAGCCGCGGTAGAGGAGCGGGTCGAGGGTCGTCTTGACCACCGGCTCGGTCAGGCTGCGCAGGGTGTAGTGGGTGCCGGTGCTCCGCCGGTCGGCACCGGCCGTGACGAAGGCGCTCCCGGGGAGGATGACCACCGGATAGCCCTGGGTGTCGTCGCGAAGAAGGGGGGCGAAGGGGACGACCCGTCGGTAGAGTCCGGCGTCGCCGCCGCAGGCGACCTGCAGGCCCATGGGGTTGGGCGGCTCGGGCTGGCCGAGCCCCCGCCGGAGGGCGGCGACCGAGCGACCTGTCTCCTCCCTCAGGAAGCCCACCAGGGCCTCCTCGCCCTCGGCCGCCTTCGCCTCCAACGCGTCCAGCGAGACCTCGGGCTCCTCCCCAGCGGCGCCGACCAGGCCCAGCACGACGCCGCGCGCCCGCACCGCGGTGTGGTCCAGCAGGCCCTCGTAGACATGCCCGATCTGCTCGATGTCGAGCGCCCGGAAGGAGAGGCGCCGGGCCTCGGGCGGCCCGCCGGGGATCCGGACCTGGACGAACTGCAGGGCCTCCAAGAGGTGCAACACGGTGCGGTTGTTGACCGGAACCGGCTCCGCAGGCGCTTCCCGCCAGGCGGTGCCCGAGCGGCGGCCTTCGAGGAAGGGATAGCGATCGGGGTCGAACAGCCCCCCGCCGTAGGCGGGAAGCCGCATGGCCTCGTGCTCGACCCCGCCGTGGATGGCCCGGAAGGTGGCCAGCAGCCGCCCCCAGGCGTCGTGGCGGCGCTCCAGCATCTCCTCGCCGTGGCTGTCCGCCACCTCCCGGAGCTGGTCGTGCAGGCGCTTCAATTGCTCGCGCAGGTCGCGCTCGATCCGCAAGAGCTTGCGGGCGGGCTCCGCGTCTCGCTCAGCCTGGGTCGTGTTGAGGCTACGCCGATGGTCCTCCGGCTGCGCTCAGGCCCTGGTTCGGATCGGGATCTTGCCGATCCGCGTCCGCCACTCCCGCGGCCCGCTGTCGTGGATCGCGTTGCCCGCGGCGTCCACTGCCACCGTGACCGGCATGTCCCGGACCTCGAGCTCGTGGATCGCCTCCATGCCAAGGTCGGCGAAGGCGACCACCCGGGACGCCCGGATCGCCTTCGCGACCAGGTAGGCGGCGCCACCGACCGCGATCAGGTGCACCCCGCGGTGGCGCCGGAGCGCATCGAGCCCCTCCGGCCCGCGCTCGCTCTTGCCGATCGAGCCGAGCAGCCCGGTCTGCGCCAGCATCGGCTCGAGGAAGCGGTCCATGCGCCGGGAGGTGGTGGGACCGGCCGGGCCGACCACCTCGTCGCGCACCGCCGCTACCGGACCGACGTAGTAGATCAGCCGGTTGGTGAAGTCCACCGGGAGCGCCTCGCCGCGGGCGAGGAGGTCGACGAGCCGCTGGTGGGCGGCGTCGCGCCCGGTCAACAGCCGGCCGCTGAGGAGCAGACGCTCGCCCGCCCGCCAGGTCGCGGTCTCGGCGCCGGTCAGCCGCTCCAGGTCCACGCGCCGCGCCCCGGCCGCCAGGTCCACGGTGAGCCGCGGCCAGTCCTCGAGGGCCGGCGGTTCGAAGCGGGCGGGCCCGCTGCCGTCCAGCCGGAACTCGATGTGCCGGGTCGCCGCGCAGTTGGGGATCAGGCCCACCGGCTTCATCACCGCGTGCGTCGGGTAGTCCAGGACCTTGACGTCGAGGACCGTGCTGAGCCCGCCGAGGCCCTGGGCGCCGACACCCAGGGCGTTGACCTTGTCGTAGAGCTCGAGGCGCAACTCCTCGGCGCGGGTCACCGGCCCCCGGGCGCGCAGCGCCTGGATGTCGACCGGCGCCAGAAGCGCCTCCTTCGCCATCAGCATGGCCTTCTCCGGGGTGCCGCCGATGCCGATGCCGAGCATGCCGGGCGGGCACCAGTCGCCGCCCAGGGTCGGAACCTGACCGAGCACCCACTCCACGACGTCCTCGCGCGGGTTCAGGACGGCGAAGCGCGCCTTGCTCTCCGAGCCGCCCCCCTTGGCCGCGAGCTTCACCTCCACGCCCTCGCCCGGGACGAAATCGAAGTGCACGACCGCGGGGGTGTTGTCCCCGCTGTTGCGCCGGGTCCCGTCCGGGTCGAGGACGATCGAGGCGCGCAGGGGGTTCTCCGCGTCGGTGTAGGCACGGCGCACTCCCTCGTTGACCATCTCCAGGACGCCCATGCGCGCCTCCCAGCGGGTGTCCATCCCGACGCGCACGAACACCACCGCGATCCCAGTGTCCTGACACACCGGCCGGTGCCCCTCGGCGCTCATGCGCGAGTTGATCAGGATCTGGGCGATCGCGTCGCGGGCCGCCGGCGACTGCTCGTGATCGTAGGCCTCGGCCATCGCCCGGATGAAGTCGACCGGGTGGTAGTAGGAGATGAACTGGAAGGCGTCGGCGATGCTCTGGATGAAGTGCTCCTGCTGGATCGGGGGCATGGCGGGTCTCCGCAGGCATAGCCGCTGCGCGGCCTGGCAACACAGTAGACCAGACCACGCCCGCGCGGTGCCCCACCGGGCGCGTCGTCCGGGACGGGCCGCGCCCGGCCCGTGGCTACCCTGCCGAGGATAGGAACAAAGCCATTGGGGTTGGCGTCGGGCTGGCATTGCAGTCCAGCCGGGCCCGGGCCAGACTCACCCAGACCCGGCCGGGCCCCCAACCCCCACCACCATGCCCCGACCCGTCCCCGAGCTCATGACCTTGCTGCGCGAGCTCATCGCCACCCCCTCGGTGAGCAGCGTCAGCCCCGCCTTCGACCAGGGCAACGCGGGCGTCATCGCCCTGCTCGCGGGCTGGCTCGAGGGGCTTGGCCTGCGCACCGAGGTGCAGGACATACCCGGCTTCCCCGGCAAGCAGAACCTGGTGGCGACGCTCGGCGAGGGCCCGGGCGGGCTGGTGCTGGCCGGGCACACCGACACCGTCCCCTACGACGCGGGCCGGTGGACCCACGACCCGTTCACGCTCACCGAGGACGACGGTCGCCTCTACGGGCTCGGGACCTCGGACATGAAGGGGTTCTTCGCCCTCGCCATCGAGGCGCTGCTCGCCTTCCTCGACCGGCCCCTCGCCCGCCCGCTGGTCCTGCTCGCGACCGCCGACGAGGAATCCTCGATGTGCGGGGCGATCGCGCTGGCCCGGGCCGGCCGCCCCCTCGGGCGCTACGCGATCATCGGCGAGCCGACCGGCCTCGTCCCCGTGCGCATGCACAAGGGGATCATGATGGAGGCGGTGCGCCTCATCGGTCGCTCCGGGCACTCGAGCGACCCGAGCCTCGGCCGCAGCGCGCTGGAGGGCATGCACGAGGTCATGGGGGCCCTCCTCGCCTGGCGCGCGGACCTGCAGCGCCACCACCGGGACCCCGCCTTCGCCGTCGCCGTGCCGACGCTCAACCTCGGCCACGTCCACGGCGGCGACAACCCCAACCGGATCTGTGGCGAGTGCGAGCTGCACCTCGACCTGCGCCCCCTGCCCGGCATGCACCTGGACGACCTGCGGGCGGAGATGCGCGCGCGCGTCGCACGGGTCGCCGAGGCACATGGGCTTGCCTGGGAGACGCGCCCCCTGTTCCCCGGGATCGAGGCGCTCGAGACCGACGCATCCTCGCCGGTCGTGCGCGCCGCCGAGGCCCTCACCGGGCACGCCGCGGGGGCGGTGGCCTTCGGCACCGAGGCCCCGTATCTCAGGGCCCTCGGCCTCGACACCGTGATCCTCGGGCCCGGCGACATCGCGCAGGCGCACCAGCCCGACGAGTTCCTCGCCCTCGAGCGCATCCCGCGCATGGTCGACCTGCTGCGCGGGCTGATCGCACGCCTCTGCGCCTCCCCCTAGGTTCGGCCGAGCGCAGGCAAAGCCCAACAGGGAGTTCCTCGAGATGGCGGGCGAGGCCGCCGGTGCGCCTGCCGGCCGCGGCCCTGGTCGTTGCCGAGCAGCTGCCCGACAGCGACCCGCAGAAGAAGGTCCTGCTCGACTACAAGACCAAGTTCGAGGCGAAGCACGGCGAGGTGTCGATCTTCGGCGGGCATGCCTACGACGGCTTCGCGGGCGTGATGCTGGGCCTCAAGGGCTTCGCCGCCGCCATCCCGGGTGGGACGGGCAACTCCATGGGCGCGGTGGCGGCCGGCCTGCTGTTCGGCGTCCTCGAGTCGCTGGGGGCCGACCTCATCCCGGTGATCCCACCACCGGCCAACAACACGCGCCCATCATTGACGATGCCGCGCACATGCGCTATTAACCCGAACACTACTAATGCCACAACACGCCCGGCCACCCTGTTCCCGCCTTCCATCTCCAGCGCGGCCAGGCAAAGAGCCCCCCTTACCGTCGGAATCTTCTGAGTGAAAGCGGTCATCCTCTGCGGCGGACAAGGCACACGTATCCGTGATGCCTCCGAGGTCCTACCCAAGCCGTTGCTGCCGATCGGCAACTACCCGATTCTCTGGCACATCATGAAGATCTATGCGCACGCGGGCATCACCGATTTCGTGCTGTGCCTCGGCTACAAGGGCTGGCACATCAAGCAGTTCTTCCTGGAATACAAGGCAATGACATCGGACTTTACCATCCAGCTTGGCAACCATGACCAGATCGCCTATCACACGGCCTCCGACGAGGCGGACTGGAGGGTTACCCTGGCCGATACCGGCCTCAACACGCAAACCGGCGCCCGCGTCTGGAATGTCCGCAGGCATCTTTCTGATTGCGACAGGTTTTGCCTGACCTATGGTGATGGCGTTGCCGACGTCGATATTCGTAACCTGCTTGCGGCCCATGCCCACAGTAACGCGGTGTGCATGCTCACCGGCGTTCGTCCCTCCGGCCGCTTCGGCGAACTGCAGCTAAATGGCACAACTGTCACAAGCTTTCACGAAAAGCCTAACGCGACGACCGGCTCCATCAACGGCGGGTTCATGGTATTCGATGCGGCCCGTGCCTGGTCGTACTTCCGTGAAGGCGAGGACCTCAACCTCGAGCAAGACGTGCTGCCCGCAATGGTGGCAGACCGCCAGCTTGCCGTGTACGAACACCCTGGCTTCTGGCAGTGCATGGATACATTGCGCGAATACATGCTACTCAATGAGTTGTGGAAACGGGCGGAGGCGCCATGGAAGGTCTGGTGAGAGTCCACGCCACCTGTGCCACGCCGATCGCGGACATGCCTGAGGAAGACCTATGGGCGACGCACTTGGCGCCCTGAGCACCTACCGCGGCTGTAAGGTACTTGTCACCGGCCACACCGGCTTCAAGGGCGCATGGTTGACCTTGTGGCTGAGGGAGCTTGGCGCCACGGTGACGGGACTCGCATTGGCCCCTCACACTCGGCCAAGTCTCTTCACGCTCGCACACCTTGACGAGACGATCGACGACATTCGATGCGACATCACGGACTACGATGCCCTCTTGAAATGCCTCCTACGCGCCTCTCCAGATATCGTGTTTCACCTCGCAGCGCAGCCCCTGGTCCGTCGCTCCTACCTGGAAGCACGGTCGACCTTCGCAACCAATGTCATGGGCACAGTCAATGTCCTGGAGGCAGCGCGTCACAGCCGCAGCGTCCGCGCGCTGGTGCACGTGAGCACCGACAAGTGCTATGAGAGCAGCACGTCGCACCACGCGCGATCAGAGGACGACCCACTTGGCGGAGATGACCCTTACAGTGCATCCAAGGCGGCCGCAGAACTGGCATTGGCCGCCTATAGTCGCAGCTTCTATTCATCCCCTGCATCTCCTGTGCTTACAGCGTCGGGCCGCGCAGGCAACGTGATCGGCGGGGGGGACTGGGCTGAAGATCGCATCATTCCCGATTGTGTTCGGGCCATCGCTCAGCAACGAGCCATCGCCGTTCGCAATCCCGGCTCTATAAGACCCTGGCAGCATGTCCTGGAGGCCCTCTGTGGCTATCTCGCTCTGGGGGCCCATCTGCTTGCCGGAGCTCGAGCCCTCTGCGGGCCGTGGAACTTCGGCCCCGACCAGACGAATGCCACGACCGTCGCGAACGTCGTGGATGCCCTTGTCCGCGCCTGGGGTCAGGGGCGCTGGGAACACCTGCAGGAGGATGCCACTATGCACGAGGCCCCCTCCCTGTTCCTCTCCTCCGAGAAGGCGCACAGGCAGCTCGGCTGGCGCCCTCGCTGGGATTTCGCGGAAACCGTTCGCCGCACGGCATACTGGTATCGTGCCCATGCAGAAGGCAATGACGCACGCCACCTCTGCCTCGATGACATCCACGCGTACATGTACTGTGACGACGCCATATGGCCACCTTGCGCAAGCGGTTCTGGCCAGCCTTCAGGTACTCCCTGATTAGGCCAGGGCCGCGCCGTCGCCCGACCGTGCGTGATCCTGCACCGTTCTTTGGTGAAGGCGTGCACTGACCTCAGGCAAACCAGGCGCAGGCGCATGAGACATCGCATCGTCGCAGAGGACATGGAGGAACTGGCAGCGCGAGACGTCCCCTGGGAGGACCTCTCCACGAAGACCGTGGTGGTGACGGGCGCCTACGGGGCCATCCCGGCCTATATGATAGAGGCCCTGCTGTACCGCAACGAGCGGTGGCCGAACTTCGATGTAAAGGTGATCGCGGTAGGGCGAAGCCCCAGAAAGTTCCGCGAGCGCTTTGGACACCTTGGTGATCGTGGCGACCTGCAGTTCATCGCGCAGGATGTCTCGGCCCGATTCCGCCTTCCCAATGAAGTCCACTACATCATCCACGGGGCAAGCTGGGCGAGCCCGAAGTATTATGGCAGATACCCTGTGGAGGTAATTCTGCCCAACGCGCTTGGCACCCATTACCTGCTTGAGGTCGCGCACGAGAAGCAAGTCGCTGGATTTCTGTTCATGAGCAGCGCCGAGGTCTACGGTGCACCGCCGGCAGCGGAGATCCCGGTGCGAGAGTCCTACTGTGGCAACGTGGACCCCGCTGCGGTGCGCTCATGTTATGCTGAGAGCAAGCGCCTTGGCGAAACGATGTGTGTCTCATGGTTTGTGCAGTATCGCGTACCCACCCGCATCGCTCGCATCTTTCACACCTACGGTCCAGGGGTCGCGCTGGATGACGGACGGGTGTTCGCGGATTTTGTTGCAGACATTGTTCTAGGCCGGGACATTGTGATGAGAAGCGACGGCAGTGCCATCCGCGCCTACTGCTATCTAGTGGATGCCGTTGATGGCCTGTTCAGGATCCTGCTTCGAGGCGATCCGGCCACTGCCTACAACCTGGGCAATGATGAGGCGGAGTGCAGTGTGCTGGAGCTCGCGCAGACGCTGGTGGACGCGTTTCCCGAGAGGGGCTTACGCGTCGTGCGTGGCGTCAGGAGCGAAGACGGCTATCTGCCCAGTCATGTGCAACGCACCCGTCCGGATACGACCCGCTTGAGGGCGCTAGGCTGGTCACCGCGCTACTCGGTACGAGAGGGCTTTACGCGTACCGTTCTCAGCTATGTCAGCGACGCGTATGCGCAGGGCGCAGGGGACACCCACTTGCCTGCCTCACCGCCCGGCTGAGGGCGCCATCATGCACAAGGATCTCGCCGAGTTGGCCTACGCCATTCGCCGCTCCTCTCTGGAGATGGTCTACGCTGCCAACGCGTCGCATATCGGCGGCGCCCTCTCCGCCGCGGATATCCTAGCGGTCCTGTACGGACGAATCCTCAGGGTTCGGCCCGAGGCGCCAGCGTGGCCGGAGCGCGACCGGTTCGTCATGAGCAAGGGGCACGCGTGCGTCGCCCTCTACGCCGCACTCGCCCTGCGGGGATTCTTCCCCGGCGAGTGGCTGACCCACTACGGGCAGGGCGGGTCCCTTCTGATGGGCCACGCGAGCCACCGCGTTCCCGGCGTGGAGTGGTCCACCGGCTCTCTGGGGCAAGGCCTGGGGCTCGCCGCGGGCCAGGCCTATGCCGGCAGGCTGCGAAACAAGTCCTGGGGGGTCTATGCGCTGCTGAGTGATGGCGAGCTTGATGAAGGATCCACCTGGGAGGCCATCCTGTTCGCCGCGCATCATCGCCTCCATAACCTTTGCGTCGTGATTGACAAGAACGGACAACAGGCCATGGGGGCGACCGAAGGCATACTGAATCTCGGCAGCGTCGCCGACAAGCTGCGCGCCTTCGACTGGGAGGCCCGCGACGTCGACGGCCATGATCGAGAGGAGCTGGCCGCGGCGCTGTCGGCGGCGCACTCCGGCAAGCCACGCTGCGTCGTGGCGCATACCGTGAAGGGCAAGGGCGTTGCCTACATGGAGAACAGCGTGAAGTGGCATTACAGCGCCCCGCGCACGCCCGAGCAGCTCGACCTGGCGCTGCGCCAACTTGAGGAGGCTTACGCCGGCCCCCCTGTGCGCACCGCTGGAGCGCCGCGATGAGAAACGCCTTTATCGAGCACCTGACTGCACGGATGCAGTACGATGACGCCATTTTTCTCCTTGTCGCCGACCTTGGCTACAGCGTGGTGGAGCCGTTGGCGGAACGCTATCCCGACCGCTACCTGAATGTCGGTGTCGCGGAGCAGAACATGACGGCTGTGGCTTGCGGGCTGGCTCGCGAGGGCTACAAGGTCTTCACCTACAGCATCGCGAACTTCGCGACTACCCGCTGCCTTGAGCAGATCCGCAACGGCATCTGCTACCACTCGCTTCCGGTGTGTGTAGTCGCTGTCGGTGGTGGATTCATGTACGGTCACCTCGGGCCAACGCATCACGCCACAGAGGACATCGCCATCATGCGGAGCCTGCCGGGCATGCGCGTGTTCGTTCCGTTCTCGCGGCGCTCCGCAGAGCTCGCGCTCGATGAGGTGTTGGCCGAGCCCGGCCCAGCCTATGTCCGGCTTGGACGGGAGGGTCTGGCAGTCGCCGACATAGATGACAATGGTCTCAGCCTGGTCCGCCGCGCCGGCGATGGCACAAGCGACCACGCGTTTATATCGGTCGGCAAGATCTGCGCCCGCCTCCTGCAGCTAACGGCAGAACGACGCGCTGATCTTTATGCGTTGTGCCGCGTGAAGCCGCTGCCAGCGGCAGACCTGAGGCGGCTGTTTGCGGAGTACACCGAGGTGACGGTCGTCGAGGATCACCAGAGCGCCGGGGGTGTCCTGTCGGCCCTGGCGGAGCTTACGACAACGATCCGCGGCCTCAACATTGATGGGCGCTTTTCGCCAGGCACCCAGGACGAGGACGGACAGCGAGATAGCATGCTGTTTCGTCAGCAGGCGTGCACACCGGAGCACATAGATAGCCTATGAGCGAGTCGATACAGAAGAAGATCAGCGTGATAATGCCGGCGCGAAATGAGGAGGGTAATATTTCGCGCGCCTATGATGAGGTGACAGCCGCATTTGCCACGATCCCGCAATATGACTACGAGGTGATCGTGGTCGACAATGCTAGCCGCGACGGGACAGAGGCGCGCGTAAAGGAGCTCTGCGAGCGCGATCGACGGTGGAAGTACGTGCGGTTCAGCAGGGATTTTGGCGGTGAGGCGTCGATCACGGTGGGGATGCGGGTAATGAGTGGCGATGCCGCGATCACTGTGTTTTCGGATCTTCAGGACCCCCCGGAGCGGATCCCGGATTTTGTGCGGAAATGGGAGCAGGGTTATGATGTCGTCTATGGGGTGATTGACGATCGCAGTGATCGTCACTGGCTGCGGGGTCTCGCTGCCAGGGCAGCGTACCGGATCATTCGGTACTATTCCGACATCAATATTCCATCCGACGCGGGTGACTTTCGGCTGCTCGATCGGCGCGTTGTTGATGGATTTAACCGCCTGAACGAGCGCGAGCGCTATGTGAGAGGACTCGTACATTGGGTCGGATTTACCGCGCATCCGCTGAGCTATAGCCGCCGCCCGCGGCAGTGGGGAAAGAGCAAGGCGCCCTGGTGGTGGTGCTTTCAGTTTGCGCTGAATGCCATTACCAGCTTCTCGACCAAGCCGTTGAAGATGTTTGCTGTCTTCGGCATGGGCGTTGTCATGTTTTCGATCGTCCTTTCTGCCTATTACGCTGCCACGTATGTCTTCAATATCGACAATCCACCTCGCGGCATCCCGACGATTTTAGTATTGCTACTGTGGAATCTTGGGATCATGTCCCTCGGCATCGGGATCCTGGGCGAGTACATCGGGAACATCTACAAGGAGACCAAGAGGCGCCCCTTGTGTGTCATCGATCGAGCGGTAAACCTTGATGTAAAGGCTGTGCAGGAGGCCTTGGCCGGCATCGCGTGAGGCGAGGGTGCGAGTCGCAGTGAAGGGCTGATGGGGCCAGAAGGGGTGCGGGGGGAGAGGGGCGCTCGCGAGAGCACTCGGGTCCAGTTTGCTCGCTTTGTGCTGGCAGGACTGGTCAATACCTTGTTCGGCTACTGCGTCTTTGCGCTGCTTGTTTTCATCGGTATGGGGGCGTTTGGCGCCCTGGTAATCGCGACGGTCTCGGGAGTGGCCTTTAACTTTCAGACTATCAGCCGACTGGTTTTTCGCCGGCTCGATGTCCGGCTGGGTCTTCGCTTTGTTATGGTCTATGTGGCGGCGTTCGTCCTGAATTGGGCTGGACTGAAGGCCTTGATGACGGTCGGAACGTCGGAGTACCTAGCGCAGGCTGTCCTGACGCCGTTCGTGGCCGTAATGTCATTTGTGGGGCACAAGGTGCTGGTGTTCGAGGCGGGGGCGTGGCGGGACTGATGTCATTGCATGCGGATCACGGGATTCAGCCAATCGGCGTGATCGTGGAAGTCGCGGTCGAGCGGGTCGGTCACGAGAGTTATCTGGCGCGCGTTTGTTAATCGGACGTGGCCTGCGCGGGCGCGTTGGCCTCCTCTTACGATTCTGCTGCGCCATCTCTCCTTTCCGTCCACGAGCACGACGAACATGACCTTGCCGGGATAGGCTTCGTCGTCTACCCCTACCTTGAAGTGAAAGGCGGTTGCCTCTGGTGGCAGATCATAGGTCAGCTGTGAGGGGGCATGGGTGCCGATGCCATAGGCATAGGTGACGTTGCTTACGGACAGGGGGTTGCCGTCGACGGAGCGGTCGATCTGTGGGTGCTTGATGGCCTGGATGGCGGAAACCTGCGGCAAGGACGAGAGAAGCCGTTCGTTGGAGGCCGGCTGGAAGGTGTCGGAGGCGGCATGGACGGAAAGGTAGAGGAGGCTGAGAATAAGCACGGCGGCGAGAGTGGCCTCGGGCAGCCAGTGAGGGAGGGAGAAGGAGGCGGGTTGTGTCACGAAGGCTGCCCATCGCACTGGGAGGACGGTACCGAGATTGAGGAGTAGGAAGCTACCTGTAATGAGGATCGCGAGGAGCCACCATACCCAGTCGCCGCCGAGAGGGTGCACGAGCTCGATGTTAAGGAAGCTGACGACGGTGATCACAGCTGCCCAAGGAAGCGCACCAGGGGTAGTGGCGGCCCAGAATAGTGCCATGACAACTGCGGGCAGCAGATAGCGTTCGTGCATGCCGGGTAGCAGGACAAAGAAACCTAGTGAGCAGAACAGGGCGTATTTCCACAGGGTGCTGCGGCTCTGGATGCGAAGCGAGGCGATGAAGATCACAACACAATAGAGAGAAAACAGCGTTATGCCCATGCCCTTTGGACTCAGGAGGAGCTGGGGCCCGGGGCTTGGTGGCGGAGCGTTGCTAAAGAGGTTGTAGTTGTCTGGGGCCATATTTCCGGTCAGCAGTAGCCACAGGTTCGCCGCATTCATTGTTGCATACTGATACAGGCTGATTGTGCTCAGGTAGGCGTTGGTAAGCGCAGCTCCAAGGCCGCCGGCCAGTGCGAAGGGGAGCAGCACCAGCAGAAGGGCTATCGCCGATAGCAGCATGCCGGGGACGTAGCGGCGCAGGTCGCGGAGTAACAGGGCGCCGAGCACAGGTGCGAAGGCGATCATCTGGAACTTGGTGAGGAGACCGAGCGTCCAGAGCAACGGCGACGCCCGGTAGCCTTTCTCGCGTCCATAGAGATAGAAGCCGGCGGCCATCAGCATGGCGGGAAGGAGGTCCACCTGACCCCAGGCCGGGCCGCCGGCGAGCAAGGCAGGATTGAAGGCGCACAGGGCGAGGATGGCTGACGCGGTAGGGGGAGCGACTTGTGAGTTCTTGAGCTCGTTCCAGACCAGGCGTACCAGCAGCAAGTGGGCGGCATAGATCGGCCAGAGCATGAGGAACTTGTGGACCATACTGGCCTTGGCCGGCAGCCCGAGAACACCGAGGATCCTGCCCACCACCCAGAGCCATTCCACATAGAGCGGAGGATAGTTGCCGGGAAAGTCGGCAAACCCGTTCTGCTGGAGGTGCCGGGTCCACTCCGCATAGGCGTAGTGGTCGCCCTGGGTGAGCGAAAAGGTCAGCGCGAGATTCGCGGCGATGCAGCCGAGCCCATAGAGAACGAACGTGGACTGTTTCTCCGGCACAGGGGCTTATCTCCAGCGGGCAGGTGGTGGACAGTGGGTGACGAGGCGGGGTCGGCGGAGACTGTGCGTGAAGCGTACAGGCCGCGGGTTGAAAACGGGAGGGCCGACCCGGCGCATTGAGTTACGCTTCTGGTCGCGGACGCTCATGCGGCGGGGAGATGGTGCAGTCGCGGCGGGCGCGACAGGGCTGCCGGTGCGTCTGTCCGGGGGGCAGTGGCGCTCGCGTACGCCGAGGACTCCCGCGTCTTCTAGCCCCTCGCGGCGGCGGGATGAGGGCGGCCAGTCGCTCGATGCGCTCCAGCGGGCTGAGGGTTAGCGCGACCCTCCGGTCGGCCGTGGGCTTCGGCAAATGGTAGAGGAGACGCTCAGGCTCATCGGGGTCGCGCTCCAGGCGCTCGAGCGCCAGGGGCCCTCGGGCGCAGTACCGGAGGAGGCGCTCCAGCCCCGCCGGTCGACGGCCTCGACCCGCACGCGGGCATCGACCGAGAAGCCGCCGCCGTGCTCCCAGGCCCGCATCGTCTGGGCCTCCTCGGGCTCGAGCAGGCCCGCGGCCGCCCGGGAGCGCTCGAGCTCGCCGGTATGGGGACCAAGTACTCCAGGGATGACGAGCTCAACGGAGCCGGTCGTCGGGCGGCCGAGGCTCGAGCGGGTTCTCCCAGCGCAGGCCGCGGAAGCGGGCGAAGTCCCGGTCGCAGGACACCAGCACGGCGCCATGACTGATGGCGAGCGTCGCCAGATGGGCGTCGGTGGTGAGGTTGCCCGCCGTCCCGGCCTCCCCCAGCAGGGTGCGCAGGACCTCCCAGTGCCCGTCCTTATCCCTGACCACCGAGGTGTTGGGGAGCGAAAGCCAGGTGTCGACCTTGCCGATGGCCACACCGGGCTCCATGGGGCGGGGAAAGATCCGGGGGTTCGTGGCGATGCGCAGGAACCCCAGCAGGACCGTCCAGGGCAAGCCGATGGACTCGTCCCCGTTGACGGCCGCCTCCCACCAGCGCAGCAGCACCTCGTGATTCGGGGCGTCCCGGTTGACGACGTAGAGCAGTACGTTCAGGTCGACGATCTTCACTTCCTCAGCGCCATCTTCCTGAGGACCTCCTCGTCCTCGGCGCCCGCGGCGAGCGCGAGCGCCTTGTCCAGGTCCAGCCGCGCAGAGCCCATCGCGACCGTCCGCTCCCTGTAGCGGGCCCTGCGCGCCGGACGCCCGCGCGAGGCCTGCAGACCTTCGCGCAGCAGGCGGTTGAGCATTCGGGTCAGGGACACGTTCTCCCGGTGCGCCCGCTCCTTGAGCTCAGTGAGGAGGTCGTCGTCGATGCGGACCGTGCTGCGCATGTCTAGCATCATAGCATCATGTAGGACGATGTCGAAGCATCCTCTGCCAGGGTTGCCCCGTGTCGCGCTGGGAGGGTCGCTACCCGCTTGGCCGATACCCTTGCTGCTCCGGGCGCCAGGACGTCCACGACGGATGAGGGACAGACCGCGCGGCTGCGGCAGGAGAACGCCACCAGGAAGTCGTGCCCACACGCCGGGCACCTGGCCCGCCCGAAGCCATGCGCCAATACGCCACCGGTGAAGTACTTGCGAAGACCCCGCTCCACGAGCGCGGGCACCCCCCGCGCCTCGAGCTCGCCCTCGCGCTGGAGCACGAGCCAGGCCTCGAAGTGTCACGCACGAGCGCATGCCGCACCGTGCGCTCGGGGTGACGCGGGCGGTAGAGCGCCGGCGGAAGATGGCAAACGTGCCCGGCGTAGGCACGCGCTCGCGGCGGACATCCTTGTCGCGCCCTGCGCGGTGGGTGGTCCTCCCTGTCAGCCAACACGACGGCGGGGCTCCCCGATCACGGGGTCCCACCCGCGGACGCGGATCGGGTTAATGGCCGCCCCGCCGATCCATCCCTGCTGGCGGGCACCCTCGGGACTCACCAGTGACCAGACCGTCGCGGTCAGGTTCAGGTCCAGCAGCGGGGCCTCCCGCCAGTAGAGGCTCTTCGGCTTGATGCTGGTCTCCGACGCCAGGCGGAACAGGCACCAGTCGACGCCAAGTAGGTCGAGGCCAGGCCGCGGATCGGGGCCGTGCTGGCCGACCTTCGCCACCTTCGCCAGGACCAGTTTGCCGACGCGTGGCGCGATGTCCCCGCAGCGCAGGGTTGTGGTCTCCTGGAGGGGGACCCGCCGTGTCGTGTACGCCGCCTTGACCTGGGCCAGGCGATCCGGCGGAAGAACGGTGAGGGTGGAAGAGTCCTTCTCAACGCGTTCGGCAGACCCGTGGGGCGAGCGCTCGAGCCAACGCCCCCCTGGGCTGGTCCGCGCGAGGGCTAGCGGGTGGGGACCTCCGGCTCTGCAGGGGGAGCGGACCCGGTCTGGCCGGGCGCCAGGTGCGCCTTCACCTCCTGCAGGAACTCGCGCGTCATCAGGTGGAAGGGCAGCCGCCCACCGCTGCCGAAGGCGTCGAGGATGATGGCATCCCAGGCCTGTGCGGGCCGGCGGCGCAGGAAGGCCCGCCCATCCTCCGTGTGCACCTGCATCAGGCTGTCCGGGGCGAAGTGGAAGTGCTTGCCAGCGAGTTCCACCACCACCGGGTCGATCTCCACGATGTCGATGTGCGCCCGGGGGTAGTGGCGGCGGAAGGAGCGCGGCCCGGCCCCCACGCCGCCGCCGAGCCATTACCCTCCGCTCATCGCCCCGAGGAAGATGCCGATCAGGCTGCCCACACACGAACACCGAGCCGCCGAAGTACGGGGCGAGCACCCGGCTGCCGGCGATCTCGAGCGCCATCAGCGCCGCGCTGGACACGAAGGCCAGCAGGGTGACGGGCGTGTCCGGTGCCGGTGTGCCGCCGCTGGCGCCGCAGGCGCCCGCGGGCCAGGCCGTGGCCGATCAGGCCGGCCAGCGCCACGCAGGCGAGCGCCAGCGTACCCGGCTCTGGAACGCTCGGGGGGGCCACGCCGGTGCCCCTCAGGGGGAGCAGGATATCGTGGTCGGGTGGCATGGCATCGCTTAGCACCTCCAGGCTAGCACCCTGCAGGCCCGGCAGGGTCGGCGAGAAGGTGACGGTCAGCAGCAGGGACTCCTGGAAGTCCAGCGTCACCGGCGGCGGCGGTGCGGGCTCCACGATCCCGAATGCGCCGAGCTCATCGCCGCCAAAGCAGGGGTTCGCGCCCAGCTCGCAGAGCCGGACCTCGTAAATGGTCAGGGGGGTGAGCTCTATGTCGGTGAGCGTGAAGGTGACAGTCTCCGGTGCTCCCCAGCACGACGTCCCCGAAGTCCCAGGCCGCCGGGAGGATCTCGATGTCCTGGGCGGCGGTGCGCCAGGGGACGCGCAGCAGCCACAACGTCAGCACCGCACCGCCCGCAAGTCCCCTTGTTTGCCGGTCTGAAAGCACTTTCGCGGATGAGCGGCAGGCGGGCGACGGCCGGCCCGCCCGTGGCCCCGGGGCGGGCCAGGCCAATCACGAGAGGCGCCGTGCGG
>Ga0316622_100000846_pt1 | contig 18863 bp, 19 predicted proteins | sample OWC_Aug_OW2_C1_D_FD_207646 | JGI IMG/M metagenome (GOLD analysis project Ga0316622, IMG submission 207646) | Wetland soil microbial communities from Old Woman Creek delta, Ohio, United States - OWC_Aug_OW2_C1_D5_C | ecosystem: Environmental > Terrestrial > Soil > Wetlands | place: USA: Ohio... | reverse complement strand
CCACTCCTGACCGAGCGTGGCTTTCCAGTCGACGTTGGCCTGGATGCCGTAGCCGTAGCAGATGTGCACGGCGGTCGTGCAGGCAAGCCCCTCGGCGGCGCGCTCGAGCGCGCGCACGCCCCAGTCAGCCGCCTCCTTCATGTAGACATTGAACGCCGGCTCGTCGAACTGGATCACGTCGACGCCGTCGTCTTGCAGCGCGCGCGCCTCCTGGTTCAGCAGTTCGGCGAAGGCCATGGCCATCCCGACGCGGTCGCCGAAATGGCGGTCCGCGACGGTATCGACGATGGTCATCGGCCCGGGCAGCGTGAACTTCAGCCGCTTCTTCGTGTGCGCCCGAGCCAGCCGGGCCTCGACGGCATGCACGCGGCCCTTCAGGCGCAGCGGCCCGACGACCTGCGGCACCATCGCCTTGTAGCGGTCGGCGCGGATGCCCATCTCGACCTTGTGCTCGAAGTCGATGCCCTCGACCGCCTCGAGGAAGCCGTGCACGAAGTGCTGCCGCGACTGTTCGCCGTCGCCGACGACGTCCAGCCCCGCGTCTTCCTGCAGTTTCAGCCACAGCAGCGTCGCATCGCCCTTGGCCTCGGCGAGCGGCTCGCCCTGCGCGCGCCATTGCGGCCAGAGCTTGTTCGTCTCGGCGAGCCAGGACGGTTTCGGCAGGCTGCCAGCCAGGGTGGCGGGAAAGAGCATGAGCGGTCTCCTTCGTCAGGTCGGACGCCGGGCGGCCCCGGCGGCGGCGTCGCCGCGCGCGACGGCAGGCGAGTTTGGCACGGCACCGCCGCCGCGCGCGCCGGTGATGGACAATCGCGGCCGTCGCGCACGCTGCGCTCACCCTCTCCGGCCCCAACACGATGAGTCCCGCCGCCTTCACGTCGTCCTCCCGCGGCGCCGCCGCGCTGCTGCTGCTGCGCGAAGCGGCCCTGCCGCAATGGCTGCGCTCGGCGCCGGCCGAGCAGCGTCGCTGGCTTCAGGCGTCCGGCTTCAGGGGCCGTGCCGGCGAACTCGCCCTGTTGCCGGGCGACGACGTGCCGCAGGCGCTGTTCGTATTTGCCGACGACGGCTCGAGCGCCGACTTCTGGCGCCAGGCAGCGCTGCCGATGCGCCTGCCCGAGGGTGCCTGGCGGGCCGGCGAGCTGCCGGCGCCCGTGTCCGAGCGCCTCGCGCTCGCCTGGGGCATCGGCGCCTACCAGTTCACGCGCTACCGCAAGGCCGAGCGGGCCCCGGCCGCGCTCGTCTGGCCGGACAACGCCGGGCGCACCGCCATCCAGCGGTCCGTCGACGCGGCCACGCTGGCGCGCGACCTGATCAACACGCCGGCGCAGGACCTGGGGCCGTCGGCGCTGGCCCGGGCGGCGCAACAGATGGCGCGGGCGCACCGGATGCGCGCCCGGGTCATCGTCGGCGACGCGCTGCTGAAGGATGGCTACGGGCTGATTCACGCCGTGGGCCGCGCCGCCGCCGACGCGCCGCGGCTGATCGACCTCCGCTGGGGCGAGGCGGGGCATCCGAAAGTGACGCTGGTCGGCAAGGGCGTCTGTTTCGATACCGGCGGACTGGACATCAAGACCGCCGACGGCATGAAGCTGATGAAGAAGGACATGGGCGGCGCCGCGCATGCGCTGGCGCTGGCGCAGATGATCGTGCAGGCGAAGCTGCCGGTGCGGTTGCGCGTGCTGGTGCCGGCGGTGGAAAACGCCATCGCCGGCAACGCGCTGCGGCCGCTGGACGTGATCACCTCGAAGAAGGGCCTGACGGTCGAGATCGGCAATACCGACGCCGAGGGCCGGCTGATCCTGGCCGATGCGCTGGCGGAAGGCTGCGCCGAGAAGCCGGCGCTGCTGATCGACCTGGCGACGCTGACCGGGGCCGCGCGCGTCGCGCTCGGCCCCGACCTGCCGGCGCTGTTCGTCAACGACGAGACACTGGCGGCCGAACTGCTCGAGCACAGCGAGCGCGAGGCCGACCCCATGTGGCGCATGCCGCTGTGGGCGCCCTACCGGCCGCGGCTGAAGAGCGGCGTGGCCGATCTGAACAACGTCGCCGACGGACCGATGGCCGGCGCGGTGAACGCGGCGCTGTTCCTTCAGGAGTTCGTCGCGGCCGGCGTGCCGTGGATCCACCTCGATCTTTTCGGCTGGAACCCGTGGCCGGCGCCCGGTCGGCCGGTGGGTGCGCAGGCGCAGTGCCTGCGCGCGCTGTTCGCGCTGCTCGAGGCGCGATTCCGTGCCCGCGGGGGCCGGCGGGCGCCGCGCGCTCCGAAGCGTACGGGTGCCGCGCCCGCCTGAGTCCGCCGCGCCGTCAGCTGCGCCGATACCGCTCCAGTGTCAGTCCCTCGAGGTCGATTTCCGGCCTGCGACCGGTGATCAGGTCCGCCACCACGCGGCCGGTGCCGGCGGCCATCGTCCAGCCGAGCGTGCCGTGCCCGGTGGCCGCGTACAGGTTCGGATAGCGGGTCGGTCCCACGATCGGAGTGCCGTCCGGCGTCATCGGCCGCAGTCCGGTCCAGAACTCGGCGCGCGCCACGTCGCCGCCGGCCGGGAACAGATCGCTGACGACGTGCTCCAGCGTGCTCCGGCGCGCGGCGCGCAGCCGCAGGTCGTAGCCGGCCAGTTCGGCCGTGCCGCCGACGCGGATGCGGTTGCCCAGTCTCGTGACGGCGACCTTGTGGGTCTCGTCCATTACCGTCGATTCGGGTGCCCCGGCGGCGTCGGTGATCGGCACGGTGAGCGAGTATCCCTTGACCGGATACACCGGCAGATCGAGCCCGAGCGGCCGCGCCAGCAGCGGCGAGTAGCTGCCCAGCGCGAGCACGTAGGCATCGGCGATCACCGCGCCGGAGGACACGGCGACGCCGTCGATGCGACCGCCGGCCACCGCCAGCTGCCGCACCGATGCGCCATAGCGGAACTGCGCGCCCGCCTCGGTCGCCATGGCCGCCAGCTGCTGCGTGAACTGGAAGCAGTCGCCGGTCTCGTCGCCGGGAAGGCGCAGGCCACCGGCCAGCTTGTCGCGAACGCGGGCGAGCGCCGGCTCGTGGCGGAGGCAGCCGTCGCGGTCGAGCACCTCGAACGGCACGCCGAAGCGGCGCAGGATGTCGATGTCGGCGCCGGTCGCGTCGAGCTGCTTCGGCGTGCGAAACAGCTGCAGCGTGCCCTGCGCGCGCTCGTCGTAGGCGATGCCGGTGTCGGCGCGCAGCTGCCGCAGGCAGTCGCGGCTGTACTCGGCCAGCCGCAGCATGCGGCTCTTGTTGACGTCGTAGGCCCGCGCGTTGCAGTTGGCGAGCATCGCCAGGCCCCAGCGCCACATGGCCCAGTCCGCCAGCGGCCAGATCACCAGCGGCCGGTGCAGCATCAGCAGCCACTTGATCGCCTTCACCGGCACGCCCGGCCCGGCCCATGGCGCCGAGTAGCCCGGCGAGACCTCGCCCGCATTGGCGAAGCTGGTCTCCAGCCCGGCGCCGGGCTGGCGCTCGAGCACGGTGACCCGGTGCCCGGCGCGGGCCAGGTAATAGGCGATCGACGTGCCGATCACGCCGGCGCCGAGGACGGCAACGTGCACGCGGGCCTCCATTCTGCGTCTGGCGGCAGTCTATTGGGGCGGCGCGGCGGCGGCCATCTGCCGCGCCGCGTTTGCGTCTACCATCGCTGCCGTTGTCACTGCCGGGCCCGATCGCAATGAGTACTTCGAAAGCCGAACCGCCGCCCGCGGGAGAATCCGATGCGGGCGTGCCGGTGTCTGTCAGGATCCGCGAGCGGCTGAAGCAGGCGCGCACGCGCTTCCACGCCAACGACAACATCGCCCGCCACATCGAGCCGGGCGAACTGGACCAGCTGAAGGCCGAGGTCGAGGGCAAGCTGCTCGACGTGCTCAACAGCCTGGTCATCGACACCGAGAACGACCACAACACGCGTGACACCGCGGGCCGCGTCGCCAAGATGTACCTCACGGAGGTCTTCCGCGGCCGCTACGCGGCGCCGCCGCCGGTGACCGAGTTTCCGAACGTGGAGGGGCTGAACGAGCTGATGATCGTCGGCCCGATCACGGTAAGAAGCGCGTGCTCGCACCACCTGTGCCCGATCATCGGCAAGGTGTGGATCGGCGTGATGCCCAACGAGCACTCGAACCTGATCGGCCTGTCGAAGTACGCCCGGCTGTGCGACTGGGTGATGAGCCGGCCGCAGATCCAGGAGGAGGCGGTCACGCGGCTGGCCGACCTGCTCACCGAGCGCATGCAGCCGGACGGGCTCGCGGTGGTGATGGAGGCGGACCACTTCTGCATGCAATGGCGCGGTGTCAAGGACACCGATTCGAAGATGATCAACAGCGTGATGCGCGGCGTGTTCCTGAAGGACGCGAACCTGCGCCGCGAGTTCCTGTCGCTGGTCAACAACAAAGGGTAGGACGTCAGGGAGAAGAGATGCTGGTCCGACTGCTGTACGCGAGCCGAGCCGCCGAGCCGGTGACCTCCGATCTGGTCGAATCGATCCTGCGCTCGTCGCACGCGCACAACCCGGCGCTGGGCATCACCGGCGTGCTGTGCTACGGCGGCGACGTCTACATGCAGGTGCTCGAAGGCGGCCGCGGCGCCGTCAACGGCCTGTACAACAAGATCGTGCGCGACTCGCGCCACCGCGAGGTGATGCTGCTGCTGTACGAGGAGATCGCCGAGCGCCGCTTCGCCGGCTGGACGATGGGGCAGGTGAATCTGAAGAAGATCAACCCGTCGCTGCTGCTGAAGCACTCCGAGCTGCCGGAACTCGATCCGTTCTCGGTGCCCGGCGGCGCGTCGATGGCGCTGCTCGAGGAGCTGATGGCGACGGCGTCGATCCTCGGCCGCACGGGCTAGGCGCCACGCCCTGCCCGACGCGGCGCGCTGTTTCAGTCGGGTCGCAACGTCGTCGGCACGGTCACCGAACCCGCCCGCCGGGACAACGACGAACCGGCCGGCACACTGGAGAAGTCGATGGCCGATGCCGAGGCGCACCATCCGCTGCGCCCCTTTCTGCGCAACTGGGTCTGGGAGCACGGGCATGTCGGCACGCGCTACCTCGACTGCGCCGATGGCCAGATCCGGTTCGACGAGGGCAAGAAGGCGCGCTTCGCCGCCGAGGAGATCTTCTACGTCTGCCTGCGCCAGGACGCGGGCGACGCCGCGCAAGCCGCCGCCGGGCCGGCGATCAGGGAAAGCGCGCTGGCGCGCTTCGTGCGCGCCGCCCAGCTCGGCCATCCGGACGATGCGGGGCCGGCTGCGGACGTGCAGCGCGCAGCGCAGGACTGCGTCGACCTGGGCCTCGTCTGTGCCTACCAGAACGACGCCCGGCGCGCCCTGGCGCGCTACGCGCAGGAGCCGATGTTCAACGAAGAAATCCGCGCCGCGGTCGTCGCCGACATCCGGCGCGCCTACGTGGGCCTGCGCGAGCAGCTGGCCCTGTATGACTACACCGTGTTCTGCGGCCTGCCTTCGCCGCTGCTGATCAGCGAGTCGCCCTTCATCGACTGGCGCGTGCGCGTCAGGCCGGCGCAGCCGTTCGTCTCGCTGCCGCTCGGACCCTACGCGCTGCTGGTGGGCACGCCGTCGGGAAAGACGAGCAGGCTCGGGCCGGTGCTGTGGAAATCCGCCGTGGCGATGGGGCCGTTCAAGGACCACAACCGCCTCATCGCGGAATCGGCGCGGCGGTGGGTGGTGGCGACCACGGAAGACCAACTCGTCGCCCTGCAGAGCCGATTCGCGCCGGCGACGAAGGACGAGCCGGGGGCGAGCGGCGCCTGAGCCGCGCCGGCGATGCCGCGGCGGCATCGTCGCCACCGGCGGGCCAGGACTAGGGCGACGGCGTCGCGGCGCCGCCGGCGCGCAGTTCGCGTCGCAGGATCTTGCCGATGTTGGACTTCGGCAGCGGCTCGGTGCGGAACTCGACGATGCGCGGGATTTTGTAGCCGGTCAGGTGTTGCTTGCAGTGCGCGAGCACCTCGCCTTCCGTCAGCGCCGGATCCTTGCGCACCACCACCACCTTGACGGCCTCGCCGGAGCGCTCGTCGGGCACGCCGATGGCCGCCGCCTCCGCCACGCCGGCGTGCGTCGCCAGCACGTCCTCGATTTCGTTGGGGAACACCTTGAAGCCGGACACCACGATCATGTCCTTCTTGCGGTCGGTGATGCGGATGTTTCCGCGCGGGTCCATCACGCCCATGTCGCCGGTGCGCAGCCAGCGGTCCGCGGTGAAGACCTTGGCGGTTTCCTCGGGTCGGTTCCAGTAGCCTTCCATCACCTGGGGCCCGCGGATGCAGATCTCGCCCACGTCGCCGGGCGCGACCGGCTTGCCGTCGTCGTCGAGGATGGCCGCCTCCGTGCTCGGGACGGGCACTCCGATCTGGCCGCTCCACTCGTCAATGGTGACCGGGTTGGCGATCGCCACCGGGGCGCTCTCGGTGAGTCCGTAGCCCTCGACCAGCGGCACGCCGGTCATCTGCTTCCAGCGATGCGCGACCACGTGCTGGACGGCCATGCCGCCGGCTACCGCGAGCTTCAGGCGACTCCAGTCGACCCGGGCGGATCCCGGCGCGTCGAGCAGCGCGCGGAACAGCGTGTTCACGCCGATGATCGCGGAGAAGCGCGTCTTCCGGAGCGTGTCGAGGAAGGCCGGCAGGTCGCGCGGATTCGCGATCAGTACCGCCTGCGCCCCCTTGCCGAAGAAGGACAGGCAGCCGGTCAGTGCGAACACGTGATACAGCGGCAGCGGGATGACGACCGTCTCGGCACCGTCGTTCATGCCGGGCGCCATCCAGGCCGCCACCTGCAGCACGTTGGCCACCATGTTGCCGTGGCTGAGCATCGCGCCCTTGGCCACGCCAGTGGTGCCGCCGGTGTACTGCAGGAAGGCGAGATCGTCTCGGGTGAGCGCCACCTCGTCGAGCGACTCTGCACGGCCGGCGGCCAGCGCCCGGTTGAAGTTCAGTGAGCCGTCCAGGTGCCACGGGGGCACCTGCTTCCTGACCCGCTTGACGACGAAGTTCGTCAGCAGACGCTTCAGCGGCGGCAGCAGATCGCCCGCCTGCGTCGTGATCACGACCCGCACCGGTGTGGCCTTGATCACCTGCTGCAGGGTGTGCGCGAAGTTCTCCAGCACCACGATGGCCGCGGCGCCGGCGTCGTTCAGCTGGTGCTCGAGTTCGCGCGGCGTGTACAACGGGTTGACGTTGACCACGACCATGCCGGCCCGCAGCACTCCGAACAGTGCCACCGGGTACTGCAGCAGGTTGGGCAGCATCAGTGCAACGCGATCGCCGCGACGCAGCCCGGCGCGCTTCTGCAGCCAGGCCGCGAAGGCGCGGCTACCTTCGTCGAGTTGCCGGAAGGTCAGCACGGTTCCCATCGAGTTGAATGCCGGCAGATCGGCAAAGCGCGCGCAGCTCGTGGCGAGCATGTCGTTCAGCGACGCGTACCTGTCGAGGTCGATCTCGGCCGGAATGCCGGCCGGGTATTGCGCGAGCCACGGCCTTTCCATGGGTCCCCCTGCGTGCCTGTCGGCGACGGTGCGGCTGTTGACTAGTTTGCCGCCCGCGCAGCCCGGCGCTTTGCGCGACGACAACGAGGGACCGCGCGAACAGGCGCAGGGTGTGATGTCACCGGCTTCGGCCGGGGTTTGCATTTCGGAGCCCGAAGTCGGATAGTTGCTGCGAGCGGTGCTCGGGCGCATCGCGTCGGGAGAGATCGGATGGCCAAGGGTCAACTTCGAAGCAACAAGGAAAAGAAGAAGCCGAAGCAATCGAAAAAGCCGACGAGTCCGTCGGCGCCCCTGGGCTCGACGCGGAGCAAGCCGCCGCCGCCCGCGTCCGGAAAGTAGCTCGGCGAAGCAGCTCGGCGCGCGCCGGCGGCGCCGCTGCGGTGCGGCCGCGCGCGGGACCAGCGAGGTGCGGTGACATGGAGGCGATCGCCGCCACGCGGCACTGGCTCGAACGGGCCGTCATTGGCCTGAACCTGTGCCCCTTCGCCAGGGCCGTGCACCTGAAGCAGCAGATCCGCTGGGTCGAAAGCCCGGCGGGCGACGTCGATGGCCTGCTCGCCGACCTGGTGCATGAACTGCAGTTTCTGGCCGCCGCCGACCCGGAGGAGGTGGAGACGACGCTGCTGATCCACCCGCACGCGCTGAACGACTTTCTCGACTACAACGACTTCCTCGATCTGGCCGACGCCGTCATCGAAGCTCTGGGTCTGACCGGCATCCTGCAGGTGGCCAGCTTCCACCCCGGCTACCGGTTCGACGGCACGGCAGCCGACGACGTCGAGAACCTCACCAACCGTTCGCCCCACCCCATGCTGCACCTGCTGCGAGAGGAGAGCATCGCGCGCGCCGTGGCGGCCGTTCCAGACCCCGCCGCGATCTACGAACACAACATCGAAACGCTGCGCCGCCTCGGCGGGGATGGCTGGCACCGATTGATGTCCGACGCGGGCTGACGGCCGGCGCACGGGACGGACAAGTTCGGCGGGCTCCGCTCGAACCGCTCGTCAGCCTCGCCACGGATCCCGGGTTCAGGCGACGTGGCGCTAGCGGACAGCCCAGCCGCCGCAGACGGGGAAGACCTGACCGACGAAGCAGTCGGCGGCATCGCTGCACAGATACGCGGCGAACTCTGCGTCTTCCTGCGCCGACACCAGGCGCCCCAGCGGCACTTCGCGCTTCAGGCGCTCCTGGAAGCGCGGATCGCGCTGTACATGGTCCGGGAAGTAGGTCGGGTTGTCGACGAAATTCTGGGCGATCGCGTTGACCTGGATGTTGTCGGGAGCCAGCTCGACGCCGATCGCCTGGACGTAGGCGAGTTGCGCGCCCCGCGCGGCGCTGTAGGACGATGCCCGCCGCATGCCGCGCAGCGCCGAGGCGCTGCCGATGACGAGGATTTTGCCGCGGCCGCGGGCCCTCATGCCCGGGACGACCGCCCGGACGAGCCTCGGCAGCGGATCGACCAGCGCGGCGAACGTCTGCCGCCACTCGGCGTCGCTGACCTCGACCGCCGGCGTGCTTGGCGCCGGAAGCGCGAGATTGGCGACCAGCACGTCCACCACGCCCGAGGCGGCGACCAGGGCTTCGGCAGCCCCGGGCTCCTGCAGCGGCAAACGGTCGGCGATGAGGTCGGCGCCATGAGCGGCGAGGGCTTCGCACAGCGCCGGGCCCATGAAGTCCCCGGCCTGTGTGACCAGAACGCGCTTGCCGTGGAGGGTACCGCTCATTGGACGCTCCGCAGCCGTTGCGGGCTCGCCAGCCGGCGGCTCACCGGTCCGCCTCCAGCAACAGTCGCGCGTAACCTGCGGCGTCGATGTTGCCGCCGCTGAGGATCACGCCGACGCGCTTGCCGTGCAGCGACAGCACGCCTTCCAGGGCCGCGGCGGCACCGAGACAGCCGGTCGGTTCGACCACGAGCTTCATCCGTTCCATGAAGAAGCGCATCGCGCGCACGAGCTGCGCATCGCTCACCGTGAGCACGTCGTCGACGAGCGCGCGGATCACCGGGAAGGTGAGCTGGCCGGCGTGCTGGGTCTGCGCGCCGTCGGCGATGGTCTTCGGCACGTCGATGTGCACGATCTCGCCGCGGCGCAGGCTCTGCTGCACGTCGTTGCCGGCCTCGGGCTCGACGCCGATCACCCGGCACGAGGGCTGCAGGTGCTTTGCCGCCACGGCGCAGCCGGAGACGAGGCCGCCGCCACCGACGCACACCAGCAGCACGTCGAGCGCGCCGACGTCGTGCAGCAGTTCCAGCGCCGCGGTGCCCTGGCCGGCCATCACGTCGCGGTGGTCGTAGGGCGGGATCAGCGTCATGCCCCGCTCCGCGGCAAGCTGCCGGCCGAGCGCCTCGCGGTCCTGCGTGTAGCGGTCGTACAGCACCACCTCGGCGCCGTAGCCGCGCGTCGCCGCGATCTTCAGCGGCGGCGCGTCCTGCGGCATCACGATCAGCGACGGCATGCCGAGCAGTCGCGCGGATAGCGCGATCGCCTGCGCGTGGTTGCCGCTGGAAAACGCGATCGCTCCCCTGGCCTTCTGTTCCGGCGCGAACCGGGCGAGCGCGTTGTAGGCACCGCGGAACTTGAACGCGCCCATCCGCTGCAGGTTCTCGCACTTGAAGAACAGCCTCGCGCCGGTGCGCTGGTCCGCGGTGCGCGAGGTCATCACCGGCGTGCGGTGCGCCACGCCATGCAGGCGCGAGGCGGCGGCTTCGACGTCGGCGAAAGATATGGCGAGGGTCACGGCCAACCTCCGGCGAGTGGATCGCTGGGCAGTGTAGAGCCGTCGCGACTTGCGCCGCCGGCAAGGCAATCGCCGCGTGGTGGTTTCAGAAGAGACGTTCGTTTGGTTCGGCGCGACGGAGGACAGCGGTTGCACCGGCGAGACTGCCCAAGTAGTCTCTTTCGCACCACGGGAAACCGTGTTTGAAGCGTCACCGCGGGGAGGACTTCAATGCCGAAGAAGATCGCTTTCTTCGCCGTGTCTTGTCTCGTCGCGTTGACGAGCATTGCGCAGCCCGCGAACCCGTTCATCGGAAGCTGGAAGGTGACGTTTACCGGTCACACCAAGAAGGGTCTGCCCGAGCAGCGCGAGGCGCTTCTCGTCGTGGGCGCCGCCGGTGGCAGCTGGCGCGTGTACAAGGAGAGCAGACACGACCCGTGCGGCCGCAGTGAGGTGCCGATCGAGATCAGCAGCGTCGACGAGAAGCAGTTGATCGGCAAGGTCAAGCGCTCCGCCGTTGCCGACTTCTGCAAAGACCATAAGCTGGTCCTCCTGCGCGACGAACAGGGGCGTGTGACGGGTCGCGAAGGCGACACCGAATTGACCCTCACCCGGCAATAGAGGCGCAGGTGCCGTCTCGCTTGGCACGGACTGCAAGGTCGGGGCGCGAACCGTCGCTGACCTGACGACTGCGCGTCGATGCGGCGGTTCGACAAGGACCATCGCACCGGCCGGTAGGGCGAAAGCGACCTGATTCTCAAGCGCCGCCGGTCTGCCAGGCGAGCCATCCCATGGTGATGGTCACTCGGGGGGCACGCCGCGCCGATACGCCGCGCGGAGCAACTCGTGGAAGCGCCACAGGCCGGACTCCTGCCGCGGGTTGAGGCGTCCGGCCAGGTAGGAACCGGAGGCCAGCCCGCGCTGCACGGCCTCGCAGATCGCGATGTCCTCGCGCTGCACGTCGTCGGCGAAGCGCTGGTCGTCGATCCTTCTTTCGGCGGTCACCTCCGGCGCGTAGTAGTAGTCAAACTCGACTCGGCAGCGGTCTGCGCCCAAGGGGATGACGCGGTTGGTCTGAAGCCGGCCGGGCAGCACGTTGAGCATGGTGTTCGGATAGAGCCACCAGTACAGCGCCTCGCCCTCGGCATAGGGCCCGCTGCCGGCGAGCGGGCTCGACTGCAGGCTCGACCAACCGGCCGTGGTGGTCGTATATGCCGCGTCGTCGAGCAGCGATGCGAGCTCCGGATGCACTCGCGGCACGTGGTAGCCCTCGAGATAGTTGTCGACGTAGACCTTCCAGTTGCAGGCCACCTCGTAGCTGGCGCGGCGGTCGAATTCGTAATCGGCGAAGCCGGCGCCGATGCGCGCGTCGATGCCCGCCACGAGCTCCGCGAACGGCTCGGCCTCGTCCAGGGCCGCGAACACCAGCCCTTGCCACTGCGCCAGCCGCGCCTGCGGCAGGCGGATCGAGGCGACGTCGAAGCCCTCGGCGCGGCCCATGTCCGGCGCGCCGAGCAGCCGGCCGTCGAGCGCGTAGCGCCAGCCGTGGTAGCGGCAGGTCAGTTGCGTCGCGCCGTGGCCATCGCATTCGGCGAGAGGACCGGCACGGTGGCGGCAGACGTTGTGCAGCGCGCGTAGTTCTCCGTCGTCGCCGCGGACGATGACGAGCGGCAGGCCGCCGATCTCGGCCAGCGCATGGTCGCCCGGCTCGGCCACCTGCGCTGCGCGCGCCATGAGTTGCCACCCGCGGGCGAAGACGGCCGTGCGCTCGGCTGCGGCGAACGCCGCCTCCGTGTAGCAGGTTGCCGGCAGTGTCAGCGCGGTCGCCGCCTCCTGCGGCACCAGGGCGGCGTCGATCGCGGCACGGCGGGCGTTGTTCATCTTCAAGGGGCAAGCGCTGACACCGGTCATTGTAGGAATGAAGCGGCGGCCTAGACTGGCCGGCATGACACTGCCGTTGCTCATTCGCCGCCGCCTGCTCGCGCTCGGGCTGGCCGCGCCGCTGGGCGGCGCGGCGGTGGCCGGAGAAGACCGCGACGTCGCTGCGCGACAGCGAATGCTGGCGGAGATCGACCTCGACCTGCGCGCCACGGCCGGCACGACCGGCCGCAGCGCACTGTCCCCGCGGGTGGCGGCAGCCATCGGCAAGGTACCGCGAGAGCGCTTCGTGCCGGCGCAGTACGCCGACCGCGCCTACGAAAACCGGCCGCTGCCGATCGGTCACGACCAGACGATCTCGCAGCCTTTCATCGTCGCGCTGATGACCGAGCTCGTCGATACAAAACCGACGGACCGCGTGCTCGAGATCGGCACCGGCTCCGGCTATCAGGCAGCGGTGCTGGCCGAGCTCGTCGCGCGCGTGTACACGATCGAGATCGTGCGGCCGCTCGGCCAGCGCGCCGCCGAGGTGCTCAAGGCGCTCGGCTACGGCAACGTCGAGGTGCGCATCGGCGATGGTTATCTCGGCTGGCCGGAGGCGGCGCCGTTCGACGCGATCGTCGTCACCGCCGCGCCCGAGCACATGCCGCAGCCGCTGATCGATCAACTGGCGCCCGGCGGGCGGCTGATCGCGCCGATCGGCAGCCGCTTCGGCATCCAGCAGCTGCAGCTGCTGCGCAAGGATGCGCAGGGGCGTGCGGTCACGCGCAGCGTGCTCGAAGTCCGCTTCGTGCCGCTGACACGCGAGCGCTGAACGCCCGGTCGGTGGCCCGGATCGGACCGGGCCACGCGCCGCCGAAGTCGCCGCGCCGCGGCGGCGCGTGACGCCACCGCGCTTCAATGCATCGAAGTCGCCGCCGGCGCGATCGCTTTCGCGGGCGCGGCGGCGGTCTTGCCGGCGTCGGGGCGCGCTGCGGCCTCCGATGCGCGACGCGTTGACGGTGCGCGGGTCTCGTGCGTCGCTTTCGCCTCGTCGCGCGTCAGCCACCGGGGCAGGCGGACCGACGGCGTGGCGCCCAGCGCCTCATAGGTGAACGGGCTGCCGCTGGGTTCGGTCCGCGCTGGGCCGGCGGGGGCTTGCTGCGCGAAGACGCCGGAGGCGGCCAGCATGAGGGCGAGGGACAGGGTGAGGGAAGTGTTGCGCATCTTGTGCTCCTTTCGGTCGTCGTCGGTGCCGATGGGCACCGCTTGCTGCGACAACTGAACTGTGCGCCGCGCGTGTCAGAATAAAAAGGCGCTCAAGATCAGATTTCATGTCGATTCGTTCAGCTCGCCCCCCGGCCGCCGACCCGCCTGCCTTCGACGTCCTCACCGACGTGATGGAGCAGGTTCGCCTCGAAGGCACGGTCTACTTCAGCGCCGACCTGCACGCGCCCTGGGGCATCTCGATCGTTCGCAGCGGGCGGGCGCCCTTTTATGCGGTGGCCTCGGGCGAGTGCGAACTGCAGGTCGGGCGGCGCGGGCCGGTGCGGCGCGTGCAGGCCGGCGATTTCGTGCTGCTGCCGAACGCCGCGCCGCACATCGTGCGCTCGGACTCGGGCGCGCTCGTCGTGCCCTTCGACAGCTGGCTGCAGGCGCATCCGATGGACCGACGCGGCGGCACCCGGCACGCCGGGCCCGGCGCGGCGACGCGGGTGATCGGCGGCTTCTTCTCGGTCGATCCGCTGCGCATCAATCCGCTGTTCGGCGCGCTGCCGGCGTCGATCCATCTGCGCGGCGCCGACCCGCGGGTGCGCCAGCTGTTGCTGCCGACACTGCGGCTCGTCGAGGCGGAGATCGCCGCCGGCTCGCTCGGCGCGCGCACGGTGCTGCGCCGGCTGGCCGACGTGCTGTTCATCCAGGCGGTGCGGCTTCATGCGGAGTCCGAGACCGGGGTCGCCGGCTGGCTGCGCGGGCTCGCCGACCCGCGCGTGGGACGCGCGCTGATGCTGCTGCACGAGCGCTATGCCGAGCCGTGGACGCTCGAGACGCTGGCGCGAGAGGTCGGGACGTCGCGGACGCTGCTGGCCGTGCGCTTCCGCGAGCTGGTCGGCGAGCCGCCGATGGCCTATCTCACGCGCTGGCGCATCACCCGTGCCGCCAACCTGCTGCACGGAGCGCGCCTGCCGCTGGCCCGGTTGGCCGAACAGGTCGGCTACCAGTCGGATGCGGTGTTCTCGAAGGCGTTCCGGCGCGTCACCGGGCAGGCACCGGGCGCATGGCGGCGGAGGGTGCCACCGGCACCGGTGGCCGGCGCCGGCGACGACGCCGGCGCGAAGCGCTCCCCGGTGGGCGGTGCGGCCGATGTGCCGGTGGCGGGAAAGCGAGCCCACCCAGCCGCACGGCGCGGCTCGCGTAGGCTTGCGCCATGAGCAGGGGTGGCTTTGCCGATCCGCGCGAGACGTGGAACGCGCGCTTCGACCGCGACGACTACATCTTCGGCACCGCGCCGAACGCGTTCCTGGCCTCGCAGCGCCCGCGGCTGGTGGCCGGCCAGCGAGCGCTGTGCGTCGCCGATGGCGAAGGCAGGAACAGCGTCTGGCTGGCGCAGCAGGGATTGGTCGTCAGCGCATTCGACATCGCCCCGCGCGGCGTGCTCAAGGCGCGCGAGCTCGCCGCGCGTTGCGGCGTCTCGGTCGACTGCCACGTCGCCAGCGTCGAACAGTGGAACTGGACGCCGGACGACTTCGACGTCGTCGCGGCAATCTTCGTGCAGTTCGCGCCGCCGCCACTTCGCGAACGGATGTTCGCCGGCATGCTGCGCACGTTGAAGCCGGGCGGCTGGCTGCTGCTGCAGGGTTACACGCCGCGGCAGCTCGACTATCGCACCGGCGGCCCGCCGCTTGCCGATCACCTGTACACCGCGCCGCTGCTGCACGAGGCGTTCGCCGCGCACGAGGTCGTCGAGCTGCGGGAGCACGATGCCGTGCTGGCCGAGGGCACGCAGCATGCCGGCCTGTCGGCGCTGATCGACTGCGTGGTGCGAAAGACCTGAACCCGCGATGCGCATCCTGATCGTCGAGGATGACGCCCTGCTGGGCGACGGCCTGGCCCGCGGCCTGCGCGCGCTCGGTTTCGCCGTGGACTGGTTCCGCGATGGCTCGGCGGCGGACCAGGCGCTGGCGAATGCGCCTTACGAGGCGATCGTGCTCGACCTGTCGCTGCCGGGCGGCGACGGCATGGACTGGCTGGCGCGCTGGCGGCGGCGCGGCGACGCCACGCCGGTGCTGATCCTCACCGCCCGCGACGCGCTCGACGCGAGGATCGCCGGCCTCGACACGGGCGCCGACGACTATCTCATCAAGCCGGTGGAACTCGCCGAACTGGCCGCTCGCCTCCGGGCGACGACGCGCCGCGCACGCGGGCGCCCGGAGCCGGTCTGGCGCCATGGGGCGCTCGAGTACGACCCGGCCGCGAAGGCCGTCCGGTGGCGCGGCGAGGCGGTGGAGCTCACCAGTCGCGAACTCGCCCTGCTGGAGGTGCTGCTGGCGAATCCCCGCCGGGTCCTGTCCAAGCAGCAACTGTTCGAGAAGCTTTATGCGTGGGACCACGCGATCGAGAGCAACGCCATCGAGGTCTATGTGCACCACCTGCGGCGCAAGATCGATCCCGGCATCGTGCGTACCGTGCGCGGTGTCGGCTATGCGCTCGGCGCGGCGGCCGACGGCGGGAAGCCATGACGTTGCAGCGCCGCCTGCTGGTCCTGCTGTTGGCCGGCGCGCCGCTGATCTGGGCGATGGCCGTCGGCTTCGCGCTGTGGCGAGCGCGCGCCGAGATCAACGAGCTCTTCGACACGCAGCAGGTGCGGCTGGCACAGCAGGTGGCGGCGATGCTGCCATCGGCATCGCTCAGCGGCGCGCCCGCGCGACTGCCGCCGCGGCCCGCCGACAGCGGCGCGGCGCAACTCGACGACCTGTCGATCGCCGTGTGGAACGGCCGCGGCGAGCTGCTGCTCGCCGACCGCGAAGGCGCCGCGTTGCCCTTCGACGCGCGCGCCGACGGCTTTGTCGATCACGAGCTCGGCGGCGCCCCGTGGCGCGTCTACTACCTGCGCGGCGACGGGTCCTGGCACGTGGCGGTCGGCCAGGCGATGGAGGAGCGGCGCGATCTGCTGCGCGACCTGCTGGCCAGCCAGCTGCTGCCCTGGCTGCTGATGCTGCCGGTCCTGCTCGCGGCGATCGCGGCCGCCGTCCGCCGCGGCCTGCAGCCCGTGCGCCAGATCGTGCGCGAAGTGCAGCAGCGTCGCGCCGGCAGCCTGGCGCCGATCGCCGTCGGCGCGGCACCGGCCGAGCTGCAGCCGCTGCTCGCCGCGATGAACGACCTGTTCTCCCGCATCGAGCGGGCGCTGGAGCACGAGCGCCGGCTGACCGCGGACGCCGCGCACGAACTGCGCACGCCACTGGCGGCGCTGCGGGCGCAGTGGGAGGTCGCGCAGCTGGCATCGAACGACGACGAGCGCCGGCGCGCGCATCAACGGATCGGTGCTGGCATCGACCGGTTGAGCCGGCTGGTGGCACAGCTGCTGGCGCTGGCGAACGTCGAGAGCCGCGAGGCGCCGATCTTCACCGAATCCGTCGACTGGCATCGGGTGGTCGAACGGGCGCTGTCCGACTGCCTGGTGCTGCTCGACGAGACCGGAAGCGAAGTGACCGTCACCTGGCCACACGAAGGCGCGCCGTTGCCGCTGACGGGCGACGAGGCGCTGCTGGCGACGCTGGTGCGCAACCTGGTCGAGAACGCGCTGCGCTATTCGCCGCGCGGATCGCTGGTTGCCCTGCGCTTTGCGCGCGAAGCGCTCGTGGTCGAGGATCCTGGGCCGGGGCTCGACGCGGAGCAGCGCTCGCGGCTGGGTGATCGCTTTCACCGGCCCGCGGGACAGGAACAGGCGGGCAGCGGACTGGGGATCTCGATCGTGCAGCGGATCGCCGAACTGCACGGACTGCAGGCGCGCTTCGACAACCGCGACGACGGCCCCGGACTGCGGGTGACGATCGAACGTCGCCCGGCCGCGTCGCGTCGGTGATGACCGCTCACGCCGGCCTCGCCGGGGAGCGGAGGCCGGGAGACCGGATCAGCGGGGCGCGGCGCGCACGGTGACGGGCCGCTGGAGGGGGAGGCGACCCTCTTGCCGTGCGCGCCGCGCTTGACTGCAAGGCCCGCTGCCGTGGCTCGGCTCCTCGGCGCGGCCAGGCGCCGCCGGTTAGCGCGACGCGACCTGGGTGCGCACCTTCTCCAGCAGCGCCTTTGCTTCCTGTCGGCGGCCGGCGTCGGCCACCTCGCGCCCGGGCCTCGCCGGCGCGGCGAGCGCGCGCTCGAGGTAGGGAACCGCGTCGGCCGGCTTGCCGGTCTCGACCAGGTACTCGCCGTAGAAGTAGTTCACGTCGATGCCCTTCGGATTGATGGCCACCGCCTTGTCGAGCAGTTCCTTCGCCTTGCCCTTGTCGCCGAAACCGAGCGGCCAGCTCGGCACCTTGTAGTACAGCACCGCGAGGCTGTTGTAGGCGGAGCCGTCGAGCGCGTCGGGCCGGAGTTTCAGCGCCTGCTCGTACATCGACTTGGCGTCCTTGGCCAGCGACAGCGCGCCGAGCCCGCCCTTGGCGCCCGCGAGCGTGCTGACGATGATGCCGTTCCAGATCAGCGGCTCGGCGCGGTCGGGGTAGGTCTCGACGACCTGGTGCGCCTTGGCGGCGAGCGCTTCATAGCGCTCCGCCTGCTGCGTGGCGGCGGTCTGGTAGCGGATGGTTTCCCATTCGCGCTGCAGGCCGGAGACGGCGTCGTCGACCGGCGCGGCCAGCGCGCCGCCGGCGAGAAGGCAGGCGGCGATCAGCACCGCCGAACGATCAAGGAACCTGGACATGTTGCGACTCCGTGGTGGGGGTAGGGTTCTTCGGAGCCGGCGCCGCGCGCTGCAGCGCCGTGCGGTGCGACCGGAACGCGCCGTCCAGCAGCGAAGGCGCGAGGCCGTTCAGGCGCACGGCGGCGGACTCGGGAAAGCCGAGGAATTTCTCGCCGCGACCGGACAGCAGCAGCGCCACGGCAGCCTCGGCGACGTCCTCCGGCGCATCGACTGCGGCGCGCGTTTGCCGGCTGAACTCGACGGCCTGTGCGTCGTTGAAGGCGGTGCGGGTGGCGCGTGCACCGAGGTACTGCACGCGCACGCCGGTATCGGCGAGTTCGCGGCGCAGCGCCTCGGAGAAACCGCGCAGGCCGAACTTGCCGGCACCATAGACAGCGAAGCCCGGCACGCCGAGGCGGCCGGTGGCCGAGCCGATGTTGAGCACCCGCGCCTGCGGCTGTGCGCGCAGCAGGGGCAGCAGCGACAGCGTCAGCTGGATCGGCGCGATCAGGTTCGTCGTCAGGACGGTCTCGATCTGCTCGGCCGAGGACTCCTCGAACCGACCGAAGCAGGATTGGGCCGCGTTGTTGATCAGCACGTTGCAGCCGCGCACGGCGGCGATTTCGCGGATCGCGTTGCGTCCGGCCGTCGTGGTGACGTCCGCCGCAAGCGCCTGCACGCGTCCCCGCGCGTCGGCGCTGAGCGACTCCACCAGCTCGGCCAGCGGCGCGCCGCGACGACCGACGAGCAGCACCTGCGCACCATCCTCGGCGAGCAGTTCGGCCAGTTCGCTGCCGATGCCACCGGAGGCTCCAGTCAGTACGACGGAGAGTTCTTCGAGCCTCATGCGATGGCCTCCTCGATGGGGCGCCGCGCCACCGGCAGCGGCA
>Ga0316622_100000845_pt1 | contig 18884 bp, 21 predicted proteins | sample OWC_Aug_OW2_C1_D_FD_207646 | JGI IMG/M metagenome (GOLD analysis project Ga0316622, IMG submission 207646) | Wetland soil microbial communities from Old Woman Creek delta, Ohio, United States - OWC_Aug_OW2_C1_D5_C | ecosystem: Environmental > Terrestrial > Soil > Wetlands | place: USA: Ohio... | reverse complement strand
GGTCGGGGACGGAGGGGGAAGCCGTGCTCCGCGCAGGGCGTCCTCCCTACTCAGGCCCGGTCGCCCGTCGATTGCGAGGGCGTGAGCGTCCAATCCGTAAAATCTCCGGCCTGCACCGCCGCGCAGGTGCGGGCGAGCGAACCGCCGGAAGTGGAGTGGCGCTCACCGCGTTGCGGCGAGCGCTGCGCGCGTTTCCTCCCACACCTCCCGCACCGCCCTCGCGGCAGGACCGTCTCCGATTTCCACGACGCTCTTCCGTTGCACCAGGGCCTGGTTGAACACGGGGTCATAGGGGATCCGCCCGACGACTCGGATGCCGCGCGTTGCGCACCAGCGCTCGATGGCCGAGGCAACCTCCGAGTTGAGGTCGGCCCGGTTGAGGCACACCACCATTGGGGTCCGGAAGTGTGCCGTCAGGGCGGCCAACCGCTCCAGATCGTGCTGACTTGAAAGAGTCGGTTCAGCTAAGCCGAGGACCAAATCCGTTCCGGCGACGGAAGCGATGACCGGGCACCCGATACCGGGCGAGCCGTCCACGACGAGTAGATCGAGGTCGCGCTCCTTCGCCAGCTCTCGCGCGCGTTCCCGGACCAGCGTCACCAGTTTCCCGGAATTTTCGCCGCCGGGGTCCAGGCGCGCGTGGACCATGGGACCGTGGCGCGTCTCGGAGATGTACCACTCGCCGTCGCGCCCCAGGCCGAACGCCACCGCGTGGGTCGGGCACACATACCCACACACGCCACACCCTTCACAGGCGAGGGGGTCCACGCGATACGTCTTCGCAATCGCACCATTGCCGGGACCGTCAAGCGCGATGGCACCGAACCGACAATGTTCGGCGCAGGCGCCGCAGCCTGCGCACAGGTCCGAGACGATGCGGGCCCGCCGCCTGCCCTGGAACTCCTGGACCTGCAGGGTCCGCGGCGAGAGGATCAGGTGGAGATCGGCGGCGTCCACGTCGCAATCGGCCAACACCTTCCGCTCCGCCAGCGCGGCGAACGCGGCGACGAGGCTCGTCTTGCCCGTTCCTCCCTTGCCGCTGAGGACGACCAATTCCTTCACGAGCGCACTGCCCCGCGGAGCCGACCGAAAAGGTCGGTCATCGAGCGGTCGAATCCCGGGAAGTGGCGCGCGGCCAGTTCGCCGCGGGAATAGATCTCGGCAATGCGGCGATCCTCGGCAATCTGCAGCAGTACGGGGATGTCGGCGTGGGCACAGTACCGCTGCACCCCATCGTCGCCAGAGCCCACGCGGTTGAGCGCGACCCCGAAGGGCACGCCGACCTTCCGAATGACCTCCACGGCCAGCGTGAGATCGTGGAGCCCGAAAACGGTCGGCTCCGTGACGAGCAGGACAAAGTCGGCGTCTCGGACGGTTTCCACCATTGGACACGCCGTTCCCGGGGGCGCGTCCAGAATTGCGATGCCCGTAAGGGGCAGGTGCCGTTTCACAGCCCGGATGACCGGCGGGGACATCGGCTGGCCGATCTGGAGTCGGCCTTCCACGAACTGGATGGGTCCGGCGGCGCCTCGGGCGAGCTCCCCGATCGCTCGCGGGATCTCTCGGATGGCCTTCTCCGGGCACACCAAGGAGCAACCGCCGCATCCGTGGCACAACTCGGGAAACGTCAGCACAGCGTTCCCCAGGCAGACGATCGCGTGGGACGGGCAGAAGTCGCCGCAGCGCCCGCAGCGTGTGCAACGGACCTCGTCCACCTCCGGGACGGCGATAGTCACCGCCTCACGGCTCGTGATGACCGGCTTCAGGAAGATGTGCCCGTTGGGCGCCTCCACGTCGCAGTCGAGGTAGGTCACTGCGTAATCCAGGTCCGCCAGGACGCTGGCCAGGTTCGTGGCAAGGATAGTCTTCCCGGTGCCGCCCTTGCCGCTGGCAAAGACGATCCGCATAAGTGTTCCCTTCGATGCTGCCATGCCAAACCCTGACTCGGCCGATACGATTCAGAAGAGGACCCCGGTCAGGTCTGCCGCGTCATGGCGATCCCGCAATCCGGACACATGACCTGGAGGCACGGGACCCCGCGCTTGTGCGACACGGTCTTCCCGCACTTGGGGCACACGCAGTTCCCACCTGGCCCCGCCGCAAATCCGCCGCCGCGGCCCTGGCCGCCGCTTTGGCCCGTCCCGCGCCCCATCCCTCGTCCCATTCCCCTGCCACCTCCACCTCCGGACGAACCACCTCCACCTCCGGACGAACCGCTTCCGCCTCCGCGTGGCATAGTGCACTCCTTCTCCGATTCAGTTGTTGATCGGAATTCGTACGTTTCCCTCCGGGGACAGGGTCGCCGTCCCCGGAGGGAAAGCCTGCTACTCGGCCTTCGCCTCGCTCTCGAGTGTCTGAATTCTCTGCCGCAACGCTTCCAGCGTTTGCTCCAGATACCCAGCCTGGGCCTTCAGTGCCTCCACTTCGGCCCCCGCGGGCATCGTCGGCGAACCCGGCGCCGCGTAGGGATAGGGCCCAGCGCCCCATGCCGGAACCCCCGTTCCGGCTCTCGCCCAACCCGGCAGCCCCGTGGCATAGAACTGGTTCCGCCATCCCCGGCCGCGCCCCCCGGAGCCGCGGCCCCCAAAGCCCCATCCCGGCACCGGGTTCATGTACCCCGGCATGGTGTAGCCGGCACAAAAGCCGGCCCCTCGGCCCGTCATAGGGCCAAATCCCCTGGGTCCCGTGCGATCTCCCCGTGGCATGGTCTTTCCTCCTTCCGCCGACCGGCCTCCGCGATGAGGGGAGACGGTCTTACCAGTGGGGTTGAACATCGGCCCCCGCAGCTTCCTGCAGATGGCCAGCCTGGAACGCCTTCACGGCGTCCTGCACCGTGCCCTCCGTCACTCCGGTGTAGACCCGAACACCGGCGGCCCGCAGCGCCCGCCACGCGTTGGGGCCGCAGTGGCCTGTGAGCACCGCGTGAACCTTCTGGTCCGCCATCAGTCGCGCTGCCTGGATGCCCGCGCCGTGCCCGGCGAGACTTGCCTCGCGGTTGTCGAGCGCTCGCACGGCGCCGGTGTCCGTATCCACGACGACGAGCGCCGCCGCCCGCCCGAACCGTGGGTCGACGGGGGCCTCCAGATCCGCACCATTTGCAGTGACCGCGATGACCATGCGCAGTTCTCCTTCTCGTTCCGTGTTGCGCCGCGGGGATCAGGTTTGCCGATGGCCCTCGGGAGCAGCGGTGGCATAACGGTGCCGCCATCGACCCCGACAGCCCGGCATCCTCCAGCGGGCGTCCGACAGGCGCTTCGTCAGGTACGCCCGTAAGACCCCCTCCACGGGACCCGACACCCACGGGATCACGACCACACCCGAGGCAGAGACGAACCCTGCCAGCATGCGCGAGATGGCGCCGCAGATGAGGACATTCACCTCCAGTTCCGTCAACCGCCGCGCCCGCTGCGTCGGGAACAAGTCGACTCCCATCTCGACGTTGCGGCGGTCCCGTTCCGCCCCTTGTTCCACGTCGACCAGGAGCAGCCGACTCGACGTGTCGAAGACGGGCGAGATCCGATCATTCCAAACGGCCATGGCCACGCGCATTGAGTCCCCCATTCTCACTGAGGCATGGAGCATCTACCATGCCAACGCGTTCCTGCGTCGGTCTCCACCGTAATCGATGCTACGGACTGGCGTTTTCGGCCCGTGCGTCCCAGATGCGGCCAATCGCGCGGGTTCGGCGGTGCAGGGCCGCAATCACCGGAGTGGATCGTGATTGCATCCGCGCTATGTGCGCCGGGCATCGCGGAGCGCGCAGCGCAGGGTCAAACGCCCGGGCCCTCAACTGCAGGCGAATCCCGGAACGGCGCATCCGCAGGGCTCGCCCTTGGCGCACTCCATCCCGCAGGTGGGGACCAGGGCGCAGTCGGTCCCCGCCTTGGCGCACGCGGGGCACGTCAATCCACCCGCCGCTTGCGCCTGCTCACGGGTCATCTCAACGACCAACCCGCACTGCTGGCACTTGTACCTATAGAGCGTCATTGCCCTTGCCGGGCTGTATTCGAAGACTTCGGGATCCGAGCGTTAGTGCCCATCGCGCCGCCCATCGGCATCATGGCTGGGCGGAACTGGTCACACGACGGCGTCCCGACGTTCCCGGGCCGACGCGACGGGTGCAAAGACCTCAATGACCGAGCGCCACCCGGATTATCCACATCAGGGACACGCTCGCGACGAATGCGCCCAGGTGGACAAGGTTCACTTTCATGTCGCGATGTTTGTTGACCTCGGGCACGAGATCGGACGCGCCGATGTACAGGAAGTTGCCCGCGGCGAAGGGGACCAGGAAATCGACGTTGAGGGTGAACGAGGCGCCATACGCCACGATGCCGCCGAGCAGGAAGGTGAGCGCCGAGGCCACGTTGCACAGGAGCGCCCCGCGCTTGCTCCATCCGCCATTGATCAGCACCGCGAAGTCGCCCAGTTCTTGGGGAATCTCGTGTGCCGCCGCGGCGAGCCAGGCGGTTACGCCGAGCCGGACATCGATCAGGAACGTCCCGGCGATGGCCAGCCCCCCGATGAAGTTGTGGAGGCCATCCCCGATGAGGATCAGGTAGGTCAGGGGCTGCTTGCACGGCGCGGCCGCGCGGCGGCAGTGGTGCCAGTGGAGTAACTGCTCCAGGCCGAGAAAAACCGTGAAACCCGTGAGCACCCACAGGAAGAAGGTCGCATTCTGGCCGTACCGGATCATCCCCGCGGGGATCATATGGAAGAACGCACCGCCAATGAGGGAGCCGGCGGCGAAGGCGACGAGTGGCAGGGTGATCCGCTGGAGCGTCGCTTCCTTGAGGACGAGTGTGACGCTGCCGATCAGCGCAATGGCGCTCATCGCAAGACCACTGGAGACGATCCATGCCAGGGTGGTCATCCGCCGAGGGTCCTATCCCGCATGCCGTTGGACGCGTTCATGGCGACTGGGGATTCCGCAGCGCGATCCGTCCGCGACCCTGGTCACGGTGCGCCAAGCGCCCCCTGGATGGCCTGCACAAACTCCTCGTAGGGGCAGCTTCCCACCTGAACGCCCCGAATCCGGCCGTCAGGACCCAGGAACACGAAGGTCGGCACCCCTTCCAGCGCATACGCACGCGCCGTCTCGTCCTTGCCGAGCAAGTAGCACCATGGGTGGCCGTGGACCTGCGCGAAGGCCTTGACCCGTGCGGCATGCCGGTCAAAGGCCACGGTCAGAAAGACGACCCGGCCTCCGTAGACCTCGTGGAGCCGGGTGAGCACGGGGGCCATGTCCCGACAGTGCGGACAGCCCAAGGACATGAACTCCAGGACGATGGGCTTCGTTCCGAGGAACTCGTTGAGGGTCCGGGTCCGCCCATCCAGGTCCGGAAGCGAGAAGGACGGAGCCACGGGCTGGCGCGGGTTGGCGGCCAGCCCAGCCCACGCGTTGTCTGCCATGATTAGGGCCGCTACGGCGAGGGGCAAGGTCCACCCGCGAAGAAACCACGCCGTGAATCGGTTGCGTGGGGCGGTCGTACCCTTTCCGACGTCACGCATGGTCCACCTCCGGATGGACTGACGCAAACTGCCCGGATCGCCACGCCCAGAAGGCCGCGAGAAATGTGCCTGCGATCAGACCGAGCGCCGTCAAGCAATACGGGCAGACGGCCTGGATAATGAAGACTTCCACCCCTGTCATTACCAGTTCGAAGCACAGCCCGACCGCTGCCACGAGCACGAGGACCGCGCGCATCTTGCAAGGTCCCCAATGGGGAATGAACAGACAGATTGTGGCGAGGCCAAACAACCCCGCGAACCCAGCGAGGCCGATCAGCGCCACGGGCACACCGGCGATCTCGGCATAGGGACTCGCCAAAACCGCATCGCAGGAGATCGTGTCGGTGAAGGTGCACAGGCCGCGGTGTGGGTTTTTGGCAATGGCTGCGTGGAGCGTCACGAGGTAATACGCAACGGCCATCCCTATTCCACTCAAGAGCAATATCAACCGCAGGGCCGTCCGGTTCGGCACGTCAACAGGACGGGTACTCCCGAAACGTCTCGACATACGCCTCCCTTCCAAGTGTCGTGGTGGCCTCCGGTCCGCGTCGCATGAACAGAAAAGCGACAGGCCTGCTGGGTGCCGTTGGGCCGCTTCCCGATCGGTTGCGCGATCCCGAGCGCAGGCCGCCACGGCAGGGTCCTGGCCCAGCTACGGTCGTTGTCGCGGACACGTGCCGAGCCTTCCTGTCGCTTCTCACAGAACACGCTACCGCGCCCCGTCGCTCTCCAACGTTCGGATGCGCCGTCGCACCGCCTCGAGTTCCCGCTCCAGCGCCCGGGCGCGATCGAGCAACTCGACCAACTCGCCAGCACGATCACCGGCGCCGATGGCCGGCCGATCCGGCGCGGTCTCGATGGGCAACGGTACCTCCGGTTGCGGCAGCGCACGACCGGACGCGACGCGACGACTCAGGGCTTGCCCGCCCCAGGCCAACAGGCCAAGAGCAAGGCTGCCGACAATCTGCGCCAAACCGCTGGAGCGTCCGGTGCCTTTGCAGAAACCAGCACCCCGGCCGGTCATCGGCCCTCGTCCGCGTGGCCCCGTTCCATCCTGCCATGGCATGGCGTCCCCTCCTTACTCCCGCCCAGACAATGCGAAACCTCGAAAGCCGCTCCCTTAGCCTCAGCATCGCCCGTGCCAAGACCGGCTGGATCGGAAAGCTACGAGAAAGGCGCGTATTCCTCTGTCGCTATTTCACGGACGCTGCAGATTTGCAATCGTGCAGCGTGGCAGCTGTTGCAGGTTCGCGGCGGGGGAGGGAATGGTGAAAACGCGCTACGTCGGGCGGATGGCTTCGATTCGGCGCCGCGTCTGCTCCGGCATCGCGTCCTTCACGATCTCTGCGATGTCTTTCACGGCGACGTGTGCCTCAAGCCCTTCCACCTTCAGCGCATCCTCCAGCATCGTCATACAGTTCGGGCAGGCGACCGCGATGATTTCGGCGCCGGTCTGCCGCGCTTCCTGGACCCGGATCCGCTCGGGGCTCCGTTCCGTTCCGTCGAGAGCGCCCACGTAGAAATTGCCCGCGCCGCCGCCGCAGCAGAACGAGTTCTCCCGGCTTCTTGGCATTTCTACCAGCTCGAGGCCGGGGATGCTTCGCAGAACGGCCCGGGGCGCGTCGTACTCCCCATTACGTCTGCCGAGAAAGCATGGGTCGTGGTAGGTCACACGGTGAGGATACCCCCTGGCAACGTTTAGCCGTCCCGCGGCGAGGCCGTCCCGAAGGAGCTGCGTGTAGTGGCTCACATCGACTCCGGCGCCGAGGCGCGGATATTCATGGCGCATCACATGGTACGAATGCGGCGACAGGGTCACGATCCGTCGCACGCCCACCCGTTGAAAGGCCTGAATGTTTCCGGTTGCCAGGTACTCGAAGAGCCCCTCTTCCCCGAGCAGGTGGGCCTCGTTGCCGTCGCATCCCTCCTCGGCGCCCAGGATCCCGAAGGAAACCCCCGCCGCCAGCATCGCTTCCCCCACGGCCCTGGCGACCTCCATTCCCCTCGGATCGTACGAGCCGACACAGCCAACGTAATAGAGGAATTCGTCGGCCGGTTCGTAGCGCTTGACGGCGGTTCCGGCGGCCCAATCGCCCCGATTCTCCCGAGGTGCCTTCCACGGATTGCCGTAGGCATAGAGTGTCTCGAGAAACCTTTTTACGGCGGGGGAGATCAGGCTGCGGTCGAGGCACTCCGCGCGAAGGGCCAGGAAGACATTCAGAATGTGATCGTGATACTCCACCGGGCACTGCTCCACGCAGCCCCCGCACATGGTGCATCGGTAGACAATCTGGGCTACCGGGTCGGTCCACGTCATCTCCCCATCGATCAATTTCTGGGCGATGATTGCCCTTCCCCGGGAGTAATACGCGTCGAATCCGAACCGTTCGCCCGCCGGACAGATAGCCTGGTAGGTCGTGCCGGCCTGGCGGCGGTTGCCGCACAACCGGCAGAGGTGGAGCAGTTCTCGGTACTCCTGTAGCGGCATGGCCCCGCCCGCCCGGATCAGAGGCCCAGCCTCCCGGGGTTCATGATCCCGCGTGGGTCCAGCATCTGTTTGGTGCGCTTCAACAGCGTGACAAAGGTCGGGTCGCCTCGACGCCACATGGCCTCGCAGGCGAAGTCGGGCGCCTTGTATATCAGACCCCCGCAATTCAGCAACACCTCGACGAACTCTCGGTTCATCTTCCGCACCGCTTCCACATCCGCGCTGTCCGATCGGTGGTAGGGAACCAGTGCCCTCAACATCCCCTGGGCGGTGCCGCGGTAGATGCTCAATCGGATGTAGGGCGTGAAACGATATCGCTCGAAGACTTCGGTCAATCGCTTAACGCCCTGAGGCCATTTGATGACCGGGGTGATGCTACCGATGTAGTCCAGGCCGCCTCCCCCCCGGTGATCGGAGTAACGGAGGGAATACCGGGTGGGCATCTCCGTCTTGGCCCGGTCTGTCACGTCGGTGCTCGCGATGGGGAGGCCGCCGGCTTTGGCGTCCTCGATGAGGGTCTCCAGGGTGCGCTTCTTGAAGGCGAGTTCGTCCTCGGTGAAGGCGTACGCAGTTGCGGAGAAAAAAATCTCGGGATCCTCAGCAGGTTTGGGGGGCAGTGGCCACTTCCCACCTCGCCCGATCTGGACGGCGCCCCACGAGTGGCCCGAGATGTCGTGGGCCACATCGGCACGTTGCATCTTGATCAGGAACCGGGCGCAGCGCTCTGGGAGCGGATCATCGTGCTCGCTGAAAAGTCCCCAGCCGACCATGGCCTTGAAGGATGGTCTGGGGTAGATGTTGACCCCCAGCTTGGTCACGATGCCCGTGGCTCCCTGCCAGCCGAGGAAGAGCCCCATGAGGTCGGGGAGCGGGGTTCGGTGGAACCAATAGGGGGAGACGGCGCAGGCACCTAGCCTGGCCACCTCCCCGCTCGGGAGAACGACCTCCATGCCGGTGATCTGCTCGGAGTTGATACCGAATTTGGCCCCCAGGTGCCCATAGCCGTGCAGGATGTACCCGGGTAGCAGTCCCGCCGAACCGGGAGGACCCGCCGGCACCTGGACCCAGTAGCCTCGCTGCTTCAGTTCCGCGTCGATCTGTCCGATGGTGACGCCGGGTTCGACGACCGCGTAGCCCACGTCTTCATCGATTTCAACGATCCTGTTCATCAGGTGGAGGTCCAGCACGATCCCGCCCCTGACGGGGATGGTCAGCCCACCTGTGCTCGACATGCCCACGGCGGGAACTACCGGGATCCTCTCCGCGTCGGCGAGTCGCAGGATTGCCTGAATCTGCTCGACGGTTGTCGCGAAGACAACGTAGTCGGGCCTGGCGGGAGGATTGACGGTGGCGTCGCAGGAGTAGCACGCGAGTGTGTGCGGATCGGCGGAAACCCTGTCAGGGCCGACGATCTCTTCCAGCAAGCCGAGAATCCTGTCTGGCATCGCCGGTTTCCCCGTGATGAAGACCGCCGTCTACAGGCATCTGTTCTGCAATGGGAGCCCTGGGCCTTCTAAGTTGACGCAGCCGGTCGGACGACCGACCGGTTGCCTGGGGTGATCGTTTTGACCTTCGCTCCGTGCGGGACACGGCCGACCCGCCGGCGCGCCGACCAGGCGCACCCTCGCACGAACACGGCTCACGTCAGCCCAGGGAGAGCGAGGACCGGGCAGGCGGCGTGCCGCATCACGCGGACGGCCGTCGACCCGAAGACGGGATAGCCGCCGCCCGGCCGCCGGCCGCCGACCACAATGAGATCCGCCTCCTCTTCCAGCGCGTGTTCGAGGATCTTCTGATATGCCGGTCCCTCGTCCACCAGAAGATTGACCCGGAGGTCCGATGCGTGCACCGCGACGTGCGCTTTGAGCCGCTTCGTCGCCTCGTCCCGGGCCTCATGCACGCCCCCACTGAACCATCCCGGCACTTCCAGACTATGGAGCACCGTCAGGTCCGCTCCGAAGCTCCTCGCCAGCTCCGCCACGACTGCCACGTTTGCTCCAGAAAGCTTGGAATCGTCTGCCGCGCACAGGATGCGGCGGATTTCGATTGTCCCGGCGGCAGGCTCGCCCCTCAGGAGCCGCCGGCACGCTTCGCGGATGACGAGTGTGGGGGTCGAAATCTGTCGGATCACCTTCTCTGCGGTCGAGCCCATGAGAAACCGGTTATAACCGCTCCGCCCGTGCGTCCCCAGGACCACCAGATCCGGCTTGATCACGTGGACCGCCCGCAAGATGGCTCGGTCCGCGGGGCCTGGCCCGACCACCGTCTCGAACGGCACCCCGCCCACGTCGAGACTCTTCACCCAGCTCACGAGATCGGACCGGACCTGGTCCTCCGCTTCGTCTGCCTGCCGGGTCAGCGCCGCTACCTGCTCGGGTGTGAAATACCGCGGTGGAAGCGTCAGTTCACGCGCCATCAAGACAAACACCTTCGCGTTGAAGCGCGACGCCCAGGCCAGGCCACACCGGACGGCGGTTCCCGAGATCTCGCTCATGTCCGTGGCACAAAGGATGCGCTTGGGATGAAAATCTGACATGTAACCTCCTTTCCGGGACCCTCCCTACCGTGTGTGATCCGGAAAGGCGACTTCGGGTTCGACGTCACACCTGAGACGCCGCATTTTCGAATCGGTCGTCTCGTGAGCGGACGTCCGGGGATCACCGGAGGGGTCGCAGCAACCGGGCGACCGTCGTTCCTACCCACAGGCTGGCGAGGTCCCCGCTCCCGTCGCTGGGATCGCGCCCGCTTCGGACAACCGCGCCACGATGTCGCGCATGATCACTGCCGTCGGAGAATCCGCGTAGGTAGTGATGTACGCGCGCCCCTCGTCGCAGGCTTCAGCGATCTTTGGATCTATCGGGATCGAGCCGAGAAACGGCACGCCCATATCCTCGGCGATGCGCCGCCCACCCCCGCTCCGAAACACGGCCGTGACCTCGCCGCAGCGGGGGCAGGCGAAGCCGCTCATGTTCTCCAGGACACCCAGCACCGGGACCCCCACCTGGCGGCAGAACGAGATGGATTTCCGGACGTCGACCGCCGCTACCTTCTGGGGGGTGGTGACGACCACCGCGCCGTCAACCTTGCCGAGCAACTGACACACCGAGAGCGGCTCGTCGCCCGTGCCGGGCGGCGAGTCCACGACCAGGACATCCAGGTCCCCCCAGGCGACATCCTTGAGGAACTGCTGGATGGCCTTCATCTTCATGGGCCCCCGCCAGATCACGGCGTCGTCCGGGTTCTTCAGGAAGAAGCCGAGTGACAGCACCTTCAGTCCGCCCATCTCCACCGGGAGCAGTTCGCCCGCAACTTCATGCACGGGGACCGCCTCCAGGCCCAGCATGGTCGGGATGCTGGGCCCGTGGATGTCCACGTCCAGGAGCCCCACCTTCCGCCCGGCCAGCACGAACGCCACGGCCAGATTCACGGCGACCGTGCTCTTGCCGACCCCCCCCTTGCCCGAGAGGACCAGGATCTTCTTATGGATTCGGCAGAGTTTGGCCTGTAGTTGCTGGCGCTCCGCGAAGGCCTCCTCGGTCTCGCCGGCCAGCCGCTGATGCGCGGCGCACGAGGCGTCGGAGCAGCTCTCGCACTCCGGCTTTCTGTTCTTGCTCGTACGGCGGGTGGCATCCTCGCAGGCGGCGCTAAGGGTGTTGGCCGCCAGCAGGGCGCAGTGCTCGACTTCCGCGGGCAGCCCGCCGAGGGCCGATAAAATATCGTGCTGGCTGATGGCGGCGGCTTGCTTCAGCTGCTTTCCTTGCGCGAGACACGTGGCCATGCTGCCGCTGGCGAGGGACGGTCCGCAGCCGTCTGTAATGAAGGAGACTCGTTCTACAATCTCGCCCTCCGCGAAGACCCAGAACTCCATCGTGTCGCCGCAGGGGCCGGTGATCCGGGCATGGCCGTTGAAAGTTTCCAGCGGCCCGCGGTTCCGCGGGGTCTGGGCATGCTCGATCACTGTGGGAGAAACAGCCAGCCGTTCGGGAGAATCCATGCATACCCTCCAAAAGGAGCTTGGGATTTTCGGGTTCACGCTCCCGGCACTATCTCATCGAATACAGTCTGTTCTCGACGGCAGGAGCGCAAAGACATTCGGGCGCTCCGCGGCCGTCATCGGCTGCCACCGCATGGGGGCTTGTCGCAACGCTCCTGACGGCCGCAACAGGTCGTGCCTTCCCGCTCGAGGCTGCAGCCGCCACTAGCGTATCGGCTTCCTTTGTGCTCACCGTCTTTGACGAGGATTCCGGCTCCACCGCTCAGCAGTCGGCCCACGCTGCCGCCACATTCCGGACAGGTCGCAAGTGGCGCTTGCGTGATTGCCTGCCGCTGCTCGAAGCGATGACCGCACGACCGACACTCATACTCATACGTTGGCACGATTCGCTCCTTTTCCCGGTATCCTCACCGTGGCTGCCTCCCCTGCAGAGATAGTGTCTGACCACCTGCCGCTTGAAAAAGCATTCTGTGTGCCAATATGCCCCTTCACTTATTCCGCCCGAACCTATGGAGAATACGCGTGTTGCTGCATCCGATGTTCGGAGGGGAGGGGAGACCGGGTACCGAAGACTGCAGAAGTGCAATGGACATGGAACGGGAGAGATTGCACGGCTGTTACGGGCGGTCGCCGCGCAGAGGATCTGGAGCGGCCAGACACGTCCCGACGTCGAGCCCAACGGCTCGATGTCGGGACGCGCTTAGGAGTCTCGGTGCCCGGTTAGTTGCGCAGCAGCATGACGATGAGGATCACGTAAAGCGCAGCGGCCGCGACGCAGCCGACGGGAAAGAGCCAGTGGGGCCGATAAGGCCCGCCCGCATCCGCTGGGAAGAGGCGCGGCATGACCACCGAGGTTAGGTAGGCGATCGCGAGGGCGACGACCGGCAACAGGAACGTCCCTTCGACCCAGGCGGCCGCCTGGAGGAATGTCACAGGGACTGCCTGGAGGAGGTACACGAGCACGAAGTTGCAGACGGTTCCGTAAAGCATCCAGATCCGGTAGCGCCAGGTCGGATGGATGCGAGCGTACGCTTTCCAGTTGGGCAGACAGATGAGGAGGGTACGATTGATGAGACGGGCGTAGCCGTCATAGCACGTGGCCATGGTCCCGTAGATCACCGCCCAGGCGCCGACCATGAAGAGCCAGTATGCCCACGCCCCCAGGGTCTGGGTGTACGTCTTGGAGAGCGTGAGGATGAAGCCCGCGCCAGCGGGGGCGATCTTCTGGGGGTTCAGGATCACGATAGCGTTGATCATGAACGCAGCCGTGACCAGAATGGTCAGAAAATTCCCGGCCCACAGGTTGTCGTGGAACATCACGCGATACCAGTTTGCCACGCGGTCCAGTACGCCCCGATCGAGGCGCTTCAGTTCCTCAACCGGAATCCCCGGCTTGTCTCCCTCGTAGGTTTTGCCCAACCCGAGGCCTTTGCCGAGCACCCAGTCGGAATACCACAAGCTGTTGATGGCGCCGGCGCCAGCAAACGCCATTGCGGGGAGGATCTCGGCCATCGGGTTCTTGGCGATCTTGAACTGGTTCACGGCCCAGTCAGGGGTCGTCCCCGGCACTTGGAATCCGAAGCCTTTCAAGACTTCACCGAGCCCCGGGAAGAACATGGCCGCGATGATGACCGCGCTGATCACGAGGATGGCCGTGACCACCTTCATGAGCATCTCCAGCGGATTGTACTTTCCGGTCCAGGTCAGCGCGATGAATGAGAGCATCAGGATCAAGGACCAGCCGAAGGGTGGAAGGACGGGGAGCATGTTGTGCGTGATCGCCCCCACCATGGCCACCAGGCCCCCGATGTGCACCGCGCCCAGATAGATGGCGACAATCAGGATGATCCAATTCAGCCAGGCCCGCGGTCCCGGGAGCAGGGCGAACCCATCCGAGATGGACCGGCCCGTGAGAACGGTCCAGCGGCCGATTTCATTCACCATGAAGTACTTGAGGACAATCGCCAGGAGGGGCATCCACAACACCATCATGCCGAAGACGGACCCGACTCGCGGGATCAACACCAGTTCACCGCCGCCGATGGACATGGATGCCCAGACCATGCCTGGGCCAAAGGCCATCAGAATTTCCCAGCCGGTTGGCGCCGAACCAATTTCAGGCTTTGTCGATTTTGCCATGACTCCCTCCGTGCAACAGGTGATTCGCTCCGGAAAGAACCGCTCCCTGTCCACGAAAACGGCAGCGTCGCTCACGGGGTTGGGCTCACGTTACCGGCTCTTCCTGTCTGCACTTCCGCGATGAAGTCGGCGACCGTGACATCGAGTGGGTAGCAAGTGGCGTAGCCGAAGTCTTCCGCAGCCGCGGTCGCGTCCATCGTGTACGCAAGCGAGCGATTGGCGGCCTGCATCGCGTCGCCGTGGTCCCGATCAAAGGCGATCCGTGCGTCGGGCAGATGTCGCCGGACAGTTGCGCTCACCTCGCCGAGGGTGGCGGTGAAACCATGCACGTTGTACATCCGCCGCCGCAGGCGAGAGGCGTCGGCACGTTTGAGATCCACCAGACTTCGGACGACATCCTTGACATAAATATACGCGCATGGGCAGTCTGGATCGGAATGCACCGTGTAGGCCAACCCCTGCGCGGGGCGCTCGACGATGCCTGACCAATCGCCAAAATGGTGTGTGATCCGGCGTCCTGGGCCGACGATCATGGCGTAACGCGTCCCGCGAAAGTTGACCCCGTACTGACGGTGATACTGCAGGCCCAGCAGTTCGGCGCACAGCTTGGTGGTTCCGTACATGTTTGCGGGGCGCTGGGGAGTGTCGTCGTCCACCCGCGACGGGACGTTGGCCAGCCCGTACGTTGTCCCAGAGCCGACGAACACCACATGGGCCACGTCCAGCAGGCGGCCCGCTTCCAAGACATTGAGTGTGCCGCCGACATTCGTGTGGAATCCACTGGCGGCGCTGGCTTCACACGCGGCGCTCAGGACGGCAGCGGAGTGGTAGATGCAGTCCACTCGATATCGCCGCACCGTGTCGAGTATGTGCACCAACTCGCCGACGTCGCCCGCGACGAGCTCGACCCGTTTGGCGAGGTCCGCCCCGCCGGGCGGAAGCGCCGCCCGGCGGGCGAAGAGCACCACCTCTTCTCCATCGGCAAGCAGCTGCCGCGCCAAATAGACGCCGACGAGCCCCGTCCCGCCCGTGATCAGATTCCGACTCACTGCGCGGCCCCGGCGTCCTTGACGAGCGCCACGGCGCGCACCCACGCCCCGCCCGCCCGGTGTAGCTTGACGGGAAAGGCGCACACCACGAAACCTGTGTGGGGCAACTGGTCGAGGTTCGTCAGCCACTCGAGGATGCACATGCCGTATTCACCCGCGGCGCGGTGCCCCTGCATGTACGTGTTCCGGGCCCGCCCCTCGCGCAGATCCGCGAGTTGGATCTCCACGGGGCGGTCCCAGATCCCGGCGTCGATGCCGACGACGCGGATGCCCTGCCGGCCCAGCCAGCCAGTCGCCGCCGCCGTCACGCCCGGATTCACCCGGTCGCACCCCGGCTGACCATAGTGAGCGGCGGCGCCGGTACGCAGCAGCACGATGTCGCGCGGCCTGAGCGCGTAGTCGATCTGTTCCAGGGCGCGGCGCAGATCCGCCTCGGTGATGTCCTCGCCGGGCCGCTTGTCGCCGAGATCGAGCCAGACCCCCTCTCCCATGCACCACTCCAAGGGGATCTCGTCGATGGTGGGCGCAGGACCGCCGGCCGCCGTGTCTCCGTAATGCCACGGCGCGTCCATGTGGGTTCCGGTATGCGAGGTGACGAGGTGAAATTCCTCCATGGCGTTGGCGCGGCCGCCGAGGTCCTCCGGCTTCAAGCCGGCGCGCTCCGCGACGAGCCGCCCTCGGGCGGCATGGTCGATGTACGAAACGCGGGCCGGCATGAGAAAGCCGCCCCCATCCATGATCGGTAAACTCAGGTCTACAATCCGGTAGCCGTTCATGCACGCCTCCGCGGACTCAGTCGTACGCCAGGCGCGTCGGCTCGTCGCACAGGGTGGGTTCCAGGAGTGCTCGCCATTCGGGCGCACTCCACGTCCCAAGGCGCATGTGGGTCGTGAAATATTTCTGCGGGATGGGATGGGTTCCCACCACGACCGGGATGTTGTATTTCTCTTCGATGAACGCCTGGAAACGCGGCAGATGCGGGCAGGGCGGATATCCGACCACGAGTCCGGTGGCGAGATGAATGACCGTCGCGCCGTTCTTCTTCATCTCCTCGGGCGTATACTCGATGTTGCCGCCGGGACAGCCGTCGCAGGTCGTGTAGCCGACCAACTCGACATCCTGGCCGCGATAGCGGGCGAAGGCGCCCTCGCGACTCCGCAGAGACCGCAGGCACTTGCCCCCCGCGCACGTGTGGTAGCGATGGCAGATGATGATCCCGACCTTGACAGGAGTCTTCATGATGTTCCTTTCATTTCATTGTGCGCGCCCGTGGGCGGACTCAAGCAGGTCGGGGACCGCGTGCGTGGTCGCGGTCCCCGCCGTCCACCAGATTCGGCGGCTGCTATTTTTTCTTGAGCAGCCCCACGGAATCCAAAATTGGCTCCAGACTCTTCTCCATGCCGATCAGGAACTCCTCGAACTGCTTGTAATCCATGTAGGTCCGCGGCAAGGCCAGCTTGTCCATCAGGGCGATATACTCCGGATCCTCGGCGGCCTTCTTGAAGCCATCGCGGAGGATCTGCAACGCCTCCGGCGGAGTTCCCTTCGCCACGGAAAGACCGCGCCAGTCGAAGACCGGGTTCTCGATAGGGAAGCCGGCCTCCGTGAACGTCGGAACGTCCGGGAACGCGGGATGGCGAGCCGGACTGTTGGCGCCCAGCAGGCGAATCTGCTTGACCTGGTAGAACTGCAGCACCTCGTCCATTCCCGTCGTGGCCACGCTGACATGGCCGCCGACGAGCGCGGTGCGGGTGGGGGCGGCTCCGTCAAAGGGGACGAAGGTGAACTTCAGCCCGTACTTGTTTGCCAGCGACGCCGCGGCGAGATGCCACGCTTGGCCGGGCCCGGCGTGGCCAACCGTCAGCACGCCCGGGTTGGCCTTGGCGTAGCCCACAAGATCCTTCAGTGTCTTGAAGGGGGAGTCCGTGCGGACCGACAATCCGGCTTGACTGCGATTCAGCAAGGCGATCAGGTCGAAATCGCGATACGAGAGGTCGGACATGCCGAGGAGGCGGTACGCGCTGAGATGGAACGTTACGACTGCCACCGTGTAGCCGTCCGGTTTGGACATGGCGACCGAATTCATACCGACCACACCGGTTCCACCCACCCGGTTGATGACGTTCATGTTCACGCCGAAAAACTTCTTGCTGTTCTTGACCAGCGTGCGGGCGAGCGTATCGGTTCCGCCTCCTGCGGCCCACGGCACGACCAAGGTGATGTCGCGCTCGGGGAAGGCAGCGCGGGCGGAGACGGGGAGCGCGAGGGACATGACGAGCAGGGCCAGCCAGGCACGTGCGTATCGCGGTCTCATGACGGCATCCTCCTGGCGCACCAAGGCGCTGGGCGCGCGATTCAATAGGGAGTCTCGGTCAACTCGGAGACGCTGCAACACCTCCTTTCTTCTGGAAGGGTGCGACCCCGGAAAGATATCCCGCCTGCTGGGCAATGGCCACCGCGCCGAGAATGGCGAGGCGGTCGACCTCTTCGGTGTTCGACACCTCGGAGATCTCCCGGGTTATTCCGCTGTACGTCCCGAGAAGATGGCGAAAGATCTCGCAGCGCGGCCGAGGCCCGATGAGCACGAACGGCGTGTCGAGAGCGAAACCGAGGAGGGGGAATTCACGAAGAACCTGAAGATCCTCGACGGCGATGGCGGCTTCGAGAAAACAGCGGCGCAGACGAGCCGGGATGCCAAGGAGCACGTCCATGAAGCGCGGCATGAGCAGGCTTCGCAAGAAGCCGGCCTGGGTAACGGCGTCGTATGCGATGTCTACCACCGAGCGGTCCGGCGTCCCGGGATCGGTTTCCGGCGTTTCGATGGATTTCCCTATCGAGGTCCCGTGCCGGATGGCCTCGAGCAGTTGGCCGCTGAGTGTGGTCAAAGAGCCCGCGATGCGTCCATCTGCATTTACCGGAATATACTTGGTGTGGGAACTGAGTACGACCGCCGTGAACGGGGGGGCCGGTATGCCGGGATACGCCAAAAGGCCCATGATCTGGGTTTCTTCGCCGCGCATGAAGTCGACGCGGCGGATGTCACGCATGGCGGTTTCGGCGGGATACGCGTTTTTGACACCGCGGATGAAGAGCAGCGGGACGTCCACGGGGAATATGGTCGGGTCGCGCACCGGCATGACACCGGCGGACAGCTCGGCGAGCCCCGTCGGGGCGACCATGTGGGGGATCTCCAGCAGTCCGATTTCCGAGGTGATCATGCCGGAGGTGACGGCGCAGGCGATGTCTCGCACCTGAAGACCGGCGTCTCCGACGGCGCGTTCGAATATCTCCGCCAGTCCATCCCGCAGGACCTGCCTGGAGCCGGTGATGGCGGTGTCGCGGACGCCGACCTTCTTGGTTCCCTTGGCAACGATGCGCAGGCATGCATCCAGCACGTACACCCGGGAATTGGTCGTCCCGCAATCGATCGTGGCGAAATACACGGCGGACCCTCCAGGACCGGCCGACTACAGATCGGTCGCCCTAGTCGATAAAACCCGCCTTGACCAACTGCTGCCGCATGGCCGCCGTTTCCTTCTCGCTGAGGGCGATGAACGGCTCCCGGGGGTAGGCGTCGCACACCCCGCGGATCTTCAGCAGCGCGTACACCGCGACGACGGTGGACTTGGCCAGGTACATGATGTCGCGCAGCTCGTTCACTCGCATCTGGAGCGTCCTAGCCTGCTCCATCTCGAACTGGGTC
>Ga0316622_100000844_pt1 | contig 18891 bp, 16 predicted proteins | sample OWC_Aug_OW2_C1_D_FD_207646 | JGI IMG/M metagenome (GOLD analysis project Ga0316622, IMG submission 207646) | Wetland soil microbial communities from Old Woman Creek delta, Ohio, United States - OWC_Aug_OW2_C1_D5_C | ecosystem: Environmental > Terrestrial > Soil > Wetlands | place: USA: Ohio... | reverse complement strand
CACCATCGGCGCGCCGCGCTCGAAAGCGTGGAGGATCAGGTCCTCCGAGACGCGCGCGCTGCACATCGTGCGCACGAGACGTCCGTGCGCGGGGAACTGCAGTCGGGCGGTGCCGGCCGTGTCGCCGCCGGCATAGGAGCACCAGTTGCAGGCGAAGGTGAGCAGCTTGGCGGGCGCGTCCTCGGCCAGGATGGCGTCGATCTGCGCTTTCAGCTGCTCGTCGGTGAAGTGGCGCATCTCGATCGCGTCGACGGGACACTCGGCCGCGCAGTTGCCGCAGCCGGCGCAGGCCGCTTCGATGATCTCGGGCGTCTCGTTGCGCTGCCAGCGGATCGCGTGGAAGGGGCAGACGCCCGCGCAGCGCCCGCAGCGGATGCAGTGCTCCTCTGCCAGAAGCGGCGTGCCCGCCTCAATGCGGATGCGCCCGGCGTGGAGCAGGATCTGGACGTGCGAGGCGGCCGCGCCCGCCTGGGTGACGCTGTCCTTGACGTCCTTCGGCGACTCGCAGCAGCCGGCGAGGTAGACGCCCTTGGTCGGCGCGTCGACCGGCTTCAGCTTCGGGTGCGCTTCGAGGAAGAAGCCGTCGCCTCCGCGGCTCAAGCTGAAGAGGCGCTGGACGGCGCTCGACTGCTCGCGCGGCACGACCCCGACCGAGAGGACGACGAGATCGAGGTCGTGGGTCTCGAGCTCGCCGGTGAGCGTGTTCTCGACGCGCACGCGGAGGTCGCGGCTCCCCGGCAGCTCTTCGATCTCTCCCGGAATGCCGCGCACGTAGCGCACGCCGGCCGCGCGGCTGCGCAGGTAGAGATCCTCGAACCCTTTGCCGAAGGCGCGGATGTCCATGTAGAAGACGGAGGATTCGACGTCGGGGTAGTGGTCCGCGAGGAGCAGCGTGTCCTTGACCGTGTTCATGCAGCAGATGTTCGAGCAGTAGGGTGAGCCGTAGCGTGTCGAGCGCGAGCCGACACACTGGATGAAGCCGATGCGCTTGGGCCGCTTCCGGTCGGACGGACGCACGAAGTGCCCCGCGCTCGGCCCGCCGGCGCAGATCAGGCGCTCGAACTCCATGCTCGTGATGACGTTGTCGTAGCGGCCGTAGCCGTAGCCCGGGATCTCGGTCGGATCGTAGACGTCCATGCCGGTCGCGACGACGACCGCGCCAACGGACAGCTCCACGATCTCGTCGCGCATGTCGAAGTCGATGCACTTCTTCTCGCAGACGGCCATGCACTTGCCGCAGGCGATCGGATTGTTGCCCAGGCAGTCGTCCAGATTGATCAGATAGGCCGAGGGCACGGCCTGGGGGAAGGGGATATGGATCGCCTTCCGCGAGGCGAGGCCCATCTGGTACTCGTCGGGGACGACGACCGGGCAGACCTTGGCGCACTCCGCGCAGCTGTTGCAGAGGTCCTCACGAACGTAGCGCGCCTTGCGGCGCACCTTCACGCGGAAGTTGCCCACCGCGCCCGAGACGTCGACCACCTCACTCGAGACCAGAAGCTTGATCCGGGGATGCCGACCGGCATCCATCATCTTGGGGCCGAGAATTCATATCGAGCAGTCCATGGTCGGGTAGGTCTTGTCGAGCTGCGCCATGAGACCGCCGATCGACGCCTCCTTCTCGACCAGGGTGACCTGGAGCCCGCCATCGGCCAGATCGAGCGCCGCCTGGATGCCGGCCACCCCGCCGCCGATGACGAGCACCGCCTGGGTGACCTCGATCTCCGGCTCGACCTGCGGGGTGAGCTTCTGCGCGCGCGCGACGGCGCTGGCGACGAGGTCCTGGGCCTTGCGCGTTGCCCCGGCGCGGTCGTTGCCGTGCACCCAGGCGCAGTGCTCGCGGAGATTGGCCATCTCCATGAGATAGGGATTCAGGCCGGCGCCGGCCACGCAGGCGCGAAACGTCGGCTCGTGCATGCGCGGCGTGCAGGAGGCGACGACGACGCGCTCGAGCTTGTGCTCGACGATCGCCCGGCGGATCTCGTTCTGCCCCGGGTCGGCGCAGGTGTACTTGTTGTGCACCACGCAGGCGACTCCGGGGAGATTCCGGGCGAAGGCGGCGACGGCGGCCGTGTCCACCGTTCCGGCGATGTTCAGGCCGCAGTCGCAGACGAAGACGCCGGTCCTCGGCAGGATCCTCTCCATCCTCGAACTTCCTTTCCTCGGGTCATCCCTTACGCTCGTCCCGCCGACGGCGGCCCGCGACCCGCGTCTCGGTGCTCCGCCCGCCGGCCAAGAGCTCAGGCCCGCGCGCAGCGGTTCTACGCTTCCGCCCGCCCGCCCGCGCTCGGGCCGCAAACCGCAGCGACCGAAGCGCAGGTGCGCTCGGCCACGACACTCCACAAGTCGCAGATCCGCAGCTTCGCGGCCGGGCCGTCGGGCAGGCCTTCCTGCGCGCAGCGCAGATGGATGAAGCATCCGGGACACGCGGTGACGAGACGCGCGCTCCCGGTCGCGGCCGCCTCTTCCAGGCGCTCGATCTGGAAGCGCTTCGTGGCCGCGTTGCAGTTCAACCAGCCGGTGTTGCCGCAGCAGACCGCCTGCTCGCCGTGGCGGGGCATCTCGACCAGCTCGACCTCGGCCACCTCCGTGAGCAGCTGGCGCGGGCGATCGTAGACGCCGACATAGCGGCCGAGCCGGCAGGGATCCTGATAGGTGACGCGGCCCGCCCCGGCCGGGCCGGCCGCCGGCTCCGGTCCCCCCGCACCGGCCGCCGATTCCGGCGCGGCTTCCGCTCGCGCGGTCTGCGCGATCAACGCCTGGCGCTCGGCGCCGAGCACCTGGCTCAAGTGGCCGACCGTGCAGGCGACGCGCTGGCGCGCGCAGATCTCGCGAAGCGCGACCATGCACTCGGGGCAGTAGGCGATCACGCGCTTCGCTCCGCTCGCGGCGATTTGCGCTGCGACCGCGCGTTCCAGGCGCTCGCCGTCGGCCGTTTGCCCGGCGAGGCGCAGGTGATGGCCGCAGCAGCGCTCGTTCGCGAGGAGAGCGGGGCGGATGCCGGCGCGGGCGAGCAGACGCAGGCTCGCGCGCAGCGACGCGATCAGCCCCGCGCCCGTCTCGCCGGCGAAGTAGGCGGCGAAGTAGGGGCTGCAGCCGACGAAGAAGAGATCCTCGGCGGCCGCGCGCGCGCCCTCTGCGACGACTTCGACCGCCTCGCGTTCCTCCAGCCAGGCGAGCCGGTTCTGCCGGAGGCCGGGACGCGAGGAGATGAGGCTGATCTCGCGGAAAACCCCACCGTGCGAGCAGGGAACCGCAGCGGACGGTCCCGCGGCGACACTCGCGGACAGGGGGGGATGCTCCCGGGCCCGGCCGTTTTTGCCGTCGCCCTCTCCGGCGAGCGGGAGCTCTGGCACCACGCGATGCGCGGCCGGATCGGCCGCGACCGCGCGAGCGCGGGCGCTCAGGATGAAGCGGCCGTAGTCGACGCGCACCGGACAGATCGACTGGCAACCGTAGCAGGTGAGGCAGGTCCAGAGGGCAGGGTCGCCGGCCAGCGCGCCGCCCATCGGCGACAACGCGCGCGTGATCAGGTGCCGCGGCGAGAAGCGCTGATGGCGGGCGACCGGGCAGACGGCGGTGCAACGGCCGCACTCGAGACAGGCGAAGGCGCCGCTCTCGCGCAGCGTGGACGCGGCGACGGACTCGTCCCGGAGGGCCGCCTCCTGGACGGCCGCGGATGTCCGGAGGGCGCCAGCGCTCCCCGCGGAGGTGCCGCCATCCTCGGGCGCGACCGGGCTCGGGCCCGCGCGGCGCACGTCCTCGACGAACTCGTTCATCGTCTCCGCGAAGCGCACGCCTTCCGCGGCCGAGATCCACTCGAGGCGCAAGCGACCTCGGCCGAGGCCGAGGAGATCGACCAGCGCTTTCGTGCGCTCGAATTGCTCGGCCGCGCGGTAGTTGCCGAAGATGTAATGGCAGTCGCCGAAGTGGCAGCCGGAGACCATGACGCCGTCGGCCCCCTGGGCGAAGGCGTGCAGGACGTGGGCCGGATGGACCCGACCCGAGCACATGACGCGCAGCAGGCGGAAGTGGGGCGACTGTTGCAGGCGGGAGACGCCCGCCGTGTCCGCGCCCGCGTACGAGCACCAGTTGCAGGCGAAGACGAGGACGCGCGGATCGCCGGCGGGCGCGGTCCGGTCCGCGGGCGGGGCGCTCTGCGGCGAAGCTTTCTTCATCTCTGTTCCGCCTTCCCGGTCAGGGCCTCATCCCGCGCACGGGGCGCGGGCGCGAAGAGGCCGTCGATCATGGCGACGATCTGGTCGTCGGTGAAGTGCGCCGCGCGGATCGCGTTCGTCGGGCACCAGACGGCGCACGTGCCGCAGCCCTTGCACAGCGCGGCGTTGACGACGGCGACCGGAGCGCCGGACGGACCGGAGACGAGGGTCGGCGCGCGGAACTGGCAGATCGAGACGCACAGCCCGCAGCCGCGGCAGCGCGCGGGATCCACGCGGCACACGGCCGGCTCGAGGAAGAGCCGGCCCTGGCCGAGGAGCGCGACCACGCGGGCGGCCGCGGCGGAAGCCTGGACGAGGGATTCGCGCGCGTCCTTCGGCCCCTGGGCGGTACCGCAGAGAACGACGCCGTCGACGCACGTCTCGACGGGCGCGAGTTCGGGATGCCGTTCGAGGAAGAAGCCGTCCGCGCCTTGCGGGGTCTTGAGCATCTCCTGCACGCGCGCCGCCTCGGCGGTGCGCGGGACGAGACCGACGGCCAGCACGACCAGATCGACCTCGGCCTCGACTTCGCGCTGGAGCAGGGTCTCGCGCAAGCGCACGGCGCGGGCGAACCCGCCGTCGGCGAGGATCTCGGGAGGATCGCCGGCCGCGTAGCGCAGGAACAGCGTCCCCGCCGCGCGCGCCTCGCGATAGCGCTCCTCCGCGCCCGTCCCCGCCATGCGCATGTCGCGATAGCAGACGACGCTTGCGATGCCGAGCCGCGTGAGCTCGAACGCCTGCTGGATCGACGCCGGGCAACAGACGCGCGAGCACCCCGCCGCGCCGCCCGGCGTACGCGCGGACGCCGGCTGGCGGGATCCGACGCACTGGATGAAGGCGACCGAGCGGATGCCTGCCAGGCCTCGTGCGCCCGGCGCTTGCCCGCCTGCACCGCCGCTCGCGACCTCTGCGCTCGCCGCCAGCTGTTTCTCGAGCTCGAACGAGGTGATCACGTTCGCCAGGCGCCCGAATCCGAACTCGTTCTCCGCCGGCGCGTAGGGGGCCGCCCCGATCGCGATCACGATCGCGCCCGTCTCGATTGTCTCGCAGTCGCGGTGCGCCCGAGCCGCGCGATCGGCCCCGCCGGCGCCGGCCGTCCGGCCGGGATCATCGCTGCCGCCATCCGCGGCCGCGCCCACGGGGCCGATCTCGACGTGGAAGTTCCCGACGAAGCCCGTCACCGCGCGCACTTCGCTTCCCAGGCGCAGATCGACTCCCGCCGCGCGCGCTCTCGCCAGCAGCTCGCCGGCGGTCCTGGCCCCGCCCGCGCCGTCCGGGTAGAGGGAATGCAGTTGCCCGACGAGCCCGCCGCCGCGCGCGTCTCGTTCGACGAGCGTGACGGCGAAGCCGAGGGCGCGCAGATCGCTCGCCGCTTTCAGGCCCGCGAGGCCCGCTCCGAGGACGAGCGCGCTCTGGCGCACGGGCACCTCGGTCGGCTGCAGCGGCTCCAGGCGCCGGGCGCGCGCGAGCGCCATGCGCAGCAGATCGCGCGCCTTGGCCGTCGCCTCCACGGGACGCTCGGCGTGCACCCAGGAGCACTGGTCGCGCACGTTCACCATCTCGAGCAGATAGGGGTTCAGGCCCGCCGCGCGGCAGTTCTGCCGGAAGACGGGCTCATGCGTGCGTGGCGTGCACGCGGCGACGACGATCCGGTTGAGATTCTCGCGCGCGATCGCCTCCTGGATCGCCGTCTGCGACGTGCTCGAGCAGGCGAAGAGCTCTTCGGAGGCGTGGACGACCCCGGGCAGCGAGCGCGCGTAGGCGAGGAGCTCGGGCATGGCGAGGACGCCGCCGATGTTCGCTCCGCAATGGCAGAGGAACACGCCCACGCGCGGCTCGCCGCCACTCGCGACGGCCTCGTCCGCGCGCTGCTCGTCGGGGTAGATCGGGCCGCGCATCCCCCGGCCGTCCCCGTCCGGAGTGCCCGCGCCGGAGGCGGGCGGCCCGTCGCCCCCTGGACGCGCATCGCTCTCCGCGCACTCGATTCCCATCCGCGTGGCCGCCGGGCCGTCCTCGTCGTCATCCCGCGCGAGCGGTTCGCTCACCGGCCGCTCACTCCCGCTCGGTTCGGGCGCCTCTTCCGCGCCGGCGCAAGGGGCCTCCGCGACCGGCAACGAGGCGAGCAGAATGGCGGCTTCCACCGCGGCGGCCGAGCCCTGCGCGACACACTCAGGGATCACCTGCGGGCCCGCGGCACTGCCGCAGACGAAGATCCCCGCTCGGCTGCTCGCGACCGGCACCGGTCCGGGCGCGAGGGCGAAGAAGCCGGCCGCGTTGCGCTCGATGCCGAGCCGCGCGGCGAGATCCGCGGTGCCTTCGGCCGGCACGCCGCCGCACGAGAGGACGACCAGATCGGCGCGCAGGCGCAGCGGCCGGCCCGATTCGGTATCCTCGACGGCGAGCTCCAATTCGCCCGTGTTGGGGACCTCGTTCACGCGCGCCGGACGGCCGCGCACGAACTCGACCCACGCGGAGGCACGCGCCCGCTCGCTGAACTCCTCGAACCCCTTGCCGCACGCGCGGACGTCGGTGTAGAGGATCGTGACCGACTCCAGGCCCGGCTCGTGCTGCTTCAGCAGCAGCGCGTCCTTGGCCGCGTTCATGCAGCAGAAGCGCGAGCACCAGGGGTGGTCCGCTTCGCCGCGCGAGCCCACGCACTGGACGTAGGCGAGGCGGCGGGGCGGTTTCCGGTCCGAGGGGCGGACGACGGCGCCGCGCGTGGGCCCCGAGGCGTTCAGCATGCGCTCGAGTTCCAGACTCGTGACGACATCGGGGTAGACGCCGTAGCCGAAGGCGCGCAGTTCGCGCGGATCGAACTCCTCGAAGCCGGTAGCGACGACGACGGCGCCGACCGAGAGGCGGCGCTCGCTCGGGAGGCGCCCGAGGTCGATCGCCTCGCGCGTACAGGCCCGCCGGCAGCGATCGCAGGCGATCAGGGCGCCATCGTTCAGGCAGAGGTCGGGATCGATCGCGTATGCGGCGGGAACCGCCTGCGGGAAGGGGCGGAAGATCGCGCGCCGGGCGCCCAGGCCGAGATCGAACGCGTTCGGGGCGACGACGGGGCAGGCGTCCGCACAGTCGCCGCAGCCGGTGCAGCGCTCGCGATCGACGCCGGTCGGGCGCAGGCGCACGCGGGCCTCGAACGCCCCCGGCTCTCCCTCGAGGGCGACGAGCTCCGCGCACGTCAGAATCTCGATCCGGGGATGCCGACCGGCATCCATCATCCTGGGACCGAGGATTCAGATCGAGCAGTCCATCGTCGGGAAGGTCTTGTCGAGCTGCGCCATGCGTCCGCCGAGCGAGGCGGTGCGCTCCACCAGGTAGACCTGATGGCGCGTCTCGGCAAGGTCGAGCGCCGCCTGGATGCCGGCGATGCCGCCGCCCAGGACGAGGACGCTCGACTTCGGGTCAGGACCGTTCATTGCTTCTCCCGCTGGAGCACGCTCGCGGCGTGCTCCAATCCCTTCTCGAGGGCGGCCAGGTTGAACTCCTCGGTTCCCGGCGGCACCGAAGTGCGCACCGCTTCCCGAATGGCTTCGACGCTGACGAGGTCCGTGCAGCCGACCATGAATCCGAGCATGACGATGTTGGCCGCCATGCGCCGGCCCATCTTCTCGGCCAGGCGCGTCGCCGGGATGGCGGCGATGAGCGCGGCCCCCGCCGGGGGAGGCGTGAACTCGACCAGGTCCTCGTCGTAGAGCAGCACGCCATCGGACACGACCTCGCCGAGGAAGGTGTCGAAGCCTTCCTGCGACATCGCGACCAGCACTTCCTGGCGGCGCACGTAGGGATAGTGGATCCTCTCGTCGGCGACGACGACCTGCGCCGCGCAGGCGCTGCCTCGCGCCTCCGGCCCGTAGGACTGGACCAGAGTCGCGGCCTTGTGGTCGTGGACGGTGGCCGCCTTGCCCAGGATGTACCCGGCCAGCACAACCCCCTGGCCACCGAACCCGGTGATCCGGATCTCTCTTCTCATCGCTCGCCCTTCCCGCGTCCGGCACCGCGCCCGCTGGCGCCGCGATGCCGCGCCTCCCGCGCCTGCGCTCGCTCGCCCGGGGGGCCCGTCGCCGCGCCCCACCGCCGTCCGTTGGCTCAGTCCTTCCGCGCCCGCCGCTCGCGGTGTTCGTTCAGGCGGTCGAGGAAGGTCGGTTTCTCGAGATCGACGAACTTGCCGACGACGATCCGCTCCTGGAAGCCGATGTCGACCGTGGACGTGTCGGCCCCGTGCCTCACCTCGCAGTTGTCGTGATAGAACTTCATCAAGTCATAGCCCGTCCCCAGGCGGTTCTTGCGCGCGTAGAGCGTGGAGCAGGGCGCGATCACCTCGACGAACGAGAAGCCGCGTTTCTGCACCGCCTCGACCATCGCCTGCTTCATGCGCCGCACGTGCAGCGCCGTCCAGCGGGCCACGTAGACGGCGCCGCACGAGGCGACCAGGTGCGGCACGTTGAAGGGATACTCGCAGTTGCCGTGCGGCGAGGTGGTCGTGCGCGCGCCATAGGGCGTCGTCGGGGCGCACTGGCCGCCGGTCATGCCGTAGATGAAGTTGTTCACGCAGATGACGGTGATATCGATGTTGCGCCGCGCGGCGTGGATCAGGTGGTTGCCGCCGATGGCGACCAGGTCGCCGTCGCCGCTGAAGACGACGACCTTCAGCTCCGGGTTCGCCAGGTGCAGTCCGGTCGCGAACGGGATCGCCCGGCCGTGCGTGGTGTGGAACGAGTCGAGCTTGATGTACCCGGCCACCCGACCCGTGCAGCCGATCCCCGAGACGATGGCGAAGCGTTCCTCCGCGATCCCGCTCGCCTCGATCGCCTCGACGAAACTGCTGACGCACGTGCCGATGCCGCACGTCGGGCACCAGATGTGGGGGAGCCGGTCGCCGCGCAGCAGGCGGTCCTTGGGATGCTGGGGGGCCGCGGGCGCGGGGGCGGTCGTCGCCGGAGCGGCCGGGCCGGCGGAGGCCTCCGCCGCCTGGGGGATGCCCGCCGCTTGCTCCTGTTTCTTCATCGCGCTGCCTCCTCGATCGCGGCCAGGATGGTTTCCGGTTCGTGCACGCTGCCGCCGGCGTTGCCGACATGCAGCGTCCTCGCGCGGCCCGCCGCGCAGCGTTCCACTTCGTGGACCATCTGCCCGAGGTTGATCTCGGGGACGACGAAGCCGCGCACTCGGGCGCTCAACTCGCCGATCGCGCGCTCGGGGAAGGGCCAGGCGGTGATCAGGCGGAAGATTCCCACGCGCACCCCGCGGCCGCGCGCCAGGTCGACGGCGAGGCGGGCGACGCGGGAGGTGATGCCATAGCAGACGACGACCACCTGGGCGTCCTCCAGGCCGTCGGCCTCGAAGCGCACGATGCGCTCGGCATTCGCGCGGATCTTCTCGAGCAGCCGCGGCACCGTGCGCTGCTGGACGGGCGCGGTCACGGCCGGGTACCCGCGCTCGTCGTGGGTGAGGCCGGTCACGTGGAGGCGGTAGTTCTCGCCGGCCGCGACCATGTCGGGCACGAGATCCTCGCGCGGCTCGAACGGCCGGTACTCGCCGGGGGGCAGCGGGGTGTGACGGCGCGGAACGAGCTGGATGCGCTCGGCCGGGGGGATGACCACCTTCTCGGTCATGTGCCCGACCACTTCGTCGCTCATCACCAGCACCGGCAGCCGGTAGGTCTCCGAGAGATTGAAGGCGTCGATCGTGAGATCGAAGCACTCCTGCGGCGAGTTCGGGCAGAGGGCGATGACGCCGTAGTCGCCGTGCGAGCCCCAGCGCGCCTGCATCATGTCCTGCTGGCCGACGAGGGTCGGGAGCCCCGTCGACGGCCCGCCCCGCTGCACGTTCACGAGCACGCAGGGCGTCTCGGTCATCATGCCGAGGCCGAGATTCTCCATCATCAGGCTGAACCCGGGCCCCGAGGTGGCGGTCATCGACTTGCGCCCGCCCCAGGCGGCGCCGAGGATCGCGCCCATGGAAGCGATCTCATCCTCCATCTGGATGTAGATGCCGCCCACTTCGGCCATGCGCTCGGCCATGCGCTCGGCCACCTCGGTCGCCGGGGTGATGGGATAGCCGGCGAAGAAGGTGCATCCGGCGGCGAGCGCCCCCTCGGCCACGGCCACGTCGCCGTTCATGAAATGCTCGCCGGTCAGGACCGCCTCGTTCTTGCTCACCGGCCACCTCCCTGTCGGGTCGCGTCGGATGCGGGTCCGCTTTCCTCAGTCACCGCCTCCGAGAAGATCGCGAACTCGGGGCAGATCACCTCGCAGAGGTTGCAATCCACGCAGGCGTCCTCGCAGACCGCCTCCGGATAGTGGTAGCCCTTCTTGTTGAAGCGCTCGGAGAGGCGCAGCACGTCGCGCGGGCAGTACTCGACGCAGAACCCGCAGCCCTTGCAGCGCTCGACGATGAGATGGATCCGCCCGCGCGGCGTGTGGAATCGGTCCTGGTCCAGGGGAGTCCGCCAGAAGCGCATGAAACCGCCTTTCCCTCGTCTGCCCGCATCCGTCGCCCGGCCGCCGTGGATCAGGTGCGCAGCGACATGACCAGCAGGTCGTGGTTCTTGCCCTCGATGTCCTTCACGAAGCCCCGCAGGAGGCCGTCCTCTTGGAAGCCGAGTTTCTCGAAGAAGCGCTGTCCGGCGGGCTGGTCGCGCATGAGGCGCACCTCGATCTTCTCGAGGTTCTCGACCGCTCCGTGGGCGAGGAGCTGGCGGCAGAGGTAGCCCGCGAGCCCGGTCCGGCGGAAGTCCGGGGCAACGATGACGCGGATCTCGCCCACGTGCGCGCTGAACCCGTGGGCGGCGTGTTCGATCGTCGCCTCGGCGACGATGCGTTCGCCGCAGAGGGCGACCAGCCGCAGCACGTTCCAGTGGCTCGGCGGGCGCATGCGCCGCTCGACGATGTCCCGGTCGGTGACGTCGACCCGCAGGTGCAGGCGATCCTCGGCGGGCAGCCGGGCGAAGAACTCGAGCAGCGGGAAGAGGTCGTCGGGAGCGAGCGGCCGCACGGCGACCACCTTGCCGTTGCCGCACTTGAAAACGCGGGGATAGCGGTTGCTCATCGGCGGCCTCCCCGCTCAGTGGCGCTCGCGTCCATGGCCGTCCATGGTCTGCATGAGGTCCTCGACCCTGTGCCAGAGGTCGCGCAGGTTGACCGTCATCACGACCAGGTCCTTCAACTCCCCTTCGGGCGTCCGCAGGTGGTCGGGCAGGGTGAGCTCCGCGCGGAAGCCGAGGCGCTCGGAGATGCGCAGGGCCGCCGGCTGGTCGCTCGGCACGATCCCGTAGAGCTTCTCGATGTGCCGCCGCGTCGCTTCCTGGTAGGCCTCCGCGAAGAGCACCGAGCCGAGCCCGCGGGCCTGGAAGTCGCGCGCGACGATGCAGCGCAGCTCGGCCGTGTGGCGCATCCAACCGTAGCGCGGCTGGTGCAGGCTCGCCTCGGCAACGATGGTACCGTCCGCGAAGGCGACGAGCCGCCAGGGGTCCACCTCGTCGGAGGGCTCCATGCGCAGGCGCACATTCGCGATGTCGGTCACGTCGATGCGCAGGAAGCGGCGGTCCTCCTGCGGGAGGGAGAGGAAGAACCGATGGGAGGACTCGAGGTCGCCGGCCTCGAGCGGCCGCAGGAGGACTTCGGCGCCGTCTCGTAACCGGACGGTTTTCGGGTACGTTGCCATCCTGTTCCCCGCCCGCGTGCCGGGTGGCGCGCCGCCCGGCGTTCCCTCGAGCCAACCGCTTGGCGCATTCACTCTTGCGCGGTCACAGATTGCCGACAAGGATACTGGACGGCGTGCGCGGAGTAAAGACGGCGCTGTCTCTCGCAAGGATGCCGCGCGCTTGCGGCCGTGCGCCCGCGCCGTCCGTGCGCTCTTGCCGCCCCACATCCTCGCGGCCGTGCGCCCGCGCCGCCGTGCGCCCTCGTCGCCGTGCGCATCCGCCGTCCGTGCGCTCCGGCCCTCCCCGCCTCACTCGGCCGGCCGCGCGCTCAGCCGCGGCCCATCGCCTCCATGGGGTTGAAGTTCTTCTTCGTGTACTCCTTCGGGACCCGGTAGACCTCGGCCGGGGCCTTGGCCTCCTGGACGTCCAGCGTCTCGGTGTGCATCTTGGTCGTCTGCCCCATGGCCGTCACCGTCTGCTCCTGCAGCACGACGATGCCTTCGATCTTGCGATAGCTGCTCATCGCGTCGCGCAGGGCGGGGTTCAAGGCGAGCATGGTCTCTTCCAGGCGGTGGTAGAGATCCATGTCCAGGGTGACGTCCTTCGTCGCCCACAGGACCCCCTGGATCGTGACGAAGTTGTTCTTCGTCTCGACGTCGTACCGCCGGGCGTTCCACTGGCCGACCTTGCGCGACTCCTCCGACGGCGTGACGGTCGTCGTGCTCTTCATCATCTCGAGCATGTTGTTGAACATGGGCGCGTTCGGATCGTCGGCCGGGAGGAGCTTGGTGAGATCGATCGGCAGCTCGAGCACCGAGTAGGTCTTCTCGGCGCGATCGAGCAGGTAGGCCTGCGACATGTCGAGGCGCAGGATCATGTCGGTGCCGCCGCCGCGAATCGCCATGCGGTCCTTGGCGATCCAGACCGTGATCGTGTCGTCGCGCGCCGGCTGGCTCTGTCCCATCATCGTCATGGGATCGACGTGCATCAACTGCAGGATGCGCGTGTCGGCCCAGGCCGGAGAGGCGAGGGCGGCGCAGGCGAGAACAGTCCAGAGAACGAGGCGTTTCATCGGACATTCCTCCTTCCTTGCAGAACAGCTTCGCGGCCGCCCCGGGAGAGCTCCCGGTCAGCGGGCGCCCGTCTCGCGTGAGATTCCCTTCGCGCGCCCCGGGTGCGCTTCGCCGCGGGGCGAGGGATGGTCCTCTCGAAAACGGCGCAGACGCTCCTCGACGATTGGGAACTGCGCCTCCTCGACGAAGGAGACGCAGGCGCGCAGCCCCTCGGTCCGGCGGCTGCCCGTCGATTCCAGGGTGATGGCGCTCACCCCGTAGGGCAGGAGCTCCATGAGCAGCTCCTGGCCCGACAGCCCGGGATAGGCGAAGGTGAAGTAGAAGCCGTCGGCCAGCGGCTCGCCGAGGTCGTTGTCGTAGACCAGGCGGAAGCCGTGGCGCGTGAAGATACGCTTGAGCTCGGCCGCGCGGCGCCCGTATTCCCGCGTCGTCGCGACGAAGTCGAGCTCACCCGCGTTCGCCTTGCGCATGAGACCCAGGAGCCCCCACTGCGACGATTGCGGCACCCCCGAGGTCGTGCAGTAGATGCCTCCGTGGACGAAGGCGTGCCCGACGTTGGCGGTGCCGAACTTGGGCACCAGGTTCGGCGCCGACATGGTCATGAGAGCCGGCGAGACGACGGCGATGCCGATGCGGGCGCCGGCGAAACTGAAGATCTTCGACGACGAGATGAGCACGAAGTAGCGATCGGTATAGCGCGCGACGGTCGGCTGGAAGGGAGGCCGTCCCGGCTGCGAGTAGTCCTGGCGGAAGTCCATGCACAGGTAGGCAAGGTCCTCGATCGCGAGCACGTCGTAGCGCGTGCACAGCCGGCCCAGGCCTTGGAGCTCACCCTCCTTGAGCGTGATCCAGGCCGGATTGTTGGGGCTCGAGTAGAGGACGCCGCCGATATCGCCGCGGGCGAAGCGCCGCTCGATCTCCGCGATCAGGGCGGGGCCGCGGAAATCGGAAAGCTCGAGCAACTCGACCTTCAGGCCGAGAAAGAGCGTCTGGCGCATGCTCACCGGGAATGAGGGGCCGAGGAAGAGGATCGTCTGGCGGCCCGGGAGGCGGTTGCCGGCGATCGCCTGCGAGATGAAGCCGCCCTGCATCGAGCCGACCGTCGGGATGCAGCTCTCGGGGGGCACGTCGATGTCGAGGAAGTTCTTCACGAAGCGTGCGGCCTCGACCTTCAACTCTGGGATCCCGTCGAAGGGCGGGTACCGGCCGCTCACCCCCCGCTCGTGCTCGACCGTGCAGGCGGTTTCCGCGCCGATGGGATCGTAGGGCAGGTTGGGGATGCCGAACTCCATGCGGATGAAGCGGACCTCCAGATCCTGCTCGATCAGGGAGACGAGGCGATTGGATTCGCGGATCGAGAGGTTCGTGGGGTCGTAGCCGGTGCGCGCGAGAACGGCCTGGATCCTCGCCCGGTCGAAGGGGACCTCGCCTGCCTGCATGGCGCCTCCGATTCGCCTGCGGTTGACGTGCGTGAAGGCTAGCCGCGCAGTATAGCCGCTCCCCCCTGCGCGCCGCGACCGCAAAAGGTACGGGGCGCGGTCCGGCCGGAAGCCCGCTGCGCACCGGGCGGGCGGGTGGCCCGGCAGATCGGGTGCAGGAACCGAGTCCCGAGGGACGGGTGGTGGAGGCAGACCGGTCGATGGGCTAGGATGGGCGGGGCATCGTTCGAGGATCGACCCAAGGTCCGGGCATGGGCGAGCGTCGGCCGCCGGCCGCGGCGCGCGCGGCGCAGGGCGGCGCGAAAGCGAGGTTCCGGCACATGACGAGGTCCGGTGGCAGCCGGCCTGCGGCGGCAATGGACAGGCCTGCGAGCAGCGGCAAGGATGCCCTGGCCGCCATCGTTTCCCTCGCCGTGTTCGTTTCCGTCTGGACGGCGTTTCCCGTTCCGGCCCTGGCGTCCCCGTCCGCCTCGCCGCCCTCCTCGCCATCCGAGGCCGAAGCGGTCCGCCCCGGGGAGCTCGCCCGGGTCCACTACGTCGCGACGATCGGCGAGGGGCTCCTCGTCGCGACTTCGCTGCGCGAAGTCGCCGAACATCCGCTGGCGGCCAAGATGTCGTGGTACCGGCTGCCCGCGGAGTACGGACCGGTGGTTCTCGTCGCCGGCTCTCCGAGCGTCTTCCCGGGTCTCGGCGAAGCGGTGGAAGGAATGACCCCCGGCGAGCGCAAGAGGACCATCGTCCCGAGCGAGCAGGCTTTCGGCCTGCCCGACAGCGCGCTCGTCGAGGCGTATCCCCGCGAGCAGCGCGTGTCCCGGCATCTGACCCTCGCTCCGGCCGAGTTCGTCGGACGCTTCGGGGTCTTTCCCGTCGAAGGGGAGCGCCTCGCTTACGACGAGTACTTGACCGCCGTTATCCTGTCGGTCGCTCCCGGCGAAGCGCGGCTGGAGTTGCGCCGGCAGGGACCGACCGTCGTCGAGTCGGCGATCGGGACGACCGAGATCGAGACGGCCGCGGACGAGATCGTGATCCGCCTGCGTCCTCGGCTAGGAGCCGAATGGCGCGATCCGCTCGGGCGTCGCGGGGCGATCACGGGCATGGACGAACGTAGCTTCCGCGTCGACTACAACCATCGCCTGGCCGGAAGACCCGTCACCCTCGACATCGAACTCCTCGGCCGCGCTTCCGCCGACAGCGTCGCGGCGGCCGTCTATCCGTGGCTGGACGATCACGACGCCGCCCTCGCCAAGGCGCGCGAGGAGCGCCGGCCGCTCGTCCTGCTCCTCTACGCGACCTGGTGCGAATGGAGCGGCAAGCTCATCGACGAGACGCTGGAAGACCCGCGCGTGAAAGTCCTCAGGGACCGTTTCGTCTGGGCGAAGATCCCGTCGGATCTCTACAGCGACATCCGCCAGCGCTACCAGCAGACCGGCTCGCCGCTGATCGTCTTGTACAATGCAGCGGGCGGAGTCAGCTTGAGGATGGAAGGCTTCCGCGACGGCGACGACTTCTCCCGCGCACTGCAGGGCTGCCTGACCGACTGGTAGGCGACGGCGCCGGCCTGCCGCCGGGCCTCCGGCGAAGGTCAGCGCCCCAGCACCGCCGCCGGCACGTCCTGCAGCAGGAACTGGAACCGCCCGATGAGCAGGCTCACGCGCCCCATGACCGTGTAGCCGAACGAAGCGCCGAAGCCGACCATGAGGAAGGTGATCCCGATCTGCGAAACCTGCTTGAGCGCGCCCGTCTGCGGCGCGCTGAAGTAGAAGTAGACGAGGATCGAGACCACGCCGACGAAGAGCACGAGCGCCCCGAGGAAGGCCATGGGCGCCACCGTCCAGGGGGCCGGCGGCACGGTGCCGACGATCTGGGTGAGGATGCGCTCCTGGATGATCGCCGGGATCAGGTACCCCGACCACGCGGCGACGTAGAAGGCGATCGCATAGCGGCTGATCCATTGCGTGCGCCGCGAGAGGCGCAGCAGGACGAGCAGCCCCAGGATGCCGCCGGGAACGAGCCACAGCTCACCCTGGCGGAAGACGGGGAAGACGAACTTGCGCAGCACCGAGGCCTGGAAGTAGTTCACGACGTAGTAGCCCGCCGAGACGCCCACCAGCAGGTGCTCGGCGGCGCGGTAGAAGGGGTTGTCCCGGTAGAGCAGCGAGAAGATGGCGATCGTGAGGATCGCCGCCGCCCACATGCCCAGGTCAGCCCACATGCCCCCTCCCCATTCCGCCGGCCTCGCCCCGACGCCTTGCGCGCGCCGTGAAGTAGCCGACGTTGCCGAGGACGATGAAGCAGACGATGAGCAGGTGCGCGACGGATTGGGCGTCCATGCCCCGCAGGCCGAGTCCGCGCCGGCCGATCAGCTGCTCGTACTCGGCCGCGCCCTTCAGGCCGCCGAGGAAGCCGGAGAGCTGCCCGGTCTGGAAGTAGGGATAGATGAGCACCGCCTGGATCGCCGTGTTGCCGGCAATCACCTTCTGGCCGAACTTGCCGCCGGCGAAGATCACCCAGTATTCGGCGAGCGCGCTGCCGGAGATCGAGACGAGGAGATCGACGCCCGCGTAGTTGTCGACCTCCCGCATCAGCGCGAGCTCGCCCGTCGGCGTGCCGTAGTGGTCGGTCGGGAACGTCTGACGGATGCTCTCGCCCATGCGCAGCATGGTCGCCGTGTAGTCGGGGTTGTAGCCGAGGAACACGTAGTCGCTGCCGTATTGGCGGCCCGACTCGCGGGCCGTCTCGCCGAGGATCCGCAGGGCGATGCCCACTCCGCCGGCGTAGTCGGCGAGCGCGACCACCCGCACGCCCTTCGCGAAGATCCGCGAGAGTGTGGCGTAGCTCATGGGATCCACTTCGGCCATGACGTCGGGCTCGTAGTCGAAGGCGAAGATCACGATGTCACCCGGCGCGAGGGCCTCGATCGCTTCGTGGTAGGCGGTCGCCTCGCGCGAGACGCCGACGGGCAGGCCGAGGGGGAAGAGCAGCGGGATGGCGACGCCCGCGCCGATCACGAGGAAGATCAAGCGCCGGTCGACAGTCGCGATGGCGTCGATCCAGCGGCGGCGGGCGGAAGTGGCTGGCTGGCTCGCGGCGCTCATCCGCTCACGCTCCCTTGCCCAGGTAGGTGCGTTCGATGCCGGTGATGATCTTGATCGCGGTCGCCGCCATGCCGAGCCCGACCCCGAGCATGACCCCGCGTTTGGCGGCCAGGTTCGGGAAGTCGAGGATCCAGGAGGAGACCGCGTCGAGGCCGATCATCTCCCCGAGGGGCACGCGCCCGAGCATGACGACCACGCCGGCCGCGAGGAGCAGCGCGGCGTTCACGTTGCGCGCGCGAAACGCCCGATAGGAGGCGCTCGCCACGTAGAAGGCGAGGAGCGCGAACATGGTCGCCTGCATGGGCGCCTGGACGTGGACGAACATCCAGGGGTACGGGCCGCGTTCGGGAGTGAAGAGGGCTGCGGAGACGATCATGAAGAGGAGCCCGGCGAGAGTGAGGATCGAGTAGGGCCATCCCGCGGTGCGCCGGGCGATCTTCTTGAAGTGATGGGTGAAGAGGCTGACCACCCCCAGGATGAGAGTGATCCCGAAGACGACCTGCTTCCAATCGAGCACGTTGTTGTAGCGCGCCGTGATCCAGGGGTGCCCGGTGAAATGCTGGACCAGCATCAGCATGCCGATCACGAATCCGAAGGCGACCGGGCCGGTTTTCTTCATCGCCCCCTCATTGCAGCCACGCCCGCACGTCGATTCCCGCCCAGCGCAGCGCGGTCGCCAAGGCCAGGATCGCGAGGATCATCAGCTTGGCCACGTCCTGGCCCTTGAGCGCCCCGAGCAGCAGCGGCTCGCGCGAGAGGTAGACGCTGCCCGCGTACAGCTCCTCGCCGATCAGGGTGTAGTCGCAGGCGGTGATGAAGAAGGGCAGCTGCGAATCGGAGTCGGTGCCCGCGATCTGGATCGCGCCGGTGGAGTTGCCCGTCTCCGCGAGGACGAGGCTCTCGGCGTAGAAGTGACCGATGAAGAAGTTGGTCGCCGGCCGCTCGCGCAGCATCGCGCCCACGACGGCGGCCGCGTACCCGAACTGGCTTTGCGTCGTGTAGTAGATGTCGTCCGGATCGTAGAGGTCGGGCCGCCCGACCTCGGTGTAGGCTTCGCGCACGACCTCCTGAGCGACCGTCATCACGATCGCGTCGCGATTGGGCATGATGAGGCGCGTCTCGTACTGTCCGGCCCGCCGCGCCACCTGGCCGAGGATGTTGATGCTCGCGACGGTCGCGACCTCCTCCATGGGATCGAGCCCGGGGGAGTAGAGAATCGGCCGGCCCATCTCGGTCGCGCGGCCCACGGCCTCGTCGACCGCCTCGAGTCCGGCGATGCGGCGGATGTAGAGATCGGCGCCGCGGCGCGCGCGGGCGATGAAGAAGAGGATCGTCACCCCGAAGGCCAGGGTCGCGATCCCGACCGGCAGCCGCTCGACCTCGAACCAGGGCGCGGGGATGGGCGGAGTCGTCGGGGCGAGC
>Ga0316622_100000843_pt1 | contig 18912 bp, 19 predicted proteins | sample OWC_Aug_OW2_C1_D_FD_207646 | JGI IMG/M metagenome (GOLD analysis project Ga0316622, IMG submission 207646) | Wetland soil microbial communities from Old Woman Creek delta, Ohio, United States - OWC_Aug_OW2_C1_D5_C | ecosystem: Environmental > Terrestrial > Soil > Wetlands | place: USA: Ohio... | reverse complement strand
GGACGCTGAATCCGAGGACCAGCACCAAGATGACCGCGTGTCTCCACCAGGGCGAGAGCTGCTCTGGGGTCTCCATGTCTCCCCCCTTCCTTAACTGGGCCCGGCGACGCGAGACCTGAATGGCTCGTCCCATCCGCAACGTCCCACACGTCCCGCAGGCGCAACGTGGAGGCGCGCATGCGGCCGATCACGACGCGTGGGTGCCCTGCTCGATCTCCTCTGCCATCCGTTCAAAGCGTTGGTGGACCTCCGGCCCGATCGCGGCGTCGACCTCGGCGAATTTCCCGAGGAGGTGCTGCTGGTCGGCCGCGCTCAGCACCTTGGCGCTCATGGGAAACAGGAGGTATTCCTCTTTCCATATGTGACCCGGATACAACTCCACCAAGCCGCGTAAGGGCTCCGTCACGGCGTCTCTGGCCGCCGCGTTGTCACTCGCATAGGCCTCGATGGCCTGGGCGAGCTGCGCCACGAGGGTCCGCCCCCGCTCGTGCTCGTGGATGAGCACGCCGATGGGGCACCCGCGGGCCGGCACCCCCCGCGTCTCCAGGCATGGGAAGAGATGAGCCTCTTCCTTCCCGTGGTGGCATGTGTCGGCGAAGGTGCGCATGAACTCGACGATATTGCGGAGCATCTCGACCGGCGGCTCGTGGCCTGCGTCCAGTCCTTCCGCCAGCACGGCCATCGCGCCGAAGACCAGACGGGCTCCGACTCAACATGTCCGGCCTGGCTATCGGTAGCCCCAACGAGTGCGCCGGCAGTTAAGGTAGTGGCAAAGGCCTCAGTGCCGAGTCTCCAACGATGTCCCTGACCAACGTTCCGACGTTGACCGACATTTGCGAGCATCCTGAGATGATCGCGACTCTGCCCCCAACGGTAGCTGTGTCCCTGTTGGAAAAGATCGCCGCGTTGATCCCGGTGCTCCTGGCGCAGGCGGTTACGCCGACGGGCAACGGCCATGGCGAAGTGGCTGACGATCGGCTCCTGACCGTGGTCGAATTAGCCGCGCGGCTCCGGCGTTCAACCGACTACGTGTACCGGCACTGCGACCAATGGGGTTTCACGCGGCGCATCGGACGAGACTTACGTTTTTCGTCGGTCGGTTTTGAGAAATGGAATCGCCTCCAATCCAGCCGATAACCTTCCCCCTTGACAGAGGTGGGCAGTGCGCGTAAACGTGTACGCATACACCCACATTTCTGACAAGGAGGGAGCTATGAAGGCGGCGCGCCACTCGACGCAGCGCACACCGAGACCGGGCATCACACGGACCACCGTCGAGCTCGCCGACGCGCTCCACCAGGAGGCCAAGATTCGCGCGATCCGCGAAGGCCGCGACCTCCGCGACCTCTTCACCGACGCGCTGACCGCGTATCTGAAAACCCCGTTACTGAAGAAGGAGGGTCGACGATGAGCGCGTCCGCGGACACCGCGAGCAAGGGGCGCCAGCGCGGGACGGGGACGATCTACCAGCAGCGAGGCAGTACGAACTGGTGGATCGGGTATTTCCTCCACGGCGAGAAGGTCCACGAGAGCAGTGGCTCCACCGACCGGAAGGATGCCGAGCGATTGCTCAAGCAGCGACTGAAGGAGGTTCACGTGGACGAGCTCGGCGCCAGACGATTCGTCGGGCCGAAGCAGGAGAAGATCACGGTGGGCGAATTGTGGACGCCCTAGTCGCCGACTACGAACTCTCCAAGAAGATGACCCCGCAAGTCCGGTCGCACATGAAACCCGTGCGTGTGGTCTTCGGGGATCGGAAGGCGGTGGCCGTGACCGCCGAGATGGTGGATGCCTTCATCCAGACTCAACTGGCCGAGGGCTACACCAACGCCAGTGTCAACCGGCGGACGCAACTACTCGGGCAAGCGTTTCGCCTCGCCATCGAGCGGAACCACCTGACCGCCATGCCGAAAATCCGGCGCTTGGATGAACGCGGGAACGTCCGACACGGTTTCTTTGAGACGCCGGAATTTGAGGCCGTGGTGTCGCACTTGCCCGATACCCTCCTCCGCGAGTTGATCCGACTGGACTTCATCGTCGGGTGGCGCAAAGGCGAATTACCGTCGGTGCGCTGGTCGAACGTGGACGGCGGCGCGATCCGCTTACGCGCCGAGGACTCGAAAACCAGGGAGCCGCGCGTGCTGCCCTTGGTCGGCACCATCAAGGAGATCATCGACCGATGTCGCGCCAAGCGGCAGTACGTGAACGACAAGGGGATCGTCTGCCTGTCGGAGTACGTCTTTCATATCCAGGGGACGCCGATCAAAGAATATCGAAAGACATGGAAGCGAGCGTGCAAGAAAGCTGGCGTGCCGGGGAAGCTGGTCCATGATTTCCGAAGAACCGCAGTGCGGAATATGGAACAGGCGGGGGTGCCCCGCTCGGTGGCGATGAAGATCACCGGTCACAAGACCGAGTCGGTCTACCGGAGGTACGCCATCGTCAGCCCGAAAGATCTCGGCGACGCGATTGGTCGGATCGACAACTATCTCGCTGGGCAATCGAAGGAACCGACGGTGGTCCCGTTGCCGGTGAAGGTCCAGGCGAAGCGCCCATAAAGAACGGGCATAGTTTGGGCATAATCAACGAGGCCAAAAAGTGTTGCAAATATCTGATTCAACAACGCAAAGTGCCAATAAAAAGCGAAAGCCGAGGTTTTTAACCTCGGCTTCGCTAACTACTGGATTTTCATTGGTTGCGGGGGCTGGATTTGAACCAGCGACCTTTGGGTTATGAGCCCAACGAGCTACCGGACTGCTCCACCCCGCGACGGCATAGTACGAGAACCGGCCTGCACTGTCAAGCAATAGTTCAGTGTTGCGAAGAACCGCCACACCGCAAACGGCTTACCGCCAAGGCGCCACCGGGCCTTCTTCATGGGACGAACGTAACGTGAAACGTACAAGAGGGCCGGACGCCACCGGTGAAGGGACACGGGCGGCACGTTTGCGGTGAGATGGTCTCGTCGGATTGGGACTAGCGGACCACTGCGCGCTGAATCCCGGAGCGGAGAACCGGAACGCTGTTCACGCTCCGGCTCTCTCCATGACGTCCCGTTGAACTGTCCTTCTCGGCGGCACCCCCCGCGCCTCCCGCGAGATCCGCTCCTAACCGCATCACTCCTTGACCTCGGTTCCCGGTGGCGTCTTGGCGGTTGAATTGCGCTCGGCCTCTGTCCGCAGCATGCCGCAGGCGGCGGAGATGTCTTGGCCGCGGCTTTCCCGGATGGTAGCCGTAAGGTTTGCATCACAGAGGATCTGCTGGAAGACCTCGATCCGCTCGCGGGGCGAGGGGCGGTCGGGCAAGTCGCGCGTGGTGTTGAAGGGAATAAGGTTGATCTTGCACTGGATGCCGCGAAGGAGTCGGACGAGGTGCCTCGCATCCGCGTCGCTGTCATTCACGCCGTCCAGCATCACGTACTCGAAGGTCAGGCGGCGCCGCTGCGGCAGCGGGTAGGCGCGACAGGCCTTGAGCAGTTCGGCGATCGGCCAGCGCTTGTTGATGGGCATGAGTTGATCGCGCACCTCGTCCGTCGTGGCGCTCAGCGAGACGGCAAGGTTCACACCCAGATCTGTCGCCGCGAGCTTCTGGATGCCGGGCACGTGCCCCGCTGTCGAGAGGGTGATCCGGCGCGGCGAGAAATTGGCCCCGTGCTCGTCGCAGAGAATCCGCAAGGCCCGCTCGACCTCGTGAAGATTCAGCAGGGGCTCACCCATACCCATCAGGACGATGTTGGAGATCCGCTCGTCCCCCGCCAGTCGATCCTGCAGCGTGAGAATCTCCCCCACGATCTCGGACGACGTGAGATTCCGGCGCATCCCCATGAGGCCGGTCACGCAGAACCGGCACGCCAACGGGCAACCCACCTGCGTCGAGATGCAGGCCGTCAGGCGGTCCTCGTCGGGGATCAGGACGCTCTCGATCTCCTCGCCGTCTCCGAGTCGGAACAGAAACTTCCGCGTCCCGTCGGTCGCTTGCTGCTCCCGCGCGACCTCGGGCCGGCTCACGATGATCCGGTTCGCGAGCACTGTGCGGAGAGCGCGGGAGAGCGTGGTCATCGCGTCGACGTCAGTCGCCCGGCGCGCCTGGACCCACTGGAAGAGCTGCCGCCCCCGGTACGGAGCCTGGCCCAACTCGACCATCAGGGACTCGACCTCGCCCCGCAGAAGGCCCGTCACGTCCCAAGTCGGTCCGCTCACCGCGGCTCACCCCACCAGGCGCGCAGCGCGCCGATCTCATCCAGCGCCGCGCCTGGAAGCTTGAGGCCGAGAATCCCGTCGCTGAGTGTAATGCCATCGTCGGAATACGGAATCGCCCACAGAACCGCCTCGTCAATGACGCAGCTCAGTTGCACGCCCGTGACGTCCTCGCGGCGATCGAGGATACCCAGCAGGTGTGGCTCAACAAAGACCTTGGCCTCCTCCAGGCCTCGCGTCCCACCAATCACAGGCGCCGGATCGCCCTGGGATAAGATGACCCGCTTCTGCGTAAAGATCAGGCCGGGATCGCCGAAATAGAACCCGTTCGAGAGTGCGAACGCCGTGACGTAGACCCACTCCGGCGCCGTCCACGCAGACGCCCGGGGGCCGTCCTGGTCCTGCCGGGACCAGTCGGCCCGCACGCGAAACCCCCAGAGCGGCAGGTGGCCGCGCGCCACTTCGCTCGCATTGAGCGGTCGCGCGACGTGCAGACGCCGCGCGACGAACCGCCCGTTCACCACCTCCTGGACGGCGCGGCAGTCCTGACACCAGAAGAGCACCGCCTGGGGCGTGCCGTGCAGCGTCCCGCCGCATGTCGGACAGCGAAGCTGGAGGACTGTCGGTGTCGTCATAGAGTGCCGGGTGCCGGGTGCCGAGAAACGAGCTGACGATGTGACAACATTCAACCGCCAAGGCGCCAAGGACGCCGCTTTATTGGCACAGAGAAGATACCCTGGCAGGGGGCGGAGGCCAAGGTCAGGCGCCGATTATCCGGACACCAGTTCGACCTCGCCCTCATGCGCAAACCAGTGCCATGCGAGCCAAAGGAGAACGGCGCCGACGATCGTCAGGAAAAGGATGGCCGGGCCCTCCCCGCCGCGACCCACGAGTCCACGCAGCCAGCGCCCCAGTCCGAGCGCGCTCAACCCCGCACCTGCGGACGCTGCCCCCGCAGCGAGCGCCGGCGCCTGCGGCGCCGTCCCGCGCAACAGCTGGCCGGTCACCCCGTCCACCGCCAGGCCGTACGGCCGCCCCCGGTGCCGGTAGCGGATCTGCCAGACGGGATAGTACAGCAGCTTCAGTCGCGTCTCGACGTATCGCGTCGCATCGTTCTGCGACTGGACGCGCCAGGTGGTCTCCTGTAGAAACCGCTCGGCCGGCGTGGTGGGCGCGAAGACCATGGCACGCCTGTGGAGCGTCACAGGATCGAACGGCTGCAGCAGCACGGTGCCGCCGGCCCGCCGCTGGTCCGCCAGGCGGATCCGCTCTACCCCCAGCTCGGGCAGCGCACACGCCGCGCCGATCCGGAGGACGTCCTGCTCGACGACCTTCGTGTCCTCGCGCTCCTCGCCCGGATCTTGCAGCCATTGGTCCAGTGCCGGACTACCCTGTTCGGACTCGCCGAGCGGCGCCGGCGGCTTCACCCGGTCGCGAACGAACACGGTCCCGAGCCGGACCGCCGTGGCCTCGTAGAAGGGCACGTAGCAGAGGCTGGCCGAGTCGAACCGCGTGCCCCCCACGGCGCGCGCCACATCCGGACGCTGGAGACTCGCCCGCGCCACGCGATCCGCCGCCGCGCCGTCCACCGCGGGCTGCACGACGTGTCGCGGCACCGCGTTTGGCACCTCGACCAGGCTGAAGCTTCGACAGTAGCGGCAGGCCACGATCCGCTCCCCTTCCGCCAGGGAGAGGGCGCCGCCGCAGGACGGGCAATCCAGGTGGACGAGGCCCATGTCAGTCCACGCTCCCGCGGCCGTCGGCGGCCAGCACGCCGTACAACAGCACCGCCAGGACTGCCGCGGCGAACGCGGCGATTCCGAAAGGCCGTACGGCCACGCCGACCCCCAGGATCGCCACGCCGCAGCCGACCGTCCACGCCACCCGGCGAATAGTGGCGGTCTTTGTCCCCTCGGCGCCGGGCGCGCTTGCGGACACGACCGTGCCTGAGCAGGCTTCCACCGCCACGCCGAACCGCGCGTTCCCGAGGCGCATTGCTGCGGCATAGACCGGAAGGTGCACAAGGTCGCCCTCAAGTACGGTGTCGTCACCGACCCGTGCGCGCGCCGCCGCTTCCGGCACGGTGGGCTCCACCACCTCGGCGCCCTCGACAAGTCCCCGATCGAAGGATACCTGCTCTGCCTCGGGCAGGCGCAGCTCGGCCCACTGCATCTCCAACGTGGACCAGGCGGGGACAAGCCGCCGCGGGCCTTCGCGCGCGTAGCGCCAGAAAGGGTAGTAGACCAGCCGGGGAGGCTCCGGGCCGGGCGAGGCATTCACGCCGCGGCGCTCAGCCCAGCGCCGGAGGACGGACAGAATCTGCGCCGCGGTCAGGCGGGGCCGGTAGAGAACGTGCGGATGGACACCGGTCCGATCGAGGACCAGACCGACGCCGCAATAGGGGCAGGCGGGGAACCCCTCCGGATCCCGGAGCTGCACCTCGCCGCCGCATTTCGGGCAGGGAATCCTCACGGGGTCGGCGGCGCGACGGCCTCACCGCAGTTGGTGCAGAACTTCGTCCGCGGCGGAAGGACGGCGCGGCAATGGCCGCACGTGAGGCGCGCCTTCAGATCCGCGCCGCACGCCGGACAGAAGTTGGCCTGCGCGGTCACGTTCTTCCCGCACTGGGGGCACTTGTTCATCACGACCATCTGGTTCCCGCACCCGGGACAGAAGCGCGCGGTGACCGGAACATCGGTGTGGCAATCCGGGCAGTTGACCGTCCCGCGCTCGCGGATGCGATCGGGATCCGCCCCCTCGGCGCGGAGATCGCGGTAGATCATGCCGGGCAGCATGAACCCCAGCCCAGCCCCGAGCCCCATGCCAAGCCCGCCGGCGGCAGCTCCGCCACTCGCGCCGACCCCGGCAGCCGCGTCGCCCAGCGCCTTGGCCGCCTTGAACTTCATGAAGTCGTCCAGGTTCCCGACGGCGCCCATCCCGGACCGCTCGTCGATCATCTTCTGCACGTCCGGCGGAGGCGTGATGGCATTGATGAAAAAGTCCAGCAGTTCAAGGCCGTAGCGCCGGAAATCGGCCAGGAGGCGCGTCTTCACCGCCGCGCCGATTTCGTCGTACTGTCGCGGCAACTGATAGATCGTGTCGACGTACTCGCCCAGGAAGTCGTTCAGCCGGGAAACGATGACCTCCCGCAGGTACGATTCCACCTGGTCGGAGCCATAGGCGCCCTGGGTCCCGACCAGCGTGTTCACGAAGAGCAGCGGCTGCGTCACCCGCGCGCCGAATATTCCGAACGCGCGTAGGCGGATGACACCCAACTCTTTATCCTTGAAGGCCACCGGCTCCTGCGTGCCCCACTTGAGGTCCGGAAAGACTTTGCAGTTGACGAAGTAGACTTCCGCTCGAAACGGGCTGGTGAACCCCCAGGGCAGGCTCAAGACCTTGGTCAGGATCGGAAGGTTCAGCGTGGAGAGGGTATGCCGTCCGGGGCCGAAGACGTCCAGACCTTTCCCGTCCCGGAAGAACACTGCCGCCTGACTTTCCCGGACGATGAGCTGGGCGCCCATCTTGATATCGGTTGATCCCCCTTCAGGGAACCGATGGACCACCTCGCGGCCCTCCGGGTCGAACCACTCGATGACCTCTAGGGCAATCCCCATGTCACCTCCTGTCAGGCTGCTGAAACAGGTCCATCTCCGGCGTTGTGTCGCTCCCGTTACGCTGCGGCGTACGCGAAAAGTACGCCTCGCGCCCCGGGTCGCGCTGCGCCTTGGACCTGGACCTATTTGAGCAGCCTGGGTGAAAAAGACTCAACGCAACGCTTTTGGCGTCTTGGCCGCTCAGCGTCGTCGCTTCTTAGAGGCCGCGAGCGAGGCGGTCTCGCTCGTCCAGGGTTTCCTCGAGGCGCCGCAGGCCGTCCTCGGCCGCGCGAACCGTGTCGGCGAATCCATTGTCGCGGCCCGTCGCGTCCGCCACGGTCTTCAGCAGAGTCTGCAGTCGCGGGATCTCCTCGACCAGGCGCAGGTCAAAGGCGTGCAGCGCCGCCAGCTCGGTCTCCCGGATCTTGTGAGGCGCAAACACGCCCGCAAAACCATAGCTCGCGAACCGTGTGCGGTCGGCAAGGGTAATCAGGTGCCGGCCGAGCCGGTCCAGGGCCGTCAGGCGGTCGAGCCGCCGGTCTTCCGTCAGCCGTCGCTGCACCGGCTCCAACTCCCGGCCGAGGTTCCCCAGCAGTTCAGCGACGTACGTCCGAATGCGCTTGTCGGCGTCCCGCAACCCCTCGCGGTCCTGATATTTCCCCAATCCGGGCACGAGGCGTGCCAGCCGCTCCACGCGCTCGGCCCAACCGGCCGATCCCAACTTCTCCGCGTTCGCCATGATCGAGTTCCCCCGCCTCACTTGAGTTCTTGCAGCCGACGACGAGCCTCCGCGGCCTCCGGCCCCGCCGGGTTCAGCTCGTTGGCCCGTTGGAAATGCTCCCGCGCCTGCGTCTTCTCTCCCAGCTGCGCCTGCGCCTTGCCCAACTCGAGGTGGAAGATGGGAATCGTGCCGTCAAGCTTGACGGCTTTCTCCAGCTGCTCCTTGGCGTCGGCGGCCTTCCCCTGTGCCAGCAGCGCCCGCCCCAGGAAGAAATACCCGTCTGGCGACTGGGGAACGATATCGACAACCCGCCGGAATTCGCCCACCGCCATATCGTACTTGCCCTGCACCATGTAGGCGTTCCCGAGGTTGGTGTAGGCGCGTTCCGGGTTCATGTAGCGGGGGTTGGCCACGGCCTTTCGAAACGCGTCGATCGCCAGGTCCCATCGCTGTTGCTTGGTGTATGTCGCGCCCAGGTCGTTGTAGGCATCGGAGAAGCGAGGATCCAACTCCACCGCGCGGCGAAACTCGACGATGGCCTTGTCGGTATCGTCCGCCCGCAGGTAGGCATTCCCGAGCGCGTGATGATACCGGGGATTGTCGGGGGAATTCTCCACCGCCTTGCGCAGCTCGCCGATGGCTTTCGGTAGATTGCCTTCCACCATCGCCCCGAGCCCGATCTCGTAGGCGGTCTGGGCGCTTTCCTGCCGTTCGACCTCCGACTGTGGACCTGCGCATGCCGCCAGGAGACACAACGCCAATCCCAGGGCCAGCCGTGCCGCCTTTCCCATTCCGACCTCCGCTTCCCTCGTGTCCGCCTGCTGACGTTCTTCAGAAAAATGCGACGACCCGTGTGGCCGGCGCTCTCCCCGGCAGCTACGACCCTTCCACGTCCCGCCCGCGATCGCTCACGCTCCGCTGCGGCGGCCCGCGCTTCGACGTGTCCTTCTCGTCCTCCGACGACGCTTTCCCCCCGCCTTGATACAGGCGGACAGCCTGCGAATGCTGCTCCAAGTTCACCGAAAAATGATGCGACCCGTCGTTCTTCGCGACGAAGTACAGATAGTTGACCGATGCAGGACGGAGCGCCGCGCGGATCGAGGCCAAACCGGGGTTGGCAATGGGGCCCGGCGGCAGACCCGGCAGCAGGTACGTATTGTAGGGGGTCTTGCGTTGCAGGTCGGACGCCGTGATACGCCGCTGGGTCCGAGGCACCATGTAGACCGCCGTCGGATCCGATTGCAACGGCATCCGCCGGCGCAACCGATTGTGGAACACCGCCGAGATGAGCGGCCGCTCGGCGTCCAACTGCGCCTCCTTCTCTATCAGCGAGGCGAGGGTGACGATCTCGTGGGTGTCCATCCCGAGGCGTGCGGCCTGTGCCTCGAAGTCCCGCGGGAGTGCCTGCTGGAAGCGACCCACCATCACCCGGAGGATCTCTTCCTCGGTCATGCCGCGCGTCAGCCGGTAGGTGTCGGGAAAAAGGTAACCCTCCAGGCGGTTGCCCGGCACATGCAGTCGCTCCGCGACGCTCTGGTCCTGGACCAAGGCGAGAAACCGCTCGGGATCCGCCAGCCGCTCGGTGGCCAGAAGTTTCGCGATATCCTCGGCGTTAAACCCTTCGGGGATCGTGACCTGATGGGTGACGACCCGCCCCGCCTCGAGCTTTTGCAGGATCTCCAGCAGCGTCATGCCGGTGTCGAACTCGTACTCGCCTGACTGGAGTCGCTTGAGGGATCCCTGCACGTAGGCCAGTGCCAGGAACGCCCAGGTGCTCCGAATCACACCCGCCTCGCGGAGGATCAGGGCGATGTCCTGGACCCCGGTCTTGGGCTTGATATACACGACGGTCGGAACGGCGCGCGTCATCCCCGCGGGGGACGGGACAGACTGGAGATAGGTCCGGATACCCACGGCGGTGAGGACGAGGGCGAGCAGGAACGGGACCAACCGGCGGAGCCACACAGACAGGGTCATCGCCTTCCGTCACGGCGCATCGCGGCGTGCCGCAGCCCGTTGTCGATCCAGGAAGCCCTGCAGGATGAGCGTCGCCGCCACCTGATCCACGAGGCCGCGGCGCGCGCGCCGACGAACGCCGGCGCCGACCAGCATCCGTTCCGCCGCCATGGTGGTGAGCCGCTCATCCCACAGGTGCACCGGCAATCGGGATCGATCCTCCAGCGCCTTGGCGAACGCGCGCGCCGCCTCTGCCGAGGGACCGTCGCTGCCGTCCATGTTCCTCGGAAGCCCCACGACGATCGCTTCAACGTGCAGCGCACCGACCTGCTCCGCGATGGCGTCCAGCATCTGCGCCTCGCTGCGGCGCGGAAACGTCCCCAGACCTTGCGCGGTGAGGCCGAGGTCGTCGCTCACCGCCAGGCCATATTTCGCCCACCCCCAATCCACCGCTAGCACCTTCATCGCTTGCGCTCACCTCACCGCCGAAACCATGACAGGCAGTGTCCCAGGATGGCTGAACGGTTCACCGTGTGTTTTCCTTATAATGACAAAAACACCGCTTGCCAAGCAGAAATGCGGGCGCCATGCCGTCGTCGGCCCGCCGCTCACGCGCCGGCCTGCCCCGCCCCGGGAAGCGGGCCCATGAAGCACGAAGGCTGGAGCGCCACCGCTCCAGCCTTGAGCCGGCGAAAACTCATCGCGCGTGCCGTGCGCGCGCCGGTGGTCACGACTTCTGCCGCGACCAGAGCATGTTGTACCCCTCCACGAACGCATTCACGGAGGCCACGATGACGTCGGGGGATGTCCCGGTGGCGACGACGCGGTTGTTCTTGGTGTCCTTCATCGTGATGGTCGTCTCGACCGACGCGTCCGTGCCCGGGGAGTTGATCTCGACCTGGAAATCCACGAGCTCGAAAAAGAGCTTTCCGCGGCTCTCGGCCGCGCTCTTGAGCGCGTTCACGACGGCGTCCACGGGACCGACCCCCGTCGCCTCGGATTGCGCCCGCTCGCCGTCGAAGGTGATCCACACCGTGGCGGCCGCCTTCCGCTTGAGCGACGTCGTGATCTGAAAATCCTCCACCGCCAGAATCGGCGCGGGCCCGGAGAGCGCCTTGAGGACGTGCTCCACGATATACTGGAGGTCCGCCTTGGTGATGTGTTTGCCCTTCTCCACGAAATCGGTCACGAGGGCGGTGACGCGCTTGGCGTAGTCGGCGGTCAGCTTCACGCCGAGCTCCTTCCGGACCGTCGCCACGACCGCTGGCTGCGAGGGCGCGTGTTCGAACAGGCCCCGGCCGCCCTCCCGGGCGCCCGCCGCCCGGATCTCGTAGAGGCGAAGTCGGAGGAACTTATCCACCTCGGCGATCGTGGGCTCGATCGTCGCAGGCGACGGCAGAACCTTGAGCGCCGACTTGGGATCCTTGAGCCCGTTGCCTGTTGCCAGGCAGACCACCACCTCGTCCGCCCGAATGCGTCCCGTCGTCAAGAGTGAGGACAGGGCGGCGATCGGGATGGCGCCGGCCGGCTCCACAAAGACGCTCTCCAGGTGGGCCAGCTGCTGCTGCGCGTCGAGGATTTCCGCATCGCTCAGGATCACGCCGCAACCGCCCGACTCCCGCAGCGCGGCCAACGCCTTCAGTCCGTCGATGGGGTCACCCGCCGCCACGGCGCTGCACACCGTGTACGGCTTCTCGACGGCCGTCGTCTGCTCCCGCCCCTGCTGAAAGGCCGTGAGGATGGGCGCGCACCCCTCCGCCTGCACGCCGATCATCCGCGGCAGCCGCTCGATGAGACCCAGCTCGTAGAACTCCTTGAAGCCCTTCCAGACCGCGGCCATGTTCGTGCCGCAGCCCATGGGGACAATGACCGCGGCCGGCGGCTGCCAGTCCAGCTGCTCGACGATCTCGAATGCCTGCGACTTCTGCCCTTCGACCCGGAAGGCGTAATCGCCCGCCAGATAGAACCCGTGCCGTTCGCTCATCTCCTCGGTGAGCCGTGCCGCGTCGCTGTACGTTCCGCGGACCTGGAGGAGGCGCGCCCCATAGGACAACGCCTGCGCAAGCTTTCCGCTCGGCGTTCCTTCGGGCACGAGCACGTAGCAGGTGAGTCCGGCCACCGAGGCATACGCCGACACCGAGGCCGCCATGTTCCCGGTCGAGGCGACGCAGACGGCCTTTGCCCCCAACTCTTTTGCCTTGGTCAGTTCCACCAGGCTCCCGCGATCCTTGAACACCCCGGTCGGGTTCGCCCCTTCGTTCTTGATGTATAGGTCGCGGAACCCCATCCGCTCCGCCAGGCGGGTACAGCGGTATAACGGCGTGCCGCCTTCGTTCATGGACACGACCAGGTCCAGATTGACGAGCGGATAAAAGTCCAGGTACTTGAGCGCTTTGACCGGAGAGGTCTTCAGCGAGTAGCGGTTGAGTCGCGAGCGGATGTACGCGTAATCGTATCGGACATCCAGCGGATGGCGGCAGGCGGGGCAGCGGGTGCTCGTGTCCTTCTCGTGTACCAGTTTTCCACAGGAAATGCAGCGGAGCTCGTAAAAACTCGTCCCATTCTTTCGGACTTTTCGCACCAACGCCCCCTCGTGTGAGAATGCGGCGGAGTGTATCGGGAAGGATTGACGGTGTCAAGGATTGAACGACTCTGCTTTCTGCTCGTAGCGGCTCGCGGAGGGCGCCACGACTCGTTATTAATGATCGGTAAGATGCTTCGATAACAAATGGTTCTCGTCACTCCTTTATAGTACGCATGAACTGTTCAGGCCGGCGCGATGCCATGCCGTATGCCCTCGACCTCATCGTTGAATCCGGCCAATCCTTCCGCTGTTAGGGCCTTGGATCAAGAAACCGGCTCTCAGAACGGGCGATGCCGCTGCCACCCCCACGGCACGGTGCGCTTCTTGAAGATCCCGATGAGGAGGCAGCCTGCCGCGAACCCGCCGATGTGGGCGAACCACGCGACACCGCCGCCCTCGTAGCTGAACGTCAGGAAGCCGTTGAGCACCTGAATGACGATCCAGAAACCCAGGACGAACACCGCACGGATTTCCGCCATGTGGATGAAGAAGCCGAGCGGGATCAGGGTGAGGACGCGGGCGTGGGGGAAGAGCAACAGATAGGCGCCGAGCACGCCGGAGACCGCGCCGCTGGCCCCTACCATCGGAATGCGTGACGCCGGCCCCGTGAGGATCTGGGCGTAGGCCGCGGCAAGACCGCACAGGAGATAGAACACGACGAACCGCACCTTGCCCACGGCATCCTCGACGTTATTGCCGAAGATCCAGAGATACAGCATGTTGCCGGCAAAGTGGAAGAACCCTGCGTGGACGAACATGGAGGTGAGAAGCGTGACCTCGGGGGTAAACGCCCGTCCGGTCACCTGGCAGCTTCCCGTCAGGCTGCAGGGGATGAGTCCGTAGTACAACAGGTAGCGCTGCCCCGCGTACGACCCCAGCCAGAACAGCTTGAGGAACGCATAGGCGTTGATGCCGATGAACAGGAGCGTCACGACCGGCGCATGCCGCGTGGGCAGGTTGTCTCTGAGTGGGATCATGATCTCGCGCCGTCCGCGCCTGCCGGCAGACGCCCGCTCAGACGCTGTCCTCCGAGGATGCCCGGCTCTCGGCGGAGGCGGGCTCGCTCGTCGCCTGGCCGAAATACAGGTACCGATCCATCGCCTTGTTGAACACGGTCCAGCCCGGATGTTGCGGATCGGGATACCGCTGGGCGAAACTCAGGAACGAGTTGACCTTGCCGTCGAGGTTCTCCGCGTAATGCAGAACGATCGCCTCCAGCGTCTTGGGGCGCTTCGGCGAGCCCCATTCCAGTTCGCCGTGGTGACTCAGGATGCAATGGAGGAGCCCGGTGGCCAGCGCCGCGGGAAAATCGGCGATGGTCCGTATCCGCTCCTCGACCATGAGCGCGCCGAGCGTGATGTGCCCCAGAAGGCGACCCGGGTCGGTGTAGTCGAACACCCGATCCCATGTGAGCTCCCTGATTTTGCCCAGGTCGTGCAGGATAGCGGCCGTCACGAGGAGATCCCGGTTCACGGCCGGATAATAGTCCGCCAAGAGCCGGCAGAGACCGACGACGGAGACGGTATGCTCCAGCAGGCCCCCCAGCACCGCGTGGTGAATGGCCTTTGCAGCCGGCGCCGCCGCGATCGCGGCGCGGGTCGTCGGATCCGCGAAGAGTTCGCGCAACAACCGCTGCAGGTGCGGATCGCCGATTTCCTCCACCGCCCGTTCGAGAGCGGCCAACATCGCCACCGGATCGCTCTCGCTGCGCGGGAGGTAATCGTCCGGCGAGACCTCCTCCGGGTTGGCCTTGCGCGCCCGGGTCAGCGTCAGCTGCGGCGCGCCGTGGTAGGACCCGAGGACACCCTGGACCTTCACGATGTCCCCGTCCGACAGACTCCGGACCGGCTCGTCCACGCCCTCCCACATCACGGCGGGCACCTCGCCCGTCCGGTCGGCGAGCACCAGCGACAGGTACGGCTCGCCGCTTCGCCGCTGCCGCACCTGGACCTGCTTGGCCAGAAAGTACGAGGTGACGGGCTGGCCGTCCAGCAGCTCGGCAACGAAGGCCTTCGCCATGACGATCCTCTCCCGCCAGGTCATCCCTGGGCGTGCGCCCGCTCAGCGCCGCGGCTCCACCAGGGGCACGAAGCGGACGGGAATGACCACGCGCGTCACCAAGCGACCCCCCGTCTTTCGTCCCTGGATCAGCTCCTGCGTGCCGGAGGACACGCCCACCGGAATGACCAGCCGCCCCCCCTCCGCGAGCTGCGCCACCAGCGGCTCCGGGATGTGCGTCGCCCCGGCGGTGACCGCGATGGCCGCGAACGGCGCCGCCTCCGGCCAGCCCCGGTAGCCGTCGCCCGCCCGAACCGCCACCTGCGTGTAACCCAGCCCCTTCAGGCGCTCCGCGGCGCTGGACGCAAGCCCTGGCAGGATCTCGATGGTGTAGACCTCGGCCCCCAGGTCGGCCAGGACCGCGGCCTGATACCCGGACCCCGTCCCGACCTCCAGAACTCGTTCCGAGCCGCTGAGCTCCAGCAGCTGCGTCATCAGCGCAACGATGTACGGCTGGGAGATCGTCTGCCCCTCCTCGATCGGGAGGGCGCGGTCGGTATAGGCCTGGGGTCCCAGGGCCGGACTGACAAAGCGATGGCGCGGCACCCGGGCCATGGCTCGCAGCACGCGGGCATCCGTGATGTCGCGCGCCTTCAGCTGCCGCTCGACCATCTGCTGGCGGGCGCGCTCGAACGCCGCCTCGTCGGCGGACATCGCGTAGTGGGGGACGAACACCAACAGGCAGCCCACCACGCCGGCTTGCCACACCCGCCGGCGGGCCGCGCGCATCGTGCTGCGGGCATCCGGAGCCATGGAGGCCCCTCTCATCCTGCGGATCGAATCGCGGTCTTCAGGATCTTCCCGGTCACCGTCCTCGGGAGGTCCTCCACCAGCGCAATGCTGCGAGGGACCTTGTAATTCGCCAGCCGCTGCCGGCACCACTGCAGGAGGTCCTGCGGGGCGACGCACTCGCCGTTCCGCAGGATGACGAACGCCTTGGGCGCCTCGCCCCGGATCGCGTCCGGCACCCCGACGACCGCGGCCTCGGCCACGGCAGGATGCCCGGTGAGGACCAGTTCCACCTCGCGGGGATACACGTTCAGGCCGCCGACCAGGATCAGGTCCGTCTTGCGGTCCACGATGTAATAGTAGCCGTCCTCGTCCACGCGGCCCAGGTCTCCGGTGTGATACCAGCCGTCCCGCAGCACAGCCGCCGTCTCGGCCGGCCGGTTCAGATAGCCCTGCATCACGTTCGGGCCGCGCGCCACGATCTCCCCGACCTCCCCGGGCGGCAGCGTGTTGCCGTGGTCGTCCACGATCCGCAATTCCACCTGCGGAATCGGTGGGCCCACGGAGCCCAGCTTCCGCGTACCGAAGGGCGGATTCACGGTCAGGACGGGCGCACACTCTGTGGGGCCGTACCCCTCGTAGATTGGCACCCCGTACTTGGCCTCAAACGCCTCGGCCACCGCCACGGGCAGCGGCGCGCCGCCCGAGATGCAGAGCCGCAGACTGGAGATATCGCCCGCCGGCCGCGGACCCGCGGCCAGCACGGCGTACATGCTGGGGACGCCCGCGAAGAGCGTCACGCGGTGTTGCACCAAGGCCCGCAGGACGGCCTCGGGGACGAAGCGCGGCTCCACCACGATCGTCGCACCGACGGAGAGCGGCTCCAGGAACAGCACCGTCGCGCCATAGGCGTGGAACAGGGGCAGGGCCGCCAGGAACACGTCCTCCTCGCTGACGTGGAGGACCGTCCGGAAGCTCTGCACGTTCGCGATGAGATTTGCGTGCGACAGCAACGCGCCCTTTGGCCGGCCGGTCGTCCCCGACGTGTACAGGCACACCGCCACCTGCTCGGCCGCGGCGGCCGCCGCGGAGACGGGCAGGCCCGCCGGCGCAGCCTCGGAAAACGACATGTCGCCGGCCTCGCCCCCTGCCGGTCCGTCCAGGGACAGGATCGGGCACCCGCGCCCCAGCCCGGCCCGGGCCGCGCGCAGGAGCGGGAGGCTTGCCTCCAGGCCGACCATGGCCGCCGCCCCCGAATCTTCCAGGACGTAGCGAACCTCTTCGGCCTTAAACAGGGGGTTCAGCGGGACGACGGTCGCCCCCGCCGTGAGAATCCCGAGGTATCCGACGCCGAACTCGGGGACGGTGGGCGACATCAGGACGACGCGGTCCCCGGCGGCAATGCCCGCCCCGCGGAGGAGCCCGGCCACGACGCCGGCCAGCGCATCCAGTTCCCGATACGTCAGGCGCCGATCACGGAAGACGATGGCGGGTCGGTCCGGCACACGGCGAACACTGGCCGCGAACAGGTCTGTGAGCGTCATGGAAGCGTCTCTGGAGATGTCACGGGTGATCGGAGCGCCCCAGAGGTCCGCGGCATTCAGAGCTCGGAATGGCCCTGCACCATCCGCACGAACGCGCGGACGAGGTCCGAGTCGAACTGCGTCCCGCTGTGTTTCAGCAATTCCCGCAGCGCGGCCTCGCGGTTGAACCCACGGCGGTAGCTCCGATCGGACGTCATCGCCTCGAAGGCGTCGGCGATCAGGATGATCCGGGAGGCCAGCGGGATCGCCTCGCCCCGCAACCCGTCGGGGTAGCCGCCGCCGTCCACGCGCTCGTGATGGTGGCGGATCACATCGGCGACCCGCCCCAGCTCCTCGATCTCGCCCACGATCTCGCCACCCTTGACCGGGTGCGCCTTCATCACCGCAAACTCTTCCTCGGTCAAGGACCCGGGCTTGGTCAGGATGGAGTCGGGCACGCCGATCTTGCCCACATCGTGCATCCAGGCGGACAGCTCCAGGACCGAGCGCTCCTCTCCGGCGAGGTGGATCGCGTCCGCCAGCAGCAACGCCAACCGGGTCACCACGCGCGAGTGGCGGGCGGTGTATCGGTCCTTCGCGTCCACGGCCGACGCCAGCGCTTTGATCGCCGCGAAAAGGACCTGCGCCTCCCGCTCCTGCAGGCGCGCCACTTCCAGCCGCCGCCGCGTCAGATTCCGCTCCACCAGAATGGGAAGCTCTCGGATGTTCACGGGTTTGGTGACGAAATCGCTCGCGCCCCGCTGCAGCGAATCCCGGGCCAGTTCCACGTCGGTGTGCCCCGTCAGCAGCACGACCGGCATGTGCGGGTGCATCCGCGACACGGCCTCGGTGAGCTCGAGCCCCGACAGCCCGGGCATCGCCTGGTCCGTCAGCAGCAGATCGAAGCGCTGGGTCCGCAGCAGATCGAGCGCCTCGGCACCGGACGCCGCCGACGCGACCTCGTACCCGCTCAGCTGCAGACACTGCACGAGCGCCATCCGCATGGCCTCCATATCATCCACGACCAGCAGGCGCCAGGGCTGGACGTCGGCGGGAACGGGGGTCGCGCTCGGGGTGCGCGTCGGCTCGCTGCTCAATTCAGGAACTCCTTGAGGTTCCGCGTCCGCGCCAGGCGGCGGAGCTTCTGCTTGGACCGCTCTTCGATCTGCCGGACGCGCTCGCGGGACAGCTTCAGCCGCCGCCCCACCTCTTCCAGCGTCTGCGGCTCCTCGGCCCCCAGGCCGAAGCGCAGCTCGATGACTCGCCGCTCCCGGGGCTTGAGGTCGCCCAGCATCCGCTCGACCTCCTCCCGAAAGGCGTGGCGGACCAGGTCCTGATCCGCCGAGGGAATGGCGCTGGTCTGCGCCAGTTCGAGGCCGAGCGGCTCGCCGCTCTCCCCGTCGGTCGTCAGCGACGCCTGCGTGCCCAGCCCCCGCAGGATTTCCTCCATCTCGCCCGGCTGGAGGTCCAGGGCCTCCTCGATGGAGTCGTTGCTCGGCTCCTGCTGCTGCGCCTGCTCCATATCCGATCGGACCTCGCGGATCTTGGA